>ERZ506942.9-NODE-9-length-216322-cov-11.2689_pt1 | contig 216322 bp, 200 predicted proteins | sample MGYA00512900_ERZ506942 | MGnify/ENA metagenome assembly ERZ506942
GGCGGGTCCACGGTACAAGCCCGTGACGACTTATTGCGAAGGGTGGGTAACGGCTTCAGATTCCTGGATCTGACGCAAGCCGCATAAATCAACCAGTGGGGCGTCGGGGGCTTGAACCCCGGACCGACGAATTATGAGTTCGCTGCTCTAACCGACTGAGCTAACACCCCACGCCATAATCGGCTAAAGCATAGTATCACCACCTGATGGAGGTGGTCAAAATGCGATTGCGACCTGAACCGCTCCCGCAGACCTGGGAACAAAGCGTGGATCAGTGGCTGACATATCTGAGAGCGGCGGGAAGGATGCCGAGCACCATTAAGACGAGACGGGTGAAACTATGGGGTTTCGTGCATTATCTTGCCGGCAAGCCGCCGGAAAACGTCACGCGCGCCGATTGCGAGGAATGGATGGGACGGGAAGGCCTTTCGGCCGAGACACGCAAGGGGATACGGGCGACGTTGACGAGCTATTTCGACTGGTGCGTCGATCACGGCCTGAGATCCGACAATCCGGCCATCGGACTGCCGCATGTCGCGGGATCGAAGCCACACCCTCGCCCTTGCCCGGAGACCGGTATCAGGGAGGCGATGGATGGCCTGTCCGAACGTGACCGGCTCATGGTCAGGCTCGGGGCCGAACTGGGACTGCGCAGGAGCGAGATAGCGAAGGTGTCGGGCCGTGATGTGGTCGGGCCGGCCGATAATGCGCTATTGCGGGTCGTCGGCAAGGGCGATAAGCAGCGGCTGATACCGTTGCCGCGGGATCTGGCCGTGCGAATCCGTCAGACCGGGGACGGTTGGCTGTTCCCTTCCCGTAACGATCACGGGACAAGCCATCTCACCGCCGGCCGGGTCGGCAAGATCGTCGGGAGCGCGCTGCCCCAATCGTACGGGACGCACAGTCTCCGGCACAGGGCCGCCACGCAGGCGTATCTGGCGACCCATGATCTGCTGGTGGTGTCCACGTTTCTCGGGCATAGCAGCGTGGCCACGACGCAAAGGTACGTGGCCATGCCGCCCGATGAACTCCGTAGGGTGGTTAGCTCCCTGGCGATCTGATCATCCCCGTGTTCAGGCGGCGTGTTTGCCGGCCAGTCGGGCCTTCCTCGCCCGGGCCCGTACGGTGATGTCGTTGTCCTTCCAATAGCACCACAGGGCGCTGATGGTGGTCCACAGCAGGCTGACCAGTTGGGTGACGGCCGTGTCGTCGATGTTGAGCACGGGACGGCCGAACATGGTCAACGCCTGGTTGGCCAGGGCCAGCAGCAGCACGAGGAAGCGGGCCACGGTGCCGCTGTCTATCCGCGGCGTCGCGGCCGTGGCGGCCGTGGTGTCGGTGGTGCTGTCGGCGAGCTGTTCGCTGGTGGGCATGTCCACGGCCGTGGTGTCGGCCGAGGGCAGGCGGATGCCGGTGGTTTCCTCGCTCATTTCACGTCTCCTTGCAGTTGGTCGATCTTTTCGGACAGTTCGCTGATTCGTTTCTGCTGCGCTTCGACGGTCTTGGTGAGCTGTTTCAGCATGCCCGGGATCTCGAAGCAGATCGCGTTGTAGAGGTTGCCGCCGGGCGCGCTGCCCTTGTAGTCGTATTGGGCGATCGCCCGCGCGACGCGGCCGGGCAGTTCGAAGCAGATCGCGTTGTACATGTTGCCGCCGGGCGCGCTGCCCTTGTAGTCGTAGCCCCAGATGTCCCCTGGTGTGGCCATGTCGTCGTCCTCGCTTTCTCCCGTGTACCTGAGGTAGCAGTCCCACGGATAGTCGTAATAGGTGGTGATGTTCGTTTCGCGGCCGGTCTGGTCTCCCGGCCGGCCGCCCGTGGCGTTGCCGTTCTCGTCGATGCTCGCCTGCGCCAGCCGGCCGCCGCCCAGGCAGACGGCCACGTGGTGGCGGTCGTTGAGCAGGATGTCGCCGGCCCTCGGATGCCCGTCCGGGCTGATTCTGGCCCATCCCCGTCTGGTCAGGTTCGCGCTCATGTTGCCCGTGAACGTGGCCGAGCCGACGTCGAACCCGGCTTCCCTGAGGCAGGTGATGACCAGGGCGCTGCAGTCGGTCTCGCCGCCGTCGCGCACGTCCCAGCGGTTCGACTGGTCGTAGCCCACGGACGCTACGGCGCAGTAGTGGCGCATGCGTTCGATCAGTTTCGTCAACGATGCCATATGCTCTCCTTTCTAATCGTGGTTGAACAGGTCCTTCGGTGGTTCCGGCGGCGGTGGCGGGGCGCGCCGGTAGATGTGGTCGACCAGCTGCCGGTTCCATTGCCACAGGCGCTGGTTGTCGGCCTGCATCTGCTGAGCGATCCGGTAGGCGTCGAACCGTGATTTCATGGCGCCGGCGAAGCTCGACACGGCCGCGCCCAGCACGGTGCCGGCCACGCCGACGACGGCGATGAGGACATCCATCGGCATGGCTCACTTCTTCGTGTAGACGAACACGATCCAGAAGGAGATGTTGCCGGTGTTCGAGCTGCCCTTGCGCACGACGATCTCGCCCGGGGTGACGGTCACCTCGCAATGCCAGTAGGCGTCGGTCGTCAGATACGGTTGCAGGCCGCCGCCGGCGTCCGAGGTGATCACGCGGTAGTCGAGCAGCGTGATCATGTTGGCGATGCCGGGGGCGGTGCGCGAGTTGTTGGCCTTGTTCTCGTATTTTCTGACCTGCATCCAGATCTTGCGTCCGTCCACCCACTTGCGGCCGGTGTAGACCTCCTTGTCGAGCTCGTAGACGCCGTTGAATCCCTGGTCCTCGAGCATGGTCTTGACCCATTTGGACCCGTCCCACTGGTAGGGGCCGGCGTCGTCGCCCGGACCGGTCACGTAGCCGGCCTGGCCGACCACGCCGGTGAGCTTGTTCAACGCGGCGAGGCTGGTCGCGGTCCGGGGCGTGCTGCCCGCGGGCGTGGCGCGCCGGTCCACCTCGTCCAACGCGCGTTCCATGCCGGCGGCGAGGGTCTTGAGATGGTCGGGCAGTTCGGACACGAGGTCCTCGCCGGACGGGTAGCCGATGCCGTAGATGGGCGTCTTGTCGCTCATGATGTGTCTCCTTAGCTTTTCGTGGTCTTGCTGATCTCGCTGACGCTGCCCAGTTCGCTGACGGTCAGCGTGTGCAGCATCAGGTATGTCGCCGGATAGCCGGCCATGTCGTTCCAGGTGAGCGTGTTGGCGCCCTCCACCTGCGGCAGTGGCCATAGGGTGACCTCGTGGCGCAGGCGTGGCCGGCCGTCCTTCCACGTGAACGTGAGGGTGCCGCCGATCGTGGTCCACGCGCCGGAGAACGCGGGCCTGCCGTCGCTGCCGGTGAGCCCGCCGGCCAGGCTGTCGGTGAGCACGATCGGCCCGCTCGGTGCGCTCTGGTAGAGGTAGGGGCGGCGTGCGGGGTCGGTGCGCAGGCTGTCGAACGTGACGGAGGAGGGTCTCAGGCGCATGTTGATGGCGTGGAGCCATGCCGCGGCCTTCGCGCGCGCCGTGGCCGACGGGTTCCACACGCCGCCGGCCCATAATCCGCCGCTGGCGTCCGTGGCGGGCACGTCGCTTTCCAGCGTGAGGTTTTTCTGCGTGGCCTTCAGGTTCGCGGGCAGGCGTCCCTGGTCGCCCAGCGTGGTGTCCGCGTCCGCGTATTCCAGCACGCCGTCGGAGGATTTGACGGCTTTCGTCCTGATGACGATCTGCGTGTAGGGTTCGGGCACGTCGTAGCCGGTGTCGGCGGCGAGGTCCCGGCCGCTGACGGACGTGCGGACCGGGATGTCGTCCTTGTGGTCCTGGCTCTCGACCCACAGGCGGCCGTCGGCGTCCAGGCCGATGGGCACGGGTTCCGCCAGCGGGCAGTAGCCGATGTAGCTTTCCGCCTTGCGCGGGTACTCGCACCACAGGGGCATCTGCGAGGCCGTCGCGTACATGCGGTGCAGCAGGTCGAGCATGCTGGGATAGTCGGTGGTGTACGAGGTGACGGACGGCGGCTGGTCCAGGTCGTCGGCGATGACGGTGGGCGCGCCCGCGGCGTGCGCGCGCCGTTTGAGTTCCGCGACGCGCTGGGCGGGCGTGCCCACCCAGTGGTGGCCCGCGTATCTCGCCTCGCCGCTGGCGGGGCCGGCGGACTGGAGGCGTTTCCACAGGACCATGCGGCTGGTGGCCGACAGGGCGAGCAGCCAGCCCTTGGCCGTGTGTTCCACGCTGCCGCCGTTGGACAGGATGCCGTCGAAGAGCGTGATGGCGGGCGAGGCGGGGTTGGAAGGGACCGGCGGCGTGTATGAGGCGTGCAGGTCCACGGTCCTGGTCGCCGGATAGGACGCGTACGTGCGCTCGGGCATGTCCGCGTAGCGGGGCTGCTGGCTGACCTGCAGGAGCACGCGCGCGCCCGCGAGGGTCGCCGCGCGGCCGGCGAAATGCCCGGTCGTGTCGCGCAGGGTGAACGTCATCACGGCCGGGTCGGGCTGGCTGGCTGGCGAGTCGGTGCCCCACCGGATGCTGAAGCCGGCCAGGGCCGCGAGGTCGCACCGGTGGTCGTTGAGCAGTTCCGGACCGGCCCCGTGGTCGATCCAGAGGAATGGCTGCTGCATGTCGTCTCCCCTATCTGCGTCTGTCCGCGTACCTGTCGAGCAGTCGGCCGATCTCGCGGGCGAGGCCCTCCTCGTCGAGGATCTTGCCCTGGATGGTCACGTTGTACACGGTCGCGCCGGCCGCGGCCGTGTCGGCCGCGTTCATGCGCAGGTCGAGTTTGCCGAGCCTGGCGTTGGCGCGTCGGATGGCGGCCGTCACGGACGTGTCGAATCCCTGGTCCAGCCCCTTGGCGAAGCCCTGCATGATCAGCCGGCCGTTGTCGGTCAGCAGGACCGCGTCGTAGGCGGGCGGGCCCTTGTGTTCCTTGATCCAGTCGCCGATGCCGCCGATCCAGCCGGTCACGTTGCTCCACGCGCCCTTGAGCCCGTTGAGGAAGCCGTTGATGATGGCCGCGCCCGCGTCCTTGAGGATCGAGCCGACGTTCGAGAAGAAGCCCTTGATCTTGCCCGGTATGGAGCCGAACCATTCGACCACGCCGTTCCACACGTTCCTGGCGCCGTTGGCCGCGCCGGTGAACACCGAGCCGATCCTCGAGCCCAGGGTGGTGAAGAAGCCGGCGATGTTGTTCACGCATGCGCCGAGGAAGCCGGTGAACTGCTGCCAGACCTGCCGGCCGGTCTGGGTCTGGGTGAAGAAGTAGGTGAGTCCGGCCACGAGCGCGGCGATCAGGGTGATGACCAGCATGATCGGGCTCGCGGCCATGACCGCGTTGAGCAGCGCCTGCGCCGTCGCGGCCAGCTGCATGGCCGTGGTCACGGCGGTCACCGCCGCGACGGCCCCGCCGACCGCGGCCACCAGCGGGGTCACGAGATCCAGATTCCGGCCGATCCAGTCGCCCGCGGTCTTCAGCCAGCCGCCGACTGCCTGCGCGGCCGTGGCCAGCGTGTCGAGCACGTTGCCGAACGCGGTTCCCGCCGGCTGTCCTCCGGTCATCGCGTTCACGACCGCCGTGATGCCGTCCCACAAGGATTGCAGGCCGCCGCCGACCGACCGTGCGGCCGCGGCCATCGTGTCGAACGCGCCCGTGTCCCTGACCTGCGCGAAGAACGTCTGCAATCCCTGCACGCCGTTGGCGGCCAGGCCGGTCACGGCCGTGCTGGCCGTGTTGATCGCGCCGGTCACGGCCGGTTTGAATAGGTTGAACGCGTCGGTCAGGCCGCCGGTCACGGCGGCCTCGAGGTTGCCCATGGCTCCCTCGATGGTGCTGGTCGAGGTCGCGGCCTGTCTGGCCACGTCGGTCATGCCCAGGTCCAGCAATGCCTGGTTGAACTCGTCGGCCGTGATCTCGCCCTTGGCCATCGCGTCGCGGAAGTTGCCCGTGTACGCGCCGGCCTTGAGCAGCGCCTCCTGCAGTTTGCCGGACGCGCCCGGTATCGCGTCGGTCAGCTGGTTCCAGTTTTCGGTGGTGAGCTTGCCCGCGCCCGCGGTCTGGGTGAGCATCATCGCGACGGACTTGAACGTGTCGGCGTTGCCGCCGGCCACGGCGTTCAGGTTGCCGGCCGCCTCGGTCAGCTCGGTGTAGTTGCCGATGCCGTTGGCGGCCAGCTGCGCGGTGGTGTTCTGGATGGTGGACAGGTCGTACACCGTGTTGTCGGCGTACTTTCTGGCGGCCTGCGCGGCGGCGGTCACGGCCGACGAGTCGATGCCCGCGAAGCTCATGGTGTTCATGAACTTGTCGGTGCCGTCCGACATGGCGATCACGTCTGAGGTGAAGCCCTTGACCGTGTCCCACAGCGCGGTCACGCCCTTGACCGCGAGACCGCCCAAGGCGCTGCCGAACGCGGCGGCCTTGGTGGTGGTCCTTTCGAACGCCTTGACGGCATCGTCGGCGTTGCCGGTGATGCGCACGCTCATGATCGCGCTGTGTGCCACGGTTCACTCCTCCCGCGATGATTCTTCGGCTTCCTTGAGCAGCTGGTTCAGGCCGGTGCCCCAATCCAGCTCGTCGGCCTCGTTCCTCCATTGCCATGGCGTGCCGCCGAAACGGATTGCCAGGAGGAACGAGAGACGGCCGAGCGAACCGTCGGGCCACGCGGCTAGTCCGTAGGGTTTCCCTCTTCCGGTTCCTCCTTCGCGGCCGCGGCGAAGTCGAAGGAGGATACGGTGTCGAGCCAATGCTCGAAGTCGGGCAGGCTGCGGCCGGCCATGCGCAGCGCCGCGTACACGGCGTACGCGCCGCAGCGTACCGGGGACTGCTGCACGGTGCCCCAACCGGCTTCCAACGCGTGGGCCTCGGCCTTGCAGGTGGCGCGCATCGTGATCGGCACGATCTCGCTGGTGCCGTCCTCGTAGGTGATTTGGGTGGTTGCCATGTCATTTTCCTTTCACTTGTTTCATGGTCTTTTCGATGAAGTCCTTGTAGACCTTTTGCCATTGGCTTTCCGTCGATGCGACGCCGTCGTTGACGAACAGCCTCGGCCTGATGTGGCGTGCCGGCCATCCGTAGTTGATCGGGCCCGCGTACGGGACGGCCTTGCGTCCCGCCCGGATGACGCCGGCGCGTCTGGTCGCGCCGACGCGGAGGCTTCCGGCCAGCCGGCCGGACTCGCCGCGCGGCGCGAGGTTGCGGACCGCGGGCAGTGCTATCTGCGCGGCCTCGCGGTTCACTTCCCTCAGGTCGTCCATGTCGGCGCCGGCTTTGCGCATCGTCTGCACGAAACGTCGCTGGCCGACGACCATCAATGCCTTGTCGGCCAACGGTCAGGCCTTCGTGTAGGCCGCGTGGGCCACGTTCGTGGCCGGCAGGCTGAGGTCGTTGGAGTTCTTGGACTTCACGTCGCCGCCCACCGCGACCGGCGTGATGGTCACGTTGAACGTCCATTTGACCTTGCCTTCCTTGTTCGGCACGAACTCGGCCGCCAGGGTCTGGCCGGCATGGTCGAACAGCCACACGCTCACGCCGTTCTCGCTGAAGTCGTCGCCCACGGTGCCCTCGAACGTCCATGTGGTCGAGGTGTTGGTCTCCTCGGACCCGTCCAGGTACTTGGTCGGGTCGTCGGACGAGTTGGAGGGGTTCAGCTGCGCCTTGGTCAGGTCGGCGCTGAAGTCGTGGCCGGTCGCGCCGTCCGTGATCTTGAAGATGCCGGGGCCCAGGGTCCTGATCTTGCCTGTCATGTTCTTCCTGCTTTCTATTCTTCGGTTTCGATGATTTCCAAGGGGTTCAATGTGACCTGGTAGGCCGCGAGGGCGCCCGCGTTCGCGGGGTTCCACTCGGCGGGCTGGGCCTTGTTTATGTTCAGGCCCTTGGCGGCCAGCCGGTCGATGGCGTCGATGATATGGTCGAGCGCCGTGGCCTGGGTGGCGGGCGTGCCCGCCACGATGTCCAACGTCCATGTGATGTCGGGCACCCCGTCCCATGTGGGGTATTCCACGTAGGGCGGTTCGACGTATATGGCGACCTTGCCGGGCTGGGGGTGCACCAGCGCCGAGTCGGTGGATACGGACGTCACCAGGTCGTCGAGCATGTCGGTGAGCGTGGCCATGAGGGCCGTGCGTTGGACGAGCACCATCGAGGTCACGCGATCACCATCCCTCCGGTCAGGATGTTCGCGGCCTTCAGTTTCGGCCAGACCGAGCGGAGCGGGTCGGTCGAGATTCTGAAGGGTTCCACGGTCGTGTCGGACACCTGCATGACGCCCAGGCGGGCGTCGCGCATGTTGAACAGGTCGGCCGCGCACGCCACGATGCAGTCGGCCAGCAGTTCGTCTTCCACCTGCGTGCCGCCGACTGCGGCGGCCACGTAGCGTTGCGCCGCGGTGAGTTTGACGGTCAGCCGGTCGTCGTCGCCGGCCGGCACGCCCACCTCGTCGCGCAGGCGTCGCAGGAGTTCCTCGTCGCCGATCATGCCGCTGCGAACTTCACCGGGATCAGGCCGTCGGCAAGCGTGGTGGCGACCGACAGGTAGCCGTATACGCTGTAGTCGTTGGTCAGCTTGGTGACGCTGCCGTCGGTGAGTTGGGTCGGGCCGCCGGATTCCCATACGGTCACGCTCGCGGGGTCGATGAACGCGGCGGTGCCCGCTTCGGCCTTCGGCAGCATGACCACCGGCACGCGCATGAACTCGCCGGCCACGCCGGTCAGGTCGAAGCTGCCGATCGTGTCGGAGCCGTCGCCGGAAAGGTTGAAGAACCGGTCGCCGGTGTCCTTCAGGCCGACGAGCGCCTTGAGCACGTCCTTGGAGACCGCCAGCCGGGTCAGTGCCACGTTGCGGTCGTCGGCCATTTCGGCCGCGTCCACGATCAGGCCCACCCAGTCGTCGATGCCCATGTTGGCGAGGGTCTTGGCCGTGTCGATGTGGTTCGTGCCGTCGCGTTGGGTCTTGATCTCCCCGTACAGGTGGTCGCGCACGGCCTTCTCGGTGACCTTCGCGTACGCGTTCTGGAGCGCGCGCAGGGCGGTGTTGAGCATGGGCGTGGTGGACCGTTCGATGACCTGGCGCGACAGGGACGTGTAGCCGCCGTACGTGTTGATGTCGGCGCTCTTGGTGCCGAAGGTGAGCTTGCCGAAGGTGAGCGCGTCGCCTTCATTGGCCTGCTTGGCCGCCACGGTGGTGTCGGAGGTGACCACATGGTATTCCATGCTCATGCCGGTGGCCGGCAGGCTGTCGTGGGTCAGCAGGTTCGAGACCTTGCGGCGTTCGGTGATCAGGCGTAGGTCGTCGGCGATCCAGGTGGCGGTGTTGCCGGTGTCGCCGGTCACGATCAGGTCTCGGCATTCCTCCATGATCTTGGCGGCCGCCTCGTCGCCGCGGGCAAGCGCCTGGAGGTATTCGCCGCGGCTCCGGTACTCGCCGCCGACGATTCTCGGGGTCTCGCGGCCGCCGGCCGTCTTGGCGATGGCCGCCTTGAGGCCGCGCTGCTCATCCTGCATGGATTTGAGCAGGTCCATCATCTCGTTGTCGTCCATGGTGGTTTCCTTCCTTGTTTCCTTGGTTTCCTTGAGCGTGTCCGAATCCCTCTGGCCGGTGAGCCTCGCGTTCTGGTAGGCCGGCCATGACACGATGCTGGTCTCCAGCAGGCGTACGCGCCTGCGGTGCGTGATGCCGGCCTTGTCCCTTTCGCTTTCGATGGGGATGAATCCGACCGAGAAGCTGTCGAGCACGCCGTCGCGGACCAGGGTCACGGCGTCGCGGCCCTTCGCGGTGTCGGACACGCGCGCGGTGACGTGCAGGCCGTCCTCGCGCGACTCGCCGCCGATGATACGGCCGATGACCTCGCCGTGCTGGTAACACAGCTTCGCCTGGTCGAGATCGTCGAACACGCAGTCGCGGTCGAACGTCTCGGCGCCGTCCCACGTGTCGATGACGTCGCCGTAGGGCACGGCGATGCCTTCCAATGTGCGCCCGTCGCTCTCGTCCTCGGTTCGTAGGCTCAAGCCCCGCACCGCTATCTCATGCCTGTTCATGCTTCGCTCCGATCCGCGCCGATTCGTCGGCGCTCAATGATGGCATCCTGATCTTTCCCCTCACGTCGTTGACGGTCAGGAAGCCGGCCTCTATCGCGGTCTTGTACGCGTTGTACCGGTCGCTCATGTTGGCCCGCTGGCTGCTGTCCCAATCGAACTCGGCGGTCCGTCCGCGTGGCAACAGCCGGTTGAACACCTCCTCGATCTCTCCCGCGTAGGCCGCCAGCGTGTAGTCGGCGAACTCGATCCAGGACTGTTCGATGTTCGAGTAGGTGAGGTTCGAGCCATCGACGGCGGCGAGCATGATGGATGCGGGGATGCCCAGCAGTCGGGCGATCTGCGTGGTGTCGAACTTCTGGGTTTCCAGGAATTGCAGGTCGGCGGGCTTCAGGTCGAGCGGCACGTATTCGAGGTCGTCGCCGATCACCTTGACGTCGCCGGCCCCGCCGTCCGTCTTCCATGCCGCCTTGGCCCGCTTCGCGGCTTCCTCGCTGACGGGCTTCTTGGTGTGCAGGTAGCCTTTGAGGTTGGATCCGTCGCTGTAGAAGCGGGTCTTGTAGTCGCGCGCCATCTGCGCGGCCTCGACTTCCTCGCGGGCCGCGGAGATGGGGCCGAGGCCGCGCAGGCGGCCGGGTACGTTCAGGAACTTGCTGTGGACGATGTCGTCGGGCCCGTAGGTGCGGCCGAGATAGCCGTAGCGCAGGTCCGGGCTTGCGGGATCCTTGCCCAGGTCGGTCACGGTCACGTACTGGGGAGGCAGGATCTCGCAGGTCACGATCTCGCCGTCGAGACGGATCAGACGGGTGAACGCGTTGCCGTCCAGCACGAGCGATGCCACGAGGTCGGCGAGGAAGTCACGCCGGGAGCGCGTCACGTCCGGCTGGGCCACCAGCGCGGAGACATCGGGGAGCTTGACGCCGTTGCGCATCTCGTATACCGGCAGGCCTGCGATGGCGGTCTGCAACACCTGCACGCCACGGAACACGGTGGACAGCTGCAACGGCTCATACGTCGTGGAACGCGCCGGCGGCCTGACGCCGTCGGGCATGTCCACGTCATCGCCGCCGCGGGTGAGCACCCGGCCGGCGAGTCTCATTCGCTGCCAAAGATTCATGCCTGCCATCATGCTCGCGGCGGGCCCTCACCGCCAAGAATCCGGGGACATATGGTGCCATACGGTGCCATATGGGGACATATGGGGACATCTAGTAGATCTGCAGGTCGGTATCGGTGTCAGGCCGGTGGTTCACACCCCATGCGGCCAGCATGCAGGCTTCCAAGGGGCTGGTGAGCCCGGTGCTGCCGCGTCGGGTCACCCGCCAGGCGTCGCCGCTCCATGTGCGCGCGCATTGCGCCGCGCTCTCGTCCAGCTGCATGTCGGCGGCGTGGCGGATCAGCCGGTTGTGCAATCCGCTGACGAATGCCTGGCCGATGGCGAGGTAGTCGCCCGCCTGCATGGGCACGAACCGGATGACGGGCTCGCCCACGTCGTCGGTCTGTGAGCGGAGCCGGTCGTGCAGGTCGGCGTTGGGCCCGCGGTCGTCCATGACCAAGGGAGCCTTGTACCGTTCGCACAGTCGCATGATCTCGCCGGGCGCGCGTCCGGTGCCGTCCAGGACCTGGAGCAGTTGCACGGTGACGGTGCCGTCGGCGTCCCTGATCCCGGCCGCCAGTGATGTGTGCGTGGCGTCTACGTCCACGGCGGCGGCGAACACGAGGGGCCGGCCGTCCAACCGGTCGGGTCCTATGGGCGTGGCCACGGTCGACTGCCACAGGGTCTCGTCGATGACGCGGTCGGCCACGCCCGTGTCGCGCCGGTTGCCGAACGCGCGCGCCCAGCCGGCCGGATTGCCCTCGAACTGTCCGCGGAAGTCGCGCAGCTGGTCCAGGCCCCACAGCAGGCCCGCGGCCGGATGCCATTTCAGAATCGTCTGGAGGTCCTCGGGGTCGGCGTCGGCCGGGATGCCGAAATCGAACCAGCAGGTGCGTCGCGGCACGTCGCCCGCGCGCAGTCCGTCCAACAGGCCGTTGAGGAAGGTCGAGTCGGCCGTGCCCTCGGTCGAGGTGATCCAGATCTGCGGTTGCACGCCCGTGAAATGCAGTCGCGTGTTCATGGTCGGGGCCATGCCGTCCAGGATCATCTTGCCGGTCTCGTCGTCCAGGCTGAACGCCTCGTCGATGGTGAACTTGTCCATCTGCGTGCCATGGCCGGCCACCTTGGTCACGGCCAGTGGGCAGATGAAACTTCCGTTGATGAACCGTTGCTCCATGCCGCCGTTCGACAGGCGCGGACGGCAGGCTATCGGGGCCAGCCTGCTTTTGGCCAGCTGCTGCACGTAGTCCTTGAAATGTTTCTCGGCGTCCTTGCCGGTCTGCGCCAGATAGTAGATCTTCCTGTCCGGTCCCAGTTGGGCGTTGCGCGTGTCCTCCGTGTCGATCAGCGTGCTCTTGCCGCATTGACGGGGCGTGCTCAGGATGACGCGGTCGTAATAGTAGGTGCCGGTGGCCGGGTCGATCTCGCCGGCCACGTCGGCCACGTACCGTTGCCATGGCAGCAGGGGCTTGCCCAGCAGTTCGGCGGTCCGGGCCACCACGGCGCCATCGGTCGGCCGGCCGGCATGGCGTTCGGTGCCGCCGCGCAGCGGCACGCTCACTTATCCTCCGTGCCGGCCTTGGCGGCCCGGAGGAAGCCGGCCAGTTCGTCGTCCAGCTGCGGCTGTTCGGGATACATGGCCTTGAGCTCCTGGAACCATGTGAGCAGGCTGGTCATGTTACGGCTGATCTCACGGCCCCTGCTATTCTGCGCGTCGATGTTCCTGGCTATCGAGAGCATGGATTTGCAGATATAGGTCGCCTCGGGCGTCAATGTCTTGCCCTCGACGAAGCTTTTGATGAGATTCATGGTCGCCCGTTCCTGCAATCCGACGATGCCGCCGAAGGCTGGCGCGTATTCCTCGAATCCTTCCAATGTTTCCTGAATCATTTTCGTTTTCCTTGGTTTTCCAGCGTTTCCAACGTTTTTTTGTCCGGTTCCGGGGGGAGAAAAGACTGGGCGCGGGGTCTTCCGGCCTGCCGGCGTTTAAAAAATCCGGCTCACCACGCCGGCCGGCCCGCGGTCTGGCCGTCCGAAGCGCGCAAGCCCAGCGAGGCGAGCCGCTGGCGGCGTTGCAGGGCCCTCGCGTCCACCATGCGCTGGGTGATGCGCATCGCATACCATTGCTGCGCCGCACGGTACTCCCGAGGCGTGAGGTCAAGGTCGAACGTGGCCTCGGCCGGGGTCTCGACCACATGGATGTCATAGTCCAACGCCAGCCATTCGCCCAGCATGTCGGGATGGCGGCGGCTGCGTGGCAGCGTGCGTACCAGCCAGATGTCCAAGGGCTGGCCGCACTTGGCCAGGGCGCGGTACGCGCCATCCCATGCCATGGCCGCCGCCAGGCGCACGCCGTCGGGCGGGTCGGGCAGCGGGTAGATGTCGCGGATCAGGCTGTCGAAGCTGACCACCACGCTGTCACGGCCGACGAGCCCCGTCAGGTAGCCGGTGAAGTCGGCGCGAGGCGGACCGATCACGGCGTGCAACGTGGCCCCGTAGCCGGACAGCACGCGATCCTGGCGGGCCGCGTTGCAATGCTTGCAGGCGCGTCGCAGGTTCGTCACGGTGTCCTTGCCGCCATGCGCGTACGGGATGATGTGGTCGTCCTCCGTGGCGGTGATCCGGCAGCCGGGCATGCCCAGCCAGCATTGGTTGCCCCAGGCGGCGATGACCTGCGCTCGGATGAGCGGGTCAACGGTCTGTCTTCTTGGCATCGCCATCCCTTCCTTTCCCTCGTTGTCTGAGCAGCCACCCGTTCACGTCGGCCTCCGCGTACATGACACGTCCGCCCAGGCGGATTGGCGGCGGGCCGAAGACCGGTATGTCGCCACGCCACCGTTTCAATGTCCGTTCGCTCACGCCCAGACGTTCGGCCGTCTGCGCGGTGGTCAGCATGGCGATCCGTGTCATGGGCACGCCTCCCCGATGCCGATGGGTATTCGTGTCCGCATCAGAACAATGCTCCATTCCGTCTGCCCGGCCGTTGCGCCGGGGTCGTGATGTTGAAATTGAGATGGTTGGTCGCCCACTTGCGAAAGGCCCTCGAATCGATGTACCAGACGCCATCACGCCGGTAGATCGGCAGGCCCTCGGCCTTGAGGCACCTCAGGCCGATAAGGGTCTCGTTCAACGGTTTCATGACCTGCCACGCCTGCAATTCGGTGGAACCGCTGGATGAGGCCACACGGTCTACGAGATCCGCGAACCGGCGCATCATGTCGCTCCTGTCCGGACCGTTCGGCCGGGCAAGGACCTCGCTCAGACTGGGCTTGGCCTTAACACTCATCGACACACCTCCGATACGCCCATGATCCGGTCCATCTCGCGAAACGTTCCAACAGGTCGGCCGAATCATACAGCTTGTCACCCGCCTGGCCGCGATACAACGGTTCCGGAGCCTTGCCGCCGTAGGCCATCCTGAGCGCGTACTGAAGCTGGTTATCCGTCAGGCCGCTTTCCGACACCAACCGACGCCGGCTGGTACCTGCCTGTGCCAGGACGTTCGAGCGGATCAGCGGGAGTGTCCTACGAATCTGCTGCTTGACCAAGACGGGGTAATCAATCCTGCTCATCATTCCTTCTTTCATGGAGACTTCGGGTGGAAAGGCTTGAGAGGTCAAGACCCGTTCAGGCTCGGCCGAGACGCACGCGAAGCGCGTCGGGGCCAAAGTCTGAACATGGTTCGGGTCTTGCACAGTGCTTCGTAACGGAGCCGGCCGTCGATACGCAAGAGCGGGCATACGCCCGCCGGGAATGGTCCCAGATCAGACCACGCGCATGAAGCGCGCCCATGGTCGCCCGATTCCGCCTTTACCGACGGTCTGAAATGGTCGGGAGCTGAACTTCGTCTCGCAAATGGCGCGACAGCCACGCGCCTGGCGTCACCGGTCGCTAACCCGGCTCAGCGGTGGCTAGGACTACGCCGTACGGTCCATCACAGCCATTCGATTATGGTCAGTCGTCACCCGTGAGGAAATCACCCAGACGGACGACGGCGAGGGTCAGTCCCAACGCGAGGAACGCGAAGGGGCTTAGCAGGAGCAGGAGAACGGTCTGGACGAAACGCTTCACTGCCCTAGGCATTCCGCGATCTGCCTTTCCAAGTCCTCGAGCTCGACGCCGGTAAGCGGCAGGCGTATCGTCACGCCCCGATCCGTCTCGACGATCAGCTCGAAGAAAACGGCGCCGCATGACGTCCACCGCCTCACCGTCACGCTCATCTGTCTTCGATCCTTCCCGCGGCCATGGCCGCGATGCCGAACGCCACGGCCAGCCAGTACAGGCCGGCGAACGCGCTCAGGCACGCGCCAGCGACCGAGATCTCCATAAGCAGTTGCCTCATCGCATGCTCCCTTGCTTGAAAGTGGCATCCTTCCTCCGCCGCGATAGGCTTGTAATCGCACAAACCAAACCTTTCAGACAACGAAGGAAGGAAGAATAGATGGGTGTGGACCTGACACGGACGGTGTTCCTGGGGTTGACGGCACAAACATGGATAACGGTCGGAATGTCGGCAATCGGCCTGATGGTCTCGCTGCTCGCGTTCACCCGCACGTGGCGGCACAGGCCGTCGGCCACGGTGCTGTTCGTCCCATTCGAGGATTTGACGGCGCCCGGCTTGCCGCCATTCATGGCAATGAACGAAAACAGGAACTTTGGGTATCCGGTGTGCGCTGGATACCTCATGAACGCCGGAGACGGGGACGCATACATGGTCGATCTTGATTTCAGCGGATACGGCGCGTTCCTGTATGAGATGACGGAACAGGATGGCAGGAAAGCGTTGCTCGGTTTCCAGGCCATTCCGAGACTCACACGTGAGCCGATGAAACAGTTCGTAGTCATCTGGCACCCCGGTCCCAAGCCAATCGACATAAGCGATTACGTTGGCGTCCATTGGACTGAACAGCCGACACGACTGCATAAGTGCAGATACCAGCGGCTAAGCCTAAGAAAAATCCCGTCAAGCACCATACACAGGGAATCGAAAAGCAGGATTCACAGGGCCTTGAATTGGTTGGGAAACCGATTCGGGCATCGTCTTTACCATCATCCCAGGAAATAGACTGCGGCACCGGGGACGGAGCATCAGGAAACATCACTCCACCTCCAACGATCGCGGCCAACTCACTTGCCGCCGGCCTTGTGTGGACGCGCTCAGGCGCGCGCCCGTAATCGAGATCTCCACAAGCAGCCTTCTCATTTCATGCTCCTTCGCCTGAAAGTGGCATCCTTCCTCCGCCGAAGTAGGCTGGAAAGTGCATCAACAACAACCGTCACACGACGGAGGAAGGAAGAACAATGAGCGACGAAACTACATTCGACTTCGCCCTTTACCTGGGAACGACCACGCCGCTGACCATCACCGGGGCGACGGCATCCACGGTCAGCGAGCTCGCCGAACGATTGAAATCCGGCAGCAGCTTCGTTCAGACGGTCAGATTCCCCGACATGAGCATCCACGCCATCACCATCAACCCCGGCGCCGTCCCGTGGTGGCAAATCGACGCCGGTGACGTCGTGCTTCCCCTTCAGATCTTCTAACGCCACTGGATCGTCAAGCATGGCCATGACGCCACGCTTGATGATCGCGGCCTGCTCAGGCGTCAACGCCTGATTATGGATGTAAACGGCACGCGGATTAAGAACGATGCAGCCCTCGCCGACCATCCTCACGGATTCAGCCGACACCACAACGACGGCGCCAGAAGCATCATGAACCAACATCACTCCACCTCCAACGGTTTCGCGTATTCCGAACGACCCGTGAGATAGTCCAGCGAGACACCGAAAAAATCAGCAATTCGAACTAAATCATTGACGGTAAAGGTACTTATGTCAGCCATCTTCTGAGAGACCGTGCATGGAGCTTTTCCAATGATTTTCGCAATGGTTTCTTGATTGATATTGCGAAGGGCCATAAGTTTCCTAATGTGATCAATCGATATGTTTTGTTTAACAAAAGATTTTGTCATAAAAATCTTTATAGCACATGAAATTCGATTTGACAAAATAAATCGCAAGGATTTGACAAACCAAAATTTAGTGACATGATAGAGTTTGTTAAATCCAAATAATGAGGAGGGCTAGAATGACTGAAGTAGCTATAAATGTCGTTGGCAAGATGCCTGGCATCGTTGGCAAGATGCCCGGCATCGAACAGATCGAACAAATGACAGCAAACGTCGCGGCCATTACCGAACAGGTTGAGGCACTATCAAAACCATTCGACGGGATAATGTCGCTTGCCAAAGAATATCAAGCAATGATTCAACCAATCCAAGAGGTCGCGCGAGCCGCAAGTATGATTACTCGGCAATATACGGGTGCCGTTGATTTGCAAGAATCTGTAACCGAGGCTATGAAGTCGCTGCTTTCGAGCAGCCACGTAAAACAGGTGGATTTGGCCGAGGCGTTAGAATTAAGCGCTTCCACGATTTCGCAGAAAATGACCAAAAAAGTTGCATGGACTCTTGAGGATATAGAAAAAGCCGCAGAGTTCTTTAAAGTGAACCCTGCGGCGATAGTAGCGGGGCTAGGATTTGAACCTAGGACCGGCGGATTATGAGTCCGATGCTCTAACCGACTGAGCTAACGCCCCACGTTGCAACATGCGAACATGCCAACTTGCCTAGTCTAGCAAACGGGTGGACTACTCCCGTTCGAGAAACTCCAGGGGATTGTCCACAAAGTTGCGCAGACCCACTTCGGCGGCCCCGATCAGGGCCGGCCGCGCCACGACATCGGCCATCATCACCCGGGCCTGCACCTCAGGGTACGACAGCGCCTGCGGTCGCACCATGCGTCCGATCCGACGGATCAGGTCGGGTTCGAAATGCGCCCATAGGCCACCGAGCATCACGGTATCGATATCGCATACGTTGATGATCGACGCAATCACCGAGGCCATGGCCTCCAGGGCCTTCTCGACCACGGCCACGGCTTTGGAGTCGCGCTGACGCCAATGGTCGATCAGCTCGTTGATCGATTCGTGCGTGGCCGCGGCATCGCTGCTGGCGATGCCGGCCGCGCTGACCATCGATCGACGGCCTGCGTACACCTCCAGGCATCCGCGGCGACCGCAACGGCAGATCGGTCCGCGCATATCCACCGACACATGGCCGAGTTCGCCGCCGAACCCATGATCGCCCCGCACCACATGGCCGTCACGCACCACGGCGCCGCCGATGCCGACATCGGTGGACAGGTAGATGAAGGAGTCAGTCGGTTCGACCAGTCCGATTCCCCTGCGTTGCGTGGCATAACCGGGAATCTGCGCCAATGCGGCCGCATTCGCCTCGTTGTCGACTTTCGGATTGAGTCGACGCACCACGTCGAAGGTCTTCAGGTCAAGCTGCTCCCAACCAAGGTTGCGCGCTCCCAGCAGACGAAGGTCATCGGTGACCAGGCCCGGCAATGCGAGCCCCGAGCCGACCAGCGTATACCCCATACGGTCAAGTGACGCCTCCTGTGATTTTGCGAGTTCATCAAGGTTGCGGAACACTTCGTCGGCATTGGCGTTCGTCATATCGGCATCCACCCACTGCTCGTCCACGGTGGTGCCGTTGATGTCGAGCACGGCGATGCCGTAGCCGTCGGTATTGATCTGCAGGCCGATGCCGCACAGCCGACCGCCTCGGATCAGCAACGGGATGCTAGGGCGGCCATATAGCGATTGTCCGGTGGGCACGCCCTCTTCCAGTACGCCGTTGTCCATCAGCAACGACACCAGCACCGACATGGTGGCTTTGGTCAGCCCCGTCTCCTTGGCGAGGTCGGCACGACTGAGCTGATCCGTGGCCCGCAATAGCGAGTCGAGCACCACGGAAAGATTGTGATTGCGCAGATCATCTTGGTTGATTCTTCTCAGCGATGTCATCGACACTCCTTCCCGACGCGACTTTGCAAGGAAAGTACACCAAATCAGTTAGTCAAACCAATTTATGATGGTACACTGGACATTATAGTTCATTCATCTAACTAATAGAGCGTGGCCGACGTCCGTGTCCAATGACGCACGGCTCACGGCAAGGAGGCATAATGACCAGAAAACTCGTGGCCGGCGTCGATACCTCGACCCAATCCTGCAAGGTGCGCGTGACCGACGCCGAAACCGGAGAGCTGGTGCGTTTCGGTCAGGCGAAGCACCCAAACGGCACATCCATCGACCCTTCGTATTGGTGGGATGCGTTCCTTCAGGCCGCGGAACAGGCCGGCGGACTGGATGACGTCGAAGCCTTGGCCGTCGGCGGACAGCAGCATGGCATGGTGATTCTGGACAGGCAGGGCAACGTGATTCGTGACGCCATGCTGTGGAATGACGTAAGCTCCGCTCCGCAGGCCGCCGCCCTGATCGAAAAGATGGGCGCCGCCCCGGCCGTCGACGGCGAACCGGAAGATCCAATCGCCCGAGGCAAGCAACGCTGGGTCAAGGCCGTCGGCTCCTCCCCCGTCGCCTCCTACACGCTGACCAAGGTGGCCTGGGTTGCGGAAAACGAACCTGAGAACGCCAAGAAGATCGCGGCCATCTGCCTGCCTCACGACTGGCTGAGCTGGCGCATTGCCGGCTACGGCCCGGTCGCCGAGGGTGAGGACGCCCATCTCGACGCCCTGTTCACCGACCGTTCCGACGCTTCCGGCACCATCTATTACGATGCCGCCTCCGGCGAATACCGCCGCGACCTGATCGCCATGGTGCTCGAGCCGGCCGAAGGCGATCAGTCCGCCAAGGCGCATGCCGACGCCATCGTCCTGCCGACCGTATTGGGACCGCGCGACGCGGCGGCAGTCAAGGCCTCCCCCGCAATCGCAGGCGGAAACGTCGACGGCGGATGCCTGATCGCACCGGGCGGCGGCGACAACGCCATGGCTTCGCTGGGACTGGGCATGGCGGTCGGTGACGTATCCGTATCCCTCGGCACCTCCGGCGTGGCCGCAGCCATCTCCGAAAACCCGACCTACGATCTGACGGGTGCCGTCTCGGGCTTTGCCGACTGCACCGGCCATTACCTGCCGCTCGCCTGCACCATCAACGGCTCCCGCATTCTCGATGCCGGCCGCGCAGCCCTCGGCGTGGACTACGACGAGCTGGCCAAGCTGGCCTTCGCCTCCGAACCGGGGGCCGGCGGCATCACCCTGGTACCGTATTTCGACGGCGAACGCACCCCGAACCGTCCGGACGCGACCGCCACCCTTTCCGGTCTGACATTGACCAACACCACCAAGGAGAACATGGCGCGCGCCTTCGTCGAAGGCCTGCTGTGCTCCCAGCGTGACTGCCTGGAGCTCATCCGTTCCCTCGGCGCCGAGATCAAGCGCATCCTGCTTATCGGCGGCGGCGCGAAATCCGAGGCCATTCGCACGCTCGCCCCAAGTATCTTCGGCATGGACGTGACCCGCCCGGCCACCGACGAGTACGTGGCCATCGGCGCCGCACGCCAGGCCGCCTGGGTGCTGTCCGGCGAAACCGAGCCACCGGCATGGAAGCTCACCATCGACGGCGTCGAAACCGGCGAGCCGACCCCAGCCGTCTATGAGGCCTACGCCAAGGCCCGCGGCTGATCCTCCGAACGCACACGACGCACATTCGAAACGGGGCGGTACCTGACGTACCGTCCCGTTTCGACTATCATCGGCACATATACTCGAAAGACGGGTGGAATATGAACGACGGCTTCCGTATGAGGCTTTACGCACTGACCTGCATCGCATGCATCGCCTGGCTGGCGCAGTCCGTCACCTCCGCGCTGAAGGACGGCACGCTGACGACCGTCCCCAGCATCATCCTGATCATCTGCATCGCCGTGGCGGTGCTGTATACCGGCTTCAGCGCGGCGCAACTGTGGATTGCGCAAGGCCATCAGCATGATGAGGGCAAGTCCGAGGAATCCGACGAATCCTCCGACGATGCCGAGTGATGTCAGGTAACGAAAGGAATGTTGATGACTTCTCCGCTATCCATCGCCATGGCCGTGGTGCTTGGCATAATCTGCCTGGCCTCGGGCCTGCTGTTGGGCGCAATGCCGATGCAAAACAGCAAGATGACCGAACGGCAACGCCGCGTCTCTTCACTGCTGTGCTTCATCATCGCCATCGTGTACATCGTGCTGCTGTTCTCCGGACAGGATATGGCCACATGGACGATGCTTGGCGGTATTTTCGCAGGCTTCGGCATCGGCAAGATCCCACCGGTACATAATTTCCTTGTTTCCAAATGGGATTTTCTCAAGCCTTATGAGCCGAAGAAATCCAAACAACGCAGGCGCAAGTAAAAAAACGGCAAACCGCAATCCATACGGGTTGCGGTTGTTCATTTGCCTATGGACGCAACGAAAGAGGCGCCGCCCCTCCAAGAGGAGAGACGACGCCTTGCGGAGGAGGAGGAATCAGCCCTTCTTGCGCTTGCTGACCAGATCGTAGGCCACAGCCGCGATCACGACCAGGCCCTTGATGGTCTTGACCCAGGCTGCGTCAACGCCCATGATGGACAGGCCCTGGTTCAGCACGCCCATGATCAGAGCGCCGACCATGGCGCCCGGGATGGTGCCGATGCCGCCGGTGACCGCGGTGCCGCCGATGAAGCAGGCCGCGATGGCGTCCATCTCGAACTCCATACCGGTCTGCGCGGTTGCGGATGCCAGTCGGGACAGGGTGATGACGGCTGCGATGGAGGTCAGGAAGCCCATGTTCAGGAAGATCTTGAAATCGGTCGCCTTGGTGTCGATGCCGGAAAGGATGGCCGCCTTGCGGTTGCCGCCGACGGCGTAGACGTTACGGCCGTAGACGGTGCGGTTCAGTGCGAACCAGTACACGCCGATGAGCACGCCGATGATGAGCATCACGATCGGGATGCCGCCTTGGGTGGCGTTGCCGGAGCAGGCCAGCAGGTAGGTCACGTAGGCGATTGCCGCGACGGCGATGACCAACTTGAGAACCACGAAGCTCATCGGCTGGACCGGAAGGCCGTTCTTGATGGCATTGTTGCGCTTGTGCAACTGCATCCAGATGACGAGCACGATGGCGACGACTCCCACGATGATTGCGTTGCTGGAGAAGTCTCCCCAGAATCCGAGGACGTTCGGCAGGTAATCTTTGGAGATGGCGCGGAAGGTCGGATCGGAGACCGGAATGGATTCGCCGGCGACGACGGTGGCGAGGCCACGGAAGATCAGCATGCCGCCCAAGGTGGTGACGAAGCCCGGAACGCCGACGTAGGCGACCCAGAAGCCATGCCATGCGCCGATGGCCAGACCGATGACGATCATCAGCACGATGGCGAGGAACCAGTTCAGACCCCAATTCTTCATGGCCAGTGCGCCGACGCCGCCGATGAAGGCGACCACCGAGCCGACGGACAGATCGATGTGGGTGGCGATGATGACCATCAGCATACCTATCGCGGCGATGAGCACGTAGGCGTTCTGCTGGAACAGCGCGACCACGTTGTTCGGATTGAGCAGGCGGCCGCCGGTGAGGATCTGGAATACGATGATCACCACAACCAGCGCGAAGAAGATGCCGTAGGAGCGAGCGTTACCGAGCAGCAGCTCCTTGAGGGACTGGGTTTCTACCTTGTCGTCGCCCTTCTTGACGGCGGCGGAATTTGCAGCTGACATTTGAATGCGTTTCCTTTCACGGTTCAAGTCACGGTTCAAGCCCGTCATTGGACTTGAGGATTTCAGGCGTATACCTTGCTCGGATCGATCGGAACCTCGGCGGTCATGTAGCGCATCAGCTCCTCCTGATTGGTGCTCTTGGCATCCACATTGGCGGTGATCGTACCGTTGCACATCGTGTAGATGCGGTCGCAGATGCCGAGCAGTTCCGGCAGTTCCGAACTGACCACGATCACGGCCGAACCCGCGTCGGCAAGCTGGTCGATGATCTCGTAGATGTCGTATTTCGCGCCGACGTCGATGCCTCGCGTCGGTTCGTCGAGAATCAGCACCTTGGGATTGGTGGCCACCCACTTCGCAAGCACGACCTTCTGCTGGTTGCCTCCGGAGAGGTTGCCCGAGGGCATTTCTATGGTCGGCGCCTTGGTGCGGAATTCGGTGCGGTACTTTTCGGCGACCTTCTTCTCCTGGGTCTCATCGATCACCCCGAACCTGCTCAACGCCTTGAGGCTGGCCAGAGAAGTGTTGCCGCGGATGGTATCCATAAGGTTCAGGCCGTAGACCTTGCGGTCCTCGGTGGCGTACGCCACACCGTTGTCGATGGCGCTGCGCACGGACGGGAAGTGCACTTCCTTGCCTTCCAGATACAGTGTGCCGGTGGCGTGGGTTCCGTACTGGTGGCCGAACATGCTCATCATGGTTTCGGTGCGCCCGGCACCGACAAGGCCCGCGACGCCCACGATCTCGCCCTTGCGTACGTTCATGCACACGTCCTTGGACACGAGACGGTTCTCGTCGAGCGGATGGTGGCACCTCCAGTTCTCGATGCGGAACATCTCGGCGCCGATATGCGACTGGTGGTCCGGATAGCGGTTGGTCAGCGGACGGCCGACCATGTCGCGGATCAACGCATCCTGGTCGAGCGGATGTTCGGCGTCGATGTCGATATGGCTGATGGTCTGGCCATCTCGAATGACCTGCACCGCATCGGCGGAGGCCGCGATCTCATTGAGCTTGTGCGAGATGATGATGGCGGTGATGCCGTGTTCCTTGCGCAACTGGTCGATCAGGTCGAGCAGTTTGAAGGAATCCTCATCATTCAGGGCCGCGGTCGGCTCGTCGAGAATGAGCAGCCGCACATCCTTGGTCAATGCCTTGGCGATTTCGACGAGCTGCTGCTTGCCGACGCCGATGTTGGCGATCAGGGTGTCCGGGTTTTCGTTGAGTCCCACCAGATTCATCACGCGCAGGGCTTCCTTGCGCTGGGCGTCGGTGTCGATGGCGATGCCCTTCTTGATCTGATTGCCCAGGAAGATGTTCTCTTGGATCGACATATACGGCACCAGGGCAAGTTCCTGATGGATAATCACGATACCCTTGCTTTCGGAATCGCGAATGGTCTTGAATTTGCAGGTCTCGCCGTCGTAGACGATATCGCCTTCATAGGTGCCGTACGGGTACACGCCCGACAGCACGTTCATCAACGTCGATTTGCCGGCGCCGTTTTCACCGCAGATGGAGAATATCTGGCCACGTTTCACGGTGATATTCACATCCTTGAGCGCAGTGACCGGGCCGAAACGCTTGACGATATGATTCATCTGCAGAATCACGTCATTATTGGTAGCCACAGCAACCTCCTCCGTTGCGTCATTGCTTCACGATTGCTTACTGACTTTCGGGGAACACGAGAGCGCCGCTCCGGCGCGGTGCAGGCGCGGCGCTCGCCTTGTTCCGTAAGGATCCGCTACTCGAGTCCCGCATCCTTGGCGGAGATGTAACCGCCGTCCACGAGGACCTCCTTCAGGTTGGTCTTGTCGACGGAGACCGGGGTCAACAGCTGGGTCGGCACATCCTTGGTGCCGTTGTTGAAGGTGTCCTTGGCTTCCGGCTCCTTGCCGTCGACCAGGTCCTTGATCATCTGCGCGGTGGCCTTGGCCAGCTCGCGGGTGTCCTTGTACACGGTTTCGGACTGCTTGCCCTTGACGATGGCCTGAACGTTGGCCTTCTCGGCGTCCTGACCGGTGATGACCGGGTAGTAGTCCCAGCCTGCGCCCTCGACGGCGTTCACGGTACCGAGGGCCTCGGCGTCGTTCTGGGCGAGGACCGCGTCAAGCTTGGTGCCGTCGTTGTAGAAGGAGTTGATGCGGTTCTCCATTTCGTTCTGGGCCTTCTGACGATCCCAGTTGTCGATGCCGATGGACTGCCATTCGGTCTCGTCGGCAGGAACCTTGCCGGACTTGGCCTGCAGCACGCCGGACTTGTAGTACTTGCCGAGCACGGACCATGCGCCCTTGAAGTAGTAACCCGCGTTGTTGTCGGTCGGGGAACCGGCCATGAGCTCGACGTTGAACGGCCCCTTCTTGCCGTCCTTGAGGCCGAGGGCCTTTTCGATGTACTCGCCCTGCATCTTGCCGACTTCCTCAAGCGAGAAGGTGGCGTAGTAGTCGACGGCGTCGGTATTCATGATCAGGCGATCGTAGGCGATGATCTTCGCGCCGTTGGACTGGGCCTGCTCGCAGGCCGCGCCGGTGGAGGTGCCATCGATGGATGCGACGACCACGTAATCCATGCCGTTGTTGGCCATGTTCTGAATCTGGGAGGTCTGCAGATCGGTCTTGCCATCCGCATACTGCAGGGTGACCTTGTAGCCGTAGCCTTCAAGCTGCTTCTTCAGGTTGGAACCGTCGATCTTCCAACGCTCGAGCATCTGCTCCGGCATGGAAATGCCGATGTTCACATCGGAAGCGTCTTTGGATGAGCTAGAGCCGGAGTTGCTGCTGCGGGAACTTCCACAGGCAGCCAGAGGGATGAGCATTGCGGTTGCGGCAACGGCAGCGATGGCCTTGGTCCACTTGTTCATGAGATTCCTTTCACCGATGAAACTGAATCTTGCGATTTCTCTTCCTTGAGAACCACATGTTCTTTCATGTGGTCTAATAACAATTCTAGCACTTAGTTCATTGATTAAACATATTGTTTCGTCATTTCCATTGGAAACGGCGAAATTCCAGCGCAATTTAGTGCATTCATCTAACTTACTAAGCGGCGATTCAGTAACCGTTATCTCATTGCAAAAGTGGCGATATCAATCCTCTGTTTCATCCCTTTCAAATATTTATCAGTGCGCAAACTTTACGAATATCGCAACACGCCGACACGGGGCGGATATGACAACATACCGCCCTTACACCCCTCTTGACCATGAAGCCTCCGCCCCACTCCTACGTCAGATGATGCCTTCGACCTCACGGAAGGCGGGATCATGATCGGGAATCTCGCGGATCACGCGGGCCGGATCACCCACGGCTATGGAATTTTCGGGAATGTCATGCGTCACCACGGAACCGGCGCCGATGATGGAGTTCGAGCCGATGGTCACGCCCGGCGTCACGGTCACGTTCGCACCGAACCACACGTTGCTGCCGATGGTGACCGGCGAGGCGCACTCCCAACCGGCCAGGCGGGTGGCGGCATCCTTGGCGTGGTTTGGGGTGGCGATGGTGCAGCGCGGACCAATCAGGCAGTTCTCGCCAATGGTCACGTAGCCACCGCCGCAAATCATGAAATCCTTGTTGATGAACGTGTCGCGGCCAATCTTGAGCCCGATGCCGTAATCGACCGTGAACGGCGGCGTGAATTCCACGCCTTCGCCCGCCTCCGGAATGAGTTCGTGGAACAGGCGGTATGCCTCATCCGGATCATCGAAAAAGATCCGATTGATCCTTGCACAGACACGCGCCGCCTCACCGGTGTATTTCGGCAAGGACTTCGACTTGCGGTACTGCGTCGGCCTGCCGCCGAACAGTCTGGACAGTTCCTCGTCAGAGTTGATCAGCGCTTCCGCATCCCGTGCCATATCCTCTCACGTCTCCGTTTCCCGCGTATGTTGTGAGCGTTCACGCAACATATTATTTCGACCATCTAACAAATTGGCGAATCGGCGGCAGACGTATCGATTCCCCGCCTGCCGCCTCAAAGAGCCACAGCTATTCGCCGTCAGGAAGTTCCTTGTAATCGAAGTAGTCGAATTCGGCCGTCAAGCCGTAACCGGACAGGTCCACGCAGGCAAGGCCGACGAATGCTCCGGTGAAGAAGCCGCCATATCGCTGCACGACGTAATCATCAGAGAGGATCTTAGCGTCCAGTCGCACCGGAATCTCAGTGAAATGCTCGCCGTCGAAGGAGTATTCGTAGGAATAGTATTCCGTCCGTACCTTGGTGCGCAGCCATACGGCTTCGGCATCCCGAGGTACTTCGATGGCGTTGTCTTTGAGGAACGAGGTGTACTGGTTGAAGTCGTTCTGCGCCACTTCGATGACGCGCGTTCCGCGTCCCTCATCCCAGGTCACGAACGCCCATGACCAGCACAGGTCGTCGTAATAGTTCGTCAGTCCGGCCATCTGCATGTAGTTGTTCGGGTCGAAACGCACCTTCGTCTCGGCATCGAAGTCGAACGCCTGCCAGCGGCGGGCCACCATCGACTGTTCGAATGCATTGCACAGGGATCCCTGTCCTCGCAACGTCAGTTTGCCGCCGCCGACCCTGCCCATGGCTTCGGTGAACGGCACACGTACGGTGTTCCAGTTCACGCCAAGCATGTCGGATTCGAATTCGTCATGTTCGTCGCGACTTGGTGGAGCCGCGGTTTCAATGGCATCCTTTGGAGCGTCCACATACCGTTGACCTGCACGCCCCCCGACCACGCGAGGCCAGCCATCTTCATCCCACTCCACCTTCTGAATGGAGGTTTCGCGCCCAAGCGTGCACCAGCCGCGCACGCCATGCGACGGTTCGATGGCATGACGCCACGGGCGACCACATAGGGACGCGTAATACCACTCCCCTGATGGCGTGTCCACGAGCGCACCATGTCCCTGCTTTTGCAGGTAGAAGTCAGGAGTGTCGTAGTTACCGATGAACGGACCGTCAGGCATGGCCTCGAAGGAATGGTCGTCGAGCGTACGCGAGCGGGCCACGGATTCCTGATGCTCATATTGGGTGCCGCCTTCGGCCGCAAACAGGTAATACCAACCGTCCTTCCTGTACAGGTGCGGGCCTTCCACCACCTTCACCGCGGTACCGTCCCAGATCGTTCGTGCCGTTTCCGGCTTGAGCCGCATGGCATCCACATCGAATTCGGTAAGCGTGATGCCGTTGAACGAATGATGATATTCGCGGAAATCCCAAGTCTGCTGCACAAGGTACTTGCGCCCGTCATCGTCGTGGAACAGGCTGGAATCGAAGCCGACGCCGTTGATGCGGATCGGATCGCTCCACGGCCCACGGATGTCGTCGGCGGTGACCAGGTAGTTGACGCAGTCCTTGAATGCGCCGTTGACCACCTTCACGTCGGTGTAGATGAGCCAGAATCTGCCATCCGCATAGCTCAGGTCGGGAGCCCAGATCCCACCGGATGATGGATTGCCCTTCATGTCAAGCTGACTGACGCGACTCAACGGGCTGGGCAATGTGTTCCAATGCACCAGATCCCTGGATTCGTGCAGGCGCACGCCAGGAAACCATTCGAAGGTGGAATTGGCGATGTAGTAGGTGTCGCCGACTCGGATCATCGACGGATCGGCGTGGAAGCCGGTAAGTACGGGGTTGGAAATCTGCATAATGGTAGGGTTCCTTTCGCTCTCAGCCCTTGACCGCGCCGGCAAGGCCGCCGACGATTTTCTTCTGGAAGATCGTGAAGCAGATCAAGGCGGGAATCATGGAAAGCGACGTGAACGCCAGCACCTGAGCAGTGTCCACGGAATGTTGCGAACTGAACATCTGAACGCCCAACGGCAACGTATACTTGCTCGAATCATTGAGCAGGAACAACGGCAACATATACGCATTCCAACTACTGACGAACGTCAGAATGGCCACGGTAGCCACGCCGGGGCCACTTAGCGGCAGCACCATCCTAAAGAAGAATCCCAGTCGTGAGCAACCATCAAGTTCGGCGGCCTCCTCAAGTTCCAAGGGAATCGATTTCAAAAAAGGAACCATGATGATGATCGCCTGGGGAAGCCCGAAGGCAATCTGAGGCAGAACAATGCCGAGGTGGCTATTGATCAGGTGCAGATTGCGCAGCAAGAGGTACAACGGCGTGATGGCCACCGTGATCGGAAACATCATTCCCGCAGCAAACAGTGAATACAAGGCCTTATTGAGCCTGAAACGGTACCGTGCGATGACAAAGCTTACCATGAGCGCCAGAGCCACGACTCCCACCATGGTTCCCAAGGAGACGATGAGCGAGTTGACCAGTTCGCTCCAGAACGTGTTCGAAGCGAACACCGTCTTATAGTTTTCAAAATTCCACGGGTTCGGCATCCCTGCAGGGTCGCGCGTGATTTGCGAATTCGTTCGGAAACCGCCGATGATGATATACACTACCGGCGTCACGCAAATCAGAACCAATACAAGGGATAGAACGTACACAATGGGATGGCCCCAGGGAGTCTTTGACGATTTCCTCAACGCATACGGGTCGTGCGTATTGCCCCGAGCGTTCGGGCCGCTCGTTTGAGATATGGTAGTCATGCTCATGCCACCTCGCTTGTTACGATTGTTCCACGTGAACGTTTCCCGCGCTTGCCATCCGTCAAAGCGCCATCCAGATCACGGTTCATGACAATATGCTGATATGTCAGCGCGATGACCAAGGAAATGACGAAAATCACCACAGCCACCGCGGAACCATATCCGTAGTTATTCGCCAAGCGTCCCTCTCGAACCATGTATGTCGCCATCGTGGAGGTGCCTGCGGTCGATGACACGTACTGTCCCCAGATGATGTACACCAGATCGAACAACTGCAAGGAGCCGATGATGGACATAAAGGCCCACATACGAATCGTCGGCCCCAGCAGAGGCAGCGTAATGCTCCATTGCTGCCGCCAGAATCCGGCACCATCGACTTTTGCCGCCTCATACAGGTCTTCAGGGATCGACTGCATGCCAGCAATCATGAGAATGACGGCAAAGCCGATATATTTCCACGAAATGATGAACATAAGGGTCCATATCGCTATCTTCGGATCGGCAATCCAATCAGCGCCGCTGATGCCGAATTTCGCCAATACCGCATTCACCGCGCCGGTCGGTTGCAGCATCAGGCTCCAACCCGTGCCAACGATGACTTCCGATACGACGTATGGCACGAAAATCAGGGTCCGAATCAGAGCACGGCCTTTAAATTTCTGGTTCAGCAGGAGAGCGAAAAGAATAGCCAGGGGGCCTTGGATCACCAAGGAAGCGATGACTACGAAAAGCGTATGGCCGAGTGCCTCCTGAAAGTTCGGATCCGTGAGAATGATCCTGTAATTCTCGAATCCGACGAATTGGCCGTTGACCTGCGGCTTCCCATATCCCTTCCATCGAAAGAAGCCGTAATATGCCGCCATAATCACAGGAAGAATCACAAAACCGAGGAACATCACTAGGGCAGGAATCGAAAGCACTCCAATCTCGAAATGCTTACGAGCCGTATCCGACAGACCACTCGGTCGAATCCCGCTTTGATCGCAACGCTTTGACATGGGTGAAATCTCCTTTTTGCGCCGTGGGGACCTGCCCGCTTCCGGCAAGCCCCCACATCCGGTCGATATCGTCAGCCTTTGGCAGCCGCTTTTTCAACACCCTTGACGATGTCCTCGGCGCTGCCTTTGCCGGCCATCATGTTGACCACACCCTCATTAAGGGCGTTGCCGATGTTCTGTCCGAACACCGTGTCCAACCACATGGAGACCGAAGATGCATTGTCGTACACCGACAAAACCTGCTTCAATGCGTCACTGGTCACCGCATCCTGCGCCTCCTTAGAAGCTGGAATCGTAGCAAATGCCTTGGCGAACTTCTCCTGCCATTCCTTCTCCGAAATGAAATTCAGAAAATCGACAGCCTCTTCAGGTGCCCAAGCGCCTACGGTCATGCCATCGGAACCGCCCATAATCGCGCTGGGATCACCCTGTCCGCCTTCAACGGTGGGAAAAGCGAAATACCCAAGATCCGCCATATCCTTCTTGTCGGGAGTGAGGTCACGGACCACACCCGGTTCCCAACCTCCCATAAGCTCCATGGCAGCCATATGGTTGGCAAGAAGACCTGCGGATGAGCTTGCGCCCTGTTGCGCCGACGTGGTCAGAAAGCCATCATTGAATGCATCAAGATCAAGCAACTTCTGAACATCATCTCCCGTTCTGGTCCAGCAGGAATCACTGAAATCCTTGGTGGACTGCGCCTTTTCAAACGTATCGGCCGAGCACTCACGAAGGGCGAACCAGTACCACCAATGCGCGGCGGGCCAGGCGTCCTTGCCACCTACGGCAATCGGCGTAATGCCTGCATCCTTGAGTTTCTGCACTGCCGTCGCAAATTCGCTCCAAGTCGTCGGAACCTCGGTGATTCCGGCCTTGGCAAACAAATCCTTGGAATACCAGATTCCGCCGGGGAGCACGGATTGCGGAACACCATAGACCTTTCCATCGATGGTATCCGCGGCAAGTGCCGTCTTCATCTGGGTCTTAACGGTATCGGAAATCTTATCGGTCAGGTCCATCGCCTGGCCCGCCTCAACTACATCACGCAACTTTTGACCGCCGCGTGCAAGAAAGACGTCCGGCGCCGAATCAGGATCCTGCAAGGCCGTCTGGAGCTTGCCATCCATATCTTCATTCTGAATGGCTTCGATCTTGATATGAACGTTGGGATTCTTCTTCTCATAAGCGGCAGCGGCGTCTTCCCAGAACTTCTTGCCGTCACCGGTGGTGGAATTCTCCCACACCACAATTTCGGTCTTTCCTCCGGAGCTGGAATCAGTGGAGCCGCAGGCTCCCATGCCCAGTATGGTGGCCACGGCCAGTGCGGCCGCGGCAGCGGTTTTGAACTTCATTGTCTTCTCCTTGTTATGAATCGCCATCGATACTGACGGCATCGAAAGAACGAAAGCTTCGAAAGCGCATATCAACGATGGATTGGCGAACAGCTGATGAAACGTTCGCAACGCATATCAGCTTGGGAAGATGGAATCGACCTTTGATTCATCTTGCCTCGAAATTTTCGTTTTAATTTCGTTGTATCACTAGGATAATTGAATAATATATTGCGAGTCAAATTAATATACTCACCAAACTAACTTCAAAAATCGTTGATATTTCAACGAATCCAATACATCCACATAATCCGAAAGTTTCGAAATCCGTAATTCGAAACTTTCGCTCTCCAAGCGTATAGAATGATGTCAGAAGGAGACCCACTCATGGTTCGTAAAGCAACAGAACATGGCAAACAGTCAATCAGACTGGCCGACATCGCCAAGGAAACCGGCTACTCCCTCGCCACGGTATCCAAGGCGCTCAACGGACGTGCGGACGTATCCGAAGCAACCAGACAGACCATCAACGCCGTCCTCAAAAAATACGGCTATTCACGCAAGGCGACAACCGGCAAAAAACAAAAACTCATCGAAATCGTCTTCCAGGACTTCGATAACGTCTGGGCCCTGGAGGTCATGCGTGGCGCCATTCGGGAAGCCAAACTGCATGACCTCAGCGTCATCACCACGGAGGGCGGCGACCGTCGGCATCCCGACTCGACTTGGATCGACAACATGTTGCGCAGGCAAATCGCCGGCGCCATCCTCGTTTTCTCCAACCTGACCCGCATCGAACGGAACAAACTGCATTCCCGCGGCATTCCCTTCGTTCTGTTCGACCCATTCGGAGACCCGGATCCGGCCACATTGTCCGTACAGGCGGACAATTGGACCGGTGGCGTGATCGCCACCCGACATCTGCTCGCCCTCGGACACCAACGTATCGGCATCATCACCGGCCCGGAGGAAATGATGTGCTCCAAAGCGCGTCTCGACGGATACACGTCCGCCCTTGCGGAACACGGCATCTCCGCCGACCCTGAACTCATCACCGAAGGCGACTTCACCACCCCGGGAGGTTACGCGCAGGCCATCTCGCTACTGGAAAACCCACACAGGCCGACCGCCATCTTCGCCGGCAGCGACCTGCAAGCGATGGGCGTGTACGAAGCGGCCAGACAGCTCGGACTACGCATTCCGGAGGATTTGTCGGTCGTCGGCTTCGACGACGTGCAGACGGCATCCTTCCTCGGTCCGGCATTGACCACCGTCAAACAGCCTCTGCAGGACATGGCTCGCGCCTCGGTACGCATGCTCGTCGAAGCGCTGACCACCGATGACGTACTGCAACCGCACGTCATCATGCCCACGTCGCTGGTGGTGCGTAACAGCACGCAGCAGTTGAACCAATAGTCAGGCCGGAACGGTCGAGCCGCGCCATCCCGCGCATATGCCTCGACCTAATCGGACGATCCCGCCATACAGCCAACAAAACCACCCGCCCATTCCGCACTCAGGAACCGCGCATCGAATTCGGCCAAGACCCGACCATCATCCGCACAATCGTCATCATGGGACAAGCCGGCACCAACCGGCCGCACGTCTTCCGCCACAATGACCATAAGACGATTGTCCGCAAAACGGATCATAACGCGAGATAGCGGGACGCCCGACAGTTCGACTCGAGAACGAACGATCCGCCCGTCACCGACATGAAGCAAGGACATCACAGCGTCATCCGCCAACGTGAATGTCGCATAATTGGCGGAATCCTGACGGATCACCAGAGAGCCGAACTCCGGCAACGGCATCAGACATGGCAATTGCGCAATTCTTCGGTAACGCACGGCCGTCTCGCCGCGAATGAAAACTTCATCCGAAACGTGTTGCCGGACATCCAGCAGCATTGCCTTCGATTCGGCGGCGGCCTGCCCGACATGCGCAACCATATGCGCATGCCCTTCCTCGCTCAATTCCATCGTAATCGAGTCGGGAAGGCGCCCGATGCCCGCACCGGTCACCGGCCAACCTGGGTCATTCTCCGCCAAAATTGAAGTCTCATCCCCTCGCGACTTCCAATCAGCGGAATCATGCTCCCATCGCACGGGAGTGACGAAGCTCTCCCTGCCCAAGTAGCTCAGCAGCTCACCCGGAGTCTCACCCGCAATCTCACGCACACCCAGACACACCATCCACCAACCGAATTGCGGGTGCTGCAGCAAATCCGCATGACCGACGCATTGCACCGGTTCGGACATGCCCCAATGGCGATGCGTGAGTATCGGATTCTTCCTATCGGCATGAAATGCGCGAATCGCATTGCCCAAGTAGCACCGTTCGCCTTCGCGCACCGACGGTATCCGCTCCCCCACTTCGACGGCCATACGTTCATACTTGGCGAACGCTTCAGCCAAACCATTCGGAGCATACATCCGCATGGCCATCTCACTGTGTTCGAAACCCGTACCGCCCTCAGCCGTCAGCAGATATACGTAATCACCGATACGGTACAAATGCGGCCCTTCGGCCCATACCGCCTCCATACCGTATCCACGCCAGATAATCGTCTTCCCTCGGCCAGCCGGAGCCCCATCTTCGAGTAATGACCAGGAACCCGCATCAATGCGTTGGGTCCAGATTTCGGTCTGTCCCTCCCACTGCGGATGAATGGCGGGTCTGGTCTGCGTCCAATACACATTGCCGTCCCGGTCCTCGAACACATCCGGATCAATGCCCTCCGCACCGGAAATCCAGAACGGGCCACGCCAAGGTCCCTCAATCGCGTCGGCTTCGATGATGAAATTACCTGCGGACCGTGCCGCATCATCCAGTTCCGACCGTGCACACCCCGCCGCAATCGCCTTATCCATGTCGATGCGGGCCACCGTGGAGGCGATCACATATTTGCCCGCGATGCTGCGCAAGGTCGGAGCATAGACGCCACCCGAATCCTCAACGAACGGAATCAGCAGACGTCGGGCCATATCGGCATCGATGGCATCGGCCACATGGCTCCAATGCGAAAGGTCTTCGGACACATGGATCGGCAGACCGGGAACACATTCGAATGAGGAATTGACGAGTACGACCCGCCCACGAAGGTCATCCCAGATCCAACTTGGATCGGGATACATGCCACTGAGAATCGGATTGGTGATGGTTGTTGCTGCAATCGTCATGGTTCGCGCCTTTGCGGACGGATCTCGCGGTAAAGAATCGAACATCTCGAAGTGATGCGTACAACGGAAAATCGCCTGCGGGGCAGCATAGCCCGCAGGCGACCTTCTTGGAAGGAGTATCAGGAGAGAAAGATCGGAGGGAACCGGGGCACAATGCCCCGGTTCGCCTTACACGGCCCCGTTGCAGTCGGGCCGGACTGTGCGATTCAGTGATGAATCATGGGTTCGGACGAACCCGGACCTCGACTCAGGCCTCGGCCAGAGCCTCGACCATGTAGTTGTTGATCGTGGCCTTGACGGACTCAAGATGATCGGACTTGGTGGCCTCGATGAGCTTGGCCTGCGGGATGTCCAGAGCGTACTCTTCGAGGGAAGCCAGGGTCGCGGTGCCGTCTTCGATGGTCGCGCCGATGCCGGAGTCGTAGGAGCTGTAACGCTCGGCCTGCAGGTTCTCGATGAACTTGTCCTCGTGCATCTTGGCGGCAACCAGGAGGCCTGCGGCGAAGGAATCCATACCAGCGATGTGGGAGCGGAACAGATCCTCGGCGTAGAAGGAGGTACGGCGCGGCTTGGCGTCGAAGTTCAGGCCACCGTGAGGGCCGATCTGGCCGGCGGCGAGGACTTCCCACATGACGGTGGAGGTCTCGTACAGGTCGGTCGGGAACTCATCCATGTCCCAGCCGATGAGCTTGTCGCCCTGGTTGGCGTCGAGGGAGCCGAGCACGCCGGCTTCACGGGCGGTACGGATTTCGTGCTGGTAGGTATGGCCGGCCAGGTTGGCGTGGTTGCCTTCCAGATTCAGCTTCATGAAGTCGATGTCGTAGGTCTTCAGGAAGGCGATGGCGGTGGATGCATCGAAGTCGTACTGGTGCATCGTCGGCTCCTTGGCCTTCGGTTCGATCAGGAACTGGGCATCCAGGCCGATCTCCTGAGCATACTCATGGCACATGTGGAAGAACTTGGCCATGTGCTCCTGCTCACGCTTCATCTGGGTGTTCCACAGGTTCTCATAGCCTTCGCGGCCGCCCCAGAACACATAGTTCTCGGCGCCCAGACGCTTGGCGATCTCGAGGGAGTGCTTCAGCTGGCCACCGGAATATGCGTAGATGTCGGCGAACGGAGAAGTGGAGGCGCCGGAGACGAAACGCGGGTTGGTGAACAGGGAGGAGGTGTTCCACAGCAGCTTGACGCCGGTGGACTTCATGTTCTCCTCGATCTTGTCGACGATCTTGTCGAGGTTGGCGTCGGTCTCGCGCAGGGTGTCGCCTTCCGGAGCGATGTCGCGATCATGGAAGCAGAAGTATTCGACGCCGAGCTTCTGGAAGAACTCGAAGGCGTAATCGACCTTGGCCAGGGACTGATCCATGGCATTGGAGTACTTGCCGTACCACGGGCGCTGGGAGGTGCCGGTGCCGAACGGATCGACGAGCTCCTGATCGAAGGTGTGCCACCAAGCGACGCCGAAGCGCAGCCAATCCTTCATCTTCTTGCCGGCGACGACCTTATCGGCGTCGTAGTAGTGGAAAGCCAGACCTTCCTGCGGTCCCTTTTCGCGACCGACATACGGAATCTTATCGATATCCCACAGACCCATGGGGTGCTCCTTTGCTGTTGGTTTTTACTTTAGTAAAGCATTCTTCCCGGCGGACTTCCGCCCGTCTTGATGTACATAATAAATTCATCTACCTAAGTTTGTCAATTCGCTGAACTATTCGGCGTTTCCGTTGGAAAACAGCCGAATGCCCGCGCAATGCTAAAGTAGCCATGTTTGTTGCAGCATCACACATGCCGCGAAGATGCGCGAAGGAGTTGATACCATGTACGAAAACGTCGACACCACCTGCGTGCAGGGAGGCTACCAGCCAGGCAACGGCGAGTCCCGCACGCCACCGATCATTCAGGCGACGACCTTCAAATACCAATCCAGCGAACAGATGAGCCGGCTGTTCGACCTATCCGAAGCCGGATACTTCTATACTCGCCTGCAGAATCCGACCAACGACACCATCGCCGCGAAAATCTGCGAGATGGAAGGCGGCGCCGCCGCGATGCTGACCTCATCCGGCCAAGCGGCGAACTTCTTCGCCTTGTTCAACATCTGCAACAACGGCGACCACATCGTAGCTTCCTCCGCAATCTACGGAGGCACCTTCAATCTCATCAACGTGACCATGCGCAAGATGGGCATCGAATGCACGTTCGTGAGTCCCGAATGCACCGAGGAGGAACTCGAGGAGGCGTTCCAGCCGAACACCAAGGCCGTGTTCGGCGAATCCATTTCCAATCCGGCGCTTATCGTATTGGATTTCGAGAAGTTCGCGAGCGCCGCGCACCGCCATGGCGTGCCGCTGATCGTCGACAACACCTTCCCGACGCCGATCAACTGCCGACCGTTCGAATACGGCGTGGACATCGTGACCCACGCCACCACCAAATACATGGACGGCCATGGCTCCTGCGTGGGTGGCGCGATCGTGGATTCCGGCAACTTCGATTGGATGGCGCATGCGGAGAAGTTCCCCGGCCTGACCACGCCGGACGAGTCCTACCATGGCGTGACCTACGCGAAGGAGTTCGGCAAGGCGGCCTACATCACCAAGGCCACCGCACAGCTCATGCGTGATTTCGGCTCCGTGCCGGCCCCGATCAGCTCGTGGATCATGGGCATGCACATGGAATCGTTGGGCGTACGCATGGAACGCCATTGCGCGAACGCGCTGGCCGTGGCCCGGTGGCTGGATGCCGATTCGCGCATCAGCTGGGTGAGCTACCCGGGGCTCGAAGGTGACAAGTACCATGCGCTGGCCGAGAAGTACATGCCGAACGGCACTTGTGGTGTGATTTCCTTTGGCGTACCGGGCGGACGCGAGAAGGTCTCCGCATTCCTCGACCACCTGAAGATGGTGTCGATCGCCACGCATGTGGCCGATGCGCGCAGCTGCACGCTGTATCCGGCGGGCACCACGCATCGTCAGCTTACCGACGAACAGCTTGAGGAAGCCGGCGTGGGCATCGATCTGGTGCGTCTGAGCTGTGGCATCGAAAACGCGGCCGACATCATCGCCGATCTCGATCAGGCCCTAGCCTCCATACAGTAGACGGATGCAAGGTAGCGCATTATTTCGCTTATAGATGGCGGATACGAACCGGCATAGCCGACTTAGGGGGTATCTTTCCTCTGTTTCATGCTTGCCGGTCGGTTCGTATCCGCCATCTATAAGCAAGATAACCATTCATCTGTGCTTCCTACGCCCGTCAACGATCTCCCTCACGATCATTCGATCGCGCAATTTCACCGGCTTGGCCGAATGCCGCGACATCCTCTGGGCCACACGTTCGGCCAACATCTCCTGGGATGACTCATCCGCGAGATTCTCGGCGGTCACCTGAACATACAGCCACCCTTCATCCTCCAATGCCTCGCGCCTTTTGATATCCGCCAACCATTGGGAGGCATGATGACGACCATCGTATTCAACGATGACCTTCAAATCGGGATAAGCCATGTCAGCAAGGAACATCTGCGAAGACCTTCCGATTCTGATGGGGTGGTTCACTTCCGGGCAGGGAAGTCCGTAGCGCATCAGAGCGATTCTCGTTCTCGTCTCCTGAGAGGAATCCGTATCCTCCCTCATCAGGCGGATGGCCCTTCTCATCTTTGTGATCCCCCGTATGGCCCGGGTTCTTTTCAGGTCAGCATATCGCTCAAGATCATCAAGCCGGTCGACATACAGCTGGAAATCCTCAAGCCCGGCCCTTTTCAAACGCCCATTGCGCCGCATCATTGAATCCCCCAGCACGACCAGTTCCTCGTCTTCCAGCCGATTGGCATGCATCGCCCAAGTCGTCACGGGGTCGGTACAGCGCAAGCGGCCAGGATAAGCCGAGACATGATTCTGCGGCCCGGGCCAGAGCACCAGACGCACATCCCGCAACACCGTACGGGAACCATTACTTCCGATCACCGCATACAGCCCATCGGCGAGACCACTGCCATGTGGATATCTGGGCCGCTCGATACCCTGCAAATCCAATGCGGTGCCCAAGGCGAAGACCAACTGCCTGCCGGTCCTTCGCTGCGCCGCCAGGCATCGTTCGACGGTTCGGGCCCTTGCCATCGCAAGTTCCTCCGAATACTGTGCCCCATTGCCCATACACAAAAGGTAAAGGAGTCGACAATGCACTGTCTACAGACCCCTAAAAACTTGTGGATAAGTGGATAACGAACGGCGCACGGAATCGTTGAACGGTATCGTGGGCACAACGGGCCCACTCAACGGAAAAGAGGACGCATGAGCAAGAAGACAAGTCTGAAAGGCCTACGATTCGTAGGCACGGACACGTCAGTCGATCTCGAAATCGAAGATGGTCGGATCGCCAAGGTCAACCCATCCGATGATTTCTCGAACACATGGGTCATTCCCGGACTATGGGACCGCCACACGCACTTCACCCAGTGGTCGTACACCCTGGGACGATTGGATCTGATTGAGGCCCGCAGCGCCGAAGAAGCCCTTGACATGCTCCGCGAACATTTGGACGCACGGCGCGCGAAGGGCACGCTCAATCCGGACCAATACGTGGTCGGCATGCGGTTCAGACACTCCCTGTGGGCCGATGACGCGCAGCCGACGCTGGTTTCCATCGACGCTGTCACGGGAAATCAGCCGGTCGCCCTGTCCAGCGCCGACATGCACTGCGGCTGGGTGAACTCCGCCGCCGCCGAAAAGCTTGGCGTGCACGTCGACGAATCTGGATTGGTCGGGGAGCTGGAATGGTTCGACGCCTACTGCAAGCTTGACAAGGAGCCGAACGCCGCCAGTGAACTGATGGGATTCCTACGCAACGCCGAGCTCGACGCCGCACGCAAAGGTGTGGTCGGCATCCGCGACTACGAAATGGCCGAAAACATCGACACTTGGATCGACCGATTCGCGCAGGGCCTTGATGGCCTTCGAGTTCAGGCCGGCGTGTATCCGGAGCGCCTCCGGCAGGCCATCGATGACGGATGGCACACCGGGGACGAACTTCCCGGAAGCCATGGCCTTGGGCACGTCGGCGCGATGAAGATGATCTCGGACGGATCCTTGAACACTCGTTCCGCCTACTGTTCCACACCATACTCAGGCGTCACTCCGAAAACATTCGGAACCTTGAGTTATACGCCGGAACAGATCGAATCCTACATGCGATTGGCCACCGAGCATGGCTTCGACATCGCCTGCCATGCCATCGGGGATAAGGCGAACACCATCGTACTCGACTGCGCAGAGCGTACTCATGCCCATGGTTCCATCGAGCACGCCCAGATGCTTAAGCAAAGCGATATCCCGAGGTTGGCGCAACTTGGTCTCGCCGCGAGCATCCAGCCGCAGCATGCCATGGATGACCGCGACGTCATCACTCGATTCTGGGGCAATCCGGCCGGGGTTCCTTACGCATTCAACGCATTGCACGAAGCCGGAACGAAACTTCTTATGGGTTCCGACGCGCCGGTCGCGCCTCTCGACCCATGGTTGGCTATTTCCGCCGCCGTGTTCGGTACGGAAAGCTCCGACCGGGAACCGTTCCAGCCGGAACAGTGCCTTGACTTCGAACACGCCCTCGCATCGTCCACCGCACAGGGGCGCACGGATCTGCGGGTCGGAGACAACGCCGATCTGGTGCTGCTCGACCGCGACCCAAGCATCATCGATGAACCGGAATCCATGCAGGCCATGCCCGAACACATAGTCGGTACCATGCTAAGCGGGCGCTGGACCTACCAGCGTTGACAGCATCTCGCTTATAGATGGCGGATAATCCACGAGACCCTATGGTTAGGGGGTACGTTTTCTGTGTTTTTAACCCTAAACGCAACGTGGACCCGCCATCTATAAGCGATATAAGGAACTACACCGTACGTACAATGAGGAAATCCGTCACACGGAAGGAAGGAATAGGGCATGCAGCGAGAGATCATGACATCCATCCCGTTTTTGGAACAACCGTCCCGGGACGCGCAGAACACGGACGAGGACTTTGCCGTGGCTCAGGACATCAAGGACACCCTTGACGCGCACCGCAATAGTTGCGTCGGTATGGCCGCGAACATGATCGGCGTCTCCAAGCGCATCATCGCCTTCGTGGATGAGGATTTCGGCGGCCGCATCTTCATCATGTTCAATCCCGAAATCACCGCGAGGGACGGCGCGTTCGACACCTCCGAAGGATGCCTTTCCCTTCAAAGAGAACGCCACACCGTGCGCCATCAACGCATCGAGGTGACATATTTCGACCGCAAATTCCGCGAACGCCATGCCGCGTTCACCGGTTTCACCGCGCAGATCATTCAGCATGAGGTCGATCACTGCGCCGGAATTATCATCTGAAGCGCATGCCCGCACCGGGCAAGATCGCACCGACGACCGTCAAGCGTCCGGCCTGCACGTTTGACGACGACGCCCACGTATGATCTCGACCATCGGCGACCCGCCCAGACAACACGATATCCTCGCTGAAAATCGTTTGACGTCACTATAATCATTCCTGTGCTTCCCCTGTGGCATCAAAGGAGATTCTTATGGACGCCGTCACCATCTTCAATGATTTCGTGAATCTCGTCGACAGTGATGATCTGCCGATTGAGGCGGTGGCGCTGGCTGACGGTGAGCGGATCGTCGCCGAGAGGCATTTCACGCCCGATCAGAGCCGTAACATCTATTCGCATACGAAGAGTTATGTGTCGACGGCCGTCGGCATCGCGGTCGAAGAAGGAATACTGAGTCTCGATGGCAAGCTGGTCGACGCGTTCCCCGAATACGTACCGGCCGACGCGCAGCCGGAGTTGGGGCGCATCACGCTACGTCACCTGCTGACCATGTCGAGTGGCTTCAACCATGCGTATCTCATGAGTCCCGACCGTCGTGGCGGCGTGGGAGCACCGGATTATCTGAAATACATGTTCTCCCGTCGAATCGAGGTGGAGCCGGGCAGTGCGTTCTGCTATTCATCCGCCGATTCGTACTTGGCGGGCCGCATGCTTGAGCGGGCCTGTGGCGAACACCTTGGCGAGTACCTGCATCGCACGATCTTCTCGCGGCTCGAACAGGGGTGGCCGATCTGGGAGTGCGATCCGCAAGGGCATCCCATCGCCGGCGCGGGTATGTTCATGACGCTGGCCGACATGCTCAAACTCGGACAGGTCTATCTGAACGGCGGCACATGGCACGGCACGCGCATCGTAGGTGAATCGTGGGTGAGCGCCGCATCAAGCCGGCAGATCGAAACACCGCACGACAATATCTGGACATGCGGCTATGGCTATCAGTTCTGGATGTCACCGTACGATGGCGCGTATCGTGCGGACGGTGCGTACGGTCAGATCACCACCGTGCTGCCGAAGCAGGGACTGGTCGTTGCCGTGCAATGCCCGGAATCCGGTGACTTCGACAATGTGATGCGTCCTGCGCTGCATGAGCACCTGTTCGGCCCGCTGACCGCCTGACCGAAGCTCCGGCCACCAATCCAACACATTGGTTCCTGCGTGTAGACGGGGTATGGGATAATCAAGGACGGTACTTTGCGTGATGCACGGTCCGGCCTCCAAACGTGAGATTTCCGTTGACTTGCTCATGCAACACGCTGGAATTCCAACGTTTCTTAAGGATGGAACACAACATTGGCTGAATTCATTTATCAGATGATCAAGGCCCGCAAGGCTTACGGCGACCGCGTGATTCTCGATGACGTGACCCTGAGCTTCCTGCCGGGCGCCAAGATCGGCGTCGTCGGCCCGAACGGCATGGGCAAGTCCACGCTGCTCAAGATCATGGCCGGCATCGACACCGTCTCCAACGGCGAAGCCTATCTGACCCCGGGATTCACCGTCGGCATCCTGCAGCAGGAGCCGCCGCTGGACGAGACCAAGACCGTCGGCGAGAACATCAAGATGGCGTTCGGCGAAATCGCCGAAAAGGTGGCCCGTTTCAACCAGATCGGTGAGGAAATGGCCAATCCTGATGCCGACTTCGACTCCCTGATGGAAGAGATGGGCAAGCTGCAGAACGACATCGACGCCGCCAACGGCTGGGATCTCGACTCCCAGCTCGAGCAGGCCATGGACGCCCTGCAGTGCCCGGACCCGGACACTCCGGTGACCGTATGCTCCGGTGGTGAACGCCGCCGTGTGGCACTGTGCAAGCTGTTGCTCGAAGCTCCGGACCTGCTGCTGCTCGACGAGCCCACGAACCACCTCGATGCCGAGTCGATCCTGTGGCTGGAGCAGTTCCTGCACCAGTACAAGGGTGCCGTCATCGCCGTCACCCACGACCGTTACTTCATGGACAACGTGGCCGAATGGATCTGCGAGGTCGATCGCGGTCACCTGTACCCGTATAAGGGTAACTACACCACTTACTTGGAGACCAAGGCCAAGCGTATGGAGATTCAGGGCGCCAAGGACGCCAAGCTCGCCAAGCGCCTGAAGAACGAACTCGACTGGGTGCGCTCCTCGCCGAAGGCCCGTCAGGCCAAGAACAAGGCCCGTCTGGAACGCTATGACCAGATGGAGCAGGAGGCACGTAGCAACAAGAAGCTCGACTTCTCCGAAATCCAGATTCCGGCCGGCCCGCGTCTGGGCTCCACCGTGTTGGAAGCCGAGCATATCCATAAGGCGTTCGGCGACCGCGTACTCATCGACGATCTGAGCTTCACCCTGCCGCGTAACGGCATCGTCGGCGTGATCGGCCCGAACGGTGTGGGCAAGTCCACCCTGTTCAAGACCATCGTGGGTCTCGAGCCGTTGACTTCCGGCTCGCTCAAGGTCGGCGACACCGTGCAGATCAGCTATGTCGACCAGAACCGTGCCGGCCTTGACCCGAACAAGAACCTGTGGGAAGCCGTGTCCGACGGCCTTGACTTCATCGAGGTGGCCGGCGTGGAAGTGCCGACCCGCGCCTACGTGGCCTCATTCGGCTTCAAGGGCTCCGATCAGCAGAAGCTCACCGGCGTGCTGTCCGGTGGCGAACGCAATCGTCTGAACCTGGCCCTGACCCTGAAGCAGGGCGGCAACCTGCTGCTGCTCGACGAACCGACCAATGACCTCGACGTCGAAACCTTGGAGTCGCTCGAAAACGCGTTGCTCGCATTCCCGGGTTGCGCCGTGGTGATCTCCCACGACCGTTGGTTCCTTGACCGAGTCGCCACGCATATCCTCGCATGGGAGGGCGATGACGAGAACCCGGCCAAATGGTACTGGTTCGAAGGCAACTTCCAGGCCTATCAGGAGAACCGTGTGGCCCGCCTCGGCGAGGACGCGGCCCGCCCGCATCGCCTGCACCGCAAGCTGACCCGCTAATCGCACCGCCGGCATAGCTTCGGCGTTACGCGCGGATTTCGACAAGGCACCATCCCTCGTTACGGGGGTGGTGCCTTTGTTGTTGTTCAATCGTTTGCCGATTACCTGCCGTTCACTCTTCTCACGCAGTCGTTACAAAACAATCCGATGAAATTTACTGCTTCTCGATAGACTCGAAGGCATTACGGCACTTGTAGCACCATAACAGAACAAGAATCGAGGCCCTTCATGCCACAGCCAGAAGTCACACCGTTGCAGCGACTGACGAAAGTGCTCAAGCTGGGTACGCCTTCCACTTACCGCGATCATACGTATGTGAACGGCGAAAGCCTGTACTTCCCCACCGGCCGCGTCTATGGCGGTCAGGTGATCGCGCAGTCGCTGATCGCCGCATCGAAAACGGTGGATCCGTCACGATTGCCCAATTCGATTCATGGCTATTTCATATCGGCCGGCGATATTCATCAGGATCTGTTGTTCGACGTGGAAAACCTTCGCGACGGTCGTTCCTTCTCGGCCCGTCGAGTGAATGTCACGCAGGCGCAGGGTTCGATTCTGACCGCCATCGCCAGCTTCCAGGAGCATGGTCAGGAGGGTGTCGAGTTCGCCGATCCGATGCCCGAGGATGTGCCGGATCCGGAGACGCTGACAAGCGCGAAGGAAATCATGGAACCGTACGCGGAGCAGTCGTCGTATGCCAAGTATTATGCGCAGAAGTCGCCGTTCGACATCCGGCACGTTACGCAGACCATCATGCTGGGGGCCGATACGAAGAGTGCCCGCAGGGATTCCGGCAAGCAGATGGTTTGGATGAGGGCGGATGGCGAGGTGGATGTGCCACAAGTCATGCATCGTGCGATGCTGGCCATGGGTTGCGATCAGGTCATGCTGGAGCCGGTGCTGCGTCGTGCCGGTCTGAGCATCGCCACTCCGGGCATCTCGTTCGCGTCGATTGATCATTCGATGTGGTGGTACCGCGACATCGACATCAACCAGTGGCATCTGTACGTGCAGGATACGCCGACCGCAGCGCACGGCCGAGGCTTGGGCCAAGCGAAGGTGTATACGCAGGACGGCACGCTGGTGGCGTGCATGGCGCAAGAGGCCATGATTCGCGTGCCGCAAGAGGATCTGCGGTAGACCGCTTCGGGAAATTACGGAAAGCGGTTCCGCCTTTCAGCAGGATGATTGGACGTGGGAAGATTTGGTGGCCGCCGCCGCATAGCGTTGACGTTGGGCGGTTTCCTTGATCTTGGGATTTTCGGGGCCGTCGATAGGCGGCAGCTGGCACAGCCATTCACCTACGATGCCGATGATCATGTCGATCAGGCAGGCCACCGCCGCCACCGCGCATTCGATGACGGCCTGGCTGTAGAACTCCGCTTCCATATGAGGCAGGCTCGCCAGAATCTGCCCGCCATACCAACCGGTCAATGCGGCTCCCGCCAATCCCATGGCCTTGCATGACACCAGCGTGCCGAATGCTTTCTGCGGATCGAGCGGCTTCAGCTGCGCACGTTTGAGCGGATCCTTCGTGGTGTATTTGTGCACCTGCAACGCAAGAACCAACACCATGATGCCCAATGCGATCAGCACCACCGGCACCACCCATGGCGCACCGACCAGCGGTAGTCCGGTGATCTCACCGTATTTCGCAAAACCAAGTCCGGCAAGCAGGCCGAGCATCGCGGCCAGAACGTAATGCCACCAAGGGGTGCGACGTGCCTTCATAGCGTATCTCCAATAATCCAGTTGTCGGTGAGCAGACCGACCTGCGACGTATCCGGAGCCATGGCCAGCAGGAACGACACCGGATCTCCGCCAAGCCTGGCGTCCGGATCCATGTCGAGCCACGGCGCGAGTACGGCCGCATGGTTGCGGGCGGTGGGCCACGGCACCTGGCAATTCGGTTCGTCGCTGACGACGCCTTCCATATCGATCAGATCGAGATCGAGGCTACCGCCGACCGATGTTTCGATGGATCCGAGCACTGTGATCAGTTCGGCCGCACCCATGCGTGTGGAAATCTGCATGACGGCGGCCATGTTGTCGGGCTTGCCGTCAAGTTGGCTGACATGGTACAGCGGCGAAATGCCTTCCACCTGATTGCCGGGGATGCCGTCGAGCGACACGATCGCCTTGCGGAACCGCCGTTCCGCATCGGTGGAGGGGCTGTCCATGGAGATTACGGCTCGACGGGATCGTACCGGGGATTCGATCCGATGTTGACCGCTTCCGGTTTGTAAAGAGGCCGGCTCCTCGTGGTGGGAACCGGTAACGGGAGACGCAGCGGCGTCATCGGCGACCATCCAGTCTTCGGCGAGCTCGTCGATGTGCTCCCGATCGGAGGATTCGAACAATAGTTGTGCCACGGATCCGGCATGTGCGCCGACCAGTTCGGCGTCGGGATCCAATGCCAGCCAGGGGCCGAGCACGAAGGCACGCTGCCACGCACGTGGATGCGGCAATGTCAGATCCGGATCGTCGCTGACGATGCCGTCGAAGTCGATGATGTCAAGGTCGAGCGTACGCGAAGTCCAATGGTCGGTGCGCACACGGCCATGAGAGGCTTCGATGCGTTGCAATCCGGCCAACAGTTCGGGTGCGGTCAGCTTGGTGTTGACGGAAACGACCGCATTGCGGAAGTCGGGTGTTCCCGCTGGCATGCCCCATGCGTCGGTGCGATATAGCGGCGAAATGCCGGTGACCTGAGTGGAGTCGAGTCCGTCGATGCAACGCACCGCATCGCGTAGCGTGGAGACCACATCACCTTGATTGCCTCCCATGGCGATGATGGCATGATGCGTGTCGGCGGATTCGGCCCGGCCCGTTTCACGGGAGCGTTCCACGGTGACGCTGACATCATCGAACGGCACGACGATCGGTGCGTTCGGCTTGTGCACGGTCACTTCCGCACGTTGCACCGCGGGATATTGCAGAATCATGTCGGCGATGCGAGCGGCGAGTCTTTCGATCAGATCGGCATGCTCGCCTTCGATGATGGCCACGATACCTTTGGCTATGGCACCGTAATCCACGGTGTCGTCAAGGGCGTCGGAACGGCCTGCGGGCGCCAAGTCGAGCGACAGCGTGGCGTCCACTACGAAGGTCTGCGCACGTTCATGCTCAAAATCAAGCACGCCATGCTTACCCGCCGCGCGAATTCCCGTCAGTCGAATCTGATCCATGCCAACCTTTCCGTCCGTCATTGCCTCATCAGAGGGAGGAAGAACTACTTACTGTATGCGCGCCAAGCGCTGCCGATGGCTATGGCGTCGCGGGTACGGGCCACGTCATGTACACGCACCGCCCAGGCACCATGCTCGGCGCTCAAAGCGCTGATGGAGGCGGTGGCATTGTCCCTGTCGGCCATGGTCGGTTCGCTGACGCCCGCCGCGGCCAGTACCGCACCGATGAAACGCTTGCGTGAAGCACCGACCAGCACCGGATGGCCCGTGGCATTGAACCGTTCCAGTCCGGCCAGCAACGGCAGATTATGTTCGATGCCCGGTTTGGAAAAGCCCAGGCCCGGATCAATGATGACCTGTTCCGGTTTGACGCCGACGCTCAGCACTGCGTCGACCTGCGCCATCAGTTCGTCATACACGTCGTTCAGCACCCCGTTCGCATACACGGAGGTGTCGGCGTCAGGCACATTGCCGGCCGCTCCGGCCAGCCAACCGCGCCAATGCTGTACGATGTACAGGCTTTCGGGGTGGTCGGCCACCACGTGGGGCAATTCGGCATCCAGCCGTCCGCCCGACACGTCGTTGATGATCTGCGCGCCATGCTCCAGTGCCGCCGACGCCACCGAGGCGCGTGTGGTGTCGATGGACAGTATGGCACCTTCGGGAACCAATGCATCCACGGCTCCCAGTACGCGGGACTTCTCGTCTTCCTCGCTGACGCGCTTGGCGCCGGGCCGGGTGGATTCGGCTCCGATGTCGATGATGTCGGCCCCATCCTTCATCATCGCCTCGCCGTGTGCCTTGGCCTTTGCCGGATCGAGCCACAAGCCACCGTCTGAGAACGAGTCTTCGGTGATGTTGAGCACGCCCATCACCAAGGTGTGTTCGCTATCGTGAATCGCCTTCATATCCTGTGCCACCATGTTTCCCCTTCCGTTATATGGCCTGTGCGGCATCTCACGAATGCTGTGACAGAATCAGGCTCATCGCCTCGGATCTTGTGGCGGCATCCCGCATGCAGCCTCGCACGGCGGAGGTCACGGTACGCGACTGTGGCTTCTTGACGCCTCGCATGGCCATGCACATGTGATCGCATTCGGTGACCACGATCACGCCGCGAGCCTCGATGCCGGTCATCAGCGCATCGGCGACCTGCTGGGTGAGGCGTTCCTGCACCTGCGGACGCCGGGCGTACAACTCCACCAGTCGGGCCAGCTTGCTGAGGCCCGCCACCTGCCCATTCGACGGAATGTAGCCGACATGGGCTACGCCGTGGAACGGCAGCAGATGATGCTCGCATACGGAGAACAGCTCGATGTCACGCACCAACACCATTTCATCGGTGTCGACCTTGAACTTGGTTTTCAGTACCTCTTCGGGACCGTGCCCCAGACCGGCGAACAATTCCCTGCATGCACGGCCGATGCGATCGGGGGTGTCGAGCAGGCCTTCGCGATCCGGGTCTTCGCCGATGGATCGCAAGAACAGGCGTACCGCCTGGCGTACGCCTTCCTCGTCATAGCCGACAGGCCCGGCCGCATGAGCGGCGCGGGCCTTGTCGTCAAACATGGTATCGAATGCTTCGGTATCACTCATCAGTTGGTCAATCCTGCGCTTTTCTTCAGGGATTCGGGAATCTCGACCGGAGGTTTGTCCGAATCGGGCCGCTGGTTGTCGCTCAGCCATACGTCACGCTTCGGCGCCTTCTTGATGTTGGCGAAGATCGCGGCCAGCTCCTTTTCGTTGAGCGTCTCCTTGACGAGCAGCTGACGTACCAGCTCGTCGAGGATGTCACGGTTCTCGTTGATGACGTTCCACGCTTCGGTATGCGCCGTTTCGACGAGCTTCAGCACCTCCTCGTCGATGATTTCGGCGGTGCGGCCGGAATACTTGTGATTAAGGGATCCCAGATCGCCCTGTTCGTCGTCGGACCACTTGATGGCACCCAGCTTGGATGAGAAGCCGTAGTCGAGCACCATCTGGCGGGCGATGTTCGTCGCCTTCTCGATGTCGTTGGAGGCGCCGGTGGTCGGATCGTGGAACACGACCTCTTCGGCGGTGCGGCCACCCATGGCGTAAGCCATCTGGTCGAGCAGCTGGTTACGCGACATGGAGTAGCGGTCCTCGGTCGGCATCACGGCGGTGTAGCCGAGCGCACGGCCACGCGGCAGAATGGTGACCTTGGTGACCGGATCGGTGTCGTTCATGGCGGCGGCAACCAAGGCGTGACCACCCTCATGGTAGGCGGTGTTGCGCAATTCCTCGAGAGCCATGCCCTTGGAACGGCGCTTCGGGCCGGCCTGGACACGGTCGATGGCCTCGTCGATGGCACGGTTGTCGATCAGCTGGGCACCGGCACGGGCGCACAGCAATGCGGCCTCGTTGAGCACGTTGGCCAGATCGGCGCCGGTGAAGCCCGGCGTACGCACGGCGATCATGTGCAGATCGACGTCCGGCACGAACGGCTTGCCCTTGGCGTGCACCTTCAGAATGGCCTCACGGCCTTCCAGATCAGGCGCTTCCACGGCCACCTGGCGGTCGAAACGACCCGGGCGCAACAATGCCGGATCAAGCACGTCGGGACGGTTGGTCGCGGCGATGATGATCAGGTTGGTGTCGTTGTTGAAGCCGTCCATTTCGACAAGCAGCTGATTCAGGGTCTGCTCGCGTTCGTCGTGACCGCCGCTCATACCGGAACCGCCACGCTTGCGGCCGACCGCATCGATCTCATCGATGAAGATGATGGCCGGAGCGTTCTTCTTGGCTTCGTCGAACAGGTCACGCACGCGGGATGCGCCGAGACCGACGAACATCTCCACGAAGTCGGAGCCCGCCATGGAGTAGAACGGTACGCCGGCCTCGCCTGCGATGGCTCGCGCCAGCAACGTCTTACCGGTGCCCGGAGGGCCGTACAGCAGCACGCCACGTGGAATGCGGGCACCCAAGGCCTTGTAACGGGACGGATCCTTGAGGAAGTCCTTGATCTCCTCGACTTCCTGCACGGCGGCATCCTCGCCTGCCACGTCGGAGAACTTGGTGGTCGGGGTCTGACCTTCGAGCAGCTTGCCGCTGTTCTTCTTGCCGCCCATGCCGAACATGCCGCCGGCACCGCCCATGCGGCTCATCAGGAACCAGAACAGCGCGAAGACGATGATGAACGGCAGAATCGAAGTGATCAGATACGTCCAGACGCTGGTCTGCTGCATGGTCGCCGTCCACCCTTGGGTCGGGTCGGCCTTCTGCACGGCCTTGACCACGGCGGCGCTCTGGGCGTACGTGTAGTAGAACTGCACGTTCTTGCCGTAGTTCTTGACCTTGCCGGTCGTCGGATCGGTGGCCGAATAGTCGGACTTCAGTTTGAGCTTGACCTGCTGCGTATTGTCGACGATCTGCGCATATTCGACGTTGCCGCCGTTGAGGATCTGCATACCGTCCTTGGTGTCGATGGTTTGCGATCCGGTGCCGGCGAACAGCTGGAACATCGTCACGGCAAGCAGCGCCACGACCACCACCCACAGCCACGGGGACTGCCAGAACGGACGGGGACCATTGCCGCCATCGTTGTTGCCGTGGCCGAACGGATTGGTAAACGGATTACCGTTGTTCGGACGATTCGAATTGCCGCCGTTGTTCTGCGGTGGCTGGCCTGAAGGAAAACTCATGCCTGACCTCCTTGGTAGACTGCCGGCTTCAGCACCGCAATCGAATCGAGATTGCGGTAGCGCTCGTCATAATCCAGACCGAAGCCGACCACGAATTCATCGGGAATCTCATATCCCTTATATTTCACATCCACATCCACCTTTCGGCGGGCGGGCTTTTCCAGCAGCGCAAAGATTTCCACGGAAGCGGCGCCGCGGCGCTTCAGCTCGTCGACGAGCCACGACAGCGTGATGCCGGAATCGATGATGTCCTCGACGATCAGCACATGCCGGCCACGCACGTCGGTCGACAGATCCTGACGAACGGTGATCGTACCGCTTGATTCGGTGCCTGAACCGTAGCTTGACAGGCTCATGAAATCCATCTGCACCGGAATGCTCATGGCCTGCGCGAAGGCGGCGATCGTATTCACCGCGCCTTTGAGCACGCATACCAGCAACGGATTTCTGCCACGATAGTCTTCACTGGCTTGGGCCGCAGCACGGTTGATGATATCTTCAATCTGTTCCTTGGTGATCAGTTCATGATCAATGTCTTCTTGCACGTCAGCGATTCGCATGCCCACCATCTTGGCACACGCGAATGACGTGTTTCTGGCGATTGGCTGAATATCCGCTGGGAAGTGCCACACCGTGCTGGCCATGCCAGTCGGTGATAAGCCGGTCGATCTGCCTGACATGCCGTGCGGAGCATGCGATGCCGGCCTGGCCGAGTGCGTGGGCGATGACGCGCAGTCGAATCGCCTCATGCTGCGATTGCAGTACGCCGACGCTGAACCGCACCTGGTCTTCGCTGAACGTCACCGCCCGTTCGGCGATCTCCTGCGCCCGCTTGTTGAGATAATCCTTGTCGGTCTGCGCAAGTCCCGCGCCGATTGAAAGCCGCGAAACGACATCGCCCCCTGCGAAACGTTGCAGATACGGCATCAGATCGTGCCGTACGCGTGAGCGTAACGGATAGTTCGCCGGCAATGAACCGTTCGGCGGCAAACCGTCTTCCCGGATCGCGTCGGGACCGTTGGTCGGATCGTCCCACCATTCGAGCCCCAGATCCTCGCAGATGCCGGTGGTCTCCTCCCTCGTCACGTCCAGCCAAGGGCGCAGGAACGTCACACCGTCACGACTGAACGAGCCTTCCATGCCGGCGATGGCGTCAAGCCCGGCCGAACGCAGCAGTCCGATGAGCACGGTTTCGGCCTGATCGTTCTTCGTATGCGCCAACAGCACGGCCGCAGCATCGGAGCATTCCTCGACGATGGCGGCATATCGGGCTTCCCTGGCTGCGGCTTCAAGGCCTTGCCCGTTGCCGTGCACTTCGATGGCACGCACACGTACCGGATCAAGGCCCAGCGCCTCACAACGACGGGCGGTCTTTGCGGCTACCTCGGCGGAACCGTTTTGCAGTTGATGGTCGATGATGATGGCACCGCAGCGCAATCCCAGACTGGCGCATACGGTTGCGCAGACCGCCGCCAGCGCCATGGAATCCCGTCCGCCGGAACATGCGACCATGATCAATGGCGCGTCCGCATTCGGTTCATGCTCGCCGTGCCGCGCGAACCGCGCGTCCTGCAGTCCGAATCCGGCGTCGGCCAGCGCGGCGTTAAGATGCCCTATGGCCTTACGCAGTCGTGGGGAGTACACCATGGGGCATCACAGTTCCGGCAAACCGGCGATGAACGTGTCGATGGCGTCGCGCGCGGCCTGCATATCGTCGGGATCGTTGACGATGACGGCGAAGGTCAGCGCTCCCCCGCGGGTGCGTGACACGTTGCCGGTCATGGCGGTGACACCGTCGAGACTGCCGGTCTTCACACGCAGCAGACCCGCTTCGGAGGCGTCGTTCAGCCGGTCGGCCGCGGTGCCGACGAATCCTACGATGGACAATCCTTCCGCAGCCGCGGCACCGGTCCCGGCGGTGAGATTACGCTGCTGCACTTCAAGCAACGTACGCACGGTGACCTTGGATTCCTCCGCAAGGCCGGAGCAGTTCATCATACGCAATCCGTTCGTAGAGATTCCCGCCTGTTCCAGAACGCTCTTGACCGCTCGGGCCGCGCCTGCCGGCGAATTGCCCGTTTTTCTATCGATGGCCAGCAGACGGCCGAATTCCTCGGCCAGGGTGTTGTCGGAATGCCGCAGCATGAATGCCATGATCTCGCTCAGAGAGGCTGATTGCACCTGTGCGATCGGGCTGGTTTCCGCCGGTGCGACGCCCTGTTCGACATCACCCTGCACGGTGATGCCCTGCTCCTCCAAACGTTGCCGGAACGTCTGCACGGCATCCAACGCCGGCTGCATGCTCAAGGCGGGATAGGTGGAGAACACACCGGGATTCTGCGGATTCGCGCCGTCCCATTGCCGCGCGCCGTCCACGGCCATGGATGAGACCGGCGCATAATACAGGTGTTCGGTGTCGAGTTCGGCGATGCCGGACGGCCAACGATCATCGCCGAACAACGAATCGTCATAGCGCAGGGTCACCTCGCTGATGCCACGCTGCTTCAGCGCCCGCGCGGTGTCGCTGGCCAGCGTGCCGAGCCCCGCCCGCCCATTGACGTGCGCGGAATCGCTGTTCCCCGCGCCAAGCAGCATGTCACCGCCGCCGACGAGTACCAGATTCGCGGTACCGTCCTGTTTCTGTTCCACATAAGTCTGCGTGGCGAGGGTGCTGCCCATGTCGAGTGTGGTCGCAGCGGCGTATGCGGTCAACGTTTTCATGGTGGAAGCCGGCACCCGTGTCTCGTCGATGCCGCTTTCGGCCACCACCTCGCCCTTGGCGTCGGCGATGGCGATGGAATAGTCGCCGCCGATGCCCTCGGTCGCGGCGAATTCGTCGATAAGCCGCCGTGCGGCGGTGGCATCCACGGCGATCGACGAATCCAGATTCCCGACGACCTTCGAAGCGGACATTACGGTACGAGGCTCCGCGGTTGTGGCACGTTCCACCTCGTTGAGCGTCAGGACGCCCGGCAACACGTCATACAGGTCGCCTGCCACATATCCCAGGCACAATGCCGCGGTGACGGCCACGGAAAGCAATACGGTGACGCGGCGGCGAATCGTCCTCTGCTGGAATGCTCCTGCTCTGCACGTCACCGACCGCTCCCCCTCAATCCGACAAAGATCCGTCCTTACTGTTGCAGGGATGCGAAGGAATCCAAAGTGGCGAGGATTCTCGGCATCCGAGCTTCCAACAGCTTACCGCCAAGCCATGTACCAATCGCAAGCGCGGCGATGCCGTTGACCAGCGAAACAGGGGCCAATAGCCAATACAACTCCCAATTGCCCGTCAATCCCAGCACCAACGCAACGATGCCGGTGGGCAGCAACAGCAGAATCATGCCGAACATATGCAAGAAGGGGAACAGCATCTGGGCTCCCACCCTGCCCTGCGGCGACGAGAACGGGCGCGATATGGACGGTACCGGGTACATGAACACGCAGGAGACCACTTCCGCCAAGCCCAGTCCGCAGAATCCCAGACACAGGCTTATGCAGCCGAAGACCAGTCCCATGATCAGCCCTTCGGTACTGCGCCAGTCGCCGGTGATCACATAGACGATGACCATCAGTATCGCGATGTAGGCGATCAGCATGACCATATAGACCCGCACACGGCCGTGGCGGTCATCCACACCGCGAACGCCGCTGATCACCTCCATGGTGAAGCCCCGGCCGTCGTAGGACAGACCGTTACCTTCAAGCAGCACCAGGAAGAGACCCGCCCAGATGATCGACTGCCATACCATCGCGGTTATGCCATGCGATTGTATGGTGAACACCACGATGAACAGCAACGGCATGAACATCATCGGCGCCTGTCGCGGATCCCTGCGCAGGTAGGTGAGCAAACGGGCCGAAATCGCGCCGGACGGAGAATCCGGCATCATAGAGAACAGGCCGATGCCCTTCGAGGAAACGGCATGCGCGGTGGAGCCGGCGATGGTGCGGTCCTTCTTCAGGCACCACAGGCAGCCGAGGTAGCACACCACCCATGTGGCGACGAGTATCAGCAGGCGAAGCGCCGCAAAGCCCCAGGAACCGGCGACCACGTCGAACGGCAGCTGGAACGCCGCACCCAACGGCGTCCACGAGAACACGTCCGCAACCATCATGAACGGCTTGAGGCTGAAATGATCCAGATCCTGGCTGTTCATCGCCATGCCCGGAACCTGGCACAGCAGCACGAACAGCAGGATGGTGATGATGGAAATCGTGCTTTTGCCGCTGCTGGAATTCGTCAACGTGGTCAGCAGCGAGATCACGAGTTTCGACAGCACCATCATGGTGATGATCGCCAATGGGACGGCGACGATGCCCGCCACGATGCCGATGGCACCTGCGGACTGGTAGATCGGCACCAGGCCGAGCATGACGAGTACGCCCCAGATCGTGGCCAGACCGGTCAGACCGGAGAGGAACAGGCCGCTGACCAAGGTGTGGTCATCGATGCCGTACAGTTCGAATTTCTGCGGATTCATGGCCGTGCCCTGACCGAAATACATGATTTGCACGATGATCACGATGGCTGTCGTGAAGGCGCCGCACAGCACCATCACCATGCGTAGGATCTGCCAGATCATGCCGTCGGTGCCGCCGATGAGCGGACCGAGCATAAGACCCAACGCCACGGAACCGACGATTGCGCCGGCGCCGAATATCGCGCTGATGATGTAGCTGACGAGCATCATGGTCGATTTGCGCATGGTCGCCCGCATCAGCGCCCAGCGCAATCTCATGATGGTACCGACGGCGTTCACTGCGCACCACCGTCCAGCCACGACAGTCGCGCCGCCGCATGACGGCCGCCGACCAGCTGCAGGAAACGGTCCTCGAGATCTTCGCCGGCCGCGACCTGCTCCACGGTGCCGGCCGCGCAGACCTGACCCTTGTTGATGACGGCCACATGCGTGCACATCTTCTCGACAAGCGCCATGACGTGCGATGAGATGATGACGGTTCCGCCGGTGGAGGCGTATTCGATGAGAATGTCCCTGAGATTCGCGCTGGAGACCGGATCGACCGATTCGAACGGCTCGTCGAGCACCAGGACGCGCGGACTATGGATCATGGCGCTGGCCAGGCAGATCTTCTTGGTCATACCGGCCGAATAGTCGGCGACCATCACGTTCGCGGCACCCGTCAGGTCGAACGCCCCCAGCAGATCGTTGGCACGTTTGACCGATTCGTCGCGTTTCATGCCGCGCAGCATGCCCGCATAGACGAGCAGCTGCAGGCCCGTCAGCCTGTCGAAGATCTGGTCCGGTTGCGGCATCACGCCGATGGAACGCTTCACTGCGTTCAGATCGCGCCATACGTCACGCCCGAGAATCATGGCCGCACCGCCATCCGGCACGAGCAAGCCGGTCACCATGTTGAGCGTGGTCGTCTTGCCGGCGCCGTTCGGTCCGACCAATCCGTAAAAGGAACCTACCGGAATGTCGAGGGACAATCCGTTGACGGCCACCTTCTGCCCAAAACGCTTGAACAGGCCGCGAATCGAAACCGCTGCGGAGCCATCCAGGGGAACGGCCGGGGCAAATCCCACAGAAGGGGAAACATTGTCTAAACTCATGCCACCACCCTATCAGCCTCATAACGGCGTGCGCATTATGCCCACGGTGAACGCACGGCGTACATCATGCCATCAGCGAAACGTTGTCGTCCAGCGCATAGCGGAAAGCGCAACGCATGGCGAAGGCGCCCCTTCGGCAGATGGACTTCAGCCCTTGTGCTCGATCGGCTTCCACTCGGCCTTGGAGAACACCGCCTGGAACGAGATTGGCACATAGCTGAACATGTAGATCGGGAAGCTCAGCACATAGGCGAACAGTTCCTTGTTGGTGGCTCCCACATGATCGCGTTCCACGATGATGGTCAACGCCGCCAATCCCATCATGCCGACCACCGACATCACAATGCCGGAAGTCCATCCGGTAAGCGAGTTGAGCTGACTCTGCCAGGTCACGAATCCGCATAGCGCGAACAGCAGGCCGAGCAGAATACGGGCTATGCCGAGCACGGTGAACGGGCACAGCAGCAGCGTGAAATCAACGGCGGAAAAATCACGTTCGCGAATCGCCCGCTTGATCAGGGCCGGGCCATAGTAGCGGAACACCTGCAGGAATCCCTTGCTCCACCGCAGGCGCTGACGCCAGCTTTGCGAGAAGGTGACGGGCTGCTCGTCGTACAGGATCGCGGTGCCGCAATAGCCGATGCGATCGCCGTGCAACACGGAGTCCATGGTGAATTCAAGGTCTTCGGTCAGCAGATGGAACTTCCACCCGTTATTGCGGCGCATGATCTCCTGCGAGAACATGAAGCCGGTGCCGCCGACGTGGCAGCTGTTGCCGAGCCACATGCGCGAGGCGCTCAGGAATCGTGATTCACGGATGAACCACAATGCGGAACCCGAAGACACCCAATTGTCGGACAGGTTCACGGAATTACGGTAGCTGGTCAGGATCTTGAAGCCGGACTGGAACGCCTTGTTCATCTCTTCGAAGTAGTTCCGGTCAAGCTTGTTGTCGGCATCGAATACGAAGAAGGCGTCATACGGGTCGGAAGCACCGGATTCGTTCATCCGGTCAAGCAGGTAGGTCAGCGCGTACCCTTTGCCGATGAGCCGCTGGTCGAACCGCTCGATCACATGGCAGCCCATGCCGCGCGCCACTTCGGCGGTGGCATCGGTGCAGTTGTCGGCCACCAGCCAAATATCGATGAGCTCCTTCGGATAGGTCTGCGTCTGGATGCAGGTGATGAGATTGCCGATGACGTTCTCCTCATTGCGTGCGGAGATCAGCACGGCATACCGCTTGTCCATCGGGGCTTCGGGGAACCTGACCGGCTTGGTGAACAGGGAGATGAGAATGCACACCGCCTGATAGACCATGCCCGCGCCGCCGACGACGATCAGGATTATGTCCAGTACGCTCAGCAGTACCATTTAGCGCCACCTACTTCTCGGATTGTCGTCGGATGCGTCGTCCGCGTCGGCCGTTCCCTTCAACGGCCTGCCGCCTTGGGCGGAAAGCGCGTTCTTCGGGATGGCGACCGTCTGGGAATCGTCAGCCTCATCCGAACCATCTGACGGGCTGATATTGTACGCCTGTTCCTGCAGCTGACGCACCTCGTCCGAAATCGGCACATGTGCGGTGGAACCCTGCACGGCACGCGGTATGTGATGCAGCACACGCTCGCTGATCGCCTCGGCGCCTTCCACCACCTTCGACTTCTTTTCCGGAACCGGATCGTTCATCAGCGGGGAATCGACCAGATCGTACCGTTTGGTGTAGGTACGGAAGATGGTCTGGATGGAAGCGGTGACCGGCAGCGCCAGGAATGCGCCGAGCGCGCCGAACAGCGAACCGAAGGCGAGCACGGCGAGGAAGGCGACGGCATCGTTGATGTTCATGGTGCGTTGCGAGATCTTCGGCGCGAAGATCAGGTTTTCGATCTGCTGGTAGACGCAGATGAATGCGAGTACGGCGATGCCGTACCAGATGCCACGGTTACCCCATGCGAACAGCACCGGCAGCGCACCGCCGATATAGGTGCCGAGCATCGGGATGAACTGCGAGGTGACGCCGCAGAACAGCGCCAACGGCAGCCAATACGGCACATGCAGGACCTCAAGGCAGATGGCGGTGAAGGTGGCGTTGAGCAATGCGAGAATCGCGCGGGAAAACAGGAAGGATGAGATCTGCCCCTGGCTGACGGTCCAGACGAACAGGAAGCGGCGCTGTGCGGCCGGCGCCATCCACTGGCAGGCGGCGCGACGCAGTTTCGGGCCTGCTGCGGAGATGTAGTACGTGGTCATCACGATGGTCATGAGGTTCAGCAGGAAGGAGAACAGGCCGGATACCGTGCTCAGGGCCGTGCCGGCGAAATCGGTGACCCAGGAGGTCTGTATGTTCTTGAGGATTTCGCTGCCGAGGCTGTTGATCTCCGGCAGTTCGAAATTCGTGTACTGACTTACGAAGTCGCAGATCTGCTTGTACAGGTCGGGCAGGCCGTTGATCATGGCGATCACCTGCTGCACGAACATGTTGCCGAACAGACCGAACAGCGTACATAGGATCACCGCCAGCAGCACCAGCGCGAACAGCGACGCGAAGGCGCGTTTCCAGCCATGCTTGACCAGCGGCACCACCACCGGTTCCACTGCGAGCGCAAGGAACAGGGATACCACGATGTCCATGACCAGATACGCGATCTGCCCCCAGGAGCGCCAGCAGAAGCTGAACACTACGATGGCGATGGCGATGTACAGCAGGGCGCGGCCTAGCCATTCCGGTGGTCTTCTGGAATCGCCCTTCGCCGGGAACAGGGTGCCCAGATCCCAGCGTTGCCCGTCATCCGCCATGGTTGTCGCCGTATTCGTGGTGGCTTCGGCAGCTATCGTATCGTCCGTCGTTTCGCCTGTCGTTTCATTCATGTGCCGTACGCGTTCGCTCATGGCTCCTTATTGTAGCGACAGGCACCGTGTACGGACTGGCACATATTCTTGTAGGCATGCTGAACGTTTCAATTATCATCCCTGCATGGAATGAAGCGGAGCGTATCAACGATTGCCTGCTCAACGCCACTAGGCAGACCGTGATGCCGCATGAGGTGATTGTCGTCGATAACCGCTCCACCGATTCGACCGTCGCCGTGGTCGAGCAGTTCATGAAGGATCATCCCGAGGCTCCGGTGCGCCTGTTGCATCAGGATGAGGAGCAGGGGCTGATTCCCACGCGTGATTATGGCCTGAACCATGCTACGGGTGATGTGCTGGGCCGTTTCGATGCCGACTGCATGATCCGCCCGGATTGGGTCGAGGTGGTCGCCGGCATCTTCACCGAGGATCCGGAGGCCATGGGCGCCACCGGTCCGGTGATGTACTACGATATGCCGAGCCGTCATTTCGGGCTTCGCAGTGACAACTCCACCCGTAAGCGCATTTACAAGGCCGATGATGGTCAGCCGTTGCTGTTTGGTTCGAATATGGCGTTGCGTGCGTCCGCATGGCATGCGATTGCCGGTGAGGTGTGCCGCGACAAGTCCGATGTGATGCATGAGGATATCGATATTTCGTTGCATCTGCTTGGCAAGGATATGAAGACGGTGTATTGCCCGCGCATGATTGCCGGCATCAGCGCGCGCCGCATGGACACCTCCCCTACGTCGTTCCTGAACTATATGCGCCGGTTCAAGAACACGTTCAATGCGCATCCGCAGCATTCGCGCAAGCATAAGCCGGAGATTCTCATCACTGCGCTCTATCCGGTGATGCATATGCTGTATCCGGTGTGGCAGAAGGTGCTTGACACGGCGGATATCAATCCGGCCGAGGCCGCATGGATCAACGAGCAGATGGAGTTGGCCGAGCAGGAGGGCCGCGAGCTATATGATGACACTCCCACCGATGAGGAGTGGAGCGAAAAGCACGAGTAAGCCGCCATCCCCCTACGGCCCCACAATCCCGGCGTGAATGCACGCATCCCGACCGTCCAAAGGAATCGTGGCGCGTATCCCGTGAAGGCACACCCGAATTTTTTCCGAGGTGGATTCATGGGATACGCGCCACGATTGATTATCGACGTCGAATCCTCACGATTCGTGCCATGATCGGCTCATATCGTGAGGATCGGGCTCACATCAGGCTCTTGTAGATGGCGAGGATGTCTTCCTGCGTGGCCTGGCGCGGATTGCCCGGCGTGCACACGTCGTGGAAGGCGTCGTTGGCGAGCGCGTCCAGATCGGCCTCGGTGGCGCCGACCTCGGAGATGGTGGTCGGGTTCTTCAGGTCGACGGTGAGCTGGTGTACGGCCTGCACGGCCTCTTCGCGCACCTTGTCGAGATCGCCGGTGTAGGCGTCTTCGACTCCGAACGCATCGGCGATGTCACGGTACTTCTCTCCGGTGAAGTCCTTGTTGTATTCCATGACCGGAGCCAGCAGAATGCCGTTGGCCACGCCGTGTGCCACGCCGAGGCGGCCACCCAGCGGGTGTGCCATGCCGTGCACCAGGCCAAGGCCGACGTTGGAATAGGCCATGCCGGTGATATAGGAGGCGTAGGCCATCTGTTCGCCAGCCGGAATGTCGCCGTCGGCGCTCTTGGCGAGGTTCTTGGCGATCATGCGGATGGTCTGCATCGACAGGCAGTCGGACAGGCTCCACGCACCCGGGGTGATGTATCCCTCGATGGCGTGGGTCAGGGCGTCGAGGCCGGTAGCGACCTTGAGTCCGCGCGGCATGGAATCGGTCAGATCCGGGTCCACGAAGGCGACGATCGGGATGTCATGCGGGTCGACGGCCACGAACTTGCGCTTGTTGGCCGTGTCGGTGACCACATAGTTGATGGTGGTTTCGGACGCGGTGCCGGCGGTGGTCGGCACGCCGAAGATCGGTACGGACGGGTTTTTGGTGTCTGCTACGCCCTCAAGCGAGAGCACGTCGGAGAACTCCGGATTGGCGGTGATGATGCCGATGCCCTTGCAGGTGTCCTGCGGGGAGCCACCGCCCAGGCCGATCAGAAAGTCGGCGCCGGATGCGGCGAACTTGGCCACGCCGTCCTGAATGCATTCGACCGGCGGGTTCGGCTTGACGTTGCTGAACACCTCATACGGCATGCCTGCCTCGTCGAGCACGTCCGTGACCTTCTTGGCGGTACCGGTTTCAAGCAGTACCGGATCGGTGACGATGAATGCCTTGGTGAAGCCATGGGACTTGGCGACGCCCGGGATCTCCTTGATGGCGCCACGGCCGAAGTATGCGGTCTGGTTGAAAATCATGCGATAGACCATAGGTGCTCTCCTTTAAGCAAAGGTACTGTGTTCGGGGGCTACAGCCATCGTCGCTGCAGCCCGACGAGAATCATCATAAACCCCGTTAAGGGGATTTCCGAAACAACGACACCAAATTTTCCGTGAACGTTCCCAAAAAAGTTTCGGTACGTTACCTGCATGATCGTTGCATGCGGTCTCACCTTCCGCTTGTCTATCAGAGCGAATCGGAATCGTCGGTAGGCAGGGCTCCCGCATCCTGCGCATTCACCTCGTAGATGAGGTCGGCGAGACGCTTCTGCAATTCCGACAGTTGCTGCGTCAGTTCCTTGATCTGACTGCATTGCACCAGAATGATCCTGTCACGCACGTCGGGTGCCGCATCGGGATTCATCTGCTGTGCTTCCGCCATCAACTGCTCATCCTGCTTCCACCGTGCGATGCAACGTTCGATGCGTTTCCGCCCGACGACATCCGGATCGAGGCCTACGCTGCGGAAAATCGCGGTCGGCCCGTCGCCCCGCAGATATCTGGCCATGCAGTACAACTGGAATGCACGCGCATAGGTGATCCGGTTCTTCGCGACCTTTTTGACTGCGGGAACGGACCGTAGATATTCGACTTCTTTTCTGGTGAAATCCTTGCTCATCGTGCCTCCTTAACGATGTTTCGCACTCGCCTGCCGGCCGGAACGTTGGATGCGGACATAGATACGGGTTGCATGACGCATGCGCCGCCATACGCCGTGACGCAACCGACCGACCAGCCAGACCAGCAGCCAGCCGACCGTGAGTATGCCTGCGCATGACCAGATGCCGATGGTCCGCCAATCATGCAGGTCGGTCGGGTCGGGTGCCGGTTCGGGAATGTCCACCCTGTGCCCGGACACGAGCAGCCTGTGCGTGTTCACGCCATACGGGGTGCACGTCATCAGCGTGATCCGATCCTGCCCGTCGACCACGCGCAGCTTCGACGTGTCATCCGGTTTGATGACGCTGATGTCGTCCACCTGGTAGGCCAAGGTCTCGCCCATGACCTTCAGGTAGATGAAATCGCCCTTCACCATCTCGTCGAGCCGCGTGAACATGGGCGACCTGACCAGTCCGCGATGGCCGGTGATGACGGTGTGCGTGCTCGTCCCGCCCACGGGAAGGCTGGTGCCGTACAAATGCCCGACGCCCATGGCGAGCTGGTCTTCCCCCGTACCGTGGTAGATAGGCAGATCGACGTCTATCTTCGGGATCTCGACCGCTCCCATGACCCCGTTGCCGGTATCCAGAAGACTTTGGTATTCGGCGTCCTTGGATGCCTTGGAGTCGGATTGGCTGGAAGCCTGGCTGCTGCCGTTGGCGATGTCGAATGGATCGACCGCCTCGCCCAGGACCGGCTGACCGCTGGCCGCCAGCTTGGCGTTGTATTCCGTGGCGGCACGCAGTTGGTCGCGCGCTTGGGGGAAGGGCCATCCGTCGACCTTTTTGCTCACCTGCTCGCTTTGCGAAGCCAGTTCACGGCTTGACTTCCACTGCAGGGCCAACGGATACGCGCCGAGCAGCAGACCGCCGCCGATCAGCAATACCGTGAGCACGGCAAGTACCTGCGATATGCGTCGTAATGTGCGTCGTTCGCGCATCACGTCCGACACGTCCAACGCCTCGTCGAACGACAACGTGTCGTACCGTCGCACCGGCTCCTGCTGTGCCATGGGTTTCCTTTCCGACGCATGCCGCCATACGCGGCCCTTGGGAATCGGGAACGCCGTCCCACCGGCCCGGATGGGCCGTATGGGGCGGCGTTACGGTCATGATCGACGTAGGGGTTTCAGGCCCCGATCATGCCAGACGGCTGGCGATGCCACGGCGCTTCATGCCGACCGCGAGACCGGCACCGATGACCAGGGCGGCCATCACACCGAAGATCGCGATGCCTGCGGCACCGGTGAGCGGCAGCTGGGTGATGGACTTCAGGTTCTTCACCTTCGCGCCACCTTCGGCGGCAGTACCGTCGGCCTTGAGGTTGGTCAGCAGGTTGAAGCCGATATTGCCGTTCACGAACTCGATCTTGTGTCCAGTGCCCAGAACGTTACCGTCCTCGTCCTTGTCGGTGGAGGTGATGACCACCTGGAACTCGGCCTTGGTGGTGGACAGGTAGCCGGCCGGAGCGTCGGTTTCCACAACGTCGTAGGTACCTTCGGCGAGACCCTTGAACTCGAAGACGCCGTTGGTTCCGGTGAACTTGTCGGTATCCACCGGATCAGCGCCCTTGGTGCCGTTCTCCCACAGACCGGTGGTCGTGTTGAACTTGAAGTACTGGTCGCCCTGCTTGATGACGAACTTGGCGCCATCGAGGTTGGTCTGGCCGTCGGCCTTCACCTTGAGGAAGCCGAAGTCATAGGTGTACACCTTGACTTCCGGGCCGGGCACGTGGTGCTCGGTGTTGTCGTCCGGGTTGTGGGTGTAGTCGAGGGTGACCTTGTTCGGGTTCGCACCATTCACGGCATGGACCGCGTCCTTGTTCAGAATGGCGGTGTATACGACGGTGATGGTGTCTTCGGCCTTGGCCGTGGCTTCGCTGTCGGAGGCGTTCTGGCCAGCCGCATACACGGCGTTGGACAGGTCGAACTTCAGAACGGTCGCCTTGCTGTCCTTATCGGACTCGTCATACTTCTGGTTGGCGGTGGTGGTCAGCTGGTACTGGTCGGCGGTGGCGGTGGCACCGTCATCGGCCTTGGTCAGCGTCTTGTTACCGATGGTTACGGAGGTGACTTCCTGGAAGGTCAGGCCCTTGCTCATGGTATCGCCGATGAAGAAGCGGTACGGCTTCTCAGCGGTGTTCAGGTAGCCGACGGTCAGCGGAACCTGGCTGGTGAGCTTGAAGGTCACGGTGTCGCCGACGCGTTCGGTCGTGCCGACCCACTCTTGGTTGTTCTTGACGATGACCTTGTTGATGTAAGTGGTCTGGTTCTTGACGTTGACCACGCCCAGCGTCTGGCCTTCGAAGTCCTTGCCGCTCACCTTGGTGCCCACAAGCATCGGGATGGAATCAGTCTGCGTATGGTCAACGTTCTTAGCGTTGCTGACGGTGGTGTCGACCACCACGTACAGGCCTTCTTCAAGTCCACTGATGGTGAGGGTGTCGCTGTCGGTGCCGGCGGTGTATGGCGTGGCAGCCGCCAGCACGGCCTGGAAATCGGTCTGCCTGACCAGCGAACTCACGAAGTTACGCAGATTGCCGCTCCACGGCTTGTTGGGGCTGCTGGTGAAGTAGCCGCTTTCCGACGCGACATAGCCGACCGGATTGTCTTGGTAATCGCCGGTATTCCAAGTGGTTCCCTCGGCCACTGCCGCATCCAGAGCGGTCGTCGCACCGGTTGCGACTGCGGCTTCGGTGTTCACCGTAAGGCTTTCGACATAGGTGACGTCATCCTTCTCGACGAAGGATGCATGGTCATACGAGCCAATCCTCACGGCCTTGTAGGTGTGGCCCTTCACCGCGCCGGTCTTCTTACCGTTGAGGGTGATGGTCGCAGGTTTGACTTCGTCGGCCATTGCGCTTCCGGCGCCGAACGCCATACCCGACAGGAGCGTGGCCGCTGCGGCCACTCCTGCCAAAAGTTTCCTGAATGTCATGGTTTCGCTTCCTTCTTTCTTCAATTTATGTTGTTTTTGGGTAAGTTCAGCCCCGCCCCGCCGCTGGCTGCGGCGGAAGCGAAGGGAAAACGATTTGGATGAATGAGGTCAGCCCTGCCGTGCCATACGTCGACGGGCCACGTGTAGGCCAAGACCGACCGCCAGACCGGCGCCGACCGTTCCCAGCACGTATGGCAGGAACATGCGCGGCGTCTGGCTACCGGTGCCGGTGAACGGCAGACTGTTGACGGTGATCGGCGTATTCGTGATGATGTTGCCCGTCACCGGATCGGTGCCGTTCTTGATCTGAATCTCGACAGGGCTGGTATGGTCCTTGTCGATGACGAACGTGTAGGTCGTCCCGGACTTTTTGAATCCGGCCGGAGCCTTGGTTTCGACAAGCTCGTACGTGCCCCAGTCAAGATTCGTCAGCTGGAATTCGCCAGCCTTACCGTCACGGTCCGTTGGGTTCTGTGGGTTCTGTGGATCCGTCGGGCACTTCGTATCGTCATCATTGAAGCAGTCGGTCACGGTGATGGCCTTACGCTTGTCGGCAACGATATCGTTGTTCCAGTCCTTGGTTTGGGTAAGGGACCATTCGGAGCCCTTCAGTCGGGCGTCATCCCCTTTCCCTTCCTTGGTGGAGTCGGTCTTGTACCAGATGACACTGCCCTTCGTACGGTCGTTCGGCACCTTGTTCTCAGTGACCTCAGTACCGTCCGCCTTAAGCTTGGCATTCATGCGGTCATAGCTCTTGTCGGCATCGTCCTCTTTGATGGTGAAGGTGTAGTACACCGTTGCGCCATCGGGCAGGTCGTAGCCGTCCGGAGCCTTGGTCTCGACAAGCCTGTACTTACCGAGAGGCAGATACGTGAGCTTGAACGAACCCTTGGTCGGATCGATGTCCTGATAGGGGTTATCCTGCGAGGCGGAGCACTTGTCGGTGCAGTCAGTAATGTTGCCAGCGCCTTGAATATCGTTGCCGTTGGCATCCTGCAGTTTCCACTTGCTGCCCGCCAACACCGTCAGCTGGTCCGTGGAATCGACCTTGCTCCAGCTGACCCCACCGTACGGCGTATTGGTGATCGAGTTATTGCTCAACGGCGTTCCATCGGTCTTCTCCGAAATGGTCGGGTAATGATCCTCCTTGATGATGAACGTATAGGTCTTTTCGGACTTCACATACCCGTCAGGAGCCTGATATTCCTTCAGATAATATGTTCCATCGCGCAGACCTTTGACTAGGAACTGACCATTTTCGGAATCCTTGTCGATTCCGAAATTGTCAGCGACCACAGTCACATACATTCCCTTGAATTCGGAATAGTAGCTGTCGGTAACGGAATCCGGAACCTTGCACCACACGCCTTCCTCCGGAGCGGCTGAAACCGAATCAGTAGCCGAAACCGTAGTGGTGCAGTCTGTCACATTGCCGAAATCAAGATGAATCGGACCGGACTTGACATCCCCATCATTCTGCGCGACCAGCAGCCACTTGGAGCCAGACAGCTTGTTACTGCTTTCGCTGCTGATCTTGTTCCAGCTGACGTTATACACCTTGACGAAGCCCACTTTTCCGTTGGAGCCAAAGGCACCACCAGACAGTCGGGCCGTATTTTGGGTGAAAGTTATAAAAGCCTGCTTTTTGGCATTCTGTTTCGCCTGATCACTACCGAATTTCGTAACCTTCAAACCATATCCATGGTAGATCTTGTTTGTAGGACCTGGGTCGAGAGTATAGTCACTCGTGTATTCGTTTCCTTCAGTTAGTCGCGTCATTGAATTGACACTCAAATCACTGACGCCGTACAGATAGCCGTTAGCACTCTGAGATGGTTCCCCGTCATCATGCCAAGTGACACGGTCCCCGGTGAACCATTCGACCGACAGCTGGAAGTAATTCGTTTGGCCGCTCTTGCTCGGGTACATGATGGAGAAATCATCACCGGCACCGGATACTCCCCTGTTCTGGGAACCCGAATAGCCGTAGTTCTTGCCATCTATTGTGTCTTGGGTGATCTCGGCACCGGTTTCGGTCCGGTCGTACTGGGTGTTCGCCTCATTGTCGAAGAGCGCCATGCCACCATGTTCACTGGTATCGCCCTTACCGGATGGGCACAGCCACAGGCCGCCACCGAAGTGGCCGGCATAATTCTCATATGCAACTGCATTGGTCACGTAGCTGGTTGAATCTTCTTCGGTGTACACAGCACCGCCCAACCGGTTGGACCAGTTGCTCTTAAATTCACCCTGTTGGAACACGGCTGTGCAGTTCCATGTCACGAAGATGGCTCCGCCGTCCTGCATGGAACGATTGGAATCAAACGTACCGCCGTTGATGACCATGCTACCGTTGTATGACGTATCCTTCGTACCATCACCGAAGTAGATGGCACCGCCGCCGGTCCCATACAGGTCTTTGTTGCCCATCTGCCAGTTGTCTTGGAACGTTCCACCATTGACTACCAGGCGTCCGGCAGCCCAAATCGCACCGCCACCGGCAGGTCGCTTGATCTTGTATTCGGAATTCACATTCACCGCGTAACTTTTGTTAGCACTGAACGAACCGCCATTGACGATAAGGGTGCCCTCACTCCAAATCGCGCCGCCACCGTGGAAATCAAGGTTGTCTTGACCATTTTCACCGGTATAGTTCTCTTCGAACGTTCCACCGTTGATGGTTACGCTTCCGGACGAACGCACAACCGCACCGCCCGACCTAGTGACACCGATGGTCGTGCTGCCTGAAGCGGCACTCGCATAGTTGTTTTGGAAATCACCATCATTGATGGTCAGATTGCCGTTTTTGAATACGTAGGCGATATTGCCGTCACCGGTCGTATTGGAGTCGCTTCCGTTCTTGTTGTACGTACCACCGTTGATGGTCACAGTTCCCTTGTCACTAGCGGAACCGACCTGAACCAGACGTCCATTGTTATTGTCGCTGAAACTGAGCTTGTTGGTATCCTCCGTACCACCGCCGAAGGTGAGACTCGAATCACCAATGACGCTGAACAAGGAGAAGTCGCTGGCCGATGCGTAGGTCAGCTCGCAAGCTGTGACGCATGCATTGGCATCGGAGACCAGTGTGATCTTCTTACCTCTCAAGGTGATCTGCTCAGTGAAGGCGATATTGCCAGTAATGGCGATCACTGCACTCTGGCTCCCGTTGATAGCGTTGGCTAGTCCGGTATAGTCCGACACGCTTACCGTAGGAGTCACCGATGCGGCAGATGCATCGTCGTCGGCCTTGGCGACGTGCACCGATGGCGGGATAAGGCTCGCCACTATCAGAGCGACTACGGCCAACAGGGAGGCGACAAACCTATACCCCCCCCCGTTATTTTGTATTGATGACCCATGCTTCACTCCCTATATCAGGTTTTTTCTGTGCCTCCCATCCAATAAAGGGGCAATGACATTGCCACAATGAGGGGGCATGCCCAAAACCACGGATTATCACACAAAGAACGATTGCCACTCCGGCGTGTTCACATTATCGGGGGCTTTCGCCCATTAGGCTGCATATCGATAGGGGAAAACAAAAAGCCCGCACACTTGCGGGCTTGCTGTGGTGGCTCCGAGCGGCATCGATCCGCTGACCTAACGATTTTCAGTCGTTCGCTCTACCAACTGAGCTACAGAGCCGTGAACATTAAAAAACCCGGCATGACCGGGCTATGTTCGCGACCCCGGCCGGACTTGAACCGGTGACCTCCGCCGTGACAGGGCGGCGCTCTAACCAACTGAGCTACGGGGCCATTGCCACCTTGTTACCAAGGTAAGTACCCCCTGAGAGAGTCGAACTCTCGTTGTCAGATTGAAAGTCTGGTGTCCTAACCGTTAGACGAAGGGGGCGCTTTCAGCGTTTCCGCGTGACAACTCGCCCTACTATACGCGAATCTCAACGACATGCAACCTCCGGCGTGTCGCCCCGAAAATCGTTGCAACGGCAAGGCTGAACGTCATCGCGGCATTCACCCCGTAATCATCAGACCTTGCGATAGGTGAAATCATGAATCACCCGACCTGCGGCGAGACCCTTCTTTTCGAAGTTGGTGAGCACACGCCCGTCAAAACGTGCGGACTCAATGAAATCGGCATGCTCCAGGCCGGCCGCCTCATCCGCATTGCCCTTGCCGACGTGCTCCACCGGCAGACTCACGGTCACGTCGCCGTCGTTACGGAACGATTCCAGTCCGTCCATCACCTCGTGCACATGCAGCGCATAGTCTTCGATATCGGTGGCGATGCGCCATACTCCCCCGCCCTGCAGCGTACGATGGATCTCGCCCGCCAGTTCGGGCTGCACGATACGCCGCTTGTGATGGCGCATCTTCGGCCACGGGTCGGGGAAGAAAGTCCATACTTCGGCGATTGCGCCATCCGCAGCCACCTTGAACAGTTCCGGCGCGTTGACCTGTGCGATGCGCAGATTCCCGAGCCCCTGCTTACCCGCCAACAGCATCGTATGCGCCACACCCGGGTCATAGACCTCCAACGCCAGGAAGTTGGTCTGCGGATCGGCGGCCGCCGCAGCTACGATGTTCTCGCCCTGCCCGGAGCCGATTTCCACGACCAATGGGTTGCCGTTGCCCCAGGTTTCGCGGATATAGGCTTCATCCAGCACAAAGCCCTTACGCACATCGAGCGAGCCCTCGCCCGCATTGACATCCAGCAGATACGCATCCGAATAGGCATCCCATGCGCGTTGCAGACGCGCGTCCAGCCTTGCGGAACGGCGTACGAACGAAAGCACCTTGCGCCCGTACAGCGTCGGACGGTGTTCATTGTGCGCGTTTGCGTCGGATTCCTGACCATCGGTCGGCGTGTTCATCACTTCTTGCATACCCTAATTTATAGAGGAAACGCAGGAACGAACCGATTATGTGCGTTCATGTTCACGTGTTATACTCAAATTGTTCAAAAGGTAACAAACCTGAGCAAAAGTGAACAGCGGTCATGCTTTCGACGTATTCGCCGCAACCGCATGCCCGCACACTCACAGCTCAACATAGGAAAGGCCAGAACATGACAGTTCTCGTCACCGGTGGGTGCGGCTACATCGGCGCCCATGTCGTCCACGCTCTTCATCAGGCAGGCGAACAGGTCGTTGTCGTAGACGACCTGAGCTACGGCAAGCCCACCCGCATCGAAGGCTCCCGCCTCTACGGCATGGACATCGCCGCCCCGGGCGCCGGCGAGCGCCTCGCTGAGATCATGAAGGCCGAGGGCGTGGATTCCGTAATCCACTTCGCGGCCCGCAAGCAAGTCGGCGAATCCGTCGAAAAGCCGCTGTGGTACTACCAGCAGAACATCAACGGCATGCTCAACGTGCTTATCGGCATGCGTGATTCCGGCGCCAAGAAGCTTGTGTTCTCCTCCTCCGCAGCCACCTACGGCGTGCCGCCGGTCGACGTGGTGCCGGAAGACGTGGTGCCGATGCTGCCGATCAACCCGTATGGCCAGACCAAGCTGTTCGGCGAGTGGATGGCCCGCGCCTGCGAGGAGCCGTACGGCATCCGCTTCTGCGGCCTGCGCTACTTCAACGTGGCCGGCTGCGGCCCGGTCGAGCTTGAGGATCCGGCGATCCTGAACCTCATCCCGATGCTGTTCGACCGTCTGAAGAAGGGCAAGGCCCCTGCGATCTTCGGCGACGACTACCCGACCCCGGATGGCACCTGCGTGCGCGATTACATCCACGTGTCCGATCTGGCCGACGCCCACATCGCCGCCCTGAAGTATCTGGACCGCGATGAGCGCAAGTACGACGCCTTCAATGTCGGCACCGGCGAAGGCACCTCCGTGCGTCAGATCGTCGACGAGGTCAAGAAGGTCACCGGCCTGCCGTTCAAGGAGGCTGTCATGGGCCGCCGTGCCGGCGATCCGCCGCACCTGATCGGCTCCCCGAAGCGCATCAACGAGGAAATGGGCTGGCACGCCAAGTACGACGTCGAAGACATCGTGAAGTCCGCCTGGGATGCCTGGCAGGCCAATCCTGAGCATCACATCGACGTCGAGACCTGGAAGCAAGCCGACTGAGGCCATCCAAGGCCGCCGAAAGCGTGATGCCGTGAACAACGCACGGCATCAACATCTGTAACGGATGCCACATGGGAAGTTTTCCCCTCATGCGGCATCCGTTCGTTTTTTCGCTCTTTCCTTATAATCGTGCCATTGCCGCCGACATCGGATAGACTTGCCTTATGAGTGATTATCAAAACAGCCCTGCGCCGCAGCAGCCGCAGGATCAGCCCACAGAAGCCATTCCGCAGAATTTCCAGACCATGCCATCGCAGCCGGACGTTCCCCAGCCCCCGCAGACGGAATACGGCCAGCCAGCATTCGGCCAGTCGGCATACGCACAGAATCCGTATCAGCAGGCCCCGCAACCAGGCCAGTCCTACCCTCCGCAGGGCGTGTATCAGCCATATGAGCAGCCCGTGGACCAGCGTTGGAACAATCTGTGCATCGTCGGCTTCGTTCTGGCGTTCTTCATACCGCTGGCCGGCCTGATCATTTCCATCGTCGCCATGGTGCAGATCAACAAATCCGGCGAACGCAGCAAGGGCATGGCCGTTGCCGGCATCATCGTCAGCGCAGCCATCATGCTGATCAACATCATCATAGTCATGCTGTTCGTCAACGCCTTCATCAATCTGATGCAGCGGGAGTTCGGAAGCGTGGATTTCAACAGTTCCAGCTACAGCGACGACAACTACGATTCCCCGTTCGACAATCAGGATCGTCAGGAACTTGAGGATCTGTTGAATCAGCTGGAATCGGAACAGCAATCCTGACGCCCGCGGCGAAGATGACACGCCGTGATTTGCGCGATGTCGACTTTGCCGTAAGATATCTATCTGTTGCCAGTCGGAAACGATCAGCAGCAACGGCCCCGTAGCTCAGTTGGTTAGAGCGCCGCCCTGTCACGGCGGAGGTCACCGGTTCAAGTCCGGCCGGGGTCGCGAACATAGCCCGGTCATGCCGGGTTTTTTAATGTTCACGGCTCTGTAGCTCAGTTGGTAGAGCGAACGACTGAAAATCGTTAGGTCAGCGGATCGATGCCGCTCGGAGCCACCACCAATACGAAAGCCTCGGAATTTCTCCGAGGCTTTCTTCGTCGTTACAGTTGCCGTTCGACCCAATCGGCGATATATGGCGCGACCTCTTCAATCTGGTCGATGTCCACTTCGAACTCGTGCGCCCCGCCATACCACGGGTCCACCAAGTCGATTTCGCTCTCATACCCGGCCGCCGGCTTCGGCAGATTCGGATCGAAGCTACGATACATATGCACCTCGTCGCGCTTGGCCTGCGGCAGCTGACGGAGCAACGCGCGCATATGCGAGGCGGTCATCGGCAGGAACAGGTCGGTACGTTCGATCTCGTCACGGGTGATGCGATGCGCGAAATGATGCACCGGCAGCTCGTAGCCACGTTCCTTCAGCACCTTCACCGCACGGCGGTCGATCGGATTGCCGTACTCCTCATCGCTGACGCCACTGGATTCGACGTTGACCTTGTCGGCCAGACCACGACGTTCGAATTCGGTGCGCAGAATGATTTCGGCCATGGGAGAACGGCAGATGTTGCCCGTGCACACGGTCATCACGGTATACATGGATAGATTTACTCCTCGCGGTTCTTCTCGTACGTCACAAAGCGGAATCCGGCAATGTCGTCGGATCCCTTCTGCGTGCCTTGCCACACACCTTCCTCGGCCATACGCCACGCACCGGATTCCGCCAGCGAAGCGATGTCGGGCGCATAGGTGTCGGCGTCGACATGCATGCTGATCTGCGTCACATACGCCTTGTCGGCAAACGGCAACGCATCGCGGAACACCTGCGCTCCGCCGATGATCCAGATTTCGCTACGGTCGAGACCGTCATCCGGAATGGCTTCCTGACGGGCCAGGTCGAGCGCATCATCCAACGTGTCGACCACGGTCGCACCCGGCGCGGAATATGCCGGGTCATGCGAAATCACGATATTGTCGCGGTTCGGCAACGGGCGGAACTTCGGGCTCAACGCTTCCCACGTTCTCCTGCCCATGATGACCGGATGCGAGACGGTAAGCTCCGTGAAATGCTTCATATCCTCCGGCAGACGCCAAGGCATGCCGCCCTCGAATCCGATGGCGCCGTCGCGACCTTCCTTGTCGCGGGCCTGCGCCCAAATCAGATTCACCGAGAAGGTCTTGGGGAAATCGTCACCCCAATCCTCCTCGTTCTCAAGCCCGGCATGTCCGGGCTCGGGTTCGTGATAGCCACTGCGGCTACTATCATGCTCCATTTCATTCACTCCTTGAGATTGGACTAGGGTCAGTAGTCTAGCGGCTGGCGCAGACGCTCAGACCGCCACCGGCGCCTTGATGGTGGGGTGGTGCCGGTAATCGACGATTTCGAAGTCACTGTAACCGTAATCGAACAATGATTCGGCCTCGTGAATGCGAATCTTCGGATACGGATACGGTTCGCGGCCCAACTGCTCAAGCACCTGATCGACATGATTGTCGTACACATGGCAATCACCGCCGGTCCACACGAACTCCCCCGGCTCCAAACCGGCCTGCTGCGCCATCATGAGGGTGAGCAGCGAATACGAGGCGATGTTGAACGGCACGCCAAGGAACATGTCGCAGGAACGCTGGTACAGCTGGCAACTCAGTCGGCCATCTGCCACATAGAACTGGAACAGCGCGTGACATGGCGGCAGGGCCATATGTTCCACTTCGGCCGGATTCCAAGCGGACACCACCATACGGCGCGAATCCGGATGATGCTTGATCAAATCAAGCACGTTCGTGATCTGGTCGATGGTACGGTTCGGATCGTCCGGCGTGGGTGCGGGCCAGCTACGCCACTGCGCGCCATATACCGGACCAAGATCGCCGTTCTCATCGGCCCACTCATCCCAGATGTGCACGTTATGCTCCTGCAACCAGCGCACGTTGGTGGAACCCTTGAGGAACCACAGCAACTCATAGGCCAACCCCTTGAAGAACACGGTCTTCGTGGTCAATAACGGGAAACCGTCCTTCAGATCGAAACGAATCTGCTGGCCGAACAGGCTGATCGTACCGGTGCCCGTGCGATCGGACTTCAAGGTGCCCTCCGTCATGATCCTGCGCACGAGATCCTCATACGGCATGGGAATGTCGGTATCGGGGCGTGCGGGAATACGAGTGCGAATGTCTGCAAGTTGTTCCGATGTCAAAGCCATGTCTCACAGCTTAACAGCCAGAAGCTTCGCATGCCGTCTATTCGCCCAAGGCCCGTCCACATGGCGATTCCTTATGCTTTTCGGAACGTTTCGCAGCAAACGAACCCATATGGATTACATTAGTAGAGGTGAGGAGCGAACGGCGCTCCCGGTAAGACGATGAGGAGTTTCCATGGGCAAGCGACTGTGGGTCGAGCGCAACAAAGACGGTTCCTGGGATGCATTCAGCGAGGACGGCGCCCATATCAAGTTCGGCAAGGGCCGTGGCCAGTTCACTCCCGGCGATCTGATGAAGATCGCTCTGGCCGGCTGTGCGGCGCTGTCAAGCCAGTTCGCCATCGAACACACGCTGGGCGAGGGCGAAGGCGCGAAAATCGTTGTCGACGGCACCTATGACGCCGACAACGACGCCTACATCGGATTCGACGAACAGGTCGAAATCGACGCCACCGCTGCGGGGCTGAGCGACGAGGACGCCGACAAGCTCAAGGAGCGCGTCACCCGCCATATCGACAAGGGATGCACGGTGAAGCACACGTACGTCGAGCCGACTCCGGTGCGCATGAACGTGACCGTCAAGCACTAAGCCACGTCTCCGGACAAGGGCAATACAACGGCAAAAGCAAAGGGCTTGCGATTCCCGTCACAACGGAAATCGCAAGCCCTTTGTCATGCCCCGATCGGAGGCGCTACCGCCTCACCGGCGCCTCACTGGCGCTCCGGGTCGATCTTGGTCTCAATGGCCTCGACCACCTCCGGCTCCGCCTTGGTGACCGGCACCTCCTCGACGCCCTTGATATCGTCAAGCGACTTCGGTGCAACATCGGCCGGGGAGCTCGGCACCGTGTCAAGACGGCTTTCCGCAGCCTCCACATACTTGCGCGGCACCACGTAGACCGGTCCGACGGCATGCTGCAGCAGGCCCTGGCTGGTGGAGCCCAGCAGCAGGCCGGTGAAACCGCCGCGGCCACGAGAACCGACCACCACAACGTCATGATCGTAGCTGGCCTTGGTCAGCGCGCCGACCGCCGGACCGGGCACGATCTGCTTGTTGATCGTCAGATTCGGATGGGACTCTTCCAGCGGCTTGATGCGCACGTCAAGATCCTCCTTGAAGGAAGCCATGACGCCTTCATCCTCCGAGCCCTTCATATTCGGCACCGCAGAGATCACGTCAAGTTCGGCGCCCCAGGCATCGGCGAAGTCGGCGGCGATCTCGAGCGCCTTCAGACCCCACTTGGATTCATCCGACCCGACGGCCACTTTGGTGATGGTGTTGTTCAGATGCATCAGATTGCCATCGTCGTCGGTGTATGGCACGACCACGATCGGACAATAGGCGTAGGCCGGCAGGCTGGAGCTGGTGGTTCCCAGCAGACGCTCCGCCAAGCCGCCCTTGCCACGATTGCCGATGACGATCAGATTATAGTTGCGCGACAGTTCGACGAACACCGATGCCGGATCTCCCGTAACGATCAACGTCGCGGCCTCGACGCCCTGCTCATCGGCGATGGCCTTGGCCTTCGACAGAATCTCCTGAGCATCGCTGTGTGCCGCGTTGTCATCGCCCATCGCCGTATACGTGGCATCGAACGACACCGCCGCGTAGCTCGGCAGCGAGTACGCGCAAACGATCTGCAGCGTCAGTCCAGCATGCTTCGCATAGTTCGCTGCCCACCATGTGGCCTTGTAGCTGGCGTGGGAACCATCAACGCCAACGAGAATTGCCTTGTCGTTAATCATGGACGACCTCCTTGAACTAGTACAGCGCCGCTATGCACTGCCTCTAGCCACAACAATACCGCGCGACATGCGTGTCCGACAGTAGCGACGCGACTGAATTGCAATCGTCCATGCAACACAAAGGCGTATCCCCAGTCATGGGGATACGCCTTCAGCGAAAGTCAAGAATCGTCAGAAGATGCGACGAATGCTGTAGCTGCCCGGGAAGACCCAAGCGATCGGATCGTAACGAGTACCGTTCAGCTGTGAGTTGATGACCATGCCATTGCCGACATAGATGGCGGCATGCTGCGAATTGGCGATGATATCTCCTGGTTGCGCTTCGGCGAGGCTACCGACCGCGCGGCCCGCGGTTGCCTGCGCACCGGAGTAATGCGGCAGGGAAACGCCCATCTGCCCATACACATACTGCACGAAACCGGAGCAGTCCCAGCCGGACGGGGTGTTGCCGCCGGACACGTACGGCACCTTGCCGACGAATTGGCCGGCAAACGACAGCAGACTGGACACGCTCGTGCCGTCCGGTGGAGTCACGGTGACGGTGGAAGTGCTGCTGCTGGAATTGTCCGTGGTCAAATCACTACGGTCCGAGCTACGGGAAGCCTGCTGCTGGGCTGCCGCGGCGGCCTGTTCGCGGGCCTGCTGTTCGGCAGCGGCACGCTCCTCGGCGTCCTTTTCGGCCTGAGACTTGGTTTGTGGGACGTCCAGGCTTTCCACGCCGCCCCAGTCGGAATCCTGTTCGACTTCGGTGGAGGTGGATTCAGCCAGAATGTTCTTCTTCACGGCGCTCACCTTGGGGAACGACCGTGTAGCGACAACAGAACCTTGGCCTGCTGCATCATCAGCGGCAAGGGCCACGGGCGCCACACCGGAGAACAACACGGTAGCGGCGACGATAGCGGTAAGCATTGAGCAACGTTTAGTCAGATTCTTCATCAACAACCAAGTGTACGACAAGCTGACTACAAAAACCGAATCAGTAATGAATGTACTGGAAATCGTTCACATTTGTGAGCGTACGGGAGTAAGTTTTACCGTTCATCACGGAGCCGCACTCGGAAGTGACGATGGAACCGTCGTCATTGATCTTCTCGACGATGGCGACATGGCCGTAATAGGAGTCGGAACCCTCCTGGCCTGCGGCGAACACGATGATGTCACCGACATGGCGAGGAGTATTGTCGACCCAATAGCCCAAGGCCTTCGCGGAAGCGGCCCACTGGCATCCATTGCCGAAGTGGGAACCGGCAGGCAGGCCGAGCTGATGGCGACGCACATACGCCCACCACGTGCACTGGCTGAATTCATACGCATTGCCGGAATCGCCGGTGGCGTGTTCGGAATCGAATCCGGCGGGCAACGATTCGGAATCCTGATCCATCAGCACCGCAACGTTCGGATTGCTGGCCTTGGACTTGGAAAGCTGGCTGACGTCGGCGATCGTGTTGGCGTCACCAAGCTGCCATTCACCGTTATTGGAAGTCTGCGAGGCGTCAGAGGAATCGACCAGCGAGTCAAGGGCAGTACGTTCCTCGGAACGGGAGGCTGCGGAAGTGTCGGATACGCGCTTGAGCTGCGTGGTAGTGGTAGCCGCATCGGCCACCAACAGATTCATCGAATTCTGCTGGGTGAGCGCCACCGCCGTGGCAGCGGTGCCCACTAAGGCGGCCAGCGAGGCGGAGGTTACAATCGTGGAACGGCGTTCCGCCGCACGAGCGGCCTCACGCATGGCGCGACGGGTCATCGGAGCCACTTCGTTCAGTTTTTCGGCAACCGCCGGGTCCAGTCCGACAACGGCGCCCTCGCCATTAGCCAGCTGAACCATACGCACGGCCTTGGCGGTGTGGGAACCACGGCTCGACGTGAACAGTGCCTTCGCAGCACTGAAACGTTCATCCGAAACCCGGGCAGCTTTATGCGCCGCATGCCTCATAAATCAATCACTCCTTGCGGATTCCTCGCGGATGTACCTAAACCCACACGCCCTCGAGCACGTGGAGCTACAAAACCGTCACGATAGGACACGTTACACCGGGGCCAAGATTTACCTCGGAATCAATCCCCCTTACCAACGGATCATCCTGAGTCCGCCTAGCGGTCATCGCAACGCTCAATCCTTATATCTGGCTACCCTAGGAACCATGACGAATACCGTGACCATTCCTTCCAAACTGCTGCCGGAAGACGGACGTTTCGGTTCGGGACCGAGCAAGATCCGCCCCGAACAGATCCAAGCCCTTGACGACGGCGCCCGCCACTTGCTGGGCACGTCGCACCGGCAGACGCCCATCAAACAGATTGTGGCCTCCATACGCGAAGGCCTGTCGGAGTTCTTTCAGGTTCCCGACGGCTATGAGATCGTGTTGGGCAATGGAGGGGCCAGCGCCTTCTGGGACATCGCCTGCGCTTCGCTGATCACCCGCAAGGCCGCCTTCGGCACCTACGGCTCCTTCAGCACCAAGTTCGCCAAATCCGCGCAGTCGGCGCCGTTCCTCGAAGAACCGGAGATCTTCGCCGGGCAACCGGGCACCTATCGTTTGCCGGAACTCACCGAATATGCGGACGCCTACTGCTGGGCCCATAATGAGACTTCCACCGGCGTGTCCGCGCCGGTCAGACGCATCACGGGCTCCAAGGAACAGGGCGCACTGACGCTGATCGACGCCACCAGCGCCGCGGGTGCCCTGCCGGTCGACATCTCGCAGACCGACGCCTACTACTTCTCCCCGCAGAAGGCCTTCGGGTCGGATGGCGGGCTGTGGGTGGCCGTGCTGTCCCCCGCCGCGATCGAACGTGCCTACGGCATCGCCAAAAGCGTGGACCTGCCGGGCGTGCGCCGTTGGATCCCACCATTCCTGTCGCTCACTTCAGCCATCGAGAACTCTCGCAAGGATCAGACGCTGAACACTCCCGCCGTGGCCACGCTGGTGATGATGGAGAACCAGATACGCTGGCTCAACGACAACGGAGGCCTGGCATGGGCCTCGACACGCTGCGCCAAGTCCGCCTCGCTGCTGTACACATGGGCGGAGCATTCCGATTACGCCTCGCCATTCGTTGCCGACAAGGCCGCACGTTCGAACGCCGTGGTCACCATTGACCTCGATGAGTCCATCAACGCCTCCCAAGTGGTGGCGGCACTGCGCGAAAACGGCATCGTCGACACGAACGGCTACCGCAAACTGGGGCGTAACCAACTGCGCGTAGGCGTATTCCCCTCTGTGGAACCGGCCGACGTGACCGCACTCATCCATTGCATCGACTATGTGGTCGAACACCTCTAAAACGGGGTGGAAGCCACGATGAACGAGCCGGAGGAATCCTCCGGCTTTTTCGTTGCCTGAACCGCATCGACGGACAGCCTGCCCTCGCCCGCCGGCACAAACACCGCCTCACCGGCGGCGAGCACGCGCGAATCCCGTTCACTGTCGCACAGCACCCTGCCCTCGGTGCACAGCACCACTCGCGGACCACGATGCGGCAATGGCTGGCGGGTGGCCTTTACGTAATCGGCAAGTCTGCCGTAGCGCTGCACCATACGATCGAGTATCGGCCACGGCCGTCTCGCACCGTCCACATGACCGTAGGCAAGCATGAACTCATCGACCGGCGGACGGTAAAGCACGACGTCCCGCATGACGAACGTCCCCAGCCGCGCGTCGGAAGGGTCGATCGGCCCGGCGGACGCACAGTTCAGGCACTGCAGCAGATTATCGATGTCCCGGTGCTTCACCGTCATGCCGGCGCGCAGCACGTTGTCGGAATTCGTCATGATCTCCGCGCCGGTACCCTGAATGTATGCATGCGGAGTACCCGCCGGGATGAACACGGAACCGCCCTCATCCAGCGAAATCGGGTTCATCATCAGCAACGTCAGCACACTGGCGTCATCGGGAAAAGCCCGCGCCGCAGCAATCGCATAATCGAACGCCATCCTGGACTTCGTCGATGCCACCGATCCCCGCGCATGCACCAACGCCTGCAACAATCCCGCCGCCTGATCGCCGTCCGCGGTAATCGCGGCATGGAAGGCTCGAAAAGTCCTCATATAGGAAGTCGGCCACACCACGGACGCAAGCGGCATGCGGGAATCAGCCTCAGAAAAATCAGCCGCTTCCAAATGCTCATGATGCCGCGGGTGGCCTCCCAACGCATGTTCCATGCGGCGGGTCAGCGGATGATCGACGGCATGCAGGTTCCGCAGGGCAAAGGCACGCGGCGCGAACCCGACCGAGGCCTGGAACGAAGTCAGCGCCACGACCATCTCGCTTTTCTCGTTCACGTCCTTGAACGAACGCAACGGCGAATTCAGCGGAATGCCCGCGACGTTCTCGGCATTGAAGCCGGCACGAGCCTGGAAACCAACCGGATGCACCTGCATCGACAGCGGAATCCGCGCGGAAATCACTTTGAACAGGTACGGCAATACCGGACCGAAACGTTCGGAACAAGTCGGGCCGACCATCATGCCCGGCGCATTGCGGATCGCCTGCGGCAGCGGCACATGTACGCCCGGCCCCAACGCCACTTCGGAGGGGGATTCCTCATGACCGCTGAACCACATCTCGGCCAGCGGCTCACCGTTCGCCGGTAGCGAAAACAGATCCTGCAACCGTGTTTTCGAGCCCCAAGCATAGCGCTTCGGTACCGGGCTGATCGAAAACACCGCGTTCCTTCCGCCTATTTCACGATTCCACCCTACAAGGTTACCCCGCGTTGTATGGTGACCGTATGAAATTAGCCCCGATCATCGACCCCAGCGTACGTAAGCCATCACCGAAGCCGGTACGCGTGGACCTACGCAAGGTGTTCATGGTCGGCACATCGCTGTGGGCCGTCGGACTGGTCATCTGCATGATTCTGCTGGCGCTCGGCTTCGATGTCGAACGCGGCCAGACGATGTGTGCGGCGGGCACGGTCATCGGCGTGCTCATGCTCCTATGGGAGCATTTCGACCGCTGGGATTACCGCAGGCTCGGCGAGTAGCGCCGGTCAGTTCCGCACGTTCCGCGCTGCCCGCGCCAATGGCAGCGTCAAGGTGAACGTACTCCCCTGCCCCGGGCTGCTCCACACCGACGCCGAACCGTGATGCGTCAGCGCTATATGTTTGACGATGGCCAGGCCCAGACCGATGCCGTCTTGCGAGTGCCCGTTCTGATTGCCACCACGGTAGAAGCGCTCGAACACGCGCCCCTGCTCCTTGTCGGCGATGCCGATGCCGCGATCGAGCACCCGGATCACCACCCGCTCGCCGTCCTCGTCGGGCTTGGCCGTCATGTTGACGCTCGCACCGTCCGGCGAATATATGATGGCATTCTCCACAAGCTTGGCGAGCGCGGTCTGAATCTGCTCGGCCTCACCATTGATTTCCAACGATTCGTCACCGCTCACATCGATGGTGATACCACGCCGTGCGGCCTCCTCCTTATGGCTGGCCGCCACCGCTTCGAGCTGCGCCATGACGTTGATGCGATTATCAGAGGTCGGCAGAATCGGCTCCTGCGCTTTGATGAGCAGCAGCAAATCGGAGACCATGTGCTCCAAATGCGTGCATGACCGGCGCAGTTGCGCCGCGTTCTCCCGAACACCGTCTTGGTTGGCACCGTCACGTTCCAACGTGTCGGCAAGCCGCTCCAGGGATTGCGTTGGCTTCAGCAACTGCTCGGATACGTTGGTGATGAAGGAGTCACGCACCTGGGAGAAGCGGATGGTTTCGCTCACATCGGAGATCAGCACCACCACGAACTTCTCATTGAATCTGCCGACGATGACCTTCAGCCAATTCGGACGAGACACCAAGGCCGCCGGCTCATCCTTGCGTTGCCCGATCAGCGCTTGCCTGGCAGCTTCGCGCGTGGTCGGCTTGCCGGCCCTCGGTGCCGATTGCGCCACATGCGCAGTGGTGGTGGTCAGGTCAAACTGCTTCTTGCCACCCTCCCTGCGCACCTCGCGCACGGCTCTGAGCACGGACTCCTCGACGATGGCATCATCACGCACCACGCCCAGCGTGTAGGCCGAAGGGTGCGCACGCACCACCTCGTCGGCATCATCGACCACGATGGAAGCCAACGGAAGCATGGAAAGCAATGCATTCGTGGAGTCATCCAACGTATCGTCATCGGTGTTCCGCGTATTATCATCGCGGTGCGGCAGTGAGCGCCACCACGTGCTCAGGGATTCCAACATGCTTTCATTCTCGCACACTCCCCTTAAATCACCCGACATGCCCGTGCATGACCTGCCGCGTGAACATACGGTGAACGCGCCGGTGAACTTTGTCGGAACAACACGAGGAACGCCTGTGCAATCCACGGTTTGCTAATAGACTTAGGAGAGGTTGCATCAGACCCATATTCGTGAAATCGTTATGAAAGGCAAGTCATATGCGCGTTATTTTCAACGAAGAGCTCAAGGCTGTTGCCGATGACCTCGATCGCATGGTACACAGCGTTCGCAAGGCAATCAACGGTGCCGGCGACGCGCTGCTGAATCAGAATCTTGAAGCCGCACAGGCCGTCATCGACGGCGACATCGAAATCGACGCCTTGGAATCCAGCGTCATCGACCAGTGCGTGAAGCTGCTGGCCAAGCAGAATCCGGTCGCCACCGATCTGCGTGTGGTCGTTTCCACCCTGCGACTGGCGGCCACCTTTGAGCGCATGGGCGATCTGGCCCGCCACATCGCCGAAGCCGCACGCCGCACCTATCCGGCTTCTCCGCTGCCGGAGAACGCTCAGCCGCTGTTCGACGAAATGCAGGCGTTCCTGAACGAGACCGCCGATCGCGTGGTTTCCATGCTCTCCGACCGTGATACCCAGGTGGCCGAGCAGATCATCCTCAGCGACGACAAGCTCGACGCCCTGCACAAGAAGACCTTCGAACTGGCACAGTCCGAAGATTGGCAGGGTACCAACCAGCAGCTCATCGACGTGGTGCTCATCGGCCGCTTCATGGAGCGTCTCGGCGACCATGCCGTCTCCGCGGCCCGTCGTGTGGTGTTCATCGTCTCCGGCTTCGACCCGACCAAGGAGCCGAGCCGCGACGAAGGTACTGATATCGACTGATCCGCCATTTATAAGCGAAATAGGTGGCCCCCACGGGCGTGGAGGCCACCTATTTCGCTTATAAATGGCACATGCATGCCTAGAACCACACATCCTGTCTATTTTCTGCCTATATACTTTTGCGCGATGCCGCGGCACAATAAAAGGCAGTGACATCCAAAGGAGGCAGTCATGTACTATTCCAACGGCAATTACGAAGCATTCGCCCGCCCGAAGAAGCCGGAGGGCGTGGACTCCAAGAACGCCTACATCATCGGCACGGGGCTTGCGGCACTGAGTGCGGCCTGCTATCTGGTGCGCGACGCACAGATGCCCGGCGATCATATTCATGTGTTCGAGAAAGACGCGGTGCCCGGCGGTGCCTGTGACGGCGCAAACATTCCAGGCGTCGGCTACGTGATGCGCGGCGGCCGAGAGATGGACAACCACTTCGAGGTGATGTGGGACCTGTTCCGCTCCATCCCCTCCGTCGAAACCGAAGGCGTGTCCGTACTGGACGAGTACTACTGGCTGAACAAAGAGGATCCGAACTATTCGCTATGCCGTTCCACCAGGGCTCGAGGCATCGACGCTGGCACGAACGGCAAGTTCGCCCTGACCGATAAGGCCTCCATGGAGATCATGAAACTGTTCTTCACCCCGAACGAGGAACTGTACGGCAAGAAGATCTCCGACTTCTTCGACGACGAGGTATTCGACTCGAACTTCTGGATGTATTGGCGCACCATGTTCGCTTTCGAGAACTGGCACAGTGCGCTGGAGATGAAGCTGTACATCAAGCGCTACATCCACCACATCGGCGGCCTGCCTGACTTCAGCGCCCTACGGTTCACCCGCTACAACCAGTACGAGTCAATGATCCTCCCGATGATCGCCTACCTTGAAGGCTTCGGCGTGCAATTCCACTACAACGTCAAGGTCGACAACGTCGAGTTCAAAATCGGCGGCGGCATGGGCCCTGCGCGCCCGCACACCGGCGTCGGACAGGACACGATTCTGAAGAAGCAGGCCGAATCTGGCACGTTCGTACGCAATCCGTACAGCTCGCCGACCAGAAAAATGGCCACGCGCATCGACCTGACCGAAGCCGACGGCGCGACCCGCACGATCGCTTTAAGCGACAACGATCTGGTGTTCATCACCAACGGCGGCTGCGTGGAAAACTCCTCAATGGGCTCACAGACCGAACCGGCCAAGTGGGATCCACAGATCCGCCCCGGTGGTGGCTGGGACATGTGGCGCCGCATCGCCAAGCAGGATCCGAGCTTTGGCCATCCTGACGTATTCTGCGGCGATCCCGAGCATTCGAAGTGGATGAGTGCCACCGTCACCACGCTCGACATGGAGATCCCGCCATACATCCAGAAGATCTGCAAGCGCGATCCGTTCACCGGCCATGTGGTGACCGGCGGCATCGTAACCGTGGAGGATTCCAACTGGCTGATGAGCTGGACCCTGAACCGCCAGCAGCAGTTCCGCGACCAGCCGAAAGATCAGCTGTGCGTGTGGGTATACGGGCTATTCCCTGACAAGCCGGGCAATTACGTGAAGAAGCCAATGCAGGACTGCACCGGCGAGGAGATCTGCGAGGAGTGGCTCTACCATATGGGCGTGCCAACCGACAAGATCGAAGACCTGGCGCACAACCATGCCAACACGGTTCCGGTGATGATGCCATACATCGACGCGTTCTTCATGCCGCGTTCCGCCGGCGACCGCCCCGACGTAGTGCCGGACGGTGCGGTGAACTTCGCATTCCTCGGCCAGTTCGCGGAGACCCCACGCGACACGATTTTCACCACGGAATATTCGATGCGCACCGGCATGGAGGCGGTGTACACGCTGTGCGACGTGGATCGAGGCGTGCCGGAAGTGTGGGGTTCGGTCTACGACGTGCGCAATCTGCTCAACGCTACGGTGATGCTACGCGACGGCAAGCCGATCACCGACATGAATCTCAATGTCATCGAGAAGACCGTGCTCAAGCAGATACTGAAGAAACTGGAGCATACCGACATCGCCATGCTACTCAAGGAGTATGGCATGGTCTGATCCGAACCGGTCAGATCAGGAGGCAGGCAGGCCGATTATAAGGCTGTGCGGTTTCGATACGCACCGGTACGACCGCGCAGCCGCAATCGTTCACTTGCTCGTGTTCTGCCAATGCTGAAGAGAACGCGAAGGGCGGGAACCCACACACTGTGGATTCCCGCCCTTCGTTTGCCGAATGCGGTTATCGGCTCAGGCTCACTTCTGGCCCTGGGCGGCGACGGCAGCGGCACCGGCAGCGGCAGCTTCCGGATCCAGATACTCGCCACGCGGCTTGATCGGCTTGAAGTTCTCGTCCAGCTCGTACAGCAGCGGCATTGCGGTCGGGATGTTGACCTTGGCGATCTCCTCTTCGGAGAGGTTGTCAAGCATCTTCACGATGGCGCGCAGGCTGTTGCCGTGGGCGGCGATCAGGACGGTCTTGCCAGCCTTGAGCTGCGGCTCGATGTCGGACTTGAAGTACGGCTCGACACGCTTGACCACATCGGCCAGGCACTCGGCTTCCGGAACCGGATCGCCGGTGTAGCGCGGATCGCCGTTCTGGGCGTACTCGTCGTTCGGATCGATCTCCGGCGGCGGGGTGGCGTAGGAACGACGCCACAGCATGAACTTCTCGTCACCGTATTCTTCGCGAATCTGGGTCTTGTTCTTGCCCTGCAGAGCACCGTAGTGGCGCTCGTTCAGACGCCAGCTGCGCTGAACCGGGATCCACAGGCGATCGGCCTCGTCCAGAGCCACGTTGGCGGTGTTGATGGCGCGACGCAACATCGAGGTGAAGACGATATCCGGAAGGACGTTCTTCTCCTTGAGCAGACGGCCGCCGTTCTTGGCTTCCTCGACACCCTGCTCGGTCAGCGGGACGTCGACCCAGCCGGTGAACTGATTGGTTTTATTCCATGCGCTCTGTCCGTGACGGAGCAGTACTAGTTTGTAAGTCATGCTTGCCAGTCTACCGCCCCTGCCGCCCAAAAACGAACGGTTTCTCGATTATTCCGGTTACGTTTGTGCAACAATCTGATTTTGGCAGGATTCCACTCTGCCCGATTGACCGCGATGGTCACTTGCAGACCCGCCCATGCACCGCAAATCGACCGGCTACATGAACATCGACGACACCGCGAACGTCACGGCCAGCACGAGTGATCCCAGGGAGCAAAGCGGCAACGCGGCCTTGTAGCGCTCCTTCGCGATGGCCGCGATGGCCGCAGCATGGATCACGCACATGATGAGGGTTGCCGCAATCGGCACGATTGATACTGCTGGAACGCCTTTCGCGACGAACGTGGACCGCCAAAGCACAAGAAGGAACAGGATCGCCATGGCCGAGGCCATCGTCAGCAATGAGATGGTCAGGACGGCTCCCTTCGACCGCCCCAAAACCGTCATCCAGGTATGCTTGCCATGGTCGTGGTCTGATTCGATGTCGCGCAGATTATTGACGCACAGGACCGTCACCGCGACGAAACCCTCGGCGCACCCACCCCAGACACCGGAAAGCGAAACCGTTCCGGACAGGGCGAACATCGTACCGCAGGTGGCGACGAGGCCGAAGAAGACGAAGACGAACACCTCACCCAGGCAACGGTAGCCATAAGGATGTTTGCCACCGACATAGCACCAGCCAGCCACGAGACAGGCGAAGCCGACCAAGATGAACCACCAGTATCCGGTCAACGCGCATACCACCAAGCCACACAGGCAGGCAATCAGTGCATTGATTCCGGCCGCCGCCAACACCGCCCTGGGATTCACGCCCGAAGCGACCAATCGGGCCGGGCCACGCGGCGTGTCACGGGTCGGCAGTGTTCCGGCGGAGGAGCGGCCCGGCTCCATATCGGCTCCTCGACCTTCATCCGTCCCGCGCACACCGTCGGAGTAGTCATTCGCGAAGTTCGCGGCGATTTGCAGGAACAGCGCCACGCAACCACACAGCACCGCCACCAGCACGAACCATGACAGAGACGTCTGGCATGTACCGACCATCGAACCGAGTTTCGTCTCCTTCAGATCATGTTGGCCTCCGAAGAACGGACACGGCTCGTGCAGTATGTCACCACCCTGCGAATAGACGAACACGCCCTTCCACGACAGCGCGGTTCCGATAATCACCGGGGCAATCGCCAATGGCAGGGTCTTCAAACGAGCGCCGCGAATCCAAGTCGACATTTTCATGAGTGCCATTCTAGGGTTACGCGCGGGATTCAGTTTTCAAGCATTCCCATTTTTCGGTGAGTCACATGTCGATCGCCTGGCCTCTCGTTCTGGCGTTGAATTTCGCCACGGCATGTTTGGTGTAGGTCTTGACCACATTCCCGGACATGCCCTGCCCTCACATGCATGCAAGATACGGGTCGCTTGGTTTATCTTTGTTTACCCAAAGTATATTTTCTATCTTCCGTAGTATTTTCGGCTTGATGAGCATAGGCAGCAGCAGAACAAAAAAGCCAATCAAGCGTTATGCCGATTATTATCGATAATTCCAATTTCCAGATACAGATCCTGCTATGCACAAGCGTGATAAGCCGTAATTTGCCGACATCTTACAGTTCTTTTACATAGAAACGATTCATTGCGCCGTGCTGTGTCGAACATGGCTTTTCAACTCGATGAAAACCCATTCTTTCATACAATTTCAAAGCCACCGAAAGATTCGTATGGGTTTCAAGATACAGTTTTCCGTAACCCGCAGACCTTGCCCAATCTTCGGCTATCTGTATCAGTTCTTTTCCATAGCCTTTTCCTTTGGCAGAATCATCCAAATAGAGTTTTTGAAGTTCGGCGCAATCATCTATTCCATCGAATTCCGCAACGCCAACACCGCCAACAATCTGTTTTTCAATATCCTCTTCAGAATCAAATGCGATAAAATAGATGCGTTTATCCGAATGGCTATTATAGTAATCACTCAAATGATCTAATTCGGGATCGAAATATGCTGTTCCCGGAATGTTCAAATGGAGGTTTTCCAAATTTGAACGAATGATTTGAGCGATTCTTTCGTCATCAGCAGCCTCTATTGTTCTATAACCAAACATACCGTCTACCCCCACAGGCTCTGATGTACCAAGCTGAGCATACCGCACTCCCCTGGCGAAAGAACATCCCCATATGTGGGAGTTTAGCCGTTCCCTCCCGAAGAGCCCGCTACACCTCGCAGAACGCAGAGACGAAGATATGCCTTGGAATTGCCGTCGCGAGAGAACAGGCCGACCGCGATTTCCGCACTAATTCAGCGGCTTCAGATTGTAAGGATGGCTCCGGCGGAAAGTGGATACCTTCGTCGGCGAACAGTCCACGGGACTGTTCTTCTCCTCGGGCGGCATCCTGCCAAGCGGGATGCCGCGCCTCGCGTGAAGCCCGTTACTTATTAATGCCTCGCATTAATTCAGCGGCTTCACCAGCGGGAAGGTGATGGTCTCGCGGATGGTGGCACCGGTCAGTGCGATGAGCAGTCGGTCGATGCCCATACCCATGCCGCCTGCCGGGGGCATGCCGACGCCAAGGGCCTCGAGGAAGTCCTCGTCAATGTCGCAGGCCTCTTCATCGCCGGCGAGCGCCGCCTTGGCCTGAGCCACGAAGCGTTCGCGCTGCACGACCGGATCGTTGAGCTCGGAGTAGCCGGTGGCCAGCTCGAAGCCACGCACGTACAGATCCCACTTCTCGACTACGCCTGCCTTGGAGCGGTGGCCTTTGACCAGCGGGGAGGTTTCGACCGGGAAGTCGCGCACGAAGGTCGGCTCGTACAGCTTATCTTCGTAGAAGTGCTCCCACAGGTGTTCGACGAGCTTGCCGTGGTTCTCCACGTCGTCGCGTTCCACGCCAAGCCTGTCGGCGATCTCGCCCAAATGTTCCACGGAGGTTCCCGGATTGTCCGGGCCGCCGTTCGGCACGATTTCCTCGCCCAGCGCCTCGGATAGGGAATCGTACATGCTGATGGTCTTCCATTCGCCGCCAAGATCGTATTCGGTGCCGTCGAGCAGGGTCACTTTGTGGCTGCCGAACACGTCCATGGCAGTGTCCTGCACGAGCTGCTTGACGAGTGCGCCGATGGTGTCGTAATTGCCGTAGGCCTGATATGCCTCGACCATGGTGAATTCCGGGGCGTGGGTGGCGTCGGCGCCTTCATTGCGGAAATCGCGGTTGATTTCGAACACGCGGTCAATGCCGCCTACCAGGCAACGCTTGAGGAACAGTTCCGGCGCGATGCGCAGGTAAAGATCCAGGTCGAAGGCGTTCATGTGCGTGGTGAACGGACGGGCGGCGGCACCGCCGTGCACGGTCTGCAACATCGGAGTCTCGACCTCGATGAAGTCATGGTCGGCGAAGGTCTTGCGCAGGGAGGCGACGGCCTTGGAACGGTTGCGCACCATGTTGCGGATCTTCTCGTCCGCGATCATGCCGATGTACGGCTTACGGGTGCGAGTGTCTTCGTTCAGGTCCTTGTGCAGGGCCGGCAGCGGTTGCAATGCCTTGGCCGCGATGGCCCATTCGGTGGCGAACACGGACAGTTCACCGGTCTTGGAGGCGATCACGCGGCCCTTGATGAACAGATGGTCACCAAGGTCAACCAGCTGCTTGAACTGCTTGAGGGAGTCGGCGCCGATCTCCTTCTTGGAGATCATGCCCTGAATCTTGGTACCGTCGCCGGCGGACAGCTGCACGAAGCACAGGCCTCCCGCATTGCGCAGGAACAGCACGCGGCCGGCGATGCCGACCACGTCCTCGGTCTCGTCGCCCGCTTCGAGCTTGCCATCGTACTTGGCACGCACTGCTTCGATGGTGTCGGTCACATCGAGGGTCACCGGATACGGCGCGATACCCTCCTTGAGCATCATGGCGCGCTTGGCCACACGCATCTGCACCTGCTCCGGGTGGGCCAGTGAGCCGAATTCCTTGTTGCTCGGATCCACAGCCTCATCCAAGGTCGCGCCGTCGTTGATTTTGGCGCGAATCGCGGCATCCTGCCGCAGCAGCATTTCGGCGCGTTCCACCGTGGTCATAACGGGAACGGGGGCCTCTTCATTCTGATGTTCTTGGGATTCGTTGGTCTCAGTCATAAGCCCCCAGTGTAACGAGATGGCAATACACAACACACGACACGCCGGATTTGCGCGCATGGCTCATTCGTGTAACATATCCAACTGTTGCAAAACGGGCTGTAGCGCAGCTTGGTAGCGCGCTTCGTTCGGGACGAAGAGGCCGCGGGTTCAAATCCCGCCAGCCCGACCACAACACAGGCGGAACTTCGGTTCCGCCTTTTCATTTTCCCTCATCCCATGATTGCCAAACGTGCCGCGGAACGTACCGAAAGTGCCGGCCGGAACACGAAATCACACATTCTCAGCTGAAATGGAATCATCAGCGGCAACCGTCATGCACGATGCAGTGCAACGGCCCGACCGCTGAATCCAATCAAACGGACATATTGAGGGAGTGATGATGAAGAGGAAGTTCTTCCATCCCATATCGAAGCGATTCGGTGTCTTCGGTCTGGTACTGACGGTACTGCTCACGATGGTGATGATCGTCGCCAACGTGGCGCTCAGCCGATATTCCAACACCATTTCGTCCACGCTGGATCTCAACAAGCAGATCAGCGCAGGCGGCGACGAGGCCACCTATCAGAAGGCACGCAATCTGACACAGGAAATCGCCGGAGAAGGCGCCACCCTGCTCAAGAACACCAACGGCGCACTGCCGCTCGACACCAAGAAAATCAACGTGTTCGGCTACGGTAGCGTGAACCTGGTGTACGGTGGCTCCGGTTCCGGCTCCACGTCGGGCGCCTCCTACAACGACACGTTGAAGCAGTCGTTCGAAGCCGAAGGCCTCAGCATCAACGAGGATCTGTGGAACTACTACACCAAGCAGTCGCAGAGCGCAGGCTCCTGGAACGTGTTCTCCCCCAACGGCGGCGACTACAACATCTACGACGCGAAATGCACCGATGTGCTCGACATGATGGACAGCGCCAAGCGGTACAGCGACACCGCCGTAGTCGTGTTCTCCCGTGCGGGCGGCGAAGGCGGCGACCTGCCGATGGACATGGGCGTCACAGACAGCGAATCCGGCGAAGGCCTGATCGGCGGGGACGCCGGCAAAAGCTATCTGGAACTGCAAAGCGCGGAAACCGACCTGCTCAAGGCCGTGGAAAAGAATTTCGAACATGTGATCGTGCTCGTGAACTCGTCGCACGCCATGGAACTCGGCTTCCTCGAAGATGCCGGCGTGGATGCCGCATTGCAGATCGCGGGCCCCGGTGCCACCGGCATGCGCGGCGTGGCCGACGTGCTGCTCGGCAAGGTCAATCCGAGCGGTCATCTCGTGGACACCTACGCCTACGACGTGAAGAGCGCCCCGTCCTACTACAACATGGGCGATTGCTATTACACCGATTACCAGCAACAGATGAGCGACAAGTACTTCTACTTCGAAGAGAACATCTACACCGGCTACCGTTGGTATGAGACCGCCGCAGCCGACAAGGCCGTGATTACCGCCTCGGACGGCACCGTCTACGATTACGGCGATTATGATTCCATCGTGCAGTACCCGTTCGGCTATGGCCTGAGCTACACCACCTTCGACTGGCAGCTCGAGGATTACCAGGTCGACGGTCAGGGCGGCGAAGTGACCGCCACCGTGAAGGTGACCAACACCGGCGACGTCGCCGGCAAGGACGTGGTGCAGCTGTATTACAGCGCCCCATACACCAAGGGCGGCATCGAAAAGTCCGCGGTGGACCTCGGCGCGTTCGCCAAGACCAAGGAACTCAAGCCCGGCGAATCCGACGAAGTGAAACTGACCATGACCTTCGACGACATGGCCTCCTTCGACTACAAGGGTACCGGAGCCTACGTGATGGACAAAGGCGACTACACCTTCACCCTGCGCACCGACAGTCACACCGTGAAGAACGACGACGCCACCTTCACCTACACGGTGGAAAACACCATCACCTACGACGACGCCCATGATGGCAAGCGTTCCACCGACAAGGTGGCCGCCACCTCCCAGCAGGAGTTCCAGGACGCCGGCTCGCTCGAAACGAACGTGACCTATCTGTCGCGCGCGGATCTGGCGGGCACCTTCCCGAAAGTCGAACGCCGCCTGAATCCGACGTCGATCCCGGCCAAGGTCAAGGAACGCCTCGAAGCCAACGGGCCGGGTTCCACCGTACTGACCTCCGACAATGCCGATGCCTCCGACAATGCGACGCCGACCACCGGTGCCGACAACGGCCTCAAGGTCGACGACATGACCGGCGTGGACTACAACGACGAGAAGTGGGATAAGCTCGTGCAGCAGATGAGCGTCGACGAACTCGTCGAACTGACCGGCAACGCCGGTTGGCAGACCTCCGCCATCGAATCGGTCGGCAAGAAGGCCACCACCGACATCGACGGCCCGCAAGGACTCAACGGTTTCAACTTCTCCGGCACCAAGATGAACGCCTACGCCTCCGAAGTGCTCATGGGCATGACCTGGAACGTGGAACTGGTCAAGCAGATGGGCTCCACCTACGCCGATGAGGCGCTCTCCTGGGGCATCGTCGGCATGTACGCGCCGGCCATGAACACGCACCGCTCCCCATTCGGCGGCCGCAACTTCGAATACTTCTCCGAAGATCCGACCCTCTCCGGCCTGATGGGCGCGGCCGAAGTGAGCGGCATGCAGGGCGAAGGCGCATACGTATACGCCAAGCACTACATGCTCAACACGCAGGACACCAATCGAGACGGTGCCGCCAACTGGTGCAACGAGCAGGCCCTGCGCGAAGTCTACGCCCGTCCGTTCGAACTGGCCATCAAGAACGCCGACTGCACGGGCCTGATGACCGAACTCTCCCGCATCGGCACCTCCTGGAGCTCCGCCACCAAGGCATTGTGCACCGAACTGCCACGTGACGAATGGGGCTTCACAGGCAAGATCATCACCGACGGCGTCGGCCCCGGCGGCAGCTACTACATGCTTCCGGACTATGCCATCATGGCCGGCAACGACATGATGCTCACCCGCGCCAGCGGCGACTGCGGCTACACCGACACCATTCTCAAAAGCGACGCCGGCATCCGCAACATGCAACGCGCCGCCAAGAACATCCTCTACGTATACGCCAACTCCAAGGCCTCCGAAGTCTCCGGCAAGTATGACGTGAACTGGGAATGGATGTGGATTGTCGGCGACGTGGTGCTCGCGGTAGTGACGCTCGCCCTGTTCATCTGCCTGCCGGTACGCGCCTGGTGCGCACCCGGGCAGCCCATCGTCACCACCTCCGGCAAGTAACGGATGCATCCTCGAAAGGAACCGCAATGAATGCGCAGCATAATCTCAAAGATTCCCCGATCCTCAATCTCATCTGGCTGCTGCTGATCGTGGCCAGCAGCTCCATCGGCATTCTCGCCGGCGTAGTCTATGTACTCGCCGTGGCGAACGTGCAGATTCTGAGCTGGTCGATCGGATACATCCTCACCTCCGGAACGAACGAGACGGTCATGGGGCCATGCCTTACGGCATTCATCGTCTGCCTCGTCATATTCGTGGCCTGCATGCTGAAAAACGTGATGCTCAAGGCCATCAAGCGCTGACGGAATCCTCCGACAGCCCGTAACCAACACAGGTGCGAGCCCGCTGCCCCGGGTTCGCACCTTTTCAATTCAGCGGCAACACCACCTGCAGGGTAAAGGAATCGGGAGCGATCTTCACGCTCATCGTGCCGCCATATTGTTCCGCCGTATAACGGATGCCGCGCAATCCGTAGCCATGATAGCCCTTGTCGGTTTTCTTGCTGGTGGCCGGCAGGCCATCGACCAGCGCGATCGGCTCGTCGCAGTAGTTGCGTATGCGGATCATCAGAAAGCCGTTGTCGGGGTAGACCGACACCTGAATCACACGCTTGGCCGGATCCCGTTGCTTCATCACGCTTTCGATGGCGTTGTCGAGCGCATTGCCGAACAGCGCATACAGGTCGGCCTGATCGATGAACCCGAGTTTCGCGCCATCCACCATGCAGGTCAGGGTGATGTGCTCGGCTTCGCAGTACAGCGATTTTTCCGTCAACACCACGTCGAGCACACGATTGCCGGTCTGGATCACGGAATCGTAGATCATCACCGACCGTTCCACTTCGCCCAACCGCCGGTCGGTCTCCGCGTCGTCCTGCATGGTGCGGAATGCCGCCAGCTGGTATTTGAGATCATGACACTTGCGGTTGATCAGATCGATCGTCTCCTTGGAGATCTCATATTGCCGTTGCTTGCTTTGCCATAATCGTTGCACCAGATTGAGTTCCATCTGCGCATGCTGCCGTTGTTCGATGTCGTTCTGCAGGTACAGCGTGATCAGGCTCAGCAGTTCGACCATGATGCGGAATGCGGGAATCATATAGGTGTGCTCACGCGAACCGAGCAACAGGAAGATGATCTGATAGTTCGACAGCAGCAGGAACATGATGCACAGCGTCACCGCGAACAGCAGTTTGCGTTTGCCTACGGCACCGCCGCGACCGCCCCTTAACTGCGGCAGCAGCCGCATCCGCACTGCGGCGAACAGCGCCACGCCAACGATTGGCGTAAGCAGCCCGAGTGCGATGACGCGCGTGGGATCGGGAAGCCACATGGTTGCGCAGTCCATGCATTCGAAACTCAGGGAGGCGATCACCTGCGCCCATATCGCCTCATAGATGCCCTGCGCCACGCCACTGCGCAACGGCACCACGGCGAACGCCACCAGTACGGCCAGGCAGATCGGCGCCTCCAATGCGGTGGAATTCGTGTCGAAGTCGACCAGCGTCTCCTTGACCCAGATCACGACTGCCATAGACAACGCCAATCCGATCACGATGCCCATATACCAGACCATGCGCGAGCCGGCCGGCGGTTCTGGGCGCACGCCATTGCGTTGGCGCATGTCGCGGGGCCCGACCGTTGGAAGCACCGCGGGGGTCAGCGCCATCTCCACCGCGATGCCACACAGCAGCAACGATGGCAGATTCAGCACGTCAATCATGGATGCCTCCCAGATATTCGCTCAGCGCCGCCATGAAATCCTTGTACTTCTGCCGGCTGATCGGCACCCGGTCGCCGCCGACCAGTACTTCCCTGCCTTCCGTGATGCCGCTGACCCACGCCAGATTGATCAGAAAGCTCACGCCGCAACGGGCAAATGCCGGATCGTCGATGTTCGCCTCCATGGCGTTCATCGACTCACGTATGCGCAACACACCGCCGGTGGTATGTATGAACAGGTTGTGCCGTTGGCTTTCGATATAGGTGATGTCACTCAGGTTGACCCTGTCAATGCCTCCGCCACTTGGCAGAAGCAACGCGCGGCCGTTCTGGCGCCGGTTGCGATTGATGTAATCGATCGCCTCCTGCAGTTCCATCGAAAGCCCGTAGTAGTTGACCGGCTTCAGTATGTAGGAGCGCGCCTGCACCGTGTAGCCTTTGAGCGCATACTGCGCCATGTTGGTGATGAAGATGATGACCACGTCGCGGTCGGTTTTTCGGATTTCCCGCGCGGCCGAGATGCCATCCATGCCCGGCATTTCGATATCCATGAGCACAATGTCGTAGACCGGCCGATAGTCTTCCACGATTGCCGCGCCATCACGGAACACCGTGGTTTCGATGGGTTCGCCGTGCTCGCTCGAGAAGCGCTCCAGGCACTGCGTCACCGCCTGCGCGCATTCGTCATCGTCTTCGACCACGGCTATGTGCATCACCTGATCCATTATAAGAAAAACGCAATCCGAGGCCCCCGAATCCACAGGCGCACAAATCGTCAAATCATACGCACGACACCGGTGTCGTCGCATGCCGCACTGGTCGACGGTATTCCTAAAATGACATTTGGTTCAAACGTTGTACATACTCGCGCACGCTGTATGCCCGTACCTATAGGAGAGACCTTGAAGAGAAGCATTCTGGCCCTGGCTTCGGGCGCCTTCATCCTGGGCGCCGCCGAATTCGTGATGATGGGCATACTGCCGCAGACCGCCGCCGCTATGAATGTGAGCATTCCAGCCGCCGGACACTATATTTCCGCCTATGCGATCGGCGTATGCTTCGGCACGCTGATCCTGGTGTTCGGACGCAAGGTGCCGCCGAAGAACCTCATCATCCTGTTCATGATCATCGCACTGGTCGGCAACACGTTGAGCACGGTCGCCGTGAACTCCCCCATGCTGCTGACAGCCCGTTTCATTTCCGGACTGCCGCACGGCGCATTCTTCGGCACGGCCACGCTGATCGCCAAAACCCTGGCCGATAAGGGCAAGGAGGCGCAGTCCGTCTCGATGATGGTGACCGGCCAGACGGTAGCCAACATGTTGGGCGTACCGGCCGGCACCCTGCTCGCCGAAATGCTGTCTTGGCGTGTGGCATTCGGCCTTTTGGCCGCTTGGGCCGCGATGACCATGCTGCTGACGCTTGCCTGGGTGCCGTTCGTGCCTCCGATCAAGGATGCCGGCATCAAGGGCCAGTTCCGGTTCCTCACCCACCCGGGCCCATGGTTCGTGCTGTTGGCCGTGTTCTGCGGCAATTCCGGCATCTTCTGCTGGTGGAGCTACATCTCCCCCTGGCTACAGAAGACCGGTGGATGGTCGTCTTCCGCGGTTCCCCTGCTTATGGTGCTGGCCGGTTTCGGCATGGTGCTCGGCGGCATCGCCGGCGGACGCCTGACCGATCTGTGGAAGCCGGCCGCGACGGCGGCATTGTCGCAGTCGATTGCGGTGGTCGGTCTGCTGCTGGTCTTCCTGATTCCGGGGAACCGGATGTCCACGGCGATGCTGACGTTCGTGCTCGGCTTCGCCCTGTTCTTCAATTCCGCTCCGCAACAGTTGCTGATGGTGCAGGCCGGGCAAGGCGGTGGCGAACTCATCGCCGGCGCGGCCGTGCAAATCGCCTTCAATTTCGGCAACGCGGTCGGTTCGATCGTCGGCGGTGCCGCACTGACCGCCACGGCCATGAATTACCATTACACCGGACTTTCCGGCATGCCGATCGCCATCATCGCGGTCATGTTCCTAATAACCTACACGCGCCGCTATGAGACGGATACGCAGGCGATGGAGCGCATGCGCGAAGTCCACGTCTGACCCCGATGATGATTCCGGCAGTCGCGGGCCGGAACATCACCATTCGGAATTTTTCATGGTTTTCGATACCAAGGTATTGACTTTCCGCGCAAGCATTGCCACGATGAACATCGTCACGGTTTTTCCGTGACGACAATTTTCAGGCAGTCTTTCCAAGGGTGGAGTATGCCTGAAATCCAGCTTTGCAAGACTGCCTGAAATTGTTTCGAGATAGGCATCATGTTATATTATTATTGAGAATCATTCTCATTTTACGTTATGATGCACATCACCATCGGAACATCCCCGCGCAAGGAGATGGGCGCATAGAAAGGAACCAACCGTGGCAGATGACGTCGCCGACGAGTCCACGGCGCAAACCGGAGACAAGGCAAAGGCAGTGGAGGACAAGGCCGCCTTGAACAGAGCCATGAAGCCCATCCAAGGCAGGTTGAATTGCGGGCGCGCGCTGGCCGCGATCTCAGGCCTGCTGAGCGTAGCGCCCTACGCGGCGCTGGTAAGTATCGGAGACGTGCTGCTGCGCGCTTGGCAACAGCATACGCAGCCGGATGCGAACACCGTATGGCGGTATGTGTTCATCCTGGTCGGCGCATACATGTTGCGCAGCTTCCTCTATTTCGCGGCATTGTCCATCACGCATTTCGCCGACTGCACGCTGGGTGCCGGCATTCGCCGAGCCATGGCGGATTCCCTTGGAAAGGCACCGCTTTCCACATTCAACGCATCGACATCCGGCATGATCCGCAAATCAATTCACGACGACGTGGAGACACTGCATGCACTGGTCGCGCACTGGCCGGTGGAAGGCACCGCGGCCACGGTGACGCCGCTTGCATTGTTCGCCTACATCGTAGTGCTGGACTGGCGTCTGGCCCTGCTCTCCATCGCCACGCTGCCCCTATACTTTGGCATTCAGATGTTCAGCATGGCCGGCATGAGCGAGAAGACCGCGCTGATGGACACGAAAATCAGCAACGTGTCGAGTACGATGGTCGAATTCGCCAGTGGCATCGCCGTGGTAAAGGCATTCGGCCGCAGCGGTCATTCACTGCGGCAATACGAGCGCGCCGCCGACGACTTCATCAAACAGTACAACGATTGGTGCGGGCCGCTCGTTCGTTGGTGTGCGATTGCCGAGGCATTCATCGCCCCCGCCCTGCTTACCGCGATCAATCTCGCCGTCGGCATGCTGCTGGTACAGGCCGGCTATGTGACCGCGCCGCAAGTGTTGGCCGCCACGCTGACCGCCATGATGCTGCCATCCACCATCACCACGATCGGCAATATGCAGTGGAGCTATCAACTCGCCGGCGCTGCGGCATTGCGCATCGAACGGAATCTGCGCGTAACGCCGCTCGCCGAGACGACGCAACCGAAACATCCGAACGGCTACGACGTGGCCATCGACCATGTGACCTACGCCTACGGCCCCACCACGGCACTTGACAACGTCAGTCTGAATGTCGCAGCAGGCACGATGACCGCACTCATCGGACTATCCGGATCCGGCAAATCCACGCTTGCCACGCTGATTGCCCGTTTTGACGATCCCGCCGAAGGAACGATCAGCATCGGCGGCGTCGATCTTCGCGACATCACCTCCGAGGAACTGTATCGCACCGTCGGTTTCGTACTCCAGGATCCGCAGCTGATCCGCGCATCGATTCGCGACAACATCGCATTGGGGCGTCCCGACGCAACGCTGGAACAAATCCGCACCGCAGCCAAGGCCGCATTCATCGACGACGAGATCATGGCGCTCGAACACGGCTACGACACGGTGATCGATGGTCGGGTCGGCCTGTCCGGCGGACAGGAGCAACGTATCGCCATCGCCCGTGCGCTGCTGAAGGACACGCCGATCCTGATTCTCGACGAGGCCACGGCCAGCGTCGACCCGGAATCGGAAGCGCAGATTCAGCAGGCGTTGAACGCATTGGTCACGGGCCGGACCGTAATCGTCATCGCACATAAGCCATCCGCCGTGGTGGGCGCCGATCAGATGGTCGTCATGGATCGCGGCGAAATCGTCGCCTGCGGCACACACGAGCAACTTGCCGACGAAACGCACGTACGCGCGTTGGATGCCGTCGCACGACACAATCGAATCGCAGCACAGGAAGGCGCATACCATGCGTAAGACCAGCACTTTGCAATGTCTGAGAGATGCCTTGGCCGGTCATGTCGGCGGATTCGACAAGGCGATGCTGTTGTCCGTCATGTCCGGTGTGGTCACCGGTCTGACGTTCGCCGCGATCATTCCCGCCGCGCAGACGCTGGGCGGCGCACCCACCGTGATGGGACTGGGTTTCTGGCAGTGGGTGGCCATACTGGCCATACTCGCAGTGCTGTCCGGCGTCATCGACTACTTCAAATCCGTCATCTCCTACAATTCCGCGCTTGACTTCCTCGCCATCGCACTGCATGGCATCGGCGACAAAATCGCATCATTGCCGCTTGGCTGGTTCGCCAAAGGCACCGCCGGCCGACTCTCCCGCTTCGCAACACACGATCTGATGTCCATCGGCCAATCATTCGCGCATCTGATCTCGCCGATGGTAACCGGCGCCGCAAGCACCGTCACCCTGTGCGTGGCCATGCTGCTGTGGGATTGGCGCATCGGACTGACGCTGATCATTCCGCTGCCGCTCCTGTGGGGCGCCGGCAAACTGTCTTCGATGATGCTCCATCGCGGGGATGACGCCATGCTTGCCTTGGATTTCGAAGCTTCAAGCAGACTCGTGGAATTCGCGACCTGCCAAGGCGCGCTCCGTTCATGCGGAGCAAGCCATCCATACCAGCCGTTGACGGATGCGTTGGATGCCCGCACCGCGGGTCAACGCAGATCGCTGCGCTGGGGCGTCGCCGCGAATCTGCTCAACGGCATGGCCAGCCAGTTGCTGCCGGTCTCCATGATCATGGCATGCGCGGCATTGACGTTGCAGGGCACGCTTTCCCCGCTCGTCGGCATCGCCTGCATGGGTGTTTCGCTACGGTTCTCCAACACCGTCAACGACATGTTCGCCATGCTGCTCGGCATTGAGGAATCACGCAAGTCTTTGGACTACTACCTGTCCGTCATGCGTGAGCGACCGTTGCCCGAACCTGCCGATCCCAAGCCGGTGACGAGACCGAGCGCGGTCGAGTTCGATCGTGTTCGCTTCGGCTACACCGCTTCCGCACCGGTGCTGCACGATGTGTCGTGGACCGCACGGCCCGGTTCCATGCTTGCCGTCGTCGGCCCGTCCGGCTCCGGCAAGACGACCATGGCGAAGCTGATCGCCCGTTTCTATGACGTGGACGCCGGCACGGTGCGCGTGGGCGGACTCGACGTGCGCGATCAACGTGCGTCGGATGTCGTGGCGCAGCTGTCGATGGTGTTCCAGGACGTGTACCTGTTCCATGGCACGCTGATTGACAATATCCGCCTTGGCAGGCCGGAAGCGTCGGATGATGAGGTCATGCGCGCGGCCGAGTTGGCGGGTGTCAGCGAAATCGCGCAACGCCTGCCCGACGGCTGGCAGACGAACGTCGGCGAAGGCGGCAAATCCTTGTCCGGCGGCGAGCGCCAACGCGTATCCATTGCGCGCGCCGTGCTCAAGCAAGCGCCGATCGTACTGTTCGACGAGGCGACCAGTGCGTTGGACGTGGAAAACGAGGCTCATATCAACGAGTGCATGGCGCAGTTGTGTGCCACGTCGACGGTGATCGTCATCGCGCACAAGCTGGAGACGATCCGCAATGCGGACACGATCATCGTCATGGGACGCGACGGCGGCATGCTGCAGCGTGGCACCCACGACCAGCTGATTGCGGAGCCCGGCATGTATCGCGAATTCTACGAGGCTCGCTGCCGGGCCGAGAGCTGGTCGTTGTAGGGCGGGCCCATCCGCCCCGGCACCGAGGGTTTCCTCATCAAGAAATATGACCTAAAGTGACCTAACGTGCATGCTTTGTTGAAAAGGATCGGCGCTACCGTGGCGGCCACCGCGATGGCATCCGTCGTACTGTTCGTACTGTTGGGCGCTCTGGGCAGGGATATGACCCCACAATGGCGGGTCGAGCCGTTCACCGACCACATCGCGGTCGAATCCGCCGATACCGCGATTCGCGCGACTGACCTGCAAACCCCGCAGGAAGGCACCTATCAGACCAAGGAAACGCACATCACGGTGCCGCTTGCGGCCAACGTGACGGTAAACGCCATCGTCCGCGAGCCGATCGGCGCTCCCGACGGCCATCCGGCATGCCTGCTCATGCATGGTTCCGGCACCGGCAAATCCGCCGAAGCATATGGCGATATCGCCAACGCCATGGCTTCCGCCGGCATCACCACCCTAGTGCCCGACAAACGTCTTGACAACTATTCGGCGTTGCATCGCGACTATGTGTCCAGTGCGCACGACTATGCGCGATCATTGGAGACGCTCAGGCAATGGCCTGGCGTCGATCCGGCGAAAACCGGACTGTATGCGGAATCGGAAGGCACATGGATCGCCACCGTGCTCACCCAGGAACATCAGGACATCGCATTCGCGATTCTCACCTCTTCCCCGGTGGTATCGGGCCGGCAGCAGATGACGCTCGCCGCCACCAGCTATCTGACCACCGTGGGCGCACCGGATGCCGTCAAGGGGATCATTCCAAGACTCACCAGCCTGAGCCTCAAATCCATCGGCCTGGAATACGCGGATTTCGATGCCGCTCAATACCGCACGTCGCTGACCATGCCACTGCTCATCAACTATGGCGTGCGAGACAGTGCCATGCCAATCGAGCAAGGTGCGAGATTGCTCATACAGGCTGCGAACGAAGCCGGCAACGATAACGTGACGCTGCGTTATTTCGATGCGAATCATCAGATGCGCACCGGTTCGAACGCAACCGTGCCGGGGCTGCCGTTGGAGGAGCATTACACGCATGATCTGGAGGATTGGATCAACGCCGTCGCAGCCGGCACGACGGCCGACGGCTGGGCCACGCCGATGATCGCCGGCGCGCAGCCCAATCAGCGGATTGCCGCACCGCTCAGCACCAAGCCCGCACTGATCAAGACATTGGACGTGCTCGTCGGCGGCATCGCATCATGCCTGTTGCTCGCGTTGGCTGCGATTGTCGGTGCGCTGATACTGCTAATCGTCGGCATGTCCCGCAGCCCGCAGGATTCCCGTCGTTTCGCCGGTCCGCTGCGCATGGCGTTGGCCGTCAACACCATACTCGCCGCTGGCATGACCGGCATATTCCTCGCCTACCTGTTTGCCGTGGTGCGGGATGCCATCACGCTCACCAATGATTCGACGTTGCTTGCCAGATACTGGCAGTACATAGTGATCGGCGCCATCGTAAGTCTGATTGCCTTCGCATGGCTGCTGGTCGAATGCGTGTTCGCGGTTCGTGCGCGCCGCCGTCAGGAATCGGCTTGGCCGTTGCACGCGCATCTCGCGGATACGCATGAGGATACGCATGATGGCCACCGCAATATGGCGGGAATCCGAAACGATCACGGAAAAGCAAGTGTCGGATTCGGCCATGTCGCGGTGGCCACGTGTGTGATGCTGTCGGCCGCGCTGTCGTTGGCGCTGCTGGCATTCTGGGGATTATTCGGCTGACTGCCGCATCGATGCTCGACTGTCGTGAGGGTCGGCCGCGCCATCGGCGGACTCGGAGGCCTTACGTTCGGCCTTGGCTTCCTGCACCAGTTTGACGATCGCCCATGCGAACGCGACGGCGATCAGTATCAGGCCCAGCCCGCCGATGGTGCCGACGACGAACAGTTGCGGATCGACTCCCCATAGATTCATCGGGGATTGCAAGCCCCATATCACCGTCACCACACCGATCAGCGCGATGCACACGCCCAGGGCGATGGTCGCGCCTGACGGACCTGAGGGGCGAATCACCAGATCGCCGTTCGATTTGGTGATGCTCACCGGCATTGCGGTCTGTCCCATGGGATGGCCGGCAGGTCCCATCGGCTGTTCGAACGTCGGCACGGTCGCCGCCGAATCCGGCGTGTCTTCCATGGTCGGCATCGTGGTTGTCTGCGCGTCGGTCGGCAATACCGTAGTCGGTTCATCTTCCGGTGCCGTGTCGTTCACCGGTATTACACGGGTCTCATCGTCGGTCATTTCGTCTCTTTTCCATTGAAGGTCGGCAGCGTGTTCTGCGAAGCGTACTGTATGGTGACGCTGCCGCCGATGGTCACATGCGGGTTGATTGTCAGATCCGGTTTCGGGGCTTTGCTTTCCCCGGCCAGGCACGGCCAGTACCAATGCTGGGCGTAGACCTTGTTCAGGGCTTTGTCGGTATCGGCGTCCTTGAATGGGGAGTCGAACCGTTGACCGCTCGTGGCATCGGCGGAATCATCCGAATCATCCGAATCGTCCGAATCCGTGGAATCGTCCGGATGCATGAACCGGCAACCTGTGTCGCGGTCCGTCGTATCAAGGGCCCGTTGCCCCGCCATGGCGTCGGACCGATAGTCCGAGCCGAACGAGAGCGTACCGTCGATGGCGCCGCCGGCATCCATCATGTTGATTTCGGACGGTCCTCCGATGTGATCCAGAACGGAGTACTCGTCGTAATCCTCGTCCTCGTACCCGCCGAGGGTCCACCAGCATCCATCGGGAATGGTCACCACCACTTGGGCGCTCGATACGGTCATATTGATCGTTCCCGTCGGGCAGGTGCTGTCGCCCATGGTGCCGTCGTTGAGCCTGACCTTGTGCGAGCCATTGTTCTTGCCATACTGGCTCAGGTCGATGTGCAGTATGTCGCTGTCATAGTCGTTGCCGACGACGGCGATGCCGTTGCCGTATCGCTTCATCTGCGCGGCGGACGAGCCCATCACCTTGGTACCTGCAAGCGCGACGGTCTGGTAGGTGTCGTTCTGCTTGAACCTGTACCAGCAGATGGAGTAGGTTCCGGTGCATATCACCATGATGACGGCCATGGTCGCGGCAAGCCACGTCAGCGGATGCAGGCCGCCGGTACGCCGGCCCATGCTTCCAAGGATGATGATGATCACGCCCATCAGCAGGCAGAATCCACCGGCAACCAGCGTCGTCACCTGCAGCTTGTCCGCAATGATGTTCTGACTGGTCTTGGAACCGTCGAACGTGTCATACCAGTACAGTCCGGCGACCGCGAGCAGTGCGAGGCCGAAGGTCATAAGCACCAGGAAGGGCCCGGCCGGCTTCCTGCGCCCGTATCGCGGCTGCGGTTCGATCGGGGCGGCTGGCGCGGTGAAAGTCGGCGGCACGTTGGCCGTGGCGAACGCGGCCGGCCCGTTCATCGGCTGCTGCGACACATGGGCTTGCGGCGGGACGTCACCCGTACCGCCCGCAGGCCCCTGCCGATAGACGGAATCGTACGGCGGGACTCCCTGCTGTTGCGGCATGCCACGTTGATACCACGGCGAAACCGGCTTCGGTCCGTCCATTGTCGCCACGAACGGTGGGGCCTGCGGTGGCATCGGCCCGGCGGCACCCTGCGCGCCGAGAACGTAAGGATTGTGCGGTACCGGACCATACTGCGCCTGCTGCTGCCAAGCCGGCGCATAGGTCTGCCGATTTACTATCAGCCACAATATGAGTGCCGCCACCGCAAAGGCCACCCAGCCCGCCCCGGGCAGGCAGATGGCGATCGCCATGCACACGAACACGCCGATGCAGCTCCAATCCCAGTGGCCTGCGATCAGTTCCTCGCACAGGATACGGTCGTCGGTCTCATCCGGCAGCAGGAACCAGGCCATGCCGTAGAAGGCGGCGCCGCATCCGAAGAACAGCGAGGTGAGAATCACCAGCGCACGCACCAACGCCACATTCCAACCAAGACGACGGGCAAGCCCATCGCAGACACCGCCGACCCAACGGTCGCGCCCTCGCTTCAGCTGACTTTTTCGAATCCATGCGAAGAACCGGTTGGACGAGGAGGGTTGCGGCTGGCCTGCAGGCCGCTGCGGCGCGTTCCACTGGTTGCTTCGAGGATCATGGTGTACATTGCTCATGGTTCCATTACACCAACCCGCGACTGCCATACTTATCGGGGAACACCCTGAATCTGCCCTGAACACGAGATGAAAGCCCCGATTCGGCGTCCCCCACACGGCACAATGGAACCATGAAGTCCTATGGAGCACCGCGATATACGCAATACGAGTATGACTGCGCCAGTTCGGTGTATGCCCGCTACTGCCTAGCCAATCGCGATCCGCACGAGTCCGCGCCGATCAGACCCGCCCGCCTGCCATTGATGCGCCCGCAGTATGGACGCTGGTTCGCGGGCGTCTGCAAAGGCATCAGCATGCATCTCGGCGTGTCGGTCGGGCTGATTCGTCTGATCGCCATCGCCTCGACGTTTGCGTTCGGTTCAGGCGTCATCGCCTACGTCTTCCTATGGCTGACCGTTCCATTGGGCGACCCCGTGCAGCGGGCATACTGGCTGGCCGAACAGCAGCCAATCAGCCGGTCACCCCTCTCCCATGGCAACGCGCCATACGCAGGCACCGCGCGGCATACGACGCGCACGATGACGGACGAATCGCAATTCGACGGCATGCAAACCGACGATGTCGACAATGTCGAGCACACGCGATCCTCCGGGGAAAGCCTGGAACATCTGCTGAAAAACGCACCGAAACCCGCGTTGATCGCATTGACCGGCCTGATGCTGCTCGCCGTCAGTTGCGCAATGCTGCTCAGCGGCATCGACCGTATGCTCATTCTTCCGCTACTGTTCGGAGCCATCGGCATCGGCGTATCCTGGCTGCGCTACAACGCGGAAGAAGGTCAATTGTGGACGATGCTTGGCGGCATCGCACTGATTTTCATCGGCTATGTGGTCTATATCTTCGGCCAGGTGCGCTACCTGCCCGGTTCAAGCCATCCGACATGGACATTCATCATCGCGGGTCTGGCACTGCTGGTCGGCGGGATGCTGGCGATCGTACCATGGATCGTCGCGCTGATTCGCGACCTCGGCACCGAACGCGCGTTGAAGGAACGTGAGGAGGAACGCGCCGACATGACGGCTCATCTGCATGATGGCGTATTGCAGACGTTGGCGTTGATCCAACTGCATGCCGACGACCAGCAGACCGTCTTCTCGTTGGCCCGTTCGCAGGAGCGTGAGCTGCGTGAATGGCTGTATCAGGAACGCACTACGTCAGATCGTTCCGTCAACGCCGGATTGAAGGAGATCGCGGCGCAAGTGGAGGATACGCATGGCAAGCCGATCGAGGTGGTGACGGTAGGCGACGCACAGCCGAGCGCGCAGACCGACGCGCTGCTCGACGCCACGCAGCAGGCGCTCATCAACGCCGTGACCCACGGCGGAGAACCGATTTCCGTGTATTGCGAAGCGGGTGATGACATGGTCGAAGTGTTCGTACGTGACCACGGCGAAGGCTTTGACATCGCTACGATTCCCGCGAATCGTCTGGGCATCCGCGAATCGATCATCGGACGTATCAAACGGCGTGGCGGTACAGTGGAGATTGTGTCGCGACCGAAGTGGGGCACGGAGGTACGCATGCATATGCCGATCGTCGCCAGGCAATCCAAAGCCGGTGAACCCGACGCAAGCCAAATCAAGGAGCAGCAATGAACGAGCAGGAGCAGCCGATCCGCATCGCCGTGGTCGACGATCATGAGATGTTCCGCGCGGGCGTGATCGCCACATTACAACCGCACTTCAACATCGTCGGGCAGGCGCCAGATGTCGAGGGGTCAGTGGCGATGATCGCACAGACCAAGCCGGATGTGGTACTGCTTGACGTGCACGTGCCGGGCGGCGAAGGCGGTGGCGGCGCGGAAATTCTCACCCGGTCACGGGCCTACTCCCCCAACACCGTGTTTCTGGCGCTGTCGGTATCGGATTCGCCGCAGGACGTCGGTTCCGTAATCCGCGCAGGAGCGCAAGGCTACGTGACCAAGACGATTTCCGGCGACGACTTGATCTCATCCATCAAACAGGTGCACGAAGGGTATGCCGTGTTTTCGCCTAAGCTGGCGGGATTCGTGCTTTCCGCCTTTCAGAGTGCGCCTTCCGGCGGCATGGCGGCCGGTGGTGCGAACGGCCCGATTCACGACGATGAGCTGGACCGTCTGTCAAATCGCGAACAGGAGGTCATGCGCCTGATCGCACGCGGCTACACCTACAAGGAAGTGGCGGCCGAGCTGTTCATCTCCATCAAAACCGTGGAGACGCATGTCAGCTCCGTGCTGCGCAAGCTGCAGCTGTCGAATCGTACCGAGCTCACCCGTTGGGCCGCCGATCGTCGCATCGTCTGATCCGATCGTCCCGTTTCCGACGCCCTGCCTGATTCCCACCTGATTCCCACCTGATTCCCACCTGATTCCCACCTGATTCCCGCCGATAAGTGGTCCATTCCCGCAAAAACCACCTGATTCCCACAGAAACCGGTCGAAATCCATCACTGAACATCATAGATAAGACAGTTTTTGCGGGAATGGACCACTTATCGGTGCAGATACGGCAGTATTCGTTGTGAATCGATCATTTCCGTTGGGATTAGCTGATTTTAACCGGAATCAGTTGAGTTGGATTGCGTCGAACCCAGCCGGGCAATCAACCCATTTCAGTCATTTTGCCGACCCATGCGTGGCGGAAAGCCGCACGTAACCGGAATGATGCATGGTGAAGCGCATACGATCCGCGACGTATACGTCGATGGCCCGCTCGAACGGCGTTCCTTCGGCGGTGAACGCGATTCTATGGATGCGCATCAGCGGCGTCTCCGGCTCGATTTCGAGCAACTCGTTCTCCTGAGCGTCGCCGACCACCGATTCCAGCGTCTCGTCCACGCTATACGGGCGAACGTCGTAGTCACGCTCGAACATCGTGTAGAACGGCGTGGTCAGATCGCGCGTCAGGAACATCGGAAACAGATATGCGGGCAGGTGCGAACGTTCCAAAGACAGCGGCTGGTCTTCGATATAGCGCAGACGGGTGATGTCGTAGACCATCGGATGCTCGCCGGGCAGTTTCAGCAACCGTATGTCGGAAGGCGAAGCCGGGGCGATCACGGCCTGCAACACCTTCGACGAGACCCGCATGCCTTGCCGTCTTGCAATGGTCGGCAACGATTCAACGGTATTGATGTTACGTTCCAGCCGACCGTCGGACACGACGATGCCACCTGCACGGCCGATCTTGCGGATGACCTCATGGGAGGCTTCCAATACCGCCAGCGCCATACGCAGGTCGGAACGGCTGATGCCGAGTGATTGTGCGAGCGCCCGTTCCGAACCGAGTCTCTCCCCCGGCTGCAGTTCCTGGTCACGGATAAGGGCACGGATACGGTAGACCAGCTCACTCGTCGCCAGCCTTCCTTGGCCTGCGTCGATGCGATCTTCCATATCCGTGCCCTTCCTGCTGCATTTCCTTTCGTTTTACAGTTTCAATGTTTCGAGTGTCTTGGTGAATCCATCCATGAACCAGTCCACGTCGGATTCGCTGAACACCAGTGGCGGACGCAGCTTGAGAATATTGCCATATCGGCCGCACACCGATGTGAGGATGTGATTGTCACGTAGGGTTTCAAGAATATCGAGCGCCGCTTTCTGATCTGGCTCCTTGGTACCCGGCTTGACGATTTCGCAGCCGATGTACAGACCGGCGCCGCGCACGTCGCCGATGCACGGATGAGACGGCATGAGCAAGGCGACGGCATCCTTGAATATCTTGCCCACCTTCTTGGCATTGCCCATGGTGTCTTCGTCACGCATCACGTCAAGCACGGCCTGGGCCGCGGCCATGCATACCGGATTGCCACCGAAGGTGTTGAAATACGGGATGGACCCGGCGAACGGTTCGAGCACTTCGTGCCGGGCCGCCATCAGCGAGGTCGGCAGACCGTTGGCCATCGGCTTGCCGGAAGTGACCAGATCCGGCACGATGCCCTGGCGCCCGAAGCCCCAGAAGGCGTCACCGGTACGGGTGAAGCCGGGCTGCACCTCGTCGGCAATCCACACGCCGCCAAGCTCGTGCACGGTATCGATGACCGGCTTCAGGTAACCGACCGGATCCGGATACACACCGTCGGACGAGAAGATGGAGTCCGCGAGCAGTGCCGCGAACTTGATGCCATGACGTTCCATATCGGCCACGGCCTTGCGTACCTCACCCGCCATCCAGTTGCCGAATTCCTCGGCGGTGCATTCGGAGGCCGCTTTCCCGCCGATTTCGAGACGGTAGGTGTCGGGGGTGGGAATCATGCGCATTGTGAGGCCCAGGGTCTGCGCGGTACCGAGTGCCGGTGACAGCTTGGAAGTCAGGGCGGAGTTGCCATGGTAGGCCTCGTGCGTCACGATCACGCCTTCGCCGCCGGTGTAGGTCTGGGCCACTCGGATGGCCAGATCGTTGGCCTCGGAGCCGGTGCACTGGAACATGATGCGGTCAAGCTCGTCGGGCATGGTGGAAAGGATATCTTCCGCATAATGCAGGATGTTCTCGTGCAGGTAACGGGTGTGGGTGTTGAGCATTGAGGCTTGCTTGGACAGCGCCTCGACCACGCGCGGATGGCAGTGGCCCACGGAGGCCACATTGTTGTACACGTCGAGGTATTCCTCGCCGTCGGCATCCCACAGATGAGACCCGACGCCTTTCACCAGATGCACCGGATTGCGATAGAACAGGCGGTAAGCCGGTCCGAGTACGTCGCGTTCCTCAGTGAGCTTGCGCGTTGCCGGATCGAGTGCGTCCGCCATCTCCGGACGGAAGCTGTTGGTGTCCATGATGGTTGATCGAGTGGCCATGATTCCTTCTTTCGTTGGCTCTCCTTGGCATTACCCAAACGGTAACGCAGCTTTGTTGAGGGACTGATACAGTACGGAAACAAACCATTTCCGCCATTTTTTGCGTATTTGGTTGACCTTTTGCCGAGATTCGACTCCATGGAAAACGGCATGCCCGCATTGATGAATTCCACGCGATGCATGCCGTTATCCGATGAGGTGTTGCCGTTCAGTCCTCGGTCTTGTATTCGGCTTTGCCTCCGGATGCCGCGAACTCCTCTTCCGGGGAGAGCACCAGATGCTTGCGGCCGTAGACCGCGAAGAAGATGGTGGCGAGGATGTAGATGGCCACCATGGTGTAGACGGCTAGGCGGTAGTCAGGGTTAAGCAGCACCGCCACGAAGATGCAGAAGGCCAGCAGTCCCGCGATCACCGCGCCCGGTACGCCGAAGCGGCTGGTGAACGGCCTCTTGATGTCGGGCATGTTCCTCTTGAGCAGCACGTAGGAGACCATCTGCAGCAGGTAAGCCAACACGGCACCCCATACGGCGATGTTAAGTACCACCGAACCGTCGCCGGAACCGCCGTAGGCGATGATGAACAGCGCGGCAAAGCCGATGATGGCGCCGACGATCAGGCCCCAATACGGCGTTTTCTTCTTGCCGGTCAGCGACAGGAACGCCGGATAGTAGCCTGCGCGGGACAGCGAATACAGGTTGCGTCCGTAAGCGAACATGATGCCCTGGATGGAAGCGAGCAAGCCGATGAGCGCGAAGGCGGAGAGTACCGCGGCAAGATTGCCGGGCAGAATCGCACGATACCCGTCAAGTAGCGGCTCATCGGAACCGGCGAGCGCCTCGGATCCGACCACGGCCGGGTTGAGGAACACGATGATCAGTGCGGACAGACCTAGGGTGAAGATGCACAGGCGGGAGGACTTCGGAATGTTCTTTTCCGGTTCGCGCACCTCTTCGGCGGCCAACGGGAGCTGTTCGATGCCGAGGAACAGCCACATGGCGAACGGCATGGCGTAGAAGATGGCGCCCGGTCCGAACGGCAGGAATGCGGAGTTGCCGTCCGTCGGCGTGATGTTGAGCAGTGTGGAGAAGTCGGCCTTGCCCGTTACGAACGCGCCGATGCCGAACAGCGCTACGATGGCAAGCGCCGCAATCGACACGACTTCGGCGAAGCGGAATGAGGTTTCGGCGCCAAGCCAGTTGACTACCACGAAGATGACATACAGGCCGAGCCACCAGATCCAGCGCAGACCGTGGTCGTCAAGCGAGTAGCCGGTCAGGTCGGACAGGATTGCGTCGGCGTATGCCGAAGAGAAGTAGACGATGGTGGCGGCGGTCATCACGTATTCCACGGTTTCCGCAAGCCCGGTGAAGAAGCCGCCCCATGGCCCCATGGCCGCTCGGGCGAATGAGTATGCGCCGCCGGTGTGTGGCATGGCGGAGGCCATTTCACTGATGGAATTGAGCATGAGTACGTACATGAGGTACACCACGAGGGCGGCCACGAGCATGCCACCCCAGCCGGCCTGCGCTATGCCGCCGTTCCATCCGGAGAAATCGCCGGAAACGACTGCCGCGATGCCGATGGCCCATAGGCCGAATGCTCCCGCGGTCCGCTTGAGTTGACGTTTTTTGAAATAGTCCTTGTCGGTTTCCACATAGGTCACGCTGCCTATGGAGCTTCCCGAAACGGTTGATGCCGTCATTGCAATCGCCTTCCTCTCTTACTGTTCGGCGAGTTATGCCATTGATTTCCTCGTTCAGTTGTGGTTGTTGGATTCGGTTGGATATTCAGTTATCAAATTCCTGGAACGCGTTGCCGTTCAGTGCAACAGCCATAGCGGATCGTCAAGGTACCGCTTGGCGCACATCACGCTGCCGGGGGCTTGTTGAGCCGCCAAGCCATCAGGCAGTGCGTCCTCACGATGGTTGGTGGTCCAGCCGAGCATTTGCAGACGGCGGATCATCGACAATGCCGACATGATGTGCAGTTCGTCGTCGGTGAATGTTCCGGCGACCGCCTGATAGCCTTTCACCCATGCCTTGGCGAGGTCGGGCGCGTAGGATTCATGTTCGATGAAGCTCAAGGAGGATGCATAGTCGTAGAGGTACCAGCTGTAGCCGGCGTCGTCGAAATCGATGACCGTCAGTCTGCCATCGTCGCCGCGGATTACGTTCGAGGGACGTAGGTCGGCGTGGATCAGTCCCCAGGTGTCGTTGGTCCGCGGCACTTTCATCACCACGTCCATGGCCTTCCATAGGGCGGTGTCGCACAATGCCCTCTCGTCATCGGTGAGATTCGCACTTTCCCAGCGTCCCCAACGCGGGGCCGGACCGACCATGTTCGACAGGTCCCAGTTGAAACGGGTGAAGCCGTATGGCTTGTTCCAGTTACGGGATTGTTCGTGGAACTTCGCCGCCCACTGGCCGATGGTCTCGTAGTAGGGTGCGGGATTGTCGAGATCCTCCAGCACAGTGCCGGCCACGTATTTGGTCGAGATCACCGTCCAGCCGATTCCGTTGAGGTCGTTGATTTTCGTCACGAACGTGCCGCGTACGGTGGGTACCGGATTGATCAGGCTGATGCCATCGATGTCATGCAACGCGTTGAGCCAACTGATTTCCGAGGCGACGGCCTCCGGTCCACCCACGTAGCCGGGCTGTGAGACGCGCACCACGCCTTGCGGCTCGCCGTCAAGCAACAGCAGGAACGTTGCGTTTTCGGAGACGGTGATGAGATTGAGCTGGGCGCGGGAATGGTCGATGCCCCATGCGCCGCATACTCCCTGAAACAACCAGAATGGTGCCGGACACCCTTTGGTCAGCCCACTGAACGTGTCGAGGCTGACGGTCTGTGTCGGGTCGTCGAGCAGGCTGGTGATCTGCTGTGCCATAGTGACCTCGATTCATGACGCTTCGGAAAAACAACCAACGATAAGGTCTCTTATCGAAAAACCTTTGATTCACGTTGTTATTACCCAAGATTGTGCCGGAATCGACCGTCACACTCACCACCGCACTGTTACGTGCCAGTAAAGAAAAGCCCTCTGAAAATTAATGGCTCGTTACCACGGGATTCGACATGGACGAGAGTCACGAACGGCGTGGATTGACTATTCGCCTTGCCGGCGAAGGCTCCGTCACCTACGCCGGATGATGAAACTTATGCATTGGCATCGTTTTGTCGGATTCGTCGTTGATGTTCCATATGGACAGGCCAATGCTCTTCCCCATGACGTTGCAGGCCAAACACGCTTGCCTTGGCAGGCTCACCGACCCATACGGGTCCTCCCGTATGCGTCCACCTCCGGTTAGAAGAAGACGCCTTCCGGAACGATATCCATCAGCATGAGCGCAAAGCGAACGACAACGAGCCCGAAGAAGATGATGACGGCAGGACGGTTACGCATAATCAGGGCGATATATTCGCGGAAGAACGCCGCTGGATAGAAAAAGGCCGCCGTGTGTCCGCCTACGCAGCTTGCGTTGATGCCAAGACGTCGTGCGAACATCGCGGCGCGCAGGCAGTGGTAGGAGCTCGTGGCAATGGTGCAATGTGCGGCTCCACCGCGGGCATCCATGATGGCATGCGAGAACTTCAGATTCTCTTCGGTCGTTGAGGACTTGTCTTCCAAGAGAATGCTGCTTTCCGGTACGCCCTGCGAAAGCAGGTAGTTGGCCATGGCACGGCTTTCGGAAATCACCTCGTCATGGCCCTGGCCGCCGGACGTGATGATCGTTGCGCGACGTCCGCCTTGCTCCCAAGCCGCGATCGCCGCATCCAGGCGCCCCCGCAGCAGCGGCGTGACCGTGCCGTCGTCGAGAATGCTACAACCCAGCACAATGATGTATTCGGTTTCAGGAGTCTTGCCGGACTTATAGCAGATGCCGTTCGAGAACCAGACACCAAAGAGCGCGATAGGAATGTAGTTCACCATCATGCTCACGAAGGTCATAACGCGGACGTAAAACTCCGAGCCCGACATGCCCTGCCCCGGCCCCCAAAGGAACCAGTAACCGGAAAGGAGCAACATGATACCCCAAGCGAAGGGAAGCGCACTGGTAAGGGAGAAACCTTCGCGCCGCACCCCGATGACGCCGTTGACCAACAGGGCGAATCCCAGAATTACGAAGAGAACCGGACGAATGTATGCGAGGACGTAAGCTACGCCCATCAGCCAAGGAGATGCCCCCATGTGAGCTGCCGTCAGACCAAGGAGGCTTTCGAGAAGAAGAATGACGGCCAGCTCCAGAATAAATCCGTTCGAAATGCGGTTGGGGTGTTTTTTGGCTAGAAAAAAGGTGGTAATGCAGAGCATGACGCCCAAGATGCAGTAGCCAAGACTCAGCATTGTCATGTCATCCTTCCGAGGGGGAGGCAAAGTTGCGGAATTCATTGTATACAGCGATTGTGACGAACGGCGGAATCTCGTCGATTTCACAACAGGACCCGATATACCCAAGCTTTGGCGGAAGGCCGAAAGAAGGAGGGGTAATGAATCCCGTCGGCGTGACCGACAGCGCCACGCTGGCCACGCCGACGGTATAGGAGTTGTTCGCATTACCCCATAACCGCTTCCATCAGCGGCGCAGCAGCACAGTCTCATTTACGGTACGTTCCGGTTGGGGTTCCAATGTGACGACAATTTCATCCGCAAACCGAGAAGACGCCCACCAATCGAACCAGGATTCACAACATCAAATACGCACAAACAGGGGGCACTCATTTGCCACCCTGAAAAGTTCAACTCACTCAAGATGCTCAGTCACCGTTGTAGTTAACGCACACTCCTCGTGGATTCACGAACAATAAGCTCACCTGGAATCTCCACATAACGATTCCAGTTCTCCGTATGTCCGTTCCCCTCCACAAGGTCATTGATCTTGGCTTCAAGAAGCTCAAAGGATTTCATGCCCACCAAACGGAAATCCTGCCTTATCGTAGTAAGTTCCGGATTCCAGATACTCCCAATCGGATGGTCATCGAATCCAGCAACGCTGACATCTTCAGGCACTTTGCGCCCGGCATCATTCAGACCACGGATAATGCCCATAGCCAACTCATCATTGCCCGCAAAAATCGCGGTTACCTCCGGATCGGCACCGAGTTTTCGCCCGATCTCACGACCGCTCTCGGGATTCCATTCAGCTTCAATGGGAACAGTGGTCGGCACGCCGGCCTCCTCGCACGCTCGGCGCCATCCGCTAAGACGCGTGTAATCACCGCCATCACCGGGAATCGCCACGTGATATACGGTTCTGTGGCCCAGTGAAAGAAGATACTTAGTCAGCTCATACCCGCTTTCCCTCTCACACAATGAAATCTGGGCCGTCTCTTTCTCCCGCCCACCGGCAATCAGTACCGTGGGGAGGTCGGATGGCAGATATGCGAACGCATCGTTGCCCACCTGATCGAAGTTGAGAAGGATCACACCCGCAGGATTTTGATCCAAGCTTGATTGCACACTTGCCCTAAGCTTGCTACGGCTGGTGTCCGACAAAATCTCGATGGCCAACGAATACCCGGCAGCTCTTGCACTTTCTTCAATGCCTTCAATGCAGTGCGATTGGCCGTACAGCGTCGTATTCGTAGACAGAACCGCAATCGATTTTGTCCGCTCCTTCACCAAGGCTCGAGCGATTGGATTCGGCCTATACCCTAGCATTTCTATCGCTTTGGCGATTTTCTCACATTTCTCGTCGCTAACGCGCTCCCGATCATTGAGGTAGCGCGATACCGTAGGAACCGATACTTGCGCCAAGGCAGCAACATCTTTGATTGAGGCTGCTTTCGTCTGCCTTGCACCCCGGGCCATACTTCCCCTTTCGCCATCGCGTCCCACTAGAAAATCCGTACCTATTCATCATATAGTTCCAAATTCAATGGTGAAAAGCACCGAAAATACTACTGGACGGATTTGTAGGTGGGTATCGATATCTCACCCACCAATCTACTTCACGGCTCCGCCTGTAATGCCGCTAATAATCTTCTTCTGAGCCAGCGCGAAAATAATCAGGAGCGGGAGGCTCATCAAAATGATGTAAGCGAAAATCAAATGCCAATTGTTGAGATACAAGCCGGCGCTAGCCACGTTATACAGATTCAAAGGAAGGAGATCCATCTTGCCCGACAGGATAAACAGCGAATAAAACACATCATTCCAGATGTACAGGGTTACCAAAATCGTCGCGGTAGCGAGAGTAGGACCGAGCAACGGCAGAATGATGGTAAAAAAGATTCGTATCGGCTTAGCACCATCCACACGCGCCGCTTCCTCGAGCGACACCGGAATGGTACGGATGAAACCAGTGACGAAGAAAATTACGTCGACATGTAGATGCCCACATATACGCCGACCATACCCACTGCGGTGCCGGACAGGCCGATGATCTTCAGCAGCATCATCACAGTGACCACGGCCGGAGGAAGAATCAGACCGGAGATGCCCAACGCATACACAACGGCAAGCAGCTTGGTCGTCCGTCTCGCGAGAATCCACGAGGCCATCGAACCGAACAGCAGTGCGAGGAACACCGACGGAACGGTAACAACGATGGATCCGAAGAACGCGGCAATCATTTTACCGTCCACCAATACCGTTTTGAAGTTCTCCAGAAGATGCCACTGACTTGGCAGACTCATATTAGGGACCACAGCTTCCGCTTGAGTTTTCCCTGCTGTAACCACCAACAGCCAGAAAGGAATGCCGAGAAGTACTATCATCACCACGAAAACCATGATGGCGTGGAAGATGGCATGCCCTTTGGAAGGTCTATTGACCGTGACGGAATCATTGGTCTTGGGCGCTGCGCCATACGTTGCGGATGTCATAGGATTTTCGCTTCCCTTCTGCGCAGATACCAAATGAGCGGCACTGCGATGATCATAACCATAATGAACAGAACAAGACTCATCGTCGTGGACTGCGAATACAGTCCTTGGCCGAATGTTCTCCAGATGAAGATATTGATGATTTCGGTAGTGCTTCCAGGACCGCCCTGCGTTGTTGCCTGAACGATGTCGAAACCGTTCATGGAGCCAAGTAAAGACGTCGCCACATTAAAAGTGAAAGCCGGTGCAAGAAGCGGAAATTTGATACGCCAGAAGGTCTGCCTACGGGTCGCTCCATCAATGGCCGCCGCCTCTATTACGTCAGAATCGATGGTTTTGAGCCCAGCCAGAAAGATGAGCATTGACAGTCCCATCCACTTCCATCCATGGATTGCGGCTACGACGATAATCGTCCATATCGTAGATCCCAGCCACGCCACATCGATATTCGCACCAAGCAGGAAGGATAGAATCTGGTTCAAAGCCCCATCGGACTTGAGTACCGCCTGCCAGATATAGCCAACCGCCAAAGCGGACATGATGACGGGAATGAAGAACATAGTCCTAGCGAAGCGATTGATTCTAGTGTCCTCCTCAAGGAAAACCGCAAGCATTAATCCGAATGTGTTTTGGAAGATCGCGACCAGCAAAGCATAGATTAGTGTAATACGGAGGTCACGCAGCAGATTTCCCGACCTGAAGAGGTCTACGAAATTGGAAAGACCTACGAACGATATCGTCTTGGAGTAAGCAGACCAATTCGTGAAGGCGTAAATAAGGTTGAGAATAGTCGGAACAAAGAAGAAGATGAGTAGCATCACATAAGCCGGAATGAGATAACGAACTGGATAGTTCTGCCGCATAAGCACCTTTTGACTCTTGTTTCTTTTCTTCTTCTCTGGTCTGGGCACCGCACGTGCCACTGCTTGTGCTGACATTGTTCTTCCCCTATCGATTGTGGCTGATGGGTGTGGGGCACCAGATTTGCGGTGCCCCACCGTAATTACTTGGATTTCTTTCAGAACCCCTTGATCCCTTGCGCCTTTGCAAGTTGAGCAAATTGATCCTGAGTCGCTTTCGCTACATCGGTTGCGGACTTGGTGCCATTGATCATATCGGCCAAGTTGATATAGAGATCCGGATTCGCCACGGCCAAGGATTGCATGGAACCGACGGAATCCTTGATGGAATCTGCCGAGTCAAGCAATGCCTGCGGCACATTGTCAGGCGTGTCCACGTTTTTAATAACGGAGACAATGCCCTGATCCTTGACGAACGTTTCATAATCCTCAGTCATCCAATAATTGATGAACTGTCGTGCGGCGGCTTCCTTCTTGGAATCACTCGTCTTGAATGCGACCACCGAGTTATTCTGTTCCGGAATGACCGTTCCGATGTTGCCCTTGGCAGACAACGGGAAGAAACCTATGTTCTCATCAAGTGCCGCCTTGTCATTGTCCGCCAACGCGGCAATCTGGTTGAACAAGGAGTTCACGCAGACAATCATGCCTGCCTTGCCTTCCCAAAGGGCCTGAGCCTCATCGGTGTCCTTCGCCGAACCGGCATTCTTGTTATACAACCCCTCATCAAAGAGATGCTTGTAGTTGTCGATGGCAGTCTGAATCGTCTTGTCCGTAAACTTCTCCTTACCGGAATTAACACGATCCCACAAGCCGTCCTGAGCAGCCTCGGCAAGCTGAATCTGAACGGAGTACTGGGTTCCCCACTGAGATCCACCCATCTCGAACAGCGGAGATTCGACTCCGTCGATATTGGCGTCCTTGATCTTTTTGGCTACTGCCACGTACTCATCCCAACCTTTTGGAATCTCCGTGATGCCGGCTTTCTCAAAGACTTTCTTATTGTAGAAAACACCCATCACTGGCGGAGTGGATACCAGTGCCGCATAACGAGTGCCATCGACTACGCCGCCGGCATCGGCTATGCCGTCCGTATAATCGTCCACCCAAGGTGCGTTATCCAGCTTCTGTAGTTTGTCTTGGGCGATGAATCCAGCAAGCATGGACTGAGTGGGTTGCCAGAAAGCAAGATCGGGAGTGTCACCCGTTGTGATCTTGGTCTGGATGTTCTGCTCATATGGGTCAGGAATCGTTTCCAGCTTAACTTTGGCCCCAGTTGCCTTCTCGAAATCATTGACGACCTTGACCGGAATCTTGTTGGAATTCTGTGCAACCCACATGGTCAATTCCACACCGTCAAGCTTTTGTGTGGCAGACGGCCAGTAATCCTTCGCGGAGGTATCCACATCACCATTGCCATCTCCGGCCGTAGGGTTCGAACATCCCGAAAGAACCATCGACAGGGCCGCTCCCATAGCGACCGCCGTCGCAACGTGGGCCTTTGTGAACATCTTCATTGATATCACCTTTCTTTTCTCTTTTATTACAATCCATTGTGTTCGTGCAACGCACTCATACGAACTCACTACGAAAGAAGGGTTTCACCGCCTTTCTCAACGAGTTCGAAAGATCTTGACGCATACATTCCATGCGGAATGGACACGATAAGACTCGAATCAGCTTCTGACCATTTGGCATCCCATTCATCAAAAGCGGGACCAACCGGGAAAATCGTTCGGCATTGAACGCCCTCGCCGTGTAAGTGTGGCAAGAAGAGCGCAACCTCCTTCACCGTTTCCGGAGCGTTCCTCGCCCACACGGTGACTATCGTCCGCTGAGAGGCCTTCACACCCAACGCCACCACCGCAGAATCCCACGATGGCAACCCAAGCGGCCAGAGGGGCACCGACTCCCCAATCATCGGCTGCACATGCTCTCGATAGGCCTGAATACCTTGCTGGATAATGTTCTTCTGCCACTCTTCCATTTGATTGATGTATCCAGAAAGGAAGAAACGCCCCAAGAACGTGGTATTGATATTGAACGCCGTCTGCTCCGCATCCATCTCGGCCTGCGGATACGCCCAACTGGCAGCCTGCTCCGGCAGTACCATCAACGGAGCCGTCGCCGCAATAACCGGGTACAAGCGGTAGTCCTGCTGATCAGATGTGGATTGCACCTGGAATCTGGACGTCTGGGCAAAGTCCTCACGCATTCCACCTGAAGAACAATTTTCAAGAATCAATTTCGGATATCTACGATGCAGACCATCAACCCAATCAAGGAAGGCTCGATTATGGCCAAGCAATCCATCCCCCACCGAATCAGCGTGGTAGTCGGTTCCAGCCCCTGGAGAGACGTTGTAATCCATTTTGAAGTACTGAACGCCGTAGTCACCGATCAGTCGATCCACAACGCCATCCAAATATCGGCGGGCAGACTCATCGCGCAGATCAAGGATATACCGCTCCTGCTCAACCACACGCTGCCCGTTGCGTTGGAAGAACGCAGAGTCAGGAAGCTCTTGCGCAACAGGTGATTTGATTCCAATGACTTCGGGCTCCAGCCAGAGACCGGGAACCATTCCCGCCTCTTTAATCGCATCAATCACTTCCCCGATTCCCCTAGGCCCCGGGAACCTGGTTTTTGACGGCTTCCACTCTCCGACGCTCGGCCACCAATCGCCGGAATCGTCATACCAGCCGCAATCTATGACGAAGACCTCGCAACCAACCTGCGCCGCGCTTGAAATCAGCGGCAACAGCTTTTCCGTGGTCGGGTCGCCATTTATCGTATTCATATAGTCGTTGAATATCACTTGGGAAACAGCGGACGACTCATCGACCAACCTTCCGATTCGCCGGTATTTCGTCATTTCCTCAACGGTGGTCTGCATGTCCCCACCCATGACGAACGACGCCGGCACAGTCGCGAAAGACTCGCCTTCCCCCAAATCCTTCATCCATGAATGATTGACGCTCGTAGGGCCGGACAACGCGAAGTATCCATCCACTGTGTTGTCGCCGATTTCCCAACGCCATGCGCCATTATGCTCAACCTGGAACGCCCACACATTGCCCGTCTCCCGGCTCTCCAAGAACGCCATCGGCACCGATCCGCCCGTAGACCATGTTCCCGTGGAAACGACAGCATGCTCACTGCGCGGATTATGATTCGTAAGCTCCTGACGAAGCACTGGGAACAGATCCGAGCATTTCGTATAGGACCAACGCCCCTCGCCAAGCCAATCATAATGACCTTCAAGCAGGATCCATTCCTTCTTCCAGGTCTCATCATTAGACATCGACCCCATAGGAAGAACGGCACTGGTCACCGACTCAAGAAACACATGCCCCGCCCCCCTGTTGATAACCGTCGCATATGTGCAGACCACGGACGTTCCCGGAGAAATCACATATGTCACGACCACATCGAGAGCATGTTGCTCATCCCTCATTTTGACGTCAAGACATCGCGACTCCCCCTTAGTCCTCTCATCAAACGACAAAAGGACCAAATCCCTGCCGATGGTCGTATGTATCAGCCGATCACATGCGATCCAATGTCCCGTACCGGAGAGGATGATTTCCGCAAGCGGCAGCCTTTGTGCAAAAACCTTCTCCACCATCCCAAAGACGATGCGGGAAAGCGATACATGCTCGTCCGCATTCACTTCGAAGGCAAGAGACACGCTATCGTTTCCCCACATATATTGCCTTTCCATGGGACCGCTCCTTCGCAAGGTCATTCTGCATATTCACCCGATAACGTTATCAAGCAAGACAGTTGATTCAACATTCCCACCCGCACTACAATTTTGCAATAAATGCGAGCTTTTTTATTCGATGACTTAAGTGTACTTCGATAACGTTTTCACGTCAAATCAGAGCAACATATTTCCCGCTTTCGCAAACGTTGGATTTACGCAGTTCCCACAGAAGGCGTTCCCAGTCCGACCTCTAGCTCGAACCGGGAATGCCTTGGTATCGTTTTCACAAAACTACGACGTTCTTAAATCGCCCATCATCCAAGAGAGCGTCCGACAACCTCCCCAGCCACAATGGGATAGAACACGATCTTGTCGATATTTGGCGCGACACCCCACGATACCGCACCCTGGCCCAATCCCGGGGAATCCCAATTGCCGAACACAAGAGCACCGCCATCCGTCGTAACACTCAAAGTTCTATCAAGAAAATTGGTATCTGAATACGTGTATCTGAATGCGCCCCTCGAAAGCTCCTCGCCTTCGCCGTTGCCTGCGCGGATCTGCAATCCCAAATCCACAATCTGAGGATTGTAGTCATGGTTTCCGATGAACGCGTCGTTGGAGAAACTCACCACCGCCGAATACCTTCCTGCAGGAACGGTCCCTGCAGGAATCGTAAGAGTTCCCTTGTTTCCCTCAATAAGGTCAGGAGTATTATTCGAGTCCACCGTCACGACTCGAGTCCGGTCTCCCATGCCGGAGGCGCCACTCTCCTGCGTAACAAATTGGTTTCCAAGTCCGGAAACGTATCCATCACCAGAAGCATTGGTTCCCGAAGCGGACACGATCTGCGCACCACCGCCAAGCTGCATATCCTCCGCCTCAACGGATATCGCGGCGCCATCATCACTCAGATCCCTGATGACCATCACATCGCACACCAGAATCGACGAATCACCGGACACAGTGATTTCATTGATGCCCCCGGACATTGCCACGTTGATGCTTGAACTCTGCAATCCATTCGATTCGGCAACGATCTCGTCCACAAGGTTCCCGTTAATCCGAAGACTCATCACATCACCCTGAGCGGCACGATATTCCAAAGTGACGGTATGGTATCCGCTCTCCCATGCATGCGCGAACACCTTGGCAACACCAGAGTTCAGTTGGGCAAAGCCTTTGGCACCGCTCTGGTCATAGGTAAGGGACGCACCGTCTGTCAGACGGAATTGAGAAGCAGGATATTCGGTCTTATCCATATTCCCATTAGAATCACTCACCTGATACAGGAGGAACTTATCAAGCGTGTTATCCATGGAAGACCCCTGAAGTTGAATTTGATGAACGCCTTCACTAAGTTGCAATTCAATCTCGCTACTACCTCGATACAACCATTTTGCGGCCGATTTCATGGCAAGCTCAGCACCGAGCCGCAGTGTCCCGGCACTGATGCCGTCCACTGCGACCCCGTTCGTTCCAGGGAATCCCGTATTTCCGCTAATCACCTGGAAACGATATGTTCCATCCGCAGGAACATCCACCGTCCAAGTAGCGGTCGAACCTGATTTGAAGCTGCCAACATCGCCGTTGCCTGAAGTCATGAAATAGTTCCATCCATCGCCCCATGGAGTCTTAACATACGTCTGCGCACCACCGGACAGAACGGCATTCTCAGCCTCTTCAACAAGTAGGGCCCGTCCGGTAGAAGCATCATCGACTTTCAGAGCACGATCACTATGAGGAGTGACCACCAGTTGATATGATGCGTATCGGTCAACACTCATTGTGGTCACGTCCAGAGTTCCATCAGAAATATCCGCTCCGGAGACCACATTCACAACTCTTGGCGTGGCCGCAACTCCGTCAGGTCCGGTGAATGCATTCTCCCTAACTTCCACATCTACTGAAGTGCCGAATCTCTCTGTACTAAGACCGGAAAAATGGACAGTGACCGGAATATTCGCCCCAGTGTTCTTTACTTGGTCAGAGTTATTGTCATTGGCACCGCCGTAAAGCACCGTGGCCTTTCTGTTGGTTTGATCTATGGCTGCAATTGCCTGCAGGCTGTCCGCTTTGTTCAGGTAATCGGATGATACTTTGACGGTCCGAGTCCCACGCAAGTCTCCATACCATTTGAACTGCCACCAGCCCGCATTGGCAGAATTGGCCTTGGCCATGTTGTCGGAAAGGTTTCCGGCGTAATTCCAGTACGCGGTTTCCGCCTGCACTTTTTCGCTTTCGAACATCGACTGCCATTGAATCAGCTGACCCGGTACACTCATATCCCGCAGTTCACCATACTCGGTGATGTTCACATCGAGTGGACTGATTCCGTTCTTCTTTTCCAGCGCACGATACTTTTCATAATGCGTACGGAAAGACGACAGACTTCCCTTGCCTAATTCATGCCATACGAACACATCAGGTAATGTGCCTTTTGACTTCGCATGTGCAAGGAAGGCATTGCTCCTGTTCTGCCGATACTCACAGTCGCCAGGCCCCGCAACACGGGCGTGGTCCGCCGTAGGGACGGTTTTGCCGACCTTTTCCCCGGATTTGTATTGGTTCCATATTTTCTGAATCAACTCGTACTCCGAGTCCCAGTCGCTGAGGAATGTCTTGAAGATCTTTGCCTTCGCATTGTCTCCTGATGCGTACCAGTTTCCACCGTCCGGCTCATTGAAAGGAATGAACGTGTATTGGTCGGGATATTCGGTGTTGGCCAGAATTTTGTTAACCACTATTTCGGTTATTTGAGCATAATCCCATACGCCATCGCCACCGGAAGCGTAGGTTCCGTAGGTGGGATCGCTTACCGGTACGTCAAGTACATAGGTTCGGTCATCGGACGGACGGCTACCGCCGTTATAGCTCCAATCCGAGTAGTAATCCTGCATGTACACTGCCAGTTCATTACCACCGTTGGAAAAGAACTGATTCTCCAAAGACAACGCGTCACCGCTCGGATGCTGTGTGCCACTTGGAGGCTTCTGGGAGGAATTCTCCACCTGAGCACCGTCAAGTATGGCATTTGTTGGAGAACCGTCATCGCCAAGCCCATAGAGCGTCCCCGAAGCACCGCCACGAAAATCACCCGTTTCGGTCCCATAATCCACATTAAGAATTTGCACTGCCTTATTGCCATCAGCAGCCATTGCGGACTGAACCACAACGGCACCTCCGGAAATTAACAGCGTAGCGCCAACGGAAACCGAAGCCACCACACGACTCCAATAACTCATTTTCTTCTCCTTTGAATACCCCGCCTGAGCAGAACACGACCATCACCATTGAAAGCCGTATCACAAGTATATCTGTAAAAACGTTATCAGGAATTTCTCTTCTTGAAATTTCAAGAGAATTGCAGCATTATGAAATCGTTATTACGATTATTTTCATAGTCCTTCGAACGCTTATGAGATTTCCATGAAACTACGCCAACAGCACAGTGTTTCCAACACACATGCAATCAATCACCTTCGAAAAGAAAAAGGGCTTACTGAAAAATCCAATAAGCCCAAAGGCGGACAGAGCGAGATTCGAACTCGCGGAAGGTTGCCCTTCAACGGTTTTCAAGACCGTCTCTTTAGACCGCTCAGACATCTGTCCAATGTGCAATGCACGAAACGTCAATATAGCACAGCATTCGGAAATCTTCAGCATCGCACACACATAAACAGCGTCGTGAGACGACAATCTCGATTCGTCCATCCAAAAACGACGAAAAAGAGGATTCCCAGCCAAGATCCGTAGCGAAACACCGAATCGTGAATCAAAAAACGACGCCAGCACCACGCTGACGCCGTTTTTATCTCAATCGCATGCCAAATTCAGCAATGCCTGAAATCAGGCCTCCCACTTGGTCGGTTCGATGACTTCCTTGCCGCCCATGTAGGCACGCATGGCTTGCGGGATGACGATGGAGCCGTCCTTCTGCTGGTGATTCTCGAGAATGGCGACCAGCCAGCGGGTGGTGGCAAGCGTTCCGTTCAGCGTGGAGACGGCACGGGTGTTGCCGTCCTCCATACGTTCACGGATATTCAGGCGACGGGCCTGATACTCGGTGCAGTTGGAGGTGGAGGTGAGCTCGCGGTAGCGGCCTTGGGTCGGCACCCAGGCCTCACAGTCGAACTTGCGGGCCGCGGAGGAGCCGAGGTCGCCGGCGGCGGTGTCGATGATGCGGTACGGCACCTCGACCTTGCCGAGCATCTCCTGTTCCATGGCCAGCAGGTGTTCATGCTCTTTGTAGGAGTCTTCCTGCTTGGTGTAGACGAACATTTCGACCTTGTCGAACTGGTGCACGCGGATGATGCCGGAGGTGTCCTTGCCAGCGGCACCGGCTTCACGGCGATAGCAGGAGCTCCAACCGCAGTAGCGCAACGGGCCGTCGGACAGATCGAGGATCTCATTCTCATGCATGCCGGCGAGCGCCACCTCGGAGGTACCGACCAAATACTGCTCGTCGGGCTCGCGCAGACGGTAGATCTCGTCCGCATGAGAGTTGAGGAAGCCGGTGCCGCGCATCACTTCCGGGCGCACCAGCGTCGGGGTGATGGCCAAGGTGAAACCGTGCTCCTCGGCCTGGTCGACGGCCATGGTCAGCATGGCGATCTGCATGCGTGCCACCTGGCCGCGCAGGAAGTAGAAACGGGAGCCACCGACCTTCACGCCGCGCTCCATATCGATGCCGGCAACGCCACGGCCGAGGGTCAGATGATCCTTCGGTTCGAAGCCTTCCGCCGCAAAATCGCGGATCTGACCGACCTTCTTGACGACCACGTAGTCGTCCTCGCCGCCTTCCGGAGCCTCCGGCTCGACGATGTTGGACAGCTTCCACATGGCGGTCGTGTACTCTTCGGCTGCGGCATCGGCGGCGGCCTTGTACTCGGAGACCTTCTGGGACAGTTCCTTGGTTTCGGCGATCAGCTTGGCCTTCTCGTCGGCCGGGGCCGCGGCGACCTTCTTGCCGATCTCCTTCTGCTGCGCACGGGCAGCTTCGAATTCCTTCAGAGAGGAGCGGCGAACCTCGTCGGAGCGTAGCACCTCGTCGACAAGTTCGACCGATTCGCCACGCTTACGCTGGGATTCCTTGACAACGTCAGCATGTTCACGAATGAATTGGATATCAAGCATGCCTTTAAGACTAGTGCCGCAAGCCGACAGTGAACATGTACCATCCGTTTTTGCGTGCAACGTGCAGTTTTCGTCGATTTTGTCGCGTCGAATTCACATTTTCGACCTATTTTCGGTGACAATGGGAGACATGCCTATGCCCGTTATCATCTCGTTGCTCATCGTCATCGGCGTGGCCGCAGTGTGCGTCGCCGCCTTCTTCGGCGTGCGCGCGTACAGACATCACAAGTTGGCGCGTCAGCTTGACCAGCGCAGCGACGACCAAGTGCATTACGTATTCGTCATCAACCCTTCGAAGCCGCAGGCCGACCAGCGTAAGCGGCATATCAGGGAATTCTGCGAGGCGAAAGGCCTTACGCAGGTGGACTTCATCGACACGCAGCTCGACAAGGACGGCCGTGTCTGCGCACTCGAGGCCTTGGATCGCGGTGCCGACGTGGTAGTGGCCGTCGGAGGCGACGGTACGGTGCGTACGGTGGCGAGTGCATTGTCGGGTACCGGCCATGCATTGGGCATCGTGCCGATCGGTACCGGCAACCTGTTCGCGCGCAATATGGGCATTCCCGTGGATGACATCGACGCCGCCCTGACCGTGGCCACCTCGCATGGCTCCCGCCAAGTGGACGTCGGCCGTCTCACCCTGCTCGATGACGAAACCACCGATCATGGCCATGCGTTCCTGATCATCGCGGGCATCGGCTTCGATGCCCTGATGATCGACGACACCGATCCTGAACTCAAGAAGAACATCAGTTGGCTGGCGTATTTCGTGTCGGGCGTCAAGAATCTGTTCGCGCCGAAATACCATGGCGACGTGACCATCACCAGCGAGGACGGCAGCACGCATACCACGCGCGGCCTGTCCTTCCGCACGTTCATGGCGGGCAATTGCGGCCAGATTCCCATGTTCTCGCTGATGCCGGACGCCGTCTACGACGATGGCATCCTCGATTACGAGATCATCGACACCTCCGGCGGTATTCTGGGCTGGGCCAACCTGTTCGGCGACGTACTGCACCAGACGATCACCGGCAAGGCACAGCAGAGTCCGCTGTCCACGAATTCCACGGTGGACCAGATTCAGGGCGTAAGCGCCGAAATCACATTGGAAAAGCCTGTTTTGGCGCAGGTCGACGGCGATATGCTTCCTGAGACGAAGCATATCCGGTTCAGTGTGGAACGTCAGGCGCTATGCGTACGCGTGCCGGAAGTCGTCTCCTCGGATGACGATTCCTTGGCCGCATCGGCTGTGACGCGGGAAATGTGAAGCGCCAGATAGGCGATTTCCGCTTCCGTCAGCGTCGCGTTCAACCGCATGCCTACCACGATGGCGAGTTGCCTCGCACAGGCGGTCGCCTGCGGATATGATGCCATGATGGTATCGACGATTGGCTGCGGCTCGTCGCTGAGCTGCTGATGCTGGTAGATACGGACGAACAGATACCGCAGATGTGTGATGAAGCGCCCTACGTTGACGCTGTGCTGGTCGAGCGTCACGTCGTAGGTGTTTTCGATGACCGACAGCATCTGCTGGATCACGCCGGTCATAGTGTAGGTGTTCGACAGATCTCCGGTGGAGAAGCCGGCATTGACCAGATGCAGGGCAAGCGCCACGGCCTCGCCTTTTGGCAACGCCCCACCCAGATAATCGTTCATGGCGTTGACCAGCGCCTCACCTTTGGCGTATTCGCCCGCATACAGCGAACGCACTTCCGCCTCGAGCGGGTATTCGATGGTCTGCCCTTTCTGCGACCGCTGGATTGCGCCGCAGATATGGTCGGCCAGTGCCATGACCAGTGTGGGCTGCGCCTCGATCTGCTCGGCAAGCCCGGTACGGGACATGGCATCGGTGACCAGTCGAATGATCTCCGGCGGGATCCCGGCCAACAGTTCGGCCATATGGTCGGGATCCCGGCCGTCCGCAGGAACGAATCGGCGGACGATCTTCGCATCGTCGACATGTTGGCCCGGCTTGGCTTGGAAGCCTATGCCACGACCGGTGAGAATCACCTCACGGTCGCCATCCTTGGCCAGCACGACATTGTTGTTGAATACACGAAGAACGTCCACATCGACCCTTTCCTACAGTGACTGCAAGGTCAGCGCTGGATGTCAATCACCGCATCGCCGGCTTCGACGTCGATGCCCGTCTTCGGCGTAACGGAGGCGAATGCAACGGTGTTGAGCACCGTCATCAGCGTGGTGGTGCTGTACCCAGCTTCCTTAACCTTATCAAAATCAACGGTGACGAGCAGGTCGCCGGCATGCACATGCTGGTTCGCCTTGACGGCCACGGCAAAGCCTTCGCCGTTCATCTTCACGGTATCGATGCCGACGTGCACGAGCACCTCGATGCCGTCATCGGTCTTGATGCCAAAGGCGTGACCGGTTTCCGCAACGGTCTGCAGCACGCCGGAGACCGGGGCCACCACGGTGCTGGCGGTCGGCTCGATGCCGACGCCTTCACCGAGCGCGCGGGAGGCGAACACCGGATCGCCGGTATCGTCCAGCGTGATGACGTGGCCTGCAATCGGCGCGTTGACCGTGTCGGCGGAAGCCTGAGCGATCGCCGCGGCGGCTTCGTCGGAACCCGCTTCGGCGTCGGCGGTCGCCTCGGCCACCTTGATGGCTGCCGGGGCGATCGTCGGCGCGGCTGCGGCCGGAGCGGACTCGACCTTGGATTCCGCGGCGGCTCGGGCCAGCACTTCGGCCTTCTGCTCCGGGGTGCGGTAATCAAGGGTGATGATCAGGATGAAGGAGGTCAGGAAGGCCACGGCGATGGAAACCGCATACACCCACATCTGGTTGAAGACCGGGATGGTCAGCAGGGAGGTGAAGGCGAACGCGGTGGTGGTCACGCCATGCACGACCTGGCCGGAGGCGGTGACGGACGGGAAGAACCAGCTGAGCACGGCGATGACGATGCCGCCGAGACCGCAGCCAATCAGCATACGCTTGTAGACCAGCTTGTAACGCAGATGGATGCCATACAGGGACGGTTCGGAAACGCCGCCGAGCAGGCCGGCCGCCAGAGCGCCCAGCGAAGTTGCGCGCATGTCCTTGTCCTTGTCGCGGATGGCCAGGAACAGCACGCCGGCGGTGGCGCCGAAGCAGGCGAAGTTCCACACGCCCATCGGGCCTTGGATGAAGTCGTAGCGGAGGGTCTGAATGTTCATGAGCATCAGGGCGTTGAGCGGCCAGTGCAGGCCGAGCGGCACCAGGAACGGATACAGCAGCGGAATCAGGACGGCGAAGACGAACGGAGCGTAGTTGTTGAGCCATGCCAGGCCGATGCCGAGGACGTTGCCGGCCCATACGCCGATCGGACCGATGATGAATGCGGTGAGCGCACCCACGATGATCATGGAGAAGAACGGCACGAACACGAGCTGTACGCTGTCCGGAATGATCCTCTTCAGTCCGTGGTGCACGAGGGCGAGCACCGCGGCCATGAGCAGCGGCACGAACACGTTGCCGCTGTAGTCACTCAGCTGCATCGGCAGGCCGAAGATGTTGGCGGTGCAGGAGGTGGTGCCGAGAGCCGAATTCTCCACGCACACGGTGGAGCCGAAGGTCTTGGTGTTCATCAGGCTTATGAACTGCGGGGTCATGAGCATCGCCATGATGGAGCCGCCCAGCCACGGGTCGACCTTGAGCTTTTTGGAGGCGTTGTAGGCGACCATGATCGGCAGGAAGTAGAACACGCCCTTCCAGATGGCCTTGACGAACACCCAGCCTGCGGATGCTTCATCGTTCGGGATCACGCCGAGGGAGATCAGCAGGTTCACCAGCGCGATGATGATGGAGGCGCCGAGCAGCACGCCCAGAATCGGGCGGAAGGAGTCTGACAGGTATTCGAAGAAGGAATCGAGCCATGCCACCTTGCCGCGCGCCTTGGAACGGGCCGCCGCTTTCACTTCGGCGTTGCTCATCGGCTTGCCGCCATCACCTGCGGCATTGCCGGAAGCCACGGCACCGCCTGCATTGGCCATTTCAGGCAGATGCATGATGTCTTCGTATACAGTGGCCACGGCGCCGCCGATCACCACTTGGAAGCGGTCGCCGCTCTGCGGAACCGCACCCAGCACGCCTTTCATGTGTTCAAGGGCGTTCTGGTCGACCTTGCCTGCGTCGACCAGTTCGAAACGCAGTCGCGTGGCGCAGTGCGTCAGACTGCGGATGTTTTCAGGACCACCGATGGCGGCGATGATCTGCGATGCGAGTGAGTCAGCCATCCTGATTGCTTTCCTTTCCTTCCCGGATACAACCGTCCCGACTCATGCAACGCTGCTCGAAAGCAACAAAAAGACCCGAGATACAGCAAAGCATGCCATACCTCAGGTCTTGCGTCTCTCAGTTGACTAGCAACCCTGCATTAGTCGAATCGCTAAGCACGATACACCATTCCCCCCATCGCATGCAAATCATCCCGCAGCGAAGCCTGCAACGTGAATCCTTCGCCATAATCCGTTGAACACAATATGGCGCTTACGCGCGCATCGCCCCAAAGCGTGGCAGAATGGGGCTATGGTTGCAAATAATGCGGGAATGCCCGCCACCCCAGAAGATCTGATCAACGTCGACGAGGTCATCGGCAAGTACTATGACGTCGTCCCCGATCCCAGCGTTCCGGAACAGCGTGTCTCCTTCGGCACCTCCGGTCACCGCGGTTCGTCTCTGAAGACCTCGTTCAACGAGGCCCACATCGTCGCCATCACACAGGCCATCGCCGAATACCACAAGAAGGCCGGCGTCACCGGTCCGCTGTACATCGGCCGCGACACCCACGCCCTGTCCGAGCCTGCCTGGAAGACCGCCATCGAAGTGCTCGTCGCCAATGGCGTGACCGTGCGCATCGATTCACGCGACGACTTCACGCCGACCCCGGTCGTGTCCCAGGCCATCCTGACGCACAACCGCGCCGCCGACGGCACCCAGCGCTTCACCGGCGAGGGCCTGGCCGACGGCATCGTCGTGACCCCGTCCCACAATCCGCCGACCGACGGCGGTTTCAAGTATGATCCGGTCACCGGCGGCCCGGCTCCGTCCGACGTGACCAACGCCATCGCCGATCGTGCCAACGAACTGCTCGGTGATTTCCGCAACGTCAAGCGTGTGCCGTTCGATCAGGCCGTCAAGTCCGATCTGGTCGAGCGTTTCGACTATCGCGACCACTATGTCTCCGATCTGGAGAACGTCATCGACTTCGACGTGATTCGTTCCTCCGGCGTGCGCCTGGGCATCGACCCGCTTGGCGGCGCCTCGGTCAACTATTGGCCGCTGATGAATGAGAAGTTCAACCTGACTATCGACGTGGTGCGCCCGCAGGTCGATCCGACCTGGAGCTTCATGACCATCGATCACGACGGCAAGATTCGCATGGATCCGAGCTCGCCATATGCCATGAAGGGCTTGGTCGATTCGCTGAACAACGGCGCATGGGACAAGTACGATCTGGTCGGCGGCACCGATCCGGACGCCGACCGCCATGGCATCGTGTGCCCGAATTGGGGCGTCATGAACCCGAACCACTACATCGCCGTATGCGTGGAGTACCTGTTCGGCGGCAACCGCCCGGGTTGGCCGGAGGGCGCCGGCATCGGCAAGACCCTGGTCTCCTCCTCCCTGATCGACCGCGTCGCCGCTTCCATCAACGCCAAGCTCGTTGAGGTTCCGGTCGGCTTCAAGTGGTTCGTGGATCCGCTGTTCAAGGGCGAGGTCGCTTTCGGCGGCGAGGAAAGCTCCGGCATGTCCTTCCTGCGCAAGGACGGCCGTGTGTGGACCACCGACAAGGACGGCCTGATTCCGGACCTGCTGGCCGCGGAGATCACCGCCAAGACCGGCAAGAACCCGGCACAGCTGCATCAGGAGCAGGTCGAGCGCTTCGGCGAAAGCTGGTACAAGCGTGTCGACACGCCGACCACCCTTGAGCAGAAGATCAAGTTCGGCAAGCTTTCCGGCGACGACGTCGAAGCCACCCAGCTGGCCGGTGAAGACATCACCGCCAAGCTCACCGAAGCGCCGGGCAACCATGCCAAGATTGGCGGCCTGAAGGTCACCACCAAGAACAATTGGTTCGCCGCTCGCCCGTCCGGCACCGAGAACATCTACAAGGTGTACGCCGAATCCTTCGAATCCCCCGAGGCGCTCGACAAGGTGCTCGCCGAGGCCACCGAGGTCGTCGACAAGGCACTGGCCGATTGATTAACCGATAGATCCAAGTAATCATAGGGATCCACACTGCGAACAAGCCCGCCGGAAATCCTCCGACGGGCTTGTTCATGCGTGGAACCTCTGGCACGAAACACCGTCTTCTGGCATGACACACACCCGAAGCGATCCCCTAACATCACCCGAGACGGTTACGCTTGAACACAAACCCGGGATTCGGTCTCATTGCCAAGGGAGGTACATGATGCGCGTCGCAATCGTCGAGGACCATCCTGCCGAACGACAGCTGGTAAAGACCATGTGCACCGCCTATTTTCGGGACAAGCACGATCTTGACATTGACTGCGGCACCTTCACCGGCACCGACGATTTCATCGAGAGCTGGAAATCCAACCGTTTCGACCTGGTGCTGCTCGACTGTTACCTGACCGACGACGAAACCGACGCGACGGCCCCGACCGGCCTGGACATCGCACGCTTCCTGCGACGGCAACGCGATGACTGCCCCATCGTCTTCATCACATCCAGCAGTGACTTCGCCGTGCTCGGCTATGAGGTGCAGGCGACAGGCTATATATTGAAACCGATCAGCCGCGCCAATTTCGACGCGACCATGGATCGCGCCTACGAAACCCTGAGCGAAAGACCACGCGTCACGCATCTGTCGACGGACAAACCGTCGCATGCCGCCGATGCGGCCTGGCAGGTGGCATTCGGCAATCCCGCAATCAACATGGATCGCCGTCTCATCGTCTACTGCCTGTCCAACGCGCATTATGTGGAGTTCACGTTCGCCGATGGCACCTGCAGCAAGATCCGCACGAACTTCTCCGACGTGGAGCGGCGTCTCACCGTCTTCGACAACTTCTACCGCACCGCACGCGGGGTATTGGTGAACTTCGACTACGTGACCGGCATCAGCAACGCCGAATTCGTGATGAAGGGCGGCAAGCGCATTCCCATCACCAAAACCGCGGTGACCACCACCTGCCGCAAATACGCGGAATACACGTTCACCCGCATGAGATCGGAGCAGTGATGAATCTGATCGAACTGGTCGCCACCACGGCACCTTCCGATATGTTCTTCGCCATCGGCGAACAGATCAACGCACTGATGGGCCTCATACTGTGCCTGATGGCCATGTGGAACCGCATGGAGAATCCGAAACTCACCGGCGGCATCATTCTGGCGGCTGGCACGATATGGTTCATACTGTCCGGTTTCATATGCGGCATGTTCCGGATTCCAACGCTATGGACGGTGTTTCCGACCGGCATCGTCGCGGTACTGGTGTTCAGCAAGGTGACGAACCTGACCGTCTCCAAGGTGATGCTCCTATGCAGCACCGCCGCCTACGTGGTGGCGATCATCTATTATCTGTCGCTGGTCATGGACGTGGCCGTTCTTGGCGAGCAGTCGGTGAACCTGCGCGTCGGCTGGCCGGGATTCATCAATCAGCTCATACTCGACATCCTCGCGCCGCTGTGCCTATGGCATCCATTGCGCGACTCCATCCCATCCACGCTCAACAGTCCCGCCATCAGTTCGTCCTTCTGGCAGCTCATCTGGCTGTTCCCGTTCATTTCAACGGCAATCGTGGTCTGGTGCCTGCCCGCCGACAACGATTCGGTCATGAATGAGCACGTACGGGCACTTGCCTTCACCATCGCCATCGCCTACTCCTGCTTCATGGCATTGGCCTATCTGCTGATCTGGTATATGATTAGGCAGTCCGAACGGTTGCTCGAGGCGACCAAGCGGGAGCATTATGCGGCGATGCAGACCCTACAGCTGCAGCATATGAACGAACGCATCCGCGAAGCGAGACAGATCCGGCACAATACAAGACACCATATTCAGACCCTGCAGACGCTCGCCTCGGCCAACGACGTGGACGGCATCCGCGATTACCTTGAGCAGATGGCCAAACACCGGCTGCTTGCCCCCGAACATCCCATGCAGTACTGCGAGCACGCCTCGTTGAATGCGGTGCTGGTCTACTACTGCGATTGGGCCCGTCACAAAGGCGCCGACGTCGACGTCAAGGCCGCGGTGCCGTCATACATCAGCATCAACAACGCGGAACTGTGCTCGCTGGTCGGCAACCTTCTGGAGAATGCCGTCGAGGCGATCATGATCCAGAGCGACGGCGATAAGAAGCTGCGCGTACGCATTCGTTACAACGACGGACCTCCGGCCTCGCTGTTCATCGTCGTCGACAATTCATACGATTCCTCCGTCACGCAGGTCGACGGCGACTTCGCCTCGAGCAAGCATGGCGGCAACGGCCTGGGCACCATGACGGTGAGGGAGACGGCCGAACGGCACGGCGGCACGGCGACATTCGAATACGATGGCGAGATGTTCAAGGCGTCGGTCATGTTGTGCCTCGACAAGGTCTGAACCGATACGAGTCGCGCGGCCTCCGTAGGGTAGAGGCATGACGATTACGGTTTCTACTGACGGTTCCGCACTTGGCAACCCGAACGGCCCGATGGGTTGGGGCTGGGCCGATCACGACCTGAATGCGGGCGGCACTCCCGGCCATGACCATGCCGGTGACTGCGATGCCGGCGGCGCCACGAACGGCACCAACCAGATCGGTGAACTGTGCGCCGTACTGGAGGCGTTGCGCGCGCATCCGGGTTCCGAACCGTTGGTGATCGAAACGGATTCGCAGTATGCCATCAACTGTTCCACCAAGTGGGTGCACGGCTGGAAGAAGAACGGTTGGAAGAATTCGCAGAAGAAGCCGGTGAAGAACGCGGCGCTGATCAAGGCGATCGACGCGGAGATTTCCCAACGTCCCGGCCCGGTGAAGTTCGTGTGGGTCAAAGGTCATGCCGGCAACGCCGGCAACGAGAAGGTCGATGAGCTGGCACGCACCTACGCGGATGATTGCCGTTCGAAGGTTCGTGAAGGATACCTGCCATTGGAGGGTTGGCAGTCATTGCTGGCCTCCGAGTATTCGCAAGGCACCGATGTTCCGGAGGATGCCAGGATGCTGCTTGACGGCGCAATCGGCACGAAGGAGTATCACCTCGGCCGGGGCGAAAGCGGCACGACGCCCCTTCCTCGCAAATCCGCGAAATCGATTGCCGACATGCTGGTCGAACCGGAAGGCTATCCGGCCCCCGAACCGGTTGAGGAACCCACCGAAACACTGGCGATCGAGGAACCGACACGGCCGCTCAAGACCACGGAGGCCACCGATGCACCCCGCAAATCGCTTGCCGAGTTGCTGGTCAGGCCGGATTGTTTCCCCAAGGACGACGATGAGACCCCCGCCGCGAAGGATGATGACATCGCGGCGACAACGGTTTTGCAGCATACCGCCGACGGCATGACGGACGGTGGCACGGCGGACGATGGCACGCCAACCATGTCGCAGTCACCGAAGGCGGACGATGCGGATACCTCCAGCGGCCCGGCGGATCGGAATCTGCCGAAACTGCCACATCGGCCCAGCCCGTCAGGACTTGCGGTGTCGGGTACGGTACGGTTCACTCCCCCGCCGGAGTCCAGTCCGACGTTTGACGGCAAGCCACGCCTGATTCGTGGCTATATCGCCGTGGAAGGCTATGTGATGGGTGATGGCACGCTGGTACTGGATGAGGCCCCGTTCGCGGTGAAGCACGCCTAATACACCGTGAAACACTATGTGAAAACTTTTTCGTTGCCGTCCGCACGCCAAACGTGGCGCCCATGACATGGCTCAAGCCGCCAAAAATCAGCGCATCCGATAGTATGGAACCGGTCTTAATCCCATATCGAAGGAGCATTATGGACAAGGCACAGCAGGATGCACTGAAGAAGGCGGCCGGCATCGAGGCTGCCAAGTTGATTCAGAGCGGCATGATCGCAGGCCTGGGCACCGGCTCGACCGTACGTTTCCTGGTCGACGAGCTCGGTCGTCGCGTCAAGGAGGAGGGTCTCGAGTTCACGGGCGTCACCACCTCCCGCCGCACCCAGGAGCAGGCCGAAGGCTACGGCATCAAGATCGTTGACATCGATGACGTCGACCATATCGACGTGACCATCGACGGCGCCGACGAGGTCGACAAGGACTTCAACGGCATCAAGGGCGGCGGCGCCGCCCTGCTGTGGGAGAAGATCGTGGCCACCAACTCCAACAAGATCGTATGGATCGTCGACGAGTCCAAGGTCGTCGACACCATCGGCAAGTTCCCGCTGCCGGTCGAGGTGATTCCGTTCGGCGCAGGCCAGGTCATCAAGAAGTTCGAATCCCGTGGTTACAAGCCGGTGCTGCGCCTTGACGCCGAAGGCCAGCCGGTGCGCACCGACGAGAACAACTATGTGGTCGATCTGCATCTCGAGCGCATCGACCATCCGGAGGATCTGGCCGAAGACCTCATCACCACCGTCGGTGTGGTGGAGCACGGCCTGTTCCTGCACATGGTTGATCAGGTCATCGTCGGCGATCCGAACGGCCCGCGCGTCATGACCAACTCCAACAAGTGAGTCTTTGCATAGCAAAAATCCCGCGCTCCGAAAGGAGTCGCGGGATTTTGTTTTGCGAACGCTTCGTACGCGCCTGAAGACTACTTGCGCTGGTGGCGAGTCTTGCGAAGCAGTTTACGATGCTTCTTCTTGCTCATACGCTTGCGGCGCTTCTTGATGACCGAGCCCATCTCAGCCTCCGTTCCTTGGTCAAAGGGTAAAAGTTTGCAACTTGCCCAATACTACACTGCTTCGGGGACGAATGCGCACAGGCACACTCGCATACTGGAATCATGCCGGAATCTACAGCGGGAACTGCTGATAGAAACGCTGCACCGACTCCTTGGAACCCGTCGCCTGGAACACCACGGTGTCGTTCTGCCATAGCGCCACTGCCTTGTTCTCATCATCCGGGTCGGACTTGAAGGAATAGCTGCCGGTCTGCTCGCCGCTGACCTTCACGTTGCCGCTACCCAACTCCTTGCCGGTCATGGCGCTGGCAAGGGCGTCATACTGCGTTTTCGCGGCATCCTGCTGCGTCCACTGCGCCACGACGAGCGTGACGTCCTTGGAGGCGTCACCGGTCGAATAGGTCAACGTGTATTCCTCGACCGGGGAGGCACCGCTCCAAGTATTGCTGGCGTCGGCCTTGGTGCGGGCGAAATTCAATACCGTGTCCGGCATGGCCTTGAGCAGTTCGCTCGAGCCGTCCGGAAGTGCCACCGCGTCGATGGTCGGCTTGGCATTCGGTTCGGCATTCTGCGAAGACGACTGCGAAGACGTTGCCGCATCGTTCTTGTTCAACGCCCAGCCCGGCCAGACGAACGCGGAGACCAGAGCGAGCACCACGACCACGGCGGCCGCCACGACGGCGGCGATCAGCTTGCCATGGGAGGAAGAGGTTTGCGTATTAGACATACGTTTAATTCTTTCACAGCCATAAGACGCGCAATGTCCTAAAACCTCCGTAATGTCAACGTTATGGCGAAGACTTCCGTGCAGTTTTTGTGCTCAGAATGCGGCTGGAGCGGACCGAAGTGGTACGGCCGCTGCCCGGAATGCGGCCAGTGGGGCACCATCGAGGAGTTTCATGAGGCACGGCCTTCCGCTGCTTCCCGCACCGCCGCCCCCGGGCGCACGTCGCGCACGCAATCGGGCGCGGTACCCTCCTCCGCCGCCAGGCCGATCACCGAAATCGGCACGGAAAACATGTCCAGAATCCCCACCGGCTTTTCGGAATTCGACCGTGTGCTGGGCTCCGGTATCGTTCCCGGATCGGTGACGCTGATCGCAGGCGAGCCCGGCATCGGCAAATCGACGCTGTTGCTGGAAACGGCGGGCAATGTGGCGCGCGAGGTCGCCAATCACCGTGACCGCAACGTCGTCCTGTATGTTTCCGGCGAGGAATCGCAGGCACAGGTGCGCATGCGCGCCTCCCGCATCAATGCGATCGAACCAAACATGTTGCTGGCCGCCACCACCGATCTGGCTACGGTATTGGGCCTGATCGAACAGGTCAGGCCGGCGCTGGCGATCGTGGATTCCGCACAGACCATCGTTTCGCAGGACGTCGACGGCATCTCCGGCGGCTCCACCCAAGTGCGCGAAGTGGCGAGCGCATTGATCGACACCGCGAAGACGCTTGACGTTCCGGTACTGCTGGTCGGCCATGTCACGAAGGACGGTTCGATCGCCGGACCGCGCACCTTGGAACATCTGGTCGACGTGGTGTGCCAGTTCGAAGGTGACGCCCAGACGGCGCTGCGCATGCTGCGCGCCGTGAAGAACCGTTTCGGCCCTACCGACGAGGTCGGCTGCTTCGACATGAGCGGCGAGGGCATCGAAGAGGTGAGCGACCCCTCCGGACTGTTTCTGTCCTCGAATGGTTCCGTTCCGGTGGAAGGCACCTGTGTGACGTTTACGCTGGACGGTCACAGAAGTCTGCCGATCGAAGTGCAGTCATTGGTCACGAAATCCGTGCTGCCGACACCCCGACGCGCGGCGAACGGCGTGGATTCCAACCGTATCGCCATGTTGGTCGCCGTAATGTACCGGCATGGCGGCATCAATCTGTTGGCGAACGACCTGTACATCTCCACCATCGCAGGCGGTCTCGCCAAGGAGCCGGGCTGCGATCTGGCCATTGTGGCGGCGTTGGCGAGTGCCGCGAAATCCAAGGCGATTGCACGCACGACCTGTGCCATCGGCGAAATCTCGCTGACCGGCCAGGTTCGTCCGGTTCCCCGTCTGGAATACCGGTTGCGCGAGGCCGCACGACTGGGCTTCACCACCGCCGTAGTACCGACGTTGCGCAAGCACGTCACCATCCCCGGACTCACCATCGTCCAAGCCGATACGCTTAAGGACGCGCTCGGCGTCCTGCTGAAATAGACATGCCTTGCATACCGGCCATCAGAAGGATTAAGGAGTAACGAGACCCCATGGAACCGTTCCGTTTCAGCGCATGGGCTGAAGCATATTCGCAGAAGACCAACCGTTCATTGGCCGGCACACGGCTTTACATCGGGCATGATGGCGGAGCGTCATGCGGCATCGACCAAGCCGACCTCGCACAGGCGCAGGATTGGGGCATGGTTCCCTCCCGTGATTCCGCCGAAATGCAGACGGGTCACGCCATCGACGCGACCATGCCGCTCGGCGACGTGGTCGACGCGCGTGAACTGACCGGTGCCGAAGCGATGCGATTCGCACAGGAACACATGCTCGTACTTGACGCATTGATGCGTCAGATGCGCAAGGACGTCGATTTCACCGGCATCCGTATCGCGGTCTGTCTGATTCTTGAGCCGAAGACCGCCGTGCTGCTACGGCAGCTGAAGGCCGCCGGCGCCATCGTGGGCGCCTACTGCGGTTACGAAGCCAACGACGAGCGTGTGGCGGTACAGCTACGCACGGAAGGCATTCCAGTCGCATACGATCCTGATTGGACGCCGGCTCAGGCGCATCAGGGTGCGCTTGATTTATTGGATGAGATTCAGCCGAACATCATCATCGATGACGGTGCGAGCTTCGCCCGTCTTGCCGCAATGGAACGGCCGGAACTCATGGGGCATATCATCGGCGTGGCGGAAGAGACGACCAGCGGCATCCGCGCATTCCAGGCCATGCAGGATGCCGGGGCGCTCACCTTTCCCGTCATCGCCGTCAACGACAGCATGCTGAAAACCGGTTTCGACAACGCTCATGGCACCGGCGAGACCTGCATCACCACGTTGCAGCGCATACTCGGATCCGATTGCTTCGCCGGCAGCAATGTGAGCGTGGTCGGCTATGGTCCGGTCGGACGGGGCTTCGCCCATCGTGTGCGTGCGCTCGGAGCCAACGTCACCATCTGCGACACCGATCCCGTGGTCGCCCTGCAGGCCGTATTCGACGGATTCCGCGCCTATGACATCGATCAGGCGATCGGCGAGTCGGACATCGTCGTCTCCGCGACCGGCGTGCGCCATACCATCACCCTGCAGCATATGCGGCGGATGAAGCCGAACGCCGTGCTGTCGGTGATCGGCGGCATCGCCAATGAAATCGCATTGGATCAGATCGACGGATTCCATGCCGAGAACAAGCGAGAGCTCCGCGATCTGGCGGTGCCCGATGGCCCGGTGATTCGTCTGATTTCGGAAGGTGACGGCGTCAACTACACCGTCGGAGGCGGCAATCCGATCGAAATCATGGATCTGAGCTTCGCGGTGCAGGCATCGGCCGTGGCCCATCTGCTCAGGCATCGCGGCACGTTGCAGCCCGGACTGCAACGCCTCGGACGCGACATCGACCGTCACATCGCCGATATCGCGTTACGTACGCGAGGCTATCGGGCAAGCCATGCCGTGGCCGACAACGGGTATGATTGGACGCTCACCCGCTTCGCGGAGAATGAGAAGGAGTAACGGCATGTCCCTCGACAGTCCGCTGCATCTGGCGGCGCATCCGCAACCGCTCGACTCGGTGACCGTCTACAGTTCACCGATGGTCATTCCCGTCACCGGACCGGTGGTGTTGGATGGTGCCGTGGCCGTGGCCGGAAGCCGCGTGGTGCATGTGGGCACCCGCCGATGGGTGTTCAACGAGTTGAAACACGACATGGCCACCAACGGACGTGTCGTCGAACACCACTGGAACGGCATCATCACCCCCGGCCTGATCAACGCGCATACCCACCTGCAGTACACCGACATGGCGGAAGTGGGCCGTGGCACCTATGACCGCTTCCGCGCTTGGGAGATCGGTTTCAACACGGTGTATGCCAAACTGCAGGAAACTCGCCCATGGAAGGAATCCGCCTATCGGGGCGCACGCATGATGGTTCAATCCGGCACCACGGCGGCGGCCGACATCGTGACCGACCCCGAGGCCGTGGGCGCCCTCGCCTCGCAAGGCATGCATGGCATCGCCTACTGGGAGGTCATGGGGTGGCATAACGGCGACTGGAAGTCCGAGGGCATTCCGGAACTCATCGACAACCTCGGGCACATGCATCAGGAAGGCCTGCCCAGCATCGGTATCAGCCCGCATGCACCATACACCTTGGAATCCGGACCGTTCGTGGATCTGCCCGACATCGCCCGGCAACTGGACATGCGCCTGCACATCCACCTGGCCGAAACGCCGATGGAGGCCGGCGAGCGCGACACCACGCTCACCACGTATTCGGCAGCCGACTGGCGCGACGGCCAATGGGCCAGCTACAAGCAGCTCAGGGCCGCCGGCAAAGGCGCCTCCGCCATCCAATTCGTCGACCAGCTGGGTTCGCTTGGTCCCGACGTGCATATCGCGCATGGCGTGTGGGCCGATGCGGAAGATCGACGCATCCTACGGCAGCGTGGCGTCGGCGTGGCACTGTGCCCACGTTCGAACCGCATCACCGTGACCGGCCGGGACGCTCCGATCCGCGAATATCTGGAAGAAGGCAACCTGCTGGCCGTCGGCACGGATTCGCTGTCAAGCTCACCAAGTCTGGACGTGCTCGACGATGCGGCCATGATCTACGATCTGGCACGCGAACAGGGCTATACGCGTGACGATCTGACCCACCGCATCATCCGCATGATCACCATCGGCGGTGCCGAAGAGATGGGCATGCATGTGGGAGCGGGACGCATCGGCCAGATCAATGCGGGAGCCACAGCCGATCTGGCGTTCTTCGACATTCCCGTAGGCATCGATTCTCCATACGCCATCGAACGGACGCTGGAGGATTTCGTCCGGCACGGAGCCGGCACGAACCGCGCAACCATCATCTCGGGCAACGTCGTGCATAACGACGGCATATTCGATATACGGCAAGAACGGTAGGCCACAGGCGCACACCGGTCACGAACGAACACGGGCAACATCATCAGGAATGGCGGAAAGGAGCGGCTATGAGCGTCGCGTTGGAGGATATGAGCGAATACGCGCGATCAGTGGTGTCACGACTTGGTCTCGAAGCGCATCCGGAAGGAGGCTGGTACATACGGGACTGGCAATCGCCGCACATCGATGGCGGCAGCGCACGCCCGTTGGCGTCGTTGATCTATTTCCTGTTGCCGCAGGGCGACGCCAGCGCCTGGCATAAGGTCGATGCCGACGAGATCTGGTTGTGGCACGGTCCCGCCCCGGTGACGCTTCAGCTGGGCGGCGATGGCGACGGGCCTGCCGCAGACGACCGGCTCGAAACCATCGTGCTGGGTTCCGACCTCGCCTCCGATCGGCATGATGCCGCGGTATGTGGACACGCGGTGGTGCCGGCCGGAGTCTGGCAACGCACCGTGCCCGGCTCCGGCGACGCACTGGTCTCCTGCGTGGTGAGTCCGGGTTTCGTGTTCGAAGGCTTTACCCTCGAATAATCCGTTATCGAATACCGTGATACCGATCGACGCGTTTCGAAAATCACGATACGTTATAGTGTGGGCGCATCACCATGACGTATCCCGGCATCACAAGCATCATCCATAGAGAAGCAATACACCACGATCCACAAGAAGAAAGAGAAGAACATGGCATTTTCGGGTAAGCATCTCATGCGTGCCGCGGCGGCGATCGTTTCCGTCGCGGCATTGGCACTGTCCGCGGCATGCGGTTCGGGCAACGGTTCCGGCTCGGCCTCCGCAAGTTCCGACAGCTCCGACATCACCCAGCAGACGGTGACTCCGGGCAAGCTGACCATCGCCACCGGCGACCCGGCCTATGAGCCGTGGGTCATGAATGACAAGCCGGAATCCGGCGAAGGCTATGAGGCTGCCGTGGCCTACGCCGTGGCCGAGAAGATGGGCTTCAAGAAGTCCGACGTGGTATGGACCCGCACCACTTTCGACACCGCCATCGCACCGGGCGCCAAGGACTGGGACATGAACATCCAGCAGTTCGGCGTCACCGATGAGCGTAAGAAGGCCGTGGACTTCACCAGCAGCTACTACAACGACTCGCAGGCCATCATCGTCAAGAAGAACGGCAAATACGCCAATGCCAAGAGCCTGGACGATCTGAAGGACGCCACCATCGGCGCGATGGTGGGCACTGAAGGTTACAAGTATGCCAAGAAAATCAAGAGTGACGTGCAGACCTTCAACGATGACGCGGCCGTAGCCCAGGCACTCGACGCCAACCAGATCGACGCCCTGGTGACCAGCACCGTGGAATGCGTGTACATGGTGCAGTCCGAGCAGGTCAAGGACGCCAAGGTCGTCGGCCGCATCGCCGGCTCCACCGATCCGAACGGCATGGGCATCGTGCTGCCGAAGGATTCCAAGCTCACCTCCTCCGCTTCCAAGGCCGTGGACGAACTGCAGTCGGACGGTACCCTGCAGAAGCTGCAGGACGAGTGGCTTGCCGAGTACACCACCGATCTGACGGAACTCAAGTAATCCCCCCGTCACGAGGATCCCGTTCATGAGTATTTCGGATAACCGTCCGGACGACCTCGCTGGCCACCAGACCAGCGAGGTTGAGCTTTCCCGACGTGCATACCGCAAACGGCAACAGCTGAAATCGGTCATCACCAGTCTGATCAGCACCATCGTGCTGGCTGCCATCATCGTGGTCGGACTGGAGATGTCCCCCGGATGGCCGCGGGTCAAGGAGACGTTCTTCTCCCCTGAATACTTCGCAGCATCATTGCCTGAGGTACTGGCTGGCCTGTGGCTGAACGTCAAGGTGCTGGTCGTGGCCCTGATCGGCGTAGCCATCTTCGCCACGCTGATCGCCCTGGTGCGCACCAGCAACAATCCAGTGTTGTTCCCGCTGCGGGTGCTTGCCGCACTGTATACGACGATCATGCGCGGCGTACCGATGATCGTCGTACTGTACCTCATCGGATTCGGCATTCCCGGCCTGGGCATCTTCGGACGCATCGATCCGTCACTGCTGGGCACCATCGCCGTGGTCATGGGCTATTCCGCATACGTGGCCGAAGTGCTGCGCGCCGGTTTCAACGACGTACACCCGTCGCAACGCGCTTCGGCCCGTTCCCTGGGCCTGACTGCCGGGCAGACGACGCGCATGATCGTGATTCCCCAGGCGTTGCGCAAGGTGGCTCCCGCATTGATGAACGATTTCATCTCCATGCAGAAGGATGTCGGATTGATTTCCGTACTGGGTGCCGTCGACGCAGTACGCGCCGCACAGATCGAAGTGGCCAGCACCTACAATTTCACGCCGTATGTGGTGGCGAGCCTGCTGTTCATTCTGATGAGCGTACCGTTCATCCTGCTGAACGACTGGTATACGGCACGTCTGCGCAAGCGCGAATTGAGCGGAGGCACAGTATGAGCAATGCCAACACCCCGGTGCTGCGTCTTGACGGCATCCGCAAATCCTTCAATGGCAACGAAGTGCTCAGGGGCATTTCCTTCGATGTCAATCGGCATGAGGTCGTGGCCGTGCTCGGTCCTTCCGGTTCGGGCAAGTCGACGCTGATGAAATGCGTGAATCTGCTGGAACGTGTCGATGACGGCCAGATTTGGTTGGCGGACACCGACATCACCGATCCGCGCGTGCGCCAGGATGAGATCCGTTCACGCATCGGCGTGGTCTTCCAACAGTTCAACCTATTCCCGCACATGTCGGTGATGAACAACGTCACATTGGCTGCGACCAAGGTCCATCATTGGAGCAAGGCCAAGGCCGAGGCACGCGCGCTGGAGTTGCTCGACCGCATCGGCATGTGCGCCAAGGCGGGAGCTTATCCCGATCAGCTGTCCGGCGGCCAACAGCAACGTGTGGCCATCGCCCGTGCGCTGATGACGAATCCCGAACTGTTGCTGCTCGATGAAATCACCTCGGCACTCGATCCGATGCTGGTCGGCGAGGTGCTTGACATGGTGGCCGAACTCAAGGAACAGGGCACCACGATTCTCATGGCCACGCACGAGATGAGTTTCGCACACGATGCTGCCGACCGCATCGTACTGCTACGCCACGGCGTCATCGCCGAAAACGGCACGCCGCAACAGGTCATGGATGAATCCCAGGATCCCGAAACCCGAGAGTTCTTCTCTCATTTCAGGAACTGACGGCAGGAGCTGACGACGTTACAGTCCAGTCGAAAGAACGTAAGGGCGGACACCCATCCGTAGGGTGTCCGCCCCTGTTCGACCGTGGACATGGTTAACGTTCGTCACGCCGTGAGGCGCTTCGTCTCCTCAACGTTGCGCCTGAGCTCAGAGGCCAGATCGTCCGCCGATGCAAACCTGATCTGCGGACGCAGGAATCCGGCGAATTCCACACGCACCTGATGACCATACAGATCAAGCCAGTCGTCGGTGATGGCGTAGGCTTCGACCACGCGCTCATGCATACCGGTGGCTTCGTTGAACGTCGGCTTGGTGCCGATGGAGATTGCGGCTGGCCAACGATATGGCGAATGCGGTGCCAGACGCGCATCCATGGAGCTGGAATCGTATGCGGTGGCGATGCCTTCCGCAGGTTTCCCGGCCTCGTCTCCCGCCTTCCCCAAATCGACCAGCCATCCGGCATAGACGCCGTCAACCGGCAGATAGCCGAACACATCCTGGCTCAGGTTCGCAGTCGGGAAGCCGATGGTGCGTCCGCGTTCCTCGCCATGCACCACGGTACCTTCCACAGCATGCATATGCCCCAAAATGGCGTCTGCATCCTTGATACGGCCCTGACCGAGCAGATACCGCACGTTGGTGGAGCTCCACACGCGCACGGCCTTGGCCTGATGCTTCTTGCTCCATGCACGCCGTTCCGCCTTGGTAGCGCCTTCCAACGGGTCGGCTGGCTCGCCATGGTCGGCCGGCATGACCGGCTTGGCATTGGCCGGCACCCGTGTCTCTCCCGGGCCATGATCGTCGACCACGTCGAGCTGGAATACGCCGGTTGCCAATGCCAGATTCTCGATGGCCTTCACGTCACCGGCACGATTGGCTCCCAAAGCCGCGTCGGCACCGAGTACGAGCGCGCGCATGCCGAGCTTGCCGACCATCTGGCCAAGGAAGAACCGGTAGGATTTCGCCGCGAATTCCAGCGTATAACGCACGATGATCGTGTAATCCACGCCGAGTGCGTTGATGTTGCGCAACCGCTCATCGACACTGGTCAGCGCTTGGGTGTCGAGCATGCCGACCGGCGGCTCCTGACCGTCATGCTTGGCCGCATAGCCATGCACCATGGCGGGACGCGGCTCGAACAACACCACCACGGAGAAGGAACGTTCCTTCCGGGCCAGTTCCACCACACGGCGGATCACCGCCTGATGGCCCTGATGCATGCCGTCGAAGGAGCCGATGGTCAGTACGGACTTCTTGTCGTTGCTTAAGGTGGGCCAGTCGACCATGCCGCTTTCGTCTGGCGTCAGCGTGATTATCTTCATCGTTGTCCTTCTTGTTGTTGTACGAATACGGCCACCGGCTTGGCTTCGCCTCGTTTGGCGCGTTCGATGATGGCCACCAGATCGCCGGTTTCGGGCACGTATGCGGCCGTAGTCTCACGGATGTCATGGGCGATTCTGCGGCCGAAGCGCAGGTCAGTCGCCTCCTGATCGCTGATTCGCAGCATGGGCATGGACGCTTTGGCGCTGTCGACCATGCCGAGTGCACGGTCGGTCAGATGCTCGGCATCGTCGATTACGGCACGATTACGTGTGACTTCCACGCCTTCCCGATTGGTGAAGGTTTTGGATTCGGTGTGCGCGGTGACGATGTTCGGCATGGTTTCGGTAAAGTCGCCGATGCGAATGCGGCGCAGCATGGTCAGATATCCGCCAAGGCCAAGCGCCTCACCCAAATCGCGACCCAATGCACGGATATAGGTGCCTGCGGAGCAGCTCACCGCAACGTCCAGTTCCATGACCGGCCGCACATCCGGTGCGGACGAGACGGGATGCCACCGCTCCCCTGCACCGATGTCCTGCGCATCGGTCAACGGCGCATCCGCAAGTCTCGTTGACGCATAGCCGTACCGCACGGCGTCAACGCGGAATTCCTCAACGGTTACCGGCCGGGCCTTCAGTTCGACCTGCTTGCCTTCACGGGCCAGATCGTAGGCGCGCTGGCCGTTGATCTTAATGGCCGAATAGGAGTTCGGGACCTGTTCGATACGCCCGGTGAACCGTTCCGCAATGGCCCGTTCCACGGTCTCGCGGGATGGAAAGGCTTCTGCAATCGGTGCCGACGGTTCCAGCAGTTCGCCATCGGCGTCATCCGTGGTGGTGCGCTGTCCGAGTCGGATCGTAGCCAGATAGGTCTTGCTGTGGTCCACGATGTAGTTGAGCAGTCGGGTGGCGTTGCCGAAGCCGATCACCAGCACGCCGGTGGCCATCGGGTCAAGCGTGCCGGCATGCCCGACACGCTTCATATGCAGGGCGCCACGTATCGCCGCGACCACGTCGTGACTGGTCACACCCTGCGGTTTATCCACGACGAGCAGGCCGGAAATCTCAGGCTTTTTCGTCGTCATCGTCCCAATCTTCGACTTCGATGTCGTCATCTTCATCGAAATCGTCGTCATCGTCCGGCTCATCATGCTTGTACGGGTCGGCGTCGCCTGCATACTGCGCAGTCTCACGGGCCTTGGCAAGCTCTTCGTCACGCTTGCGCGCGATGGCGAGGATGTCTTCGATCTCATGGGCCTCTCCCGGCACCTCATCGAAGATGAACTCAAGTTGCGGGGTCAGGCGCAGACCGGCCTTGGAGCCTACGAGCGAACGCAGACGTCCCTTGGCCTGGTTCAGGGCCTGCTGGGCACGGCGGCGTTCGCCCTGCTCATGGCCTTCATGGCCGAGCTGGGTCCAGTAGATCTTGGCGATCTGCAGATCGTTGGTCACGCGCACTTCGGTGATGGTCACGTTGGACAGTCGCTTGTCATGCAGCTGCGCCTCCATCGAAGACGCGATCACGCGCTGAATCAGCGCCGCAATGCGTGCGGCGCGGGGATTGGTTCCTGCCATGGGTTTCCTTATAAGTTCGTATTTCTATTGCGGAACGCCCGCAGCCGAAATCCGACTGTGGGCGTTCCCTTCATCCTGTCAAGCAAGCTGTCGAAAGGACTCGACTACTTGCGCTCGACTTCCTGCATTTCGAAGGTCTCGATGATGTCGCCGATCTCGATGTCGTTGAAGGAGCCGAGGTTGATACCTGCCTCATAGCCTTCCTTGACGGAGGTGACGTCATCCTTGAAACGACGCAGCGAGGAGATCTCGAGGTCGTTGACGGTGGCGATGCCATTGCGCAGAATACGGCACTTCGTACCGCGCTTGACCTCGCCGTCCTGCACCATGACGCCGGCGATGTTGCCGAACTTGGAGGAACGGAAGATCTCGCGGATTTCGGAGTGGGAGGTGACGACCTCTTCGAATTCCGGCTTGAGCATGCCCTTGAGGGACGCTTCGATGTCTTCGATCGCCTTGTAGATGATCGAGTAGTACTTGATTTCCACGCCTTCACGCTCGGCCAGATCCGCCACCTGACGGTTCGGACGCACGTTGAAGCCGATGATGACGGCCTTGTCGACCGTAGCCAGGTTGACGTCGTTCTGGGTGATGGCACCGACGCCGCGATGGATCACCTGGATGCCGACCTCGTCGGAGACCTCGATCTTCATCAAGGAATCTTCCAGCGCCTCGACGGAACCGGAGGAATCGCCCTTGATGACGATGTTGAGCATGTCGACCTCGGACTTGGCGAACTGCTCCTTGAGGCTCTCGAGCGAAACGACCTTACGGCGCTTGGCGAGCTGAGCGGCACGCTCGGTAGCCTGACGCTTCTCGGCGATCTGACGTGCGGTGCGGTCGTCGCTGGCGACCAGGAACAGGTCTCCTGCGGTCGGCACGGAGGTCAGACCAAGCACCTGCACCGGAGTGGACGGAGTGGCTTCCTTCATGGCGGTGCCGTTCTCGTCAAGCATGGCGCGCACGCGGCCATAGGAGGTTCCCGCCACGATGGCGTCGCCGATATGCAGCGTACCGGACTGTACCAGCACGGTAGCCACGGCACCGCGACCCTTGTCGAGTCGGGCTTCCACGGTGGCGCCGCGGGCATCCATATCCGGGTTGGCGCGCAGGTCGAGTTCGGCATCCGCGGTGAGCAGCACGGCTTCGAGCAGCTTGTCGACATTGGTGCCCTGCTTGGCGGAGATGTCGACGAACATGGTGTTGCCGCCATACTCCTCCGGCACCAGGCCGTATTCGGTGAGCTGGCCGCGCACCTTGTCGGGGTTGGCGCCCTGCTTATCGATCTTGTTCACGGCGACCACGATCGGCACATGTGCGGCCTGAGCGTGGTTGATGGCCTCCACGGTCTGCGGCATCACGCCATCATCGGCCGCAACCACGAGAATCGCGACATCGGTCAGTTCGGCGCCGCGGGCACGCATTGCGGTGAAGGCTTCGTGGCCCGGAGTATCGAGGAACGTGATCTTGCGGGGTTCACCCTCAAGATCAACGGTGACCTGGTATGCACCGATACGCTGCGTGATGCCGCCGGCTTCGCGTGCGATGACGTTGGTGCTGCGGATGGTGTCGAGCAGTCGGGTCTTACCATGATCGACGTGGCCCATGACGGTGACGACCGGCGGGCGAGGCCGCAGATCCTCATCCTCCTGCAGTTCCTCTTCATCCAAATCGATGTCGAACTGCTGCAGCAGCTCCTTATCCTCCTCTTCGGCGGACACGATTTTGATGTCCCAGCCGATTTCCTCGCCGAGAATCTGGAAGGTGGACTCATCCAAGGACTGCGTTGCCGTGGCCATTTCGCCAAGATGGAACAGCACGGTGACAAGGGCCGCCGGATTGACGTTGATCTTCTCGGCCAGATCGGCCAGGGACGAGCCCTGACGCAGACGGACGGTCTGTCCGTTACCGGTCGGAATGCGAACGCCGCCGATGACCGGGGCCTTCATCTCCTGGAATTCCTGACGCTTCGCCAGACGGTTCTTACGTGCCTTCGAGGATTTGCCGCCCTGACGCCCGAATGCGCCTGCAGCGCCTCCGCGACCGCGGCCGCCGCCGCGTGCCGGGCTGCTGCTCGGAGCGCTGTTGCCCTGATAGCCGCCGGTATTGCCACTACCACCGAAGCGGTTGCCGCCACCTGCCGGACGCTGGCCGCCGCCCTGACCCGGACGATGCTGGCCCCACTGCCCCGGCTTGGCACCGGTGCCCTGTCCCGGACGACCGCGGAAGCCACCGCGCTGGCCGCCGCCCTGACCGGGGCGACCGCCACGACGACCTTCGTTGCCATTGGCATTCGGACGCGCCATCGGGTGCGGACGCGGAATGTCACCCGGCGTCGGCGTATGCATGCCCTGCTTGCGGCTGAACGGATTGTTGCCCGGACGCGGTCCCGGAGTATGCGGCTTGGCGTTGTTGCCACCGCCCTGCTGCTGATTGTTGCTGCGCGGTGCGTGCGGACCCGGCACCGGAGCGGACTTGCCGCCACGCATGCCTGCGGAAGATTGCGGACGCGGCGCATTGCCGCCCTGCTGGCGATTGCCATGCTGACGCTGATCGCCCGGACGACCGGCATGCGCGGAACGCTGGCCCGGCTTCGGCGCGGAGGGGCTGCCTGGCTTCGGGGCTTCCGCCCTCGGAGTCTGCCTGGCCGCCGGAACGGGCTTCGGCGCGGCCGGCTTGGCCTCGGATGGCGCCGTATGGGTCGGCGACGCCGGCTTCTTGACCGGTGCTGCGGGTTTCTTGGATTCAGACGCATTGCCCGACGCATTGTTCGAGAACGCGCTCCTCAGCTTGCGGGCGACTGGCGGCTCCACGGTCGACGAAGCGGACTTCACGAATTCGCCCATCGCCTCAAGTTTGCTTAAAACGGTTTTGCTGTCTACGCCAAATTCCTTGGCAAGTTCATATACGCGTGCTTTCGGCACTCAATTTCTCCTATCCCGGGCCGCGCATACCAGCGCGACCGCTACTGATTCACGGCGAGCTTGCTCCGTCTCATCGTGCAACCATGTTCGTGATACCTCGTCTTTTCCCGGCATAAGGGCGTTCCACCCCCATGCTTTGGACTATCGAGTCCAGCATACTCGAGCCTGTGGATTGTACACCCACAGGCTCAAAGCATGCTCAAATGATGATTATTCGGCGCTTTCCCCGGCCGATTCCTGCATCTTCCTGGCGTGCGCCTCAGCGGATTCGATGCCGATCTTCCAGCCGGTCAGCTTGGCGGCCAGACGAGCGTTCTGGCCTTCCTTGCCGATGGCCAACGACAACTGGTCATCATGAATGAAGGCGATCGCGGTATTGTTCTTCTCGCTGATCACCTGCACGCCGGTCGCCACGGCCGGTGACAGCGCGGCGGCGACGAATTTCGCCGGATCGGCAGACCAATCGACGATATCGATCTTTTCCGGACCGAGATTCTCCATCACGGCACGCACACGGGCACCGCCGGGGCCGATCAGGGCACCCTTCGGATTGACGCCTTCGGTATTGGCGCGCACGGCGATCTTCGTACGGGCACCGGCTTCGCGGGCGATGGCCATGATCGACACGGCACCGGAGACCAGCTCCGGCACCTCGCGTTCGAACAGGCGGCGCACCAGCTCCGGATGGGAACGGGAGACCACGATCTCCGGTCCCTTCAGGCCGCGGGCCACGTTCACCACATACACACGGATACGCTCGCCATGGCGATAGCGTTCGCCCGGCACCTGCTCACGGCGCGGAAGCAAGGCCTCGACATCGCCGACGGCAACATGCACGTTGGCGGTATCCTTGGCATCCTGCTGCACGATACCGGTGATCAGCTTGCCTTTCTGACCGGAGAACGCGCCGAACACCTTGTCATCCTCGGCCTTGCGGAACAGCTGGCTGATTACCTGACGCGCGGTCGCGGCGGCCAGACGGCCGAAATCGTGCGGGGTGTCATCGTACTCCTCGCCCAATGTGGGCGCGGGATGCGGATCTTCCTCGGTCGGTTCGCCCGGAATCTCATCCTGGGCCCATACGGTAAAGCTTCCGGCACGCGGATCAAGCTCGATACGAGCATGCTTCGCCGCATGCGGGGTTTTCAGATATGCCAGTCGCAATGCTTCCGAAAGAGCGGCGTCCAGCGTCTCGGGATCGATTCCCTGACCAGCTGCGAGCTGGTGCATTCCTGCCAGGTCCAGTTCCATCTTCAAGACCTCCTATATGAAGTTATTCCGAGCGCTTGGCCCAATGGTCACAGTCAACTATTAGTGTAATGTTTCATGCAGACACGTCACCCGTTTCATCGTTCGGCTTCACCGCTTACCAGACGTGCCTGTGCCATAGCCACGATCCTCGCCCTCGCTATGGGGGCATCCGCATGCTCAACGCCGCGCGTCGCCGGAAGGGCCGAGTCAGAGCGTAGGCTCAGCGCCTGCGAAAGCGCCTATCTGTCGGCTTCGAGCAACAGTGACCGCATGAACGATACGTCAACGCACATCGTCGAACGGTATCTGTCGGCGCGGCAGGCCTCATACGATTGGATCGAAACCGCCACGCAGTGTTCCGCACGATTCGGCGAAGGCACGATGCGCGGCGCGCAAGCCCGTCATATCGTCCGGACGCTGGCGATCCGTCTCGGCATCGCCGTCGATCCGGTGACGCCGTCACGTCTCGATGACGTTTCCTCGCTGGACATCGACGACGATTCGCTGTCGACGATGGCCGAGGCCGAGGATGCCGCGGGATTCGCGACCGAAATTCTCGCCGCACGCTCCGATGGCAACGTCTCCCTTGACCTCAGCGACCGTCATAAGACGACTTCGCAACGCCTGATCTCCCTCGCCGGCAACGATGACGACCATCGCGACAAAGTGTACGATGCCGCGACGCTGCTCGCCAATCCCGACACCATGGTCGACGGGGCGACAGGACTCAAAGCCCCGACCGGCGCCGTCATCGAAATGAACTGTGCGCGCGGCGAAATCAGCGCCGTTGCCGCAAGTTCCAACGCTACGGGCGAAGGAACGTCATCCAACGCATCCCGCAAGGCATCGCTTGGTACGCTGGCCGCTCTCATTGCCGACCGCGCGGAGCTGGCGCTGTATTGGGGGTATCCCGCCTTCGATGAGGCCCTATTCGACTGACGGCACGCCGACGAACGCGCCCACACGCAAGACCCGCCAATGGAATTTGACAATCCTCGATGCTGTGGCACAATGGACAAGTTGCTTGCGTGCAAGCAGCATATGGATGAATGTCCGAGCGGTCTAAGGAGCACGCCTCGAAAGCGTGTGAGGGCGAACCCCTCCGCGAGTTCGAATCTCGCTTCATCCGCCAACAGATAAGGTTGAAACAATGGTGTTTCAACCTTTTTTGTTTGCCTTTGCGGCCATGTCCCGGCGAAAGACGCTACAGTTCCTGCTCGTGCACGGAAGCGTTCACCCACTGGCTTTGTTCCACATTGCAACCGGAGAAGATGCCGATGTCGAGCATGCAGTCGCGGTAGTCACGACCATGCGCGATGGTGATGTAATTGTCGTCGACCATGCGGTTGTGCGTCGGGTCGAAACCGATCCAGCGGTTTCCATGATAGATTTCCACCCAAGCATGCGTGGCACCCTCGCCGCCCAGCAGGCCTGCGATATAGCGCGCCGTCAATCCGACATGACGGCAGACCGACAGCATGACATGGGCGTAATCCTGGCATACGCCCTTGTGTTGGGCGAGCGCCTCCTCCGCGGTGGTGCGGATCGTAGTGGATGCAGGCGTATACACGAAGGACTTGAACACCTCATCCATCACTTCGCGGGCCTGATCGATCGGCGAACCGCCGGCCGGCAATGCGGCGATGCGCGCCTTGCACACGTCGATAAGCGCGTTGACGGCGGGCCCTGGAATGGTCAGTGCGGAGTTGAAACGATACAACGGCTTGTGAATCTCCGGCTTGATATGCTCGTTGTCCACGAAGGCGATGCCCGTCACCGAATAGTTGAACATGGTATGCGGTTCGGGAATGAAACCGGTCATCACCACGGAATCGAAGGAATCTACAGTGGTGTCGAGCTCCACTTCGGGTTCGATCCGGACCTCCACGTCCACAACCTGTTGACGCGGTCCCGTAGTCGGAATGCATCGCAATTGGAACCGATGATCGGTTACGGGCGAGCTGAATGAGAGCTTCATCTCATAGTCAAACACCAGTTTCTTCACATCGTCTCCCCAGCGAAAAAATCCTTGTACCACCCTACCACAGCGAAACCGCTCAAGCCGTTATACACGACTTGAGCGGCTCATGGCAAACCCTTGTTCACTACACGCGTTTGGCGTCCATATTCATGGCGTTCAGCATTCCCAAATCCTTGAGATCATTCGTGCATATGCGTTCATCGAAATCGTCGAGCAACGTGCCGAGCGTGTCGGCAAGATCGGCATACCCGCGGGACGGAAGCTGCCCGACCAACCAGCGCAGGCCGTCGGCGAAGCACTGCGGCACCGGCAGGCCGTTCAACGGCATGATATAGGATGCAAGCTTGCCCAATGGCGCCTTGAGCTCCTCCATGGAGTAGCCGAACCGCGTATACAGGTCCACACGCTCCAGGTACTTGCCCACGAAGATGAAGGATTTCAGCGTCGGATCGACCGGCGAGTTCTCCACGCCGCCCCAGAAGGCGAGCATGTTGTCGGCGATGTCACGATGCTTGTAGATATCTTCGTCGAAGGCGGCGCGATCGGCCGCTTCCACGATGGAACTCATGGCGAGTTCCACATACTGCAACAGACGGGAGCTGAGTTCCGGACGCAGGATTACGGCGTTGTTGAAGGCGTAGACGATGGCACTGCGCACGGAATCCGGATTCTTCTCGTCGTATAGGAAGCTGTGGATGAAGGCGTCGAAATCCTGGAAGTCCTCCGGCAGGTCGAGTGCGCGGGCGAACGGGCGGAAAGCGTCCACATCGGTGTCCATCACGCGGTCGTAGAAGGGGAAGAACTGGTTCAAGGTGGTGAACACGCGTTCCGTGTACCGTCCCAGCCAGTACAGATTGTCGGCCTTGGATGCGGTCACGAGCGCCAGCGAATGCTTGCGGGATTGTGCCAGCAGGTTGATGCTTTCGGAGCCCGGTGCGGAATCGTGCTCCACGCCGGTATCCTTGGCAAGCACCCACGTGTCCTTGAAGCCGCCGCCTTGCGAGGAGTTCACGATCATCTGTCCGGGCACCGACGAATATCGGGTCAGGCCCGAATACCACACGTGCGTGTTCTTGCCGGTCACCACGAAGGCGCGCAGGTCGCACTTGCGCGGGCTCATCTCACCGGTTTCGGGATCGACCACATCGATGTCCTTGAACTGGATGACCTCCTGCGCGATGAAACGGCGCGGTTCGGCCTTGATGCGATCGGCCATCTCCTCACGTTGCGCCTTGTCGAGCGACGATCCGAAGATTACGCCGTAGCCTCCGGCCTCGGCAACGTCCTTGATGACGAGCTCTCCCAGCCGGTCAAGCACTTCCTTGCGATCCTGCTCGAACATCGGCATATAGGTCGGCGCGTTCTGCAGAATCGGCTCTTCACCCAAATAGTAACGAATCATGGCCGGTACGAAATAGTAGATGGCCTTGTCATCGGCAGCACCATTGCCGGGGGCGTTCACGATGGCGACGTTGCCGGCACGGTATGCCGATAGGATTCCCGGCACACCGATCACGGAATCGGGGTTAAAGGCGAACGGGTCAAGATATTCGTCGGACAGACGGCGATAGACCACGCCTACACGGTGGCGCTTGCCGGAATAGTCGAGGAAGAACAACTTGTTGTCGACGACCTCGAGATCTTCCGGGAATGCAAGTGCGGCGCCCGTTTTCTCGGCCAGATACGCATGCTCGAAGAATGCGGAATTGTAGCGGCCCGGAGTGAGCACGACGGCGATGCCTTCCGTGGAAACGAAGTCCATGGATTTGCGCAACAGTCGCGGATAGTCACGGTTGTCACGTACATGCACGTCGCGGAAGAGCCTTGGGGTGATTCTGCGTTCGATGTCACGCGCAAACAGCGGATAGCTGGCTCCGGATGGGATGCGCAGATTGTCTTCGAGCACCCACCATTTGCCGTCCTGCCCCTGCACCAGATCCTCGCCGGCGATATGCGCGAACACACCGCCGGGAGGGGTCACGCCATTGACCTGCGGAAAATAGCCCGCTGAGGTGTAGACGTATTCCTCCGGCACGACGCCGTCCTTGATGGCATGTTTGTCGGAATAGATGTCACGCAGGTAGGCGTTGAGCGCGTTGACGCGCTGCTTGAGCCCCGCTTCCATTTCGTCGAATTCGTCGGATTCGATGATGCGCGGCACCGGATCGTACGGGAACAGCCGGTCGTGGTATTCACCGTTTTTATAGATGCCGAAGCGTACGCCGTTACGGCTCAGCTCGCGATTGATGGATTCCCTGCGATTGACCAGTTCCGTCGCCAATTTACGTGCAGCCGATTCGATCATCTTTCCACGCTCCTTCATACCCCTAATAACGCATGCCAATCTTCAGGACCATGCCGTAGTAGAAGCGACGGTAACGGCTGTCGGTTACCGAAAACCACGAGGAATTGTTACATCCACGTCTCAGCAACGGACAGGTTAAATCCCCGTAACACAATCGTCACAACGACCCCCTATCCATCGGCCGGAACAGCTCCTTCGTCATAAGGTACGTTTCGCGCGAATCGTTTCGGCACGAATCGCCAACTGATCGTCATCGGGGTATTCGATATGCTCCAGTGTCAGCCCCTGCGGTGCGATCGGTCCCGTCGAGCCTTCGCGCAGCGGTGTGGCCATCTTGTCCGCAAACCAATCGAGGGATCGTTTGCCGATGCCGACCTGTACGCAGCCGTTGACCAGCGATCGCACCATGTTGCGGGCGAATGCGTCGGCCACGATGGTGAAGCAGGCGAGGCCGGATTCCATTGACGGCGTACGGTAACGCTCCCCCATCGTCATCTCGCCGTCAATGAGTGGACGTTGCGGTATGCGCCTCCAGTAGGCGGTTTTGACCTCACGTATGGTGGTGCCGCCGGGGTTTGGCGTGGCGAACGAACCGAAGTCATGCAGGCCGATGGTCATGGCCGCGGCCTGGTTCATGGTTTCCAGATCCAGATCGTCGTCGACGTGCAGGACGAAACCGCGCATCCTCGGATCAATTTCACTGCTCCGATCGGCAATGCGGTATACGTAGGTGCGTTCCAGCGCGGAAAAACGGGCATCAAAGCCTTGGGGAGCCTCGTTGATCCCATGAATCGTGATGTCGTTCGGCAGCATACGCTGCAACCGGCGCGTCAACGCGACCACTGGCGGCACATCCATGTGCCCAACGCAACGGGCGAGTATGGTTTCAGAGACGTCCAGATGGCATACCTGATGCGAGGCGTGCACACCGGTATCGGTACGTCCCGCAACGGTCAGACGGAGAGGTTCCCCCGCATCATCGACGGGCACGCGCAACACGGTGTGCAGTATGCGCTCGATCTCCCCCTGCACGGTACGCCGATCAGGCTGCTTCGCCCAACCGAAGAAGCCGCCACCATCGTATGCCAAGTCGATTCGTAATCTCACGCATTGAGCTTATCAAAGGGCGGGCATAGCAAAGGGCCGGGAACCTTTTCGATTCCCGGCCCTTACGATCGGCTGGAAAGCAATCACTCGGCGTTCTCGGCCGGAGCTTCCTCAACGGCGGCTTCCGGAGCCTCGGCGACCGGTGCCTCAGCAACCGGAGCCTCTTCAGCGGCAACCTTGGTCGCGGCTTCAGCTTCCTTCACCACAGCCTGCTTCGGGCTCACCGGCTCGGTGACGAGCTCGATGATGGCTGCCGGAGCGGCATCGCCACGACGCGGGGCGATCTTCACGATGCGGGTGTAGCCGCCTTCGCGCTGCTCCATCTGCTCGGCGATTTCGGTGAACAGCTTGTGCACAACGGACTTGTTGCGGATGACACGCATCACGCGACGACGGTTGTGCAGGTCACCACGCTTGGCCAGGGTGATCAGGCGCTCGGCCAGCGGACGAAGGCGCTTGGCCTTCGGCAGGGTGGTGGTGATGCGACCATGCTGGAACAGGCTGGTGGCCATGTTCGCGAGCATCAGGCGCTCATGAGCCGGGCTGGAGGCCAGACGCGGACCCTTCTTTGGTGTAGGCATTGTTTCTCCTTGAAAAGCCCCGTCGAATTCAGGTGGGCAATCGCCCGAACATCCGAATTCGACGAAGCGGTTAGGTCAAAAGCGGTAAATCACTCGTCTTCCGGCGAGAAGAAGGTGCCGCCTTCGAGGTTGTTGGCATCGAAACCGAGCGGCGAAGCCTTGAGAGCCAGGCCAAGAGCCTGCAACTTTTCCTTGACTTCGTCGATGGACTTCATGCCGAAATTGCGGATGTCGAGCAGATCCTGCTCGGTGTGGGCGACCAGCTCACCGATCGTGTGGATGCCCTCGCGCTTCAGGCAGTTGTAGCTACGCTGAGTGAGGTTGAGGTCCTCGATCGGAACGGCCATCTCCGGGTTGGTCTCCTCTGCCACCGGGGCAGGGCCGACCTCGACGCCTTCGGCCTGGGTGTTGAGCTCACGGCACAGGCCGAAGAGCTCCACCAAGGTGGAACCAGCGGATGCGACTGCATCACGCGGGGAGATTGCCGGCTTGGTCTCCACGTCCAGGATGAGCTTGTCGAAGTCAGTGCGCTGTTCAACGCGGGTGGCTTCCACGCGATAGCTCACCTTGAGCACCGGGGAGTAAATCGAATCAACCGGGATACGGCCGATCTCGGCGTTGTCCTGCTTGTTCATCTGAGCGGGAACGTAACCGCGGCCACGCTCGACGGTGAACTCGATCTCGAGTTCGCCATCATCGGCGAGGGACGCGATATGCATATCCGGGTTGGCGATGGTGACGCCGGCCGGCGGGGTGATATCACCCGCGGTGGCTTCGCCCTTGCCGCTCTTGCGCAGATACATGACAACCGGCTCATCGTATTCGCTGGTGAGCACGATGCCCTTGATGTTCAGCAGGATCTCGGTAACGTCCTCTTCAACACCCGGCAGAGTGGTGAACTCATGCGGGACGCCGGAGATACGCACCGAAGTCACAGCCGCTCCAGGAATGGAGCTCAGGAGGGTACGGCGCAGCGAGTTGCCAAGCGTGTAGCCGAAACCAGGCTCGAGAGGCTCGATGGTGAAGCGGGAACGCTGAGGGTTGAGAGATTCCTCGGTAAGTGTCGGACGCTGTGCGATAAGCACTGTGGTTATCCTTTCAGCTTCGGACCGGTGGTGCACTCACCGGCCATAAGCGGCTTTGGATCGATGATTTCTTCTAGTGCTCAGACGCGGCGGCGCTTCGGAGGACGAACGCCGTTGTGTGCCTGCGGGGTGACGTCGGTGATGGAGCCGACTTCGAGTCCGGCGGACTGCAGGGAACGGATAGCGGTTTCACGACCGGAACCCGGGCCCTTCACGAACACGTCGACCTTCTTGACGCCGTGTTCCATAGCCTTGCGGGCTGCGGATTCGGCGGCCATACCAGCGGCGTACGGCGTGGACTTACGGGAGCCCTTGAAACCGACATCGCCACCGGACGCCCAGGACACGACTGCGCCGGACGGGTCGGTGATCGAAATAATGGTGTTGTTGAAAGTGGACTTGATGTGCGCCTGCCCAACCGGGACCGACTTGCGGTCGCGGCGACGCGGCTTGCGCGCGGCTTGCTTTTGAGCTGCCATTGACCCTCGTTTCCTAATAACGAATTTGCTTTGATGTCTATGCGATGAGACGGTATGTCTCGTGGCTTAGACTCACCGCCACCGAATTACTTGGTGGCCTTCTTCTTTCCGGCGACCGTACGCTTCGGGCCCTTGCGGGTACGGGCGTTGGTCTTGGTGCGCTGACCGCGCACAGGAAGTCCCTTGCGGTGACGCTGGCCTTGATAGCAGTTGATCTGGATCTTACGACGGATATCCGCATCGATTTCACGACGCAGATCGCCCTCGATCTTGTAGTTACCCTCGAGGTAGTCACGCAGCGTGATCAGCTGCTCATCCGTCAGATCCTTGACGCGAATGTCCGGGTTGATACCGGTCGCGGCAAGCGTTTCCTTGGCACGAGTGCGACCCACACCAAAGATATAGGTGAGGGCGATCTCGATGCGCTTCTCATTGGGGATGTCGACTCCGGCAAGACGTGCCATTGCGATTCCTTCTGTGTTCCGCAGGTCTTGCACCAAGTCGTCCGGTTTCCCGGCCCGGGCCTGCGTACCCGGGGCTCAGCTCGCTGACGCGAACTGTGACTCAGCGCCTGTACTTATTGTGCCGCTGGATCTGCTCTCAGCCCTGGCGCTGCTTGTGGCGCGGGTTGATGCAGATCACCATGACGCGGCCGTGACGACGGATCACGCGGCAGTTCTCGCAGATCCTCTTCACACTAGGGCTGACCTTCATGGTTTTCCTTTGCTTTTGTACCTTACTTGTAACGGTACGTAATACGACCGCGGTTCAGATCGTACGGACTCATTTCCAGCACAACGCGATCCTGCGGCAGAATACGGATGTAGTTCTTCCTCATCTTGCCGGAGATGGTTGCGAGCACGATATGCTTGTTTTCGAGTTCAACACGAAACATCGCGTTCGGCAGTGCTTCCACTACCTGTCCTTCGACTTCAATCACACCGTCTTTAGCCATGAGCCTCGTTCCGTTCCTTGGCGATTACTATGCGTGCCCGAAGACACACCAACTTGCAAGAATACACGGAAACGGGGATTACGACACACACGGCGTGTCGTAATCCCCGTTTCCTTGTGAATGTGGTACTGCCGTACTGCCCGTATCAGCCCAGTTCGGCCACGATGGTGGCCTGGATGTCTTCGACGGAACCGACGCCGTTGAAGGTCTTGAGTAGACCACGCTCGCCGTAAGTGGACAGCAGCGGAGCGGTCTCCTTGGCGTAGACGTCGAGACGCTTGGCGATGGCTTCCGGAGTGTCGTCGGAACGGCCTTCGATTTCGGCACGCTTCTTCATGCGTTCCATGAGCACGTCATGGTCGGCGTCAAGGGCGACCACGGCGTCAAGCGGGGTGCCCAGATCGGCGAGAATGGCGTCAAGGGCTTCGACCTGAGAGGCATTGCGCGGGTAGCCGTCAAGAATCCAGCCGTTCTTGGCGTCATCCATGGCCAGGCGATCCTTGACGATCTTGTTGGTCAGTTCGTCCGGAACCAGCTCGCCCTTGTTGATATACGTCAGGGCTTCCACACCAAGCTCGGTCTTGTTCTTGATGTTGTAGCGGAAGATGTCACCCGTGGAAATTGCCGGAATGCCGTAGTGTTCGCTCAGCAGTGCGGCCTGAGTACCCTTGCCGACGCCCTGGGGGCCCATGATCAGCAGTCGCATAATCGTTGATATTCCCTTTCTTTACTTGCCCTCTTGGTGGTCAGTGCCCTCGAACAGGAAGCCCGCATACTGGAACTGCTCGGTCTGGGCCTTGGCCTGACGCAGGGTATCGAGGCCGACACCCGCGATGATTAGGATGGTGGTGCCGCCGAACGGCAGCTTGGTATTGAGATTCAGCGCCATGATGAGAACCGTCGGGATGAGTGCCACGAACAGCAGGTAGACGGCGCCGACGGTATTCAGTCGGTTCATCACGTAGTTGAGGTAGCGGCTGGTGGCACTGCCGGCGCGGATGCCCGGGATGAAGCCACCGTATTGCTTCATGTTGTCAGCGGTCTCATCGGGGTTGAACGTGATCTCCGTATAGAAGAAGCAGAAGAACACGATCATCAGCGCGTACAAGGCGATGTACCACACGGAGGTGGTGTTGGCCAGATTGGAGTTGATCCACTTGACCCAAGACTGGTCCGAATTGCCGAACTGCGCGATCAGGGTCGGGATGGCCAGGATGGAGGATGCGAAAATCGGCGGAATGACGCCGGACATATTGATTTTCAGCGGCAGGTAGGTGGAGGAGCCACCGTACATCTTACGTCCGATCATGCGGCGGGTGTACTGCACCGGGATACGGCGCTGGGAAAGTTCCACATACACGACAAGAATCATGATGACGAGCAGCACACCTACGACGGTGGCGAACTTGCCCCAGTTGCCGTCGGTGCCCTTGGTGCCCCAGCCAATCTCCCATAGCTGCGGCAGGAAGCCGGAGCAGATGGACATGAAGATAAGGATGGACATGCCCTGTCCAAGACCCTTGTCGGTGATTAACTCGGCCATCCACATGATCAGACCGGTACCGCCGGTCATGATGAGCACCATGACCAGAAGGTTCCACACGGAACCGTCAGGCACGACCTGGGAGCACTGGTAGTTGAACAACGCACCGGAGCGTGCGGTCACCAGAATGGTGGTGGACTGCAGCACCGCCAGACCGATGGTCAGGTAACGGGTGTACTGGGTCAGCTTGGCCTCACCGGACTGACCTTCCTTGTGCAGGGCCTCGAAGCGGGGAATCACCACACGCAGCAACTGGATGACGATGGATGCGGTGATGTACGGCATGACGCCCAGCGCGAAAATGGACAGCTGCAACATTGCACCGCCGGAGAAGAGGTTCACCAGGCCGATGAAGTTTTCGGACGTGCTGCTCATCTTGCCGACGCACTGCTGCACGACCGTATAGTCGACACCAGGGGTCGGGACGAATGAACCAACACGATAGATGATGATGATGCCAAGGGTGAAGAGGATCTTATTCCTCAACTCCTTGGTCTTGAAGGCCTGGATTAACGTCCTCAACTGGGATTCCTTCCAACGACGTGCGCGCCCGCGCACCCATGCAAAACAGACTCTACCGCACGAGTCTAGCGTACGGCGTCTACCGATATGTGGATTTTTCCACCCTTTGTCTGTTTTTTATTTTTTTCGTGGCCCGGAACCGGGCCACGAAATGAGTGAGGCTTCTCCCACAATCATGTGGGAGAAGCCTCACTCATGTAAACCTAAGTCAGCTTCACTCCGTGGAATCAGTCCTCGGAAATGGAGCCGCCTGCGGCCTCGATCTTGGCCTTGGCGGAAGCGGAAGCCTTGACACCCTTGATGGTGAACGCAACCGAAATCTCGCCATCGCCCAGGACCTTGACCGGCTGGCCCTTACGGACAGTACCCTTGGCGACCAGATCGGCAACGGTGATTTCGCCGCCCTGCGGGAACAGTTCCGCGAGAGCCGCAACGTTGACGACCTGATATTCCTTCTTGAACGGGCTCTTGAAGCCACGCAGCTTCGGAAGGCGCATGTACAGCGGCAGCTGGCCACCTTCGAAGCCAGGGCGAACCTGGTAACGCTTCTTGGTGCCCTTGTCGCCACGGCCCGAGGTCTTACCCTTGGAGCCTTCACCACGGCCGACGCGAATGCGATCCCTCTTGGCGCCCGGAGCCGGCTTCAGGTCATGCATCTGTAGAATGTCTGCCATAATCAGTCAGCCTCCTCAACGGTGATCAGGTGACGCAGCACGAGCAGCTGGCCACGAAGGGCCGGAGTATCCTCGCGGGTCACGGTCTTGCCAATCTTGTTCAGGCCCAGAGTCTGAGCCGCAGCACGCTGCTTCGGAGTGGAGTTCACCAGACCGTGGTGCAGCTTGATGTTCAGGTTAGTCATCACTCACCGTCCTTCTGAGCGGCAGCGGCCTTGGCCTGTGCCTCTTCACGAGCCTTGCGAGCCTCGGCGATGCCTTCGGCGCGAGCACGCAGCAGGGCGTCTGGAGCCACCTCTTCGAGGGACATGCCACGACGGGCTGCGATCTCTTCCGGCTCTTCAAGCTTCTTGAGAGCATCGACGGTAGCACGCACCACGTTAACGGCGGTGGCGGAACCCATCGACTTGGTGAGGACGTCGGTGATGCCAGCGCATTCCATGACTGCACGGACAGCGCCACCGGCGATAACGCCGGTACCCGGAGCAGCCGGGCGCAGCAGCACGGTACCGGCGGCATCGTGGCCGATCACCGGATGGGTGACGGTGCCCTTGACGCGCGGAACGGTGAACATGTGCTTCTTGGCATCCAGCTGGCCCTTGGCGATTGCAGCCGGGACCTCGCGGGACTTGCCATAACCGACGCCCACGGTGCCGTTGCCGTCGCCGACCACCACGAGGGCGGCGAAGCTGAACGTACGGCCACCCTTATGGGTCTTGGACACACGGTTGATGGTCACCACGCGATCGAGCATCTCGTTCTCGTGAGATTCCTCACGACGATTGCGACGCTCGCCACGACGACCCTCACCGCGCTGACCACGACGGGACTTGCGGTCCTCGTTGTTGGTCTCGGCAGCAGCCTGAGTGTTCTGAGTTTCTTCAGCCACTTGGGTTTCCTTTTCGTTGTCGCTCACAGTGCCAGACCTCCCTCGCGGGCGCCTTCAGCGACAGCTGCGACGCGGCCATGATACTTGTTGCCACCACGGTCGAACACCACTGCGGTGATGCCAGCGTCCTGAGCCTTCTTGGCAATCAGTTCGCCGACCTTCTTGGCGGCTTCGGTCTTGGTGCCCTGGAAACCAGCGAAGTCGCTCATCAGAGTGGATTCGCTCACCAGAGTGACACCCTTGGTGTCATCGATGATCTGGGCAACCATGTGACGGTTGGAACGGGAGACCACCAGGCGCGGACGCTCCGGGGTACCGCTGATGCGCTTGCGCAGACGAGCGTGACGACGCTGGAGTGCGACCTTCTTGCCCTTACCGAAAATCTGGACGCTCATATCACTTACCAGCCTTTCCAGCCTTGCGCAGGATGTGTTCATCCGAGTACTTGATGCCCTTGCCCTTGTACGGTTCCGGAGCGCGAAGCTTGCGGATGTTTGCGGCGCACTGGCCGACAGCCTGCTTGTCGATGCCCTTGACAATCACCTGGTTCGGGTTCGGCAGTTCGAACTCGATGCCGGCCGGCGGCTCGACAGTGATGGTGTGGGAATAACCGAGGGAGAACTCGATGCCCTTGCCCTTCATCTGGGCACGGTAACCGGTACCGACGATTTCCAGAGTCTTGGCATAGCCTTCGTGCACGCCCTTGACCATGCTCGCGATGATGGAGCGGGCCAGACCGTGCTTTGCACGGGTCGGACGCAGATCGTCGACCGGGACGAGAACAATCTCGTTGCCTTCGACGTTCGCGGTGATGCCTTCCGGAATCTCGTAGGAATCGGAGCCCTTGGCGCCCTTGGCGCTGAAGGACTGACCGTCAATCTTGACTTCCACGCCAGCAGGAATGGCGACGGGGAGCTTACCAATATGCGATGCCATGTTTCAGCTCTCCTTTCTCACCAAACGAAAGCGACGATTTCGCCGCCGATGCCTCGGTCGAGGCATTCCTTCTGGGTCAGCAGTCCCGAGCTAGTCGAGATGATTGCGATGCCAAGGCCACCGAGCGGCATCGGCAGAGCATCGGACTTTGCGTAACGACGCAGGCCCGGCTTGGAGATACGCTTGATGCCCTGGATGGAACGCTCGCCGTTCGGACCGTACTTGAGGGTGACCTCGAGAGTCTGGCCGACCTTGGCTTCCTTGGCGGTGAAGTCCTTGATGTAGCCTTCACGCTTCAGGATCTCGGCGATGTTCGCCTTGAACTTGGAGTACGGCATATCCACGGTCTCGTGCTTTGCCGCGCTCGCATTACGCAGACGCGTAAGCATGTCTGCGATCGGATCTGTCATTGTCATTTGGGCTAACGCCCTTTCTCGCCATGGTTTCCGCCGCCCTCACGCCTTAATGGCGATCGGGCCGCGGACCTTCAGCGTCGATATTTACCAACTGGACTTCGTAACGCCGGGCAGCTCGCCGCGGTGGGCCTTCTCACGAAGGCAGATGCGGCACAGGCCGAACTTGCGGTAGACGGAGTGGGGACGACCGCAGACCTGGCAGCGCGTGTACGCGCGCACCTTGAACTTCGGCTTAGCGGCCGCCTTGTTCTTAAGAGCGGTTTTTGCCATATCAGTTCTCCTTGAAGGGGAAGCCGAGGTGCTTGAGCAGCGCGCTTGCTTCCTTGTCGTCCTTGGTGCTGGTCACCACGGTGATGTCCATGCCACGCTGGTGGTCGATCGAATCCGGATCGATCTCATGGAACATGGACTGCTCGGTGAGGCCAAAGTTGTAGTTGCCCTGACCATCGAACTGGTTGCCGTTGATGCCACGGAAATCGCGGATACGCGGCAGAGCGAGGGTCAGCAGGCGATCCAGGAACTCCCACATGCGCTCGCCACGCAGGGTGACATAGGCGCCGATGGCCTGGCCTTCACGCAGGTGGAACTGTGCGACGGACTTCTTGGCCTTGGTGATCTTCGGCTTCTGGCCGGTGATCAGGGTAAGATCCTTGACGGCGCCTTCGATGAGCTTGGAGTCGCGAGCCGCGGCACCGACGCCCATGGAGACGACGACCTTCTGGACACGAGCAACCTGCATCGGGTTGGAGTAGTTGAATTCCTTCTCCAGCTCCGGCACGATCTGCTCGATGTACTTCTGCTTCAAGCGCGGAGTTGCCGGCGCTTCGACAGTGGTATCGGTCATGCCAGCTCCTTTCCGGACTTCTTGGCGACACGCACGCGCACGGTCTTCACCTTGCCGTCACGAGCCTCTTCCTTCACGATGACGCCCACGCGGGTCGGCTGCTTGGTCTCCGGATCGATGACCATCACATTGGAGCGATGAATCGGAGCCTCGACAGCCACGATGCCGGCCTGCTGGCCCTGCTGCGTGGCGCGCACATGCTTCTTGACGATCTGCACGCCTTCGACGATCAGACGGTCGTCCTTGAGCACCTGCTTGACGGTGCCTTCCTTGCCGCGGTCCTTGCCGCGGATGACCTTGACCAGGTCGCCGCTCTTGATCTTGGCTACCATGTCAGATCACCTCCGGGGCGAGGGACACGATCTTCATGAAGCGCTTGTCGCGCAGTTCACGACCGACCGGTCCGAAGATACGAGTGCCCTTCGGTTCACGGCCGGAGCCGAGAATGACGGCGGCGTTCTCGTCGAACTTGATGTAGGAGCCGTCCACACGACGGTGCTCCTTGACAGTACGGACGACGACAGCCTTGACGACGTCGCCCTTCTTGACCGACCCGCCAGGAATGGCGTCCTTGACGGAGGCGACGATCACGTCGCCGATGCCGGCATAGCGTCGCTTCGATCCGCCGAGCACTCGGATGGCGAGGATTTCCTTCGCACCCGTGTTGTCGGCGACATGAAGCCGCGTTTCCTGCTGAATCATTGATTCTCCTTAGCCGAGCTGGTTCTCCCCAAGCACCCCGCCTGCCTGCTTGAAGCAGGCGGGGTGACTCACGGAGCCTTGCCGAACTTATTTACTTAGCGCGCTCGATAATGCTCTCGAGACGCCAACGCTTGGTCTTGCTCAGGGGCCGAGTCTCCATAATACTCACGAGGTCGCCAATATGCGCGTCGTTGTGTTCATCATGGACCTTGACCGTACGAGTAGAACGAACGACCTTGCCATACAGCGGGTGGGTCGAACGCTGCTCGAGCTCGACGGAAATCGTCTTGTCCATCTTATCGGACACGACGTAACCGCGACGAACCTTGCGGAAGTTACGCTCTTCAGCCATTACTTCTCCTCAGCTTTCGTTTCGGTCGCCTCGGGGGCCTGGCTGATGCCGAGCTCACGTTCACGCAGGATGGTGTACATCCTGGCGATGTCGTGCTTGACCGCCTTGAGGCGGGCGGTGTTTTCGAGCTGACCAGTGGCGGACTGGAAGCGCAGGTTGAACAGCTCTTCCTTGGACTTCTTGAGGAAGCCCTCAATCTCCTCGTTGGTCTTCTCGTTCAGATTCTTCATGGTGTAGTCTGCAGTTCCGACTGCCATCAGATGTCACCGCCTTCACGAGCAATAACACGGCACTTCATGGGGAGCTTGTCGATTGCGCGGCGCAGAGCCTCGCGAGCGACTTCCTCGGACACGCCGCCGATTTCGAACATAACGCGACCCGGGCGGACGTTGGCGATCCAGAATTCCGGAGTACCCTTACCGGAACCCATTCGGGTGCCCAGCGGCTTCTTGGTCAGCGGACGATCCGGGAAGATCGTGATCCACACGCGGCCACCACGCTTGATGTAGCGGGTCATGGCGATACGAGCGGCCTCGATCTGGCGGTTGGTCACATAAGCCGGAGCCAGAGCCTGGATACCGAAATCGCCGAAAGCGATTTCGTTGCCGCCCTTGGACATGCCACGGCGGACCGGACGGTGCTGCTTACGATACTTGGTTCTCTTTGGGATAAGCATTTCTCAGCTCACTCCTTCGTTTCCGTTGCGGCAGGAGCCTCAGCGGCGGCCGGAGCCTCGGCTGCGGCGTTCTGCTGCGGGGCGGCATTGCGCTGGCCACGACGCGGACGGCGATCGCCGCGACGGCCCGGGCGGTTGTTGCCCTGCTGTGCCTGCTGCTCTTCGAACTCACGCTCGGTCATATCGCCCTTGTAGATCCACACCTTCACGCCGATGCGGCCGTAGGTGGTCTTGGCCTCGAAGAAGCCGTAATCAATCAGGGCGCGCAGGGTCTGCAGCGGAACGCGACCCTCGCGATAGAACTCGGAACGGCTCATTTCGGCGCCACCAAGACGACCGGAGAGCTTGATGCGGATACCCTTGGCGCCTGCGCGCATGGCATCCTGCTGAGCCTTACGCATCGCGCGACGGAAGGTCACGCGGTTGGTCAGCTGCTCGGCGATGCCCTGAGCGACGAGCTGGGCGTCCAGTGCGGCGTTCTTCACTTCGAAGATGTTGAGCTGGACCTGCTTGCCGGTGAGCTTCTCGAGCTTGGCGCGAACGCGCTCAGCCTCGGCGCCACGGCGGCCGATGACGATGCCCGGACGAGCGGTGTGGATGTCCACACGCACGCGGTCACGGGTACGCTCGATGACGATACGGGACACGCCCGCACGCTCGAGATCCTTGCTCATGGCCTTGCGGATGGCGTCATCTTCGAGAACGAAGTCGCGGTAGCGTTCGCCGGCCTTGTTGGAATCGGAGAACCACTTGGAACGATGGTTCTCAGTGATGCCCAGGCGATAGCCAAATGGATTGATCTTCTGACCCATCTTTAGCGGTTTCCTTCCTTGCTAGCGACGACGACCGTGATGTGGCTGGTGCGCTTGTTGATACGAGCGGCACGGCCCTGTGCACGAGCGCGGAAACGCTTGAGCGTCACGCCTTCGTCCACATAGGTCTCCTTCACGACCAGGTCGTTCTCGCGGAACGGCTCGCCGGCCTTATCGGCCTTCACGCGAGCGTTCGCGATGGCGCTCTCCAGGACCTTACGCACCGGAAGAGATGCGTCCTGCGGAGCGAACTTCAGAATGGTGATGGCTTCGGTCGCCTTCTTGCCTCGGATGAGGTCGACCATACGGCGAGCCTTGCGCGGCGTCACGCGGACGTGACGAGCGATTGCTTTAGCTTCCATGTGTCCTTACTCTCCTTTAGCGGCGTGCCTTCTTGTCGTCCTTCACATGACCCTTGAAGGTCTTGGTCGGGGCGAACTCACCGAGCTTGTGGCCAACCATGGATTCGGTGACGAACACCGGAACATGCTTGCGACCATCGTGAACGGCGAAGGTATGTCCGATGAAATCAGGGGTGATCATCGAACGGCGGGACCACGTCTTGATGACGTTGTGCGTGCCCTTCTCGTTCTGCTCGTCGACTTTCTTCTGCAGGTGGGCGTCGACGAAGGGGCCCTTCTTGATGCTACGAGTCATCTACTCGACACTCCCTTACTTACGGTTCTTACCATTCGGGCGACGACGAACAATCATCTTGTTCGAAGCCTTCTTCGGACGGCGGGTACGAACCTCGCCCTTGCCCCACGGAGAGACCGGCGGCTTGCCACCGCGGGTACGACCGCCGTGCGGGTGATCGACAGGGTTCATGGACTCACCACGGGTGATCGGGCGCTTGCCCATCCAACGTGCACGACCGGCCTTACCGAGCTGGATGTTGGCGTGGTCGGAGTTGCCGACCTCACCAACGGTGGCGCGGCAGCGAGCGTCCACGTTGCGGATTTCGCCGGACGGCATACGCAGCTGGGCGTAAGCGCCATCCTTGGCGACGAGCTGCACCGCGGCACCTGCGGAGCGAGCGATCTTGGCGCCGCCCAGCGGGCGGAGCTCAATGGCGTGCACCACGGTACCGGTCGGGATGTTGCGCAGCGGCAGGTTGTTGCCCGGCTTGATGTCGGCCTGGGCGCCGGTCTCGATGACGTCGCCCTGCTTGATGCCTTCCGGAGCAATGATGTAGCGCTTCTCACCATCTGCATAGTGCAGCAGTGCGATGCGGGCGGAACGGTTCGGGTCGTACTCGATGTGAGCGACCTTTGCCGGCACGCCGTCCTTGTCCCAACGCTTGAAGTCGATGAGACGGTACTGGCGCTTGTGACCACCGCCACGATGACGGGAGGTCATACGGCCGTAAGAGTTACGACCGCCGGTCTTGCTGAGCTTGCGAACCAGCGACTTCTCAGGCGTGGAACGCGTGAGCTCGGAGAAATCCGAGACGGACGCGTTACGGCGGCCTGCAGACGTCGGCTTATAAACGCGGATAGCCATAATCTAGTTCTTCCTTTAACTTTTCTCGGCTAGCCTTCAGTTACCAAAGATGTCGATGGTCTGGCCCTCGGCGACGGTCACGATGGCGCGCTTCTGATTGACGCGCTGGCCGAAACCGTTGCGGGTGCGCTGACGCTTGCCGGCGCGGTTGAGGGTGTTGACGTTCGTCACCTTGACATTGAAGATCTCTTCGATTGCCTGCTTGATCTGCACCTTGTTCGCGTTCGGAGCCACCACGAAGGTGTACTGACCGCGATCGGACAGAGCATAGCTCTTCTCGGAAACGACAGGCTTGAGGATGATGTCGTGTGCGGGCTTGTGAATAGCGACCATGAAAATCAGGCCTCCTTTGCAGCCGGCTCGGTCTTCGCGGCAATGAAGGCGTCGAAGCCTTCCTTGCTGAAGACAACGTACTGAGCGGTGACCACATCGTACGTATTGAGCTGATCGGCGAAGATCGGGTGAACGGTCGGGATGTTACGAACGGAGAGCCATTCGTTCACATTCTCGCGAGAGAGCACCACGGTGGTGAACTTGTTCTCGGTCACCGGGGTAAGAGCGGCAATGGCGGCCTTGGTGGACGGGGCTTCGGCGACACCGAAGTCCACGACTGCCACGTGACCTGCATTGGCACGATCGGAAAGCACGTACTTGAGAGCAGCGGCCTTCATCTTCTTGGGGGTGCGCTGGGAGTAGTCGCGCGGCTGCGGACCGAACACGGTGCCGCCGTGGTACCACTGCGGTGCACGGATGGAGCCCTGACGAGCACGACCGGTGCCCTTCTGCTTCCACGGCTTGCGGCCACCGCCGGAAACCATGCCACGAGTCTTGGTGGCGTGGGTGCCCTGACGGGCGGCGGCGAGCTGAGCCACGACGACCTGGTGGATCAGCGGAATGCGGGACTGGACCTCTTCGGCGGAGAAGCCGAAGATTTCGGCCGGTGCCTCAACGGTGCCGGCGGCCTTGCCCTGCTTATCGGTAACGTTCAGAGTAACGTTTGCCATGATTTATCAGGCTCCCTTCACTGCCGAACGGACGAGAACGATGCCACCCTTCGGGCCCGGAATGGCGCCCTTGATGGCGAGAACGCCGTTCTCAACATCCGACGAGACGATGGTGAGGTTCTGCGCGGTGTTGGTCACATGACCCATGCGACCGGCCATACGCTTGCCCTTGAGGATACGGCTCGGAGTGGCGCATGCGCCGACCGAACCAGGACGACGCTCGTTCTTGTGAGAGCCGTGGGTACGACGATAGGACTTGAAGCCCCAACGCTTGATGGTGCCGGCGAAGCCCTTGCCCTTGGTGGTACCGGTCACGTCGACCAGAGTACCCTCCGGGAACAGCTCGGCGGTCAGCTCCTGACCCGGCTCGAACTCTTCGGCGTTATCGGTGCGGACCTCGGCGAGGTGACGACGCGGGGTGACACCGGCCTTGGCGAAGTGGCCGGCGAGCGGCTTGGTCACCTTGGTCGGATCAACCTGGCCATAGCCAAGCTGAACGGCCTTGTAGCCATCGGATTCCTCGGACTTGACGGCGGTCACCACGTTGGTGGACACGTCAACGAGGGTCACGGGAACGAAGAAACCGTTCTCGTCCCAGACCTGAGACATACCGAGCTTCTTACCCAGCAGTGCAGTGCGATTAGACATAATGGTTCCCTCCTCCCTTACAGCTTGATCTCGATGTTCACATCTGCGGGCAGATCAATGTGCATAAGGGAGTCCACGGCCTTCGGGGTCGGGTCCACAATGTCGATGAGACGCTTATGAGTGCGCATCTCGAAGTGCTCGCGAGAATCCTTGTACTTGTGAGGAGAACGGATAACGACGAACACGTTCTTCTCGGTCGGGAGCGGAACCGGGCCAACCACAGTTGCGCCCGCGTTCGTCACCGTTTCGACGATCTTCTTCGCCGATTGGTCGATGACCTCATGGTCATAGGACTTAAGCCTGATGCGGATTTTCTGTCCCGCCATTGCCTTCCGCCCTTTCTAGCGATTCGTTAGTTACTGTTTACCAGCCTGCTTCTCAAAGGGCACCGGCGCAGAAGACCCACAGAGCCATACAGCCCCGTGGTCATACCACATCAGTGCGTAGCCATGCAGATGCTCACTTACGTGAATCTCTGTGCCACGCTCGCTTTTTTAATTCCAATTTGCGAGCCCTAAAATCAGGCAACTTCTTTATTTAAGCATCAGGGGTGGCCTTAAGAAATTCTGGCGTGTCGCCGAATGCCATCAAAGCAATGCGCAGATGTTGAGTATCAGTGAGGCCGTGCTCGTCACGAATTCGGTGATGCCGACGGCCAACGGCCTGACCGTACGCCGACGTGCGATCATCGGCAGCGCGACGGCCCGTATGAGCAGCATCGCCGCCAATGCGATCAGATATCCGTTACCGATGAAGGTCCACCATGCCAGCATGACGGCATGCCAAATCCAGGAGGCCACGATGTACGACCTTCTCCCCCGCTCGCGAATCATCGTCTTGACAAACAGCACCGAGCCGAACTGCACCATGAAAAACGTAAGGAACAACGATATCCCGGGTATGCTGAGATACGGAATGTCAGGCGTATCGACGCCATAGCAGAACGTCAGCATCGGCATCAGGCAGGAGGCCGACACCGCCGCGGCGTTCGACCATAGCGAACGCTCCTTGCGCACCCACGAGGCACGGAACGAAATCGCGGCAAGCACCGCAAACGGCGGAGCCCAAGCGAGAATCCCCGGATGCAGCACCACAAACGGCAGACCGACCGCGCAAAGCACGATGCAGTACACCAACGGCTGCAGCATCCAGCGGCGGGCACCATGAGATTTGAACCAACGCGCGGCGGAAAACTGCACGCAGTAGCACAACAGCCAGCAGATGAGCAACCACCAAGGCGTCCACGCGAATCCACGGTACGCCCATGCGACCACGATTCCCGCAACGGCCGGGGAAAGCACCATCATGAGCGCGCCCGGCTGCCCGGGGAGCCATAAACGCAATCCTCCGCGTCTTCGTAATTGCGCAGGTCGTTGATTCGAAATATCGGTCATTCCACTACGCTACGAAAAAACAACAGTGAAATCCAGCCCCATTACGCTCAAAGCCACGCCATATCGCTCTCGCCGGGAATCCATGCTGTCGGCGGATACCCATCATCACGGAAGACCGTGGCAATGCCAAGGAGCCCGGCGGGACCGTTCCCGACCGGGCTCCTTACGGATTACTCCTTATATATACATGGACGTGCTGTGGTCCATATATACGGTGCGCTTCACGCGGACCTCACACGCGCTCGGAGGCTTCCTCCGTGGCGGCCTCGCCCTGACGCTGGACGCGCAGCTTGTGGCCCTCCTCCTGGCTGACGCCGTAGTAGGCGGCGATGGCGATGTCCTTCATATCCTCGATCTGCGGGATACGCGGGTTCGCCGGAGCGCACTGGTCTTCGTAGGCGCGCATGCCGATCTGATCGAGAACGGACCAGAAGTAATCCTCGTCCACGCCGCATTCCTGGAAGCTCTTGTTCATACCGAGCTTGTTGTCGCGGTAGTCCTCGACGGCCTTGGCCAGGTTCTCGACACCTTCGGCCGGAGTCTTGCCCGGATTGATACCAAGGTTCTTGGCGATTTCCTGGTAGCGTTCCGGAGCGATGTACTTGTTGTACTTCGGCCAGCTGGTCGGCTCCTCCGGAATGGAACCGTTGTAACGGATCACATACGGCAGGAGGATGGAGTTGGTACGGCCGTGGGCCACGTGGCACAGGGCGCCGATGGTGTGGGCCATGCCATGGCACATGCCGAGGAAAGCGGAGCCGAAGGCCATGCCCGCCATGGTGGCGGCGTTGTGCATCTTCTCCTGAGCCTTGATCTTGTCTTCGCCCGGCTCGCCGTTGACGGATTCGGCCAGATTGTCCCAGATCAGCTTGGCTGCGTGCAGTGCCATGCCATCAGTGAAATCGTTGGCATAGACGGACACGAAGGCTTCGAAGGAGTGGGTCAGCGCGTCGAAGCCAGCGTCGGAAGCCAGCTTGCGCGGCTGGGTGCGGGCCAGCACCGGATCGACGATGGCGACGGACGGGGTCAGCGCATAATCGGTGATCGGGTACTTGTAGCCGGTCTTGTGGTCGGTAATCACGGCGAACGGCGTGACTTCGGAACCGGTGCCGGACGAGGTCGGGATGCACACGAGCTTGGCCTTCTTGCCCAGCGGCGGAATCTTGAAGGCGCGCTTACGGATGTCGAAGAACTTCTCGCGCACGTCGGAGAAGGAGATCTCCGGGTGCTCGTACAGCAGCCACATGATCTTGGAGGCGTCCATCGGGGAACCACCGCCGACGGCGATGATGGTGTCCGGTTCGAACTCCTCGCGCATCATGGCGGCACCGCGTTCGACGGTTTCGACGCTCGGCTCCGGCTCGACGTAATCGATGATGCGGAAGGTCACGCGGTTGGAACGTGCGCGCAGCTGGTCGATGATCTTGTCGACCACGCCAAGCTGCTCCATGACCTTGTCGCACACGATGACGGCCTTTTCGATGCCGTACATGTCGCGCAGATACTTGATGGCGTTCGGCTCGAAGTAAGTCTTGGCCGGAATCTTGAACCACTGCATGTTGTTGTTCCTCCGAGCGATGCGCTTGATGTTGAGAAGATTGACTGCCTGAACGTTGCCGGACACGGAGTTGCCGCCGTAGGAGCCGCAACCCAAGGTCAGGGACGGTGCGATGGCGTTGTAGATGTCACCCACGCCGCCAAGGGAGCTCGGGGAGTTCCAGATGATGCGGCATGCGTGCATGCGCTGGCCGTATTCGCGTACCAGGGCCTGATCGTTGGTGTGGATGGCCGCGGTGTGGCCTGCGCCATGCTTGAGCATGGCTTCGCACATCTCGAAGCCCTGTTCCTTGTTTTCGGACTTCAGCACCGCCTGCACCGGAGCGAGCTTCTCCATGGTGAGCGGTTCGTTCTCGCCGACCTCCTTGCACTCGGCGGCGAGGATGGTGACGTCTTCCGGAATGTCGAAGCCGGCGGCCTTGGCGATGTACTGCGGGGACTTGCCCGGCACCACGGAGTTGAGCTTCGGGGTCTGGCCGGAATAGGAGGTGCAGCCGAACATGTACTGCTCGAGTTTGGCCTTCTCCTCATCGTTCACGAAGTAGGCTTTGCGACGCTTCATCTCCTTGATGAGCGGAGCGTAGATCTCCTTGTCGGCGATGATGGCCTGCTCGGTGGCGCAGATCATGCCATAGTCGAAATGCTTGGACAGAATCAGGTCGTTGGCGGCACGCACCACGTCCACGTTCCTGTCGATGTAGGCCGGAGCGTTGCCGGCACCGACGCCAAGGGCCGGCTTGCCGGAGGAATAAGCGGCCTTGACCATGCCCGGACCGCCGGTGGCGAGGATGGTTGCGATGCCGTCATGCTTCATCAGGGCGCCGGTGGCCTCGATGGACGGATGCTCGATCCACTGGATACAGTTCTCCGGAGCACCAGCCTCGATGGCGGCGTCGCGCACGATCTTCGCGGCGGCCACGGAGCAGTTCTGCGCGCCTGGGTGGAAGCCGAAGACGATCGGGCAACGGGTCTTGAGCGCGATCAGGGACTTGAAGATGGCGGTGGATGTCGGATTGGTGACCGGGGTCACGCCGGCGACGACGCCGACCGGTTCGGCGATCTCGTCGATGCCCATCACGTCGTCTTCGCGGATGATGCCGACGGTGCGCTGGCCAGCCAGATAGTTGGTGACATGCTCGCACGCGAAGATGTTCTTGGTGGCCTTGTCTTCGACCAGACCACGGCCGGTTTCCTCAACGGCCATCTTGGCGAGCACCAGATGCTTGTTCAAGGCGGCGACGGAGGCCTTGGCGACGATGCGGTCGACCTGCTTCTGATCGAGTTTCTCGAATTCGTCGAGCGCCTTCAGGCCCTTATTCACCAGCTCATCGACCTCGGCCTGAGCTGCGGCGAGCTTCTCCTCCGGAGTCGGCTTGGTCGGCTCTTCCTTCTTCTTTGCGTCTGCCACTTGAAGTCCTCCTCGATTCTTGGGTTTGCAAAGCGGTATTCGTTTATTCCTCATCCATCCGCATCGGATGGATATTACCGGGCACCGTTGTGACCTGAGTCACAATCTACCTAAGTTATCCGCGCTTGTATAGTACGCGTCGTGTCGTGCGCTTGATGTTCAATTCTTTGCTGTTTATGTTTATTTTGTCGCTTGAAATGCACATACCAACGCTAAAATCAACTATTTTGTTATGTTTTGTTCGGAATATCCATATATTACACACACGCGAACAATGTTTTTCCGAGTAACTTTTTGAAAAGCTATTTATTTTTTTATACAAAACACCACAACTTCTTGAAAGCACTTTTCTAAAGTAGAATAATTCCCAGACTTTGCATCACGGAATACGAATGGAGCTCAATGATGAAGACGACGCCTCCCGCATCCGTCAAGGAACTCAACAAACGCGCCATCACGGCGTACCTGTATTCCAAAGGCCCTGCCACAAAGCAGATGCTGGAACGCGAACTGAACCTGAGTTTGCCCACCATCACACAGAATCTACGCACGCTGGAAGTCGAAGGCCTCATCCGTAAAGGCGAGCAACTCGAATCCACCGGCGGACGCAAGGCACAGACCTTCGCCTTCGTCTGCAGGGCGAAGATCGCAATCGGCGTGACCATGCGTGCCAACGGGTTGACTCTGTGCGCGGTCGACCTTGGCGGCAACGTCATCTCGCGCAAGTTCAAGCTCCTGCCCTACCACAACACCGACATCTACTACCAACAGATGGGCGTCATCATCAACGCTTTCGCCGCGGGCGTCGAGAGGAACGACGACAACGTTCTCGGTGTGGCTTTCAGCATCCAAGGCATCGTCTCCGCGGACGGACAGACCATCACCTTCGGCAATATCATGGGCAATACCGGACTTCGGCTTGACGTCATCGCGCAAAACGTGAAGTTTCCATGCATCATGATCCACGATTCCGATGCCGCGGCCATGGCCGAACTGTGGTTTGACCATTCGCTCACCGATGCCGTATGCGTGTATCTCGAAATGCGTCCGGGCGGAGCCGTCATCGTTGACGGCCAACTCTACCAAGGGCCGAATCTCTGCAATGGCACCATTGAGCATATGACGCTGGTGCCGGATGGAGGTGAATGCTACTGCGGGCAGCGCGGTTGCATGGATGTCTACTGCTCCCCCGAGGCCCTGACCGAAGACGGCGAAAGCCTATCCGGCTTCTTCAGCGTACTTGAACAGGGTGAACAGGAGCACCGGCAACGGTTTAACGGATGGCTTGGCAACGTGGCGCAAGCCATCCGCAACATTCGATCCATGTTGGCCGGCGATATCATCATCGGCGGCGAAGCCGCGCACTATCTCGACGATGACGATGTCACCACCCTTAAAAGACTCGTCGAGGAACGCAGCGCTTTCCACACCGATCATTTCACGCTACGTAAGAGTCTGTGCCTGGACAACCAGAACGAAATCGGTGCGGCATTGCGTTTCGTGCAGACCTTCATCGACGAGATTTGCGGCCACGCCGCCTGATCGGCGAATCAGGCGGCGGCCTGCGCGACTTTCTCGATCTCTTCCACGAGGACCCTTGGCGAAGCCGTATGCCTGATGCGATGCCCGTGGCCGTCGAAGCCGGGCTGCTTCGGGCGGATACACAGCGTCAGCACGAATGCCAGCACGTAGAGCGCGGCATAGGTCCAGCACACACCGCCATAGCCGATGGTCGGCAACAATATCGTCGCAATGCCGGGGCCTGCGAATGTGGTGAGGCCTGCGGCAAGATTGTATGCGGAAAGAGCCGCGCCCTGCTTGCCTTCGCCGGCATACAACGTCATGATGGTCGGAAGCGACGAGAAGGCGCAGGTACCGATACCGACGATGATCGCCGCGACGATCATCATCAACGCATTCGCACCGAACCATTGCGGTATGTAATAGAAGGCCACGGAACCGACGGCGAGCACCGCACACCCGAACCAACGCATCGGCCACACCCAGCCGAAACGGTCCATGAACCAACCCCAGAAGGTGTTGAAGATCAGTGTGACCACGAATACGAATCCCCAGATGCGCATCCATTCCTCGGTTTTGAAGATGTTGATGCCACCGTTGTGCGCGGTGCACAGGTACAGCGGCATGATGACCGGGAAGCCGTATAGCAGCAGATTGTTGATGATGCGGATGATGGCGCAGATGAGGATCTTACGATTCGTGACAAGGATGGTGGCGCCTTCGGTCAGTTCCTTCAGCTGCTCCTTGCGGCTCAAGCCCTCACCTTTAACGATCTTATTCTTCGGCACGAAGAAGAAGCACATGACCGTGCCGACGACGGAGAAGGGCAATGCGAACCAGAAGGTCTTATATTCGCCGAAAACCGGCATGATGAAACTTGGCAGATAGGCGCCGAACACGCCGATGCCCAAGGAGAAGCAGGTCCAGAAGAAGCCTGTGGCCGAAGCCAGCCTGGCCGGGGAGATGTATTGCGCCATCAACACTACGAAGCTGTAGATGAACAGCGGGTACCCGATGCCTCGCAACGCATACAGACCGAGAATCAACAGGTAGACGTGGCTGGGGATGGCAACGCCGAGGAACAGCAGATGGATGCCGATCCACCAGCATGCACCGAACAGCATGACCCTGCGCGCACCGAACATCTCGGCCAGTACACCGGCAGACCATCCACCGAGCGCCGCGAACAGGCCATATATAGTCACTAACAGTGAGGCCTGGGATGAGGCGAATCCCTGGTCCACCATGAATTTCGACAGGAACGTCAGTTCGAAACCATCACCGGTCATAAAGATTGCGACGGCAAGAAAACCAAGCATCAACGAACGAGGAACGCCCAGTCGTTCAAGAATACCGATCATGTGAGCACCTTTACTCGATTTCCATGCAACATTGAGGAAATCGTCCGAATCGTCATTAAGGGTTTGGATGGGGAGCCACGGCCTCATCGCCGTATCCCCCAATCTTGTAGGTGGGGTAGCGATGGCCGTCGCAGCAGAGGATACACGGCGGCCATGCCCGATCATCCGGGAGCCATACCCCTTTATGAGGTCAGTCGCCGATTGCGACGACGGCCTTGGAAACGCCGGAAATCTTGCCATCGAGGAAATCCTGCACCTCTTCGAGCCCGAGCTCATGGCTGATCAGTCCGCCGATGTTCATCTTGCCCGAAGACACCAGCGAGATGGCGTCACGGAACGTCAACGGGTTAATGAAGGACCCTTGGATGGTCAACTGCTTCTTGTAGATGTCATAGGTGTTCATTTCGAAATGGGCTTCCTGCGGGCCGACGCCGAACATCAGCACCTGGGCTCCCTTTTTCGCGGCACTGATGGCCTGCGCCTGCGTTGCCGGAAGTCCAACGGCCTCGATGATGACGTCATAGGCCTCGGACGGAATCTGCTCACGGGTAGTATTGTAGGTTTCGGTAACGCCGAACTGCGACTTGTTGCGTTCCAACTTCTCGTCGAAGATGCCCGCCAGGTCGACCCGATGCACACCGTAGGCCTGCAGCAGCTGAGCGAAAATCTGCCCCATGAAGCCGTCACCGATGACCAAAGCCTTCTGGTACGGGTGAAGCTTGAGCAAATCAAGGCCATGCACCGCACAGGAAACGGGCTCGATGGCTGCGGCGTCGCGCAGGGAGACGTTGTCGGGCAGCGCATAGACCACGGTGGCCGGAGCGGTGAACTGCTCGGCCAGACCACCGTCACGAGTGACGCCGACGGCGCTCAGATGGTCACACAGTTCCGGACGCTGAGTAAGGCAGTACTCGCATTGACCGCAGTAGATGTTCGGATCGACGGCCACCCGATCGCCGACCTTGACGTTGGTGACCTCAGCACCGATTGCGGCAACGACGCCCGAGTTCTCATGCCCCAGCACGATCGGCGGCACGGCTGCGGCGGAGCCAGGACGGCCCGCATACAGATCGTGATCGGTACCGCACACACCCGCATATGCGGTGTTGATCAGCACCTCATTCGGCAGTATCTCGGGAGTGGCCAGATCTTGGATCTCGAATTCCTTGACGCCGGTAAGTACCAGAGCCTTCATGATTGTTCCTTTCCACCTTGAAAGTGATGTCCGACAGATTGTTCCGCCTGATAGCCCATGACTATACGCTTTTTTAAATTGTTTTGCAAATTTCTTTTCATAAAGTTATTTATAAAGTGTGTCGCAGTTTCTCGACCAATGCACACCACCGGCATTCAGCCGTTTTCCGCCGAGCACGCAAGTCCGAACGCCGAGGTGCGTAACGATGTGACAGACATACCCCTTTCGTCAAATGTTTGACGACTGTCGTCGCTTACAATAGGTCTATGAGAAACCCACCCTTGCATCGTTACGCAACCCGACCTGGTCTCTACTTCACCGACGATGGTGGCGCGGACGCAGTAGTCCGTTCCGAAACGGCGGATCAGGTGTGGTTCTGCGTGCTTGAACCCCTCGACCAACCCAGTGCCTTCTACGCCGAAGCGGTACGCCTGTTCAACGAGCCGGACATCTCGTTCATCGAACAGGCGCAATCGCAGAAGATCTGTACCAGACGCATCCCCTCGCTCAATCTGCGGGAGACGCTGTTCATGATGGACGGCCCGAATTACGGCTTATGGTACGTGCACATACCCAAGGCATGGGACGGCATGCATTACGGCTACCGCGTGAACGGCCCATGGGACCCGAACCACGGCGTGAGCTTCAATCCATACAAGCTGCTGCTCGACCCTTATGCAAAAGGCATCGATGGCTCGATGAAGCTTAATCCGGGTGCATTCGCCTACGCATGCGAAATCATGAACGGCAAGGTCAAAGGTTCGCCGTTCGGCCCGATGAGCACCGTTGACTCACTGGGCCATATGCCGGTTTCCGTGGCCATCGACGATCGCGACGCGAACAAACATGAGGGCGAGCCCTCGCATCCGCATGTGGCTTGGAGCAAAACCATCATCTATGAGCTGCACGTCAAGGGTTTCACCGCCAACGCACCATGGTTGCCGAAAGAGCTACGCGGCACCTATGCGGGCCTGGCCCACCCCTCGACGCTCTCCTATCTGCAGGATCTGGGCGTGACCTCCATCGAATTGATGCCGATTCAGGCCAAGCAACCGGAACTGTTCCTGCAGGAACGCGGCCGCACCAATTATTGGGGCTATTCCACATTGGGATACTTCGCCCCGGAGCCCTCGTACGCCACTAGGGCCGCGCAGGAGGCGGGAGCGGCCGCCGTTCGCAAAGAGGTCATCGACATGGTGCGCGCACTGCACGAAGCGGGCTTCGAAGTGATCATGGACGTGGTCTACAACCACACCTGCGAATCCGGTCCGGAAGGCCCCACCATCTGCTGGCGCGGTCTCGACAACCTCTCCTACTACAGGCGCAACAAGGAGAAGATCAGTCGCCTGTACGACACCACCGGATGCGGCAATACGCTCGACTTCACCAACACGCATGTCGTCACCTTCGCGGTGGATTCCCTGCGCTACTGGGCCAAACGCATCGGCATCGACGGCTTCCGCTTCGACCTGGCGGCCACGTTGGCCCGTCTCGACGGCGATTTCACCAGTTACCACCCGTTCCTGTACGCCCTGCGCTCCGACATGCTGCTGGGCAATCTGAAGATGATCATGGAACCTTGGGACGTCGGTCCGGGAGGTTGGCGCACCGGCCAGTTCGGCATTCCGTTCGCCGAATGGAACGACCGGTTCCGCGATACCACACGTAAGTTCTGGCTGACCGATGTGGAACGTAATCGAGGCGGCGAATCCGGCGTGGTGACCATGCAGGAGATGGCCACTCGTCTGTGCGGTTCGGCCGACCTATTCGCCACCGATCCCGGACGTGGCTCGACCGCATCCGTGAATTACGTGGCCTGCCATGACGGTTTTACCATGGCCGATCTTACGCGCTACCGCCACAAGCATAATGAGCGCAACGGCGAAGACAACCGCGACGGTACGAACGACAATCATTCGGTCAATTTCGGTTATGAGGGCCCCAGCGACGACCCCATCATCATTCAGCAGCGCGAACGGGCCATGGCGAACATGCTCGGCATGCTGCTCCTGTCGTTGGGCACGCCGATGTTGCTCTCCGGAGACGAATTCGGCAATTCGCAGAACGGCAATAACAATGCCTACATGCAAGACAATCCGACCACATGGCTGGATTGGGACTGGTTGTACAGCACCGAGCAGACACCGGAACTCAAGCAGTTCGATCTGGTGTCGCGTCTGATTGCGTTGCGCAAATCCCGCGATCTGTATGATCATGAGGATTTCTTCACCAGATTGAGCAAGATCGGACTGCTCAAGCGTTCCGATCGTGTGCACTGGTTCCTGCCGAGCGGCCATGCCCCACATGACGCCGATTGGACGAATCCAGCGGTACGCACCTTTGCCATGCAGCTGCTCTCTCCCGATGGATCGGGCCTGATGATTCTGATCAACGGTTCCGACGAAATCTCCCGTTTCCATCTGCCGGCCGACAAGGAATGGGAGATGGTGTGGTCCTCCGCCGAAGTTTCAGGCGAATACCCCGGCCAAGGTACGTCGGTGGACCGTGTGGCCGAACTGAATGAGGAATCGGAAAACAAGCCGGCGGGTCGTTTCAGCGATCATCTGCATCGTCTGAACATGATGTACTGGCACGCCGACGTGAACGACGGAACCGTGCCCGAAGACATCTATGATGCCGAAGGCGCTGATGATCCGACCCTATGGACGATTCCGGCGTTGAGCATCAGCGTGATGCGGCAGATATCCGCCGACTGACCGCACTCATAACGAGGAAGCCCCTCGAAGGAACGAATCCTTCGAGGGGCTTCGTATAAGCCGTAAAGCTTTAGCGCTTCGAGAACTGCGGAGCGCGACGAGCCTTGTGCAGACCGGCCTTCTTGCGTTCCACGACGCGGGCGTCGCGGGTCAGGAAGCCAGCCTTCTTCAGGGTGGCGCGGTTCGCATCACGATCGATGGCGTTCAGCGCGCGGGCAACGCCCAGGCGGATTGCACCGGCCTGACCGGTGGTGCCGCCACCATCAACGAGGACGATAGCGTCGAACTTGCCTTCGAGCTTGAGCAGAACGATCGGGGAGTTGACCTCACGCTGCAGCAGCTTGGCCGGGAAGTACTCTTCCAGGGTGCGACCGTTGATGGTCCACTTGCCGGTGCCCGGAACCAGACGAACGCGAGCGACGGCTTCCTTGCGACGACCGGTGCCGTAGCCCGGAGCGATGGCGGAAGTGCCGGTGCCAGCGCCAGCGTTGGTTTCGGTGGTGTACGAGGTGAGCTCCTCTTCGGTCTCGAGAACCGCGGAGTTGTTGGTGTTTTCAGCCATGTTTCTTATCTCCCTTCGGTTCACTTAGCCTGCTGCGAGACCTGAGCGATCTCGAAAACCTGCGGCTGCTGTGCGGTGTGCGGATGCTCGGCACCACGGAAGATGCGCAGGCGACCCAGCTGCACCTTGGCCAGACGGTTCTTCGGCAGCATGCCCTTGATAGCGGAACGGATGATGCGCTCAGGATCCTTTTCCAGAAGTTCGGCGTAGCTATCGCGACGCAGACCACCCGGACGACCGGAGTGCTTGTACAGTTCCTTGCCCATCTTGTTGCCGGTCAGAGCGATCTTGTCGGCATTGATGATGATCACGTGGTTACCGGAATCGGCGTGCGGAGCGTAGGTCGGCTTGTTCTTGCCACGCAGCAGGATGGCTGCCTGGGAGGAAAGACGGCCGAGCACCACGTCGGTGGCGTCGATGATGTACCAGTCGTGAGTCAGATCAGCTGGCTTCGGAGTGAAAGTTTTCACGATGTACCTTTTCTATATATTGTGTTCCGGACCCTCCGACCGCGCCGAACGTTGGTTAGGCGTTGCAATGGTGCCGTTTTCGGGTCTCATTATCCGTGGGCTCCCTGAAAGTCCTCGATGGCGAGTGGGAAAAGCGCTTTGAAGGACCCCGTAGGGAAACACAACAATCTACTAGTGTATCGCCAGCCTTGACATTCGGCAACACGAAATGCAAGGGGTGCCCACCGGCATCGCACCGGCGGACACCCCATGCCCGACCCGTCCGGAATCAGCCGCGCATGATGGCGGCAATCTCCTGAAGACGCGGTTGGTCGAACAACTCTTCCAAGGGCACGAGATTGCCCTTGCCGTCAGCCAACGGGATACGCCAGTTCGGATACTCGTTGTTCGTGCCCGGCTGGTTCTGCGTACGCTTTTCGCCGACCGCGTCGACGATGGAGGCGGCCATGAGCTTGCATGGCGAGCCCTTGAGCCCGCGGTACAGCGCATCGACGATCTCGTTTTCGTTGGCGAGCTCATCCCGCAGGGCAGCCTTGTCGAGATACCCCTCCTCGACGAGCATGTTCAGCATGGCGTTGTGCTCGGCGGTCGCGGAGGCCTGGAATTCCTCCACCGGCCCGGACAGCAGGCCCAGCTGCTCACGTAGCTTGACGTGGCCGTATTCGAGATAGCCGGCCGCCGGCGGCATGTCGTGCGTGTTGACGGAGGCCAATGCATACGGGCGCCAATCATTCGGCGCACGGAACTCGCCATCGAACTGCTCGAACCATTCCACGGCACAGCCAAGAATGCCATGCGCGGACAGCGACTTGGACACATACGGCGGCACCACGCCGAGGTCCTCGCCTACCACCACGCCACCGGCGCGCGAAGCCTCAAGCGCCAATACGCCAAGCATGACGTCGGAATCGTAGTACACGTAGGTGCCGTCGGTGGCCTTCTTGCCTTCCGGAATCCACCACAAACGGAACAGACCGAGAATATGGTCGATGCGCACGGCACCGGCATTGGCGAACATGCCATGCACCATATCCCGGTACACTTTGTAGCCGGTCCGCTCCAGAGCGATCGGGTTCAATGGCGGCTGGCTCCAATCCTGGCCCTGCTGGTTGAACATGTCCGGCGGGGCGCCGACCGTGGCACCCTTGGCGAAACGTTCCGGATTCCACCACACGTCGGAGCCGGACGGATGCACGCCCACGGCCATGTCGGCGACGATGCCGATCTTCATGCCGGCCTCGCGTGCGGCCTGCTGCGCCGCATGAAGCTGCTCGGTGGCCACCCATTCGAGCCAGCGATAGAACTCGAGCGTATCGGGGAATCGGTCGCGCAATTCCCGAATCTCGACGGAATCGCGGTTGAACATACGCTCCCAATTGTCGGGCCTGCCATTGGGCGCGCCCCATTTGTCGTAGCACAGGCACCACGTGGCATAGGATTCGAGCTCGTCGCCGCAACCGGCCAGGTATTCCTTGAACTGCGTCTGGCGCTCGGCGGTACGTCCGGACGTGAAGATGATCCACAACGCGTGCATCTTGGCCCGCCACATGGCGTCGCGGTCGATGACCTGCGCATCGCCGTTGAGCGGTTCGACACGCGCATGCAACTCGTCGACCTGCTTCTTGCCATCAGGGTTCAGCGTGGCATATTCCGGCACGGATTCCGGGCGAATGTAGCTGAAGTTGATGAAGCGACGGGAGATCGGCAGGTACGGCGACGGCGTCAACGGCGGCACCGGTTCGGCGGCATGCATCGGATTGATGAGCATGAAGTCGGCACCGGTCCTTCTCTTGGATTCGACCAGCAGGGTCTTGAGATCCTCATAGTCGCCCACGCCCCAGGAGCCGTTGGAACGGATGGAGTACAGCTGACTCATCCAACCCCACAGGGAGCCTTCCTTCATGTCATCGAGCAGTTCGATCTTTTCCGGAGCGCTGATAACGGTTGCATCCTGGGTGCGCTCCCCCACCCGTACATGCAGGGTATGGTATCCGGCCGGCAGGTCCTCCGGCAATATCACCGAAGAAGTGGAGACGAACGTGTCGTCAATCTCATGGATGGAGCCGTCGCCGGCACCATAGGCGATCTTCCCCACGAATTCACTGCCATCCTCCAACGTGATGCTGGCCTGCGGCGCCTCGAGGACGCCGACGTTGACCAGCACCTTGCTCGGCTTGCCCACCGTGTGCAGCACCGTGGGTGCCACCAGCCGTGAACGGCGGTCGCGAAGAATGGATTCCATGGACTGTTCGATCGCCCCATCGTTGGAAGCGTCGATACCAAGCGCCTTGAGCACCGCCACCAGAACATCGTCTTCGATTTCATGGTAATCATGGCTCATGCCCACATAGCTGGTGGCGACGCCGACCAACTTGGCCAGACGAATGAGCGGCCGGGCGAGACGCGTTGCGTTTTCGGTCTGTTCTGTCATAAGCAACAGTCTAGAACCTTTCAACGTGCGCCACGCGTACTTTCCTCACGAAATGACAACGTATTCAATACGATTCGTCATGCACGACGCGATTGCGCGGCCCGGACCACCTCTCCGGAGGGATCTTCGGCAAGCTTGACGAGCATCGCCGGAGACGTGTTCGGGTTGAGCGCCACTGCCCTACGCACCATGGAAGCCAATACCGCAGGAGCTTTCGGCTCGAGTTCGGTGCCGAGCGCGCCGAGAAAGTCAAGGGTTTGCGTATCCATGTTCGGATCCTGCGCCCCTTCAAGGCGCATCTTCCAAGATGTGCGCTTGTTCCGCAGGGCGATGTCCCTCACCTCCGCGGATTCGTCCTTGGTGAGGCGGCCTACCAGCCAGTTCTTGTCATCGGCGTTGCCCGCCACGGCCTTGCGCACCTCAACGGATTCGTCGGTGGACAGTTTGACCAGAATGTTCGGGAACGGCATGGTTTCGGCCAGGAAGATGCGATCCTCCAACGGAGTATGCGGATTGCCGGCCACGGCCTCCAGCAGTGCGGTGGCACGCGAGAATGCGGCCTGTTCGGCACGGTCCGGCAACGGACGTCGGGCGAATTCGCTCAGCTCGGCGGCATCGGTGGAGTGGCGAAGACGCTCATACGTGGCGGTCAACGGTTCGAAATCGGCGGGAACCGCCTGCACATCCGCCCGTTCGGCGGTGTCGTTTCCGGCATGCTCGGCATGTTCGATGTTCTCGGCATCAGTCATAGTCTTCACCTTACGCCATACCGTAATCGAAAGCTCACAGCTTGACCGGACGGTTGGTCGTACCGACCAATTCCGGCGTGACGGCCGCGTTGAACGCCTCAATCATGCGGGATTCAAAGGTCGCGGCATGCTCCTGCGGTACGATCGCACGCATTGCGATGCGATCCGTATACTGCGCGTCGACCTGCTCGCCCTGCACTGACGCCAGTAGATTCTGGAAGCTGCCGAGCTGCGGGTAATCCAGCACTATCCGGTATTCCCCGCACGGTACGATCCTCGCCTTGCTCGCCGCTTTCACCGCAATGGACGCGCCGGTCGAATAGGCTCGGATAAGCCCGCCCGAGCCGAGCAGGATTCCGCCGAAATAGCGAGTGACGGCAACCACGCAGTCGGTCATCTCATTGGCGCGCAGCACATCGAGAATCGGCTTGCCGGCGGTGCCGGACGGCTCACCGTCATCACTCATCCGTTCCGCAAGACGACCGTCGGAACCGCCGCAGACCGCGGCATAGGCAACATGACGGGCCTTCGGATGCTTCTCACGAATCATCGCGACGAAGGCGAGCGCATCATCCAACGAATCGATATGACAGGTGTCACCGATGAATTCCGACTTCTTTTCGACGAACGCGTCATGCGCCGGCCGATCGGCGGAATCAAGTATGGTCTGCATGCCTTCAACCTACCCGATTCAGCCGACCTGACGATCAGACGACGACGTTGAAATCCTCGCCCCTGAAGAATGCGGCGACGGACTGCACGACCTGCTCGGTGATGCCGACGTATGCGCCATCGGTACGCCATGCGGTGTGCGGGGTGAGCACGATGCCGAGAATCCGGCACAGCGGGTCATCGGCGCCGAGCGGCTCATGTTCGAATACGTCGAGTGCGGCGGGAATATCGCCGCGTTCCAGACGCTTGAGCAGTGCTCCGGGTTCGAGGATTTCGGCGCGTGCCGTGTTGACGAACAAGGTGCCGGGCCTTAACGCCTCAAGGTTTTCGGCGGTGATGATGCCGCGCGTGGAGTCAAGCAGCGGCATGTGGATGGACACGACGTCGCTGCCGGCGATCAGCTCATTCATATCGTCGACCGGAGTGACGTTGCAGTCGGTAAGCACCTGTTCGGGCACATGCGAGTTCCATGCGGAGACCTTCATGCCGTAGGCGTTTGCGATACGGGCCACAGTCTGGCCGATGCCGCCGAGGCCGATGATGCCGAGCTTCTTGCCGAACAGTTCGTAGCCGTCGTTGCCGGCCCAGTCGCCCGCCTTGACCTCGCGGTCGAGCTGTCCGACATGACGTGTGAGCTCCATCAGCAATGCCATGGTGTGTTCGGCGACGGCATGGTCGCCGTAATGCACCACATTGCAGACACGGATGCCTTGCGCCTTGGCCTTCTCAAGATTGATGTAGCTGGCCACGCCAGTGCCACCAAACGCGTAGCACTTGGCATGGGTGCGTTCGAGAATCGAGTCGGTGCAGTGGAAGCCGATCACCATAACGGCGTCGGCTCCATCGCAACGGGCCACGATGGTGTCTTCATCCAATGTGAAATCCTCATACATGCGCACTCGTGCAATGTTTTCCAGCAGTCCGAAACACCGCTTGAACGGTTCGATCATGGATGCAACGACCACCGGCATGACGACCAGCGGCAGATCGGTGCGTTCCGGCTGGGTCTCAACGATTTCGACCATATATGGTTCCTTTCCACGCAACTTACGGCGACATTACGATGACGACGTTACGATTACGTGGCATATTCTGTCACAATGCTATTTCCCGGAAGAAGTCGTCTGCTCCGTGGTGATGTTCCATTCCCGTACGACGTTCTGGTCGGCTCCCATGGAGTAGATGACGTTCCATATGCGTTGCCGTTGGTTCGCATCCTCGGCGTCGTTCCAGCATGTGCCGTCGGGATGGTCGCTGGCGAGCGAGCACCACTGGTACTGTCCCTGCCGCATGTTGGCGGTCGGAATCCAGTCGATGCGGCTGACGCGCCAGGAACCGGCCACGCCTTTCTTGCCAGCGAACTGCACGCGGGCGGTCACACCCTGATTGTTGACCTCGTTGCCGGGAATGTAGGAGGTCACGGTCACCGCATTGCCCAGGCCGTAGATGATCCAGGTGCCGTTGTAGTTCTCGATGGGCTGCGCGCAGTGGCATCCGGCGCCGTAGATCACGTCGAACGCACCGGTATCGGCCAGTTCATGCGCTTCGGACTGTTGCCACGAATCGGCGTAGTCCAGATACTCCTGCACCGAGTGCATGGCGATGGCCACCACGTCGGCTCCCTGTTCGCGCGCGGCCTTCGCCTTGGCCACGGCTTTGTCGATATCGGCCTGATGATTGGGATCGCTCGCCTCACGCAACCGATCGACACGCCAATCGAAATCAGGAGTCTGCGCATTCAACGACACCGTTCCCGAGATCAGGCCGAGTTTGCCGCCACCGGTCGGCGAGTCGATGACGAGCGGCTTGGTGGAATCCTCTTCGGTCTTGTAAGAGCCGGTCTGCGCGATGCCGTCGGCCTCCAAGGTGTCCCACAGGCGCGAGATGCCATCAGCACCCTGGTCCCATGAATGGTTCGACGCATGCGTGCAGGCACGATAGCCGACGTTCTTGGCGGCATCGGCGACCTCCGGCGGAATGTTGAACACCGGATAGCCGGTATACGGACCGCCGCGTTGGGCGATCGGGGTCTCAAACTCGCACACCGCGATGTCGGAGGCATCGATATATTTACGCATCGGCTCAAACAGGCTGGTGAAATCGAAGGCCGTGCCATCGGTGGCCGCGGTGTTGGCACTCGCAAAATTATTCCACAGCCCCTCATGGAACAGCAGGTCGCCGTTGACGAGCATGGCGATGCAGTCCGTATCCGGGCAATCCGGGGAGTTGCCGTGATGTTCCGTCGCCTCGTTCTGCTTCGCCGTCGCCTTTGCCTGCGATTGCCGTGTGGACGTCGTTGCCGGATTCGCCACATGAGTCGTCTCCTGCGAGCGCACCTGCTGTACTACGAACCACCCTCCGACCGCCAGCACGGCGATGATGATGATTGCCGCAACCATTGCGATCCTGCGCCTGCCGGCTGTCAGCAATTCCGGATTGGATGCATGCAAGGCATCTTTTCTGATACGCATGGCCATACCCTTCTTCTTCGATATTCTCTCTTGTTCAAGAATATCGAAAAGCGCAGCGAACCGCGGTGTTGAGGTACCTGAAACGTTGACTTCGGTGGAATGCGACGGACGGTCACCACTTTCGTTCCATAGCCTGAAAACGTTGATATTCCGCCGTTTTGGCATGAAAAAAGGGCTTCCGGATTGCTCCGAAAACCCTTATGGCGGAGTCAGAGGGATTCGAACCCTCGAGCCGCTAAACACGACTAACACCTTAGCAGGGTGCCCCTATCGGCCACTCAGGCATGACTCCACTGTTGTGACTGTGACGTTGTCACGACGCAACAGCATGTAACTATAGCATCTATCTGGAGGCAAAACACCAGAAACCGGAAAAATCGTAAGCCGTTGGCGTGATTTCGCACGACACGAGACGCACACTGACGCCATATCGGCACGAAAAATTGGCCCGCGACCATCTGACGACCCGGCCTCTACGCGGGATTCTCGTCTCCGGAGAACGTGACGATCACCGCCACAATCACCAATGCGATGCCTGCACACTCCCCCAATGTCGGGACCTCACCGAAAGCGAGGGCGATGAACGTGGCCATGGCGGGATTGATGGACTGCACCACGGAATAGCGTGCGGACGGAATGCGTTGCATCACCACCTGATCGGTCAGATACGGCAGGAACGAACCGAACAGCGACACCAGGAACAGCAATGCCAGCAACGCCGCAACGCCCCACGAGGCGTGCACCCAGGTCGCGTCGGCCTTGGGCCTGGCCAGATGGGCGATGGCGCCCGGAGCCAGGAACACCGACTGCATCAGCCAACCAAGCACGGTACCCCAGCACAGCATGTCGATTGGATGACCCTTGGTCGCGACTTTGCCTCCGAGCACGATATAGCAGCCCCACATGGAACCGCCGATCAGAATGGCGATCAGGCCGATCAGGAAGCTGCCGCCGTTCTCGCCGCCAAGCGAGATGCCGGCCAGCAGCACCACGCCACAGGCCGCAATGCCGATGCCGACGCGCTCGCGCCAACTATGCCCGGTGATGACGGCCACGCCAAGAGGTCCGATGAATTCGATGGCGGTGGCGATGCCGATATCCATATTGCTGATCGCCACATAATACATGGTGTTCATCAACACCAAAGCCGCGCCGAAACCCGCCAGCAGGGCCCAGTCCCTGCGGGTTCCCGGCAATGAATCGCGCCTGTCGGCCTTCCAAGGCTTACGCCATGCCAGTAGCATCAGGGCCATGAAACCGACGCGGTACCATGCGGCGTACACTGCGTCCAATTGGGTGAACGCCACTTTGGCCACGCCGGTGGCGGTATAGATCATCACCGCTTCGCAAATGGCGATGACGACGATCGGCAGACGGTTCAGCGCCGTCATGATGACTCTCTTCACGAGGCACCAGCGTACTCACGGGACGGCCGAACAACGACACGCAACGCGATGTGACGATCACACCATATTCGAACATCTGTTTCAATCAGCGGCGGAAATCGCCTATCATGGAACCATGAGCACGGCACCACGAATCGCAGCGGCCAAACGTGACTGGGGTCACGATGAGACCGGCTGTACGGTGCTGCATATCGACATGGACGCCTTCTACGCCTCACTGGAAGTGGCACGGCACCCGGAATATGCGGGCAAGCCGGTCATCATCGGCACCGGCAACCGGTCGGTGGTGTCGGCGGCCAGCTATGAGGCGCGCGCATACGGCATCAATTCGGCCATGGCGAGCTCGCGAGCGCATCAATTGTGTCCGAACGGCATTTTCCTGCCGGTCGACATGCAGTATTACCGCGCGATGTCACGACGCATCTTCACCGAGGTGTTCAGTCGAATCACCGATCGGATCGAACAGGTGTCGGTGGATGAATGCTATATGGACGTTTCCGGCGCATTGCTGCGCTGGCGCACTGCTTCCGCAATCGGCGCGTGGATTCGCGAACAGGTCGCCGCACGCTACCACGTGACCTGTTCCGTCGGTATCGCGGCGAACAAACTGGTTGCGAAAATGGCGTCGACGAATGCCAAACCGAACGGCATGCTGATGATCCCCCTGGCCCGGCATGCCGAATTCGTGCAGATGATGCCGCTGCGTGGCATTCCGGGTATCGGGCCATCACTCGAACGACGGCTACGTACGTGGGGCATCAATTCGGTTGCCGATGTGGCGAGGATGGATGAAACGACCTTGGCCGAGGCCACGGGTTCGACGATTGCCGCGCACGGGCTGTATATGGCGTCACATGGTTTGGATGACCGCCCGGTCACGCCGTACACACCGGAAAAGTCGATAGGCTCGGAGCGTACGTTCGACATGGATACGCAGGATATGCGGCAGGTATGTTCGATGTTGCGGCATTGCTGCGATGAGGTGGCGAGCACGTTGCGTCGGCGAGGACTGATGGCACGCAAGGTGATGGTGAAGCTGCGCTTTCCGGATTTGAGCTACGTCACGAAGGGACGCACCATGGAACGGCCGACGGATATGGCGAGCGTGCTGTATCCGCAATGCGTCGACCTGCTGTTGCGGATGATGGGCATGGAGTCCGGCTCGGCGCATGCGATTTCGTTGCCCCGTCCGATACGTTTGGCCGGCATGAGCGCCAGCGGCCTGGTCGAAGCCGGTTCCGCCATCATTCAGCCGTCGCTGGAGGACCTGCTGGAGGAAGAAGGCACGGCGCAGGATTGCGACGCCCGCAGGAAGGAGCCGAAAACCGAGCGCCTGCGTGGAGCCGAGCAGGCGCTGGACGCGGTCCGGCGCAAATACGGCGACGACATCGCCAGTTTCGGCATCTAGCGGGCCAGACGTTCGGCGGCGTCAGCGATGGCGGCGTTACCGGCGGTGGCGGAGAACCGCAAATATTCCGGAGCCCCATAGAATTCGCCGGGACTCGCGATGATGCCGATCCGGGCAAGTTGCTCCATGTCTTTCCAACAGTCGCCGGACTTGGCCTTCACCCACACGTACAAGGCCCCGTCGGGTATATCGGTGCAGTACCCGTAGGCGCGCAACGCACTCACCAATATGCCGAGACGATTCGCATACCGTTTGCGCTGCGCTTTGACCGACTCCAGATCGCGAAGTCCCACGGCCATGGCGGCCTGTACCGGTCCGGGAATGATCTGCCCGATCTGCTTGCGATACGCGGTCATCGGTACGATCAACGACTTGTCACCGGCAATGAACGCCGTACGATAGCCGGCCATATTGGACTGCTTGCTCAAGGAATACAACACAAGCACGCCTTGTGCGGAGCCGCCGCACACATCCGGGCGCAGGGCGCATGGCGTGGATGCGAGAGTGTCCGCATCCGCTTCGACGTCCACGTTTCCCCACTGCATCAACGCATAGCATTCGTCGGAAAGCACCACGGCCCCGATGCCACGTGCGGCCGCCACGATTGCGGCCATCTGCTCGGCGGCGAGCACCGCACCGGTCGGATTGCATGGCGAGTTCACCCATACGGCCTTGACGCCCGGCACATCCTTCCAGGATTCCACATCGGCCACGTCATCGACCTTGAGCACCTCGGCACCGGCCAACTGGGTGCCGATCTCATAAGTCGGGTAGGAGACCTTCGGCTGCACCACCACGTCACCCGCACCCAAGTGCAGCAGGGAGGCCATCAGCGCCACCCCCTCCTTGGAGCCGACGGTCGGCACCACGTCCGCATCAATCGCCGTCAGATCGACATTGCGCGCCGCCGCGAACCATTCGGCGATGGCGGAACGCAGATCGGCGGTGCCGGCGGTGACCGGGTATCCGTAGGCGTTTGGATCGTTTGAAGCCGCACCAAGCGCCTTGCGCACCGAATCCGGCACCGGGTCGACCGGCGAGCCTACGGACAAGTCGACCATGCCACCGAATGCGGCCTTCGCCGTACGCTTGAAGGAGGCGATCCGTGACCAATCGTACGGTGACGAAAACTCATGAAAACCCATCCGTGGAACTCCTTACGTCAGTGCGCTGCGATACTCGTTCCAGCATACGACGAAAGGCCGCCACTCGACGTGACGGCCTTCGACAAAGCAAATGGAGACGGAAAGTCTCACTGATTCTGAGGGGGCAGTGCCGCCACCTGTTCGGGATCCTTACCGATCGGACCCGCTGCGGAAGCGCCGCCCAGATCGCCGACCTCGGCGAAGAAGCTGACGGCGGCATCCTTGTACCAAGCCCACTCGTCGGGCAGATCATCCTCATAGAAAATGGCCTCGGTCGGGCACACCGGCTCGCATGCGCCGCAATCCACGCACTCATTCGGATTGATGTACAGGGAGCGGGAACCCTCATAGATGCAATCAACCGGGCATTCATCCACACATGCCTTGTCTTTGACATCGACGCAAGGCTGAGCGATCACGTACGGCATGGTTACCTCCTTACAAACTTGACTGTTCCAGACTACTCTTGCTCTCGGGCAACATCCAATTCGCCGGTGCCGAGACAGGCATGACGGTAGCCGTAGCCGAAATAGATGGCGAAACCGACCAGAAGCCATACCACGAAACGGATCCAGGTGAGCACACTCAGGTTGAGCATCAGCCACACATTGGCGAGTGCAATGAGAATCGGAATCCACGGATTGCCGGGCATCCTGAACGTACGTTTCAGATCGGGACGCTTTCTGCGCATGATCGGAACGGAAATCGCGACCAGCGTAAACGCCGACAACGTGCCGATATTCACCATGTCGGCAAGCACGTCGACGTCGGAGCATGCGGCGATCAGTGCCATGACCACGCCCACGATGACCTGCAGACGGACCGGAGTGCCATGCTTGCCGGTGTGGCTCAATCCACGCGGCAGCAAGCCGTCACGGCTCATGGCGAACACCACGCGCGTAAGCCCCAGCAGCAGCACCATCACCACGGTGGCCAGACCGATCACGATGCCGAAGCTGATGATTTTGGCGGCCCAGTTGGCACCGACCATTTCGAAGGCGGTGGCCAGCGACGGACTCGCCTGCTTGGCGAGATCCTTATAGGAGACCATGCCTGTGGTGACGATGGCGACGAGCGTGTACAGCACGATGATCAGGCCCATGCCCACGCCGATGCCCAACGGTACGTTTCGTTTCGGGTTAATGGCCTCTTCGGACGTGGTGGCGACCACGTCGAAACCGAGGAAGGCGAAGAACACGAGCGCCGCGCCGGAAATGATGCCGGCCACGCCATAGATGCTCGGGGTCATGCCGGTGGCCCACTGCCACAACGGCTGGTTCATCACGGCGCTCACGCCGGAATCAGAGGATGCGGCGGGCTCGCTCGGCGGGATGAACGGAGTGAAGTTGTCGGCCTTGATATAGAAGAATCCGACGACCACCACAAACAGTACGATGGCGATCTTCAGCACGGTCAGCGCCCCATCCACGCGGGCGCCGATCTTGGTGCCGAGCACGAGCAGCGCGGTGAAGAAGGCTACGATGATCAGCGGCGCCACGTCGAAGTTGAACGATCCGATGGCGATGTTGGTATTGATGTTCCAGCCGATCAACCGGAAGAAGTCATTCAGGTACACGCCCCAGTATTTGGAGACGACGGAGCCCGCCATGAGCATTTCCAGAATCAGATCCCAACCGATCACCCACGCGATGATCTCACCCACCGTGGTATAGGTGAAGGTGTAGGCGGAACCTGCCACCGGAATCATCGATGCGAATTCGGCATAGCACATTACGGCCGCACCGCACACGATGCCCGCGATCAGGAAGCTGATGATCACGGCCGGTCCGGCGTGGAAAGCCGCAGCCTGGGCTCCGATGGAGAAGATGCCCGCTCCGACGGCCACGGCCACACCCATGATGGCCAGATCCCACCAAGTGAGGTCACGTTTGAGGGAACGCCCCGACTCGCCTGTTTCCGCAATGGTTTGCTCGACGGATTTCTTACGGAATACGTTCATCGCGATCCCCTTCCTCCATACAGCCGGTCATTCCGGCCGCTCTCGACAAGGGGCAAGTATAGAACGATACCGTCACATTGGCGTCACTTGAGATCCATGCCGATGACGACCGGTTCGGGTACCAAGCGGATGCCATAAGCCGCTTCGACGCCATCCTGCACGGTTTTGGCGAGGTCGGCGATGTCGGCCGCGCTGGCGCCACCCCGATTGGTCAGCGCCAGCGTGTGCAACGTGGACAGGCCAGCGGTCGCGGTCGCGGCGGTTTTGAAGCCCTTGTGGAATCCGGCGTGATCGATGAGCCATGCGGCGGAGGTCTTGACGCCCGGCTCGCCGTCCGGCAGGGTCGTGTCGAAACGAGGCGCATCTTCGGGAAGGGCGGCCGCCTGCTCGATCGTCAGAATCGGGTTCATGAAGAAACTGCCGCAGCTATGGCGATTGAAATCCGGCTCGTCATTGCCGGCCTGAGTACGTTGCGCGTCATGCGCGATGGCGACCAGCCCGGCCTTCTTGGTACCGCGCATGGGTTCGGCAAGGTAGCGGTGGGAATCCTCCAGCATGCCCTTGGCGGCACGCACCGCAAGCACGGCGTTGCGGATATCCTTGGTATTCATACGATCACCGACCTCGACGCCAAGCGCCTTGGCGAGCTGACCATAGCCGACCACTCCGGTATCGCTATGGTGCAGAGCGAAGGTGACGGAAAGCACCACATATCGGGGGGTCGGGAAGAATTCATCGGCCGGCGTAGCCGGAGCCGCATACATGCTGGCCTTGAGTGCACTCATGCGGTAGCCGAAGCGCAGATCTTCGGCGGTGAGGTCGCAGGTGCGTTTCTCCTTGCGGTCCCAGACCTCCACGCTGCGCACGCTGGAACCGACCTCCTGGCCATAGGCTCCGATATTCTGCACCACCGATGCGCCAACGGTTCCGGGGATTCCGGACAGTCCCTCCACGCCTTCCAGACCGAGTTCGACGCAGAAATCCACGAAATCGTCCCAGTTGCAGCCGGCTTCGGCATTGACGTGTACGATTCTCTCGCCGTTCTCCACCGGAGCGGCCTCGTCGAGCACGTTGATGCTGCGGCGTGCGTCGCGAACGACCACACCGTTGAACGGCGTGTCGGCCACCAGCATGTTGGAGCCGCCGCCGATTACGCATAACGGCAGTCCCTTGGCATCCGCATCTTCAACGGCTTCGATGACGCCGACACGCGAAGTGGGTTCAAGGAAGATGGCGATGGGCCCGCCAACGCCGATGGTGGTGAGATCTGCAAAACTTGTCATAGTGCTCCAGAATAACAAAAACCCGACCGAAATGGTCGGGTTTGAAAGTGTTGAACTCGCTCAGCGGGTCTCGCGATGCACGGTCTGCTTGCCGCAGCGGGAGCAGAACTTCTTGAGCTCAAGACGATCCGGCGTGTTACGGCGGTTCTTCGTCGTGATGTAGTTACGCTCCTTGCACTCGGTGCATGCCAGCGTGATGCCCGGACGAATGTCGGCGCTCTTGCTTGCCATCTAGTTCACCTCTTGTGGTTCGTTGCTATACCGACATGCCGTCGGCCTTTGTAGCGAGAAAGAGACTCGAACTCTTGACCTTACGATTATGAGTCGTACGCTCTAGCCAGCTGAGCTATCCCGCCATGAGAGCCTCGAGTGAGAATCGGACTCACGACCTCTTCCTTACCAAGGAAGTGCTCTACCACTGAGCTATCGAGGCGTGGCGGATAGTGGATTCGAACCACTGAAGCACGAGGCGACTGATTTACAGTCAGTTCCCTTTGACCGCTTGGGAAATCCGCCGTGCTGCCTGTTTGGTTTGAACCCCAACCGGCAACCCGTTTAGTATGCCACGACCCCTCCGATAAACGCAAATACGGCGTGTCGCACATGGTCACACCCCTCATAATCGTTGGAATTCCACGCTTTTTACGTAACACGTTCGTCTCCAAAACGAAACGAGCCTCTGCAAGACTTTCCCCATGACTTCAGAACTCGTACACCACGGACAATCATTCGACGACCAGCCGCTCGGCTTCGGCACCAAATCCATCCACCTCGGCAACGGCGTGGACAAGGAGACCGGAGCGATCCGACGGCCGATCACCCTGGCCAACGCCTACGCACTGCCCTACGACCCGAGCGACATCAACTGGTCAAGCTCGGACGTGAACCTCTATACGCGCAACGGACACCCGAACCAGCGTTATCTCGAGGCGAAACTCGCCAATCTCGAAGGAGCCGAGGACGCCGTCGTGCTCGCCTCAGGCGTGGCCGCACTCGCCGCCACCTTCACCACCTTCCTCAACCGGGGCGACCATGCGATCTTCTCCGACACGACATACATCGCCGCGTACCGGCTCCTCAACCAGATTCTGCCCGAGAAGTACGGCATCGAAACCTCCATCGTCGACACCTCCGACCCGGCTAACGTACTCAACGCCATCAAGCCGAACACCAAGCTGATTCATCTGGAGACGCCAGCCAACCCGACCCTGAAGGTCACCGACATAGCGAGCGTGACGTCAATCGCCCGCGAGGCGCAGGAACGGCTTGGCCATGACATCCTCGTCAGCGTGGACAACACCTTCAATTCTCCGTACAACGTACGCCCGCTGGAACTCGGCGCGGACATCGTGGTGGAGAGCCTCACCAAATACATCAACGGCCATGGAGACGCCCTCGGCGGCATGATAGCCACCACCAAGGCCCGAACCGACGAAATCCGCTTCACCGCCCAGGTCAACTACGGCGGCATCATCAGCCCGTTCAACGCATGGCTGATCAACCGAGGCACGGTAACGCTCCCGCTGCGCATGAAGCAGCACAACGCCTCGGCACAGGCCATCGCCGAACATCTCGAACGGATCGACGCGGTACGGTTCGTCAGCTATCCGGGACTCGAATCACACCCGGGACACACCGTGGCAACCAGCCAGAAGGCCCACCCGGCGGCCGGATACGGCGGCGTACTCGCCTTCGGGCTCAATACGGACCACGAAGGCCACAACCGGTTCGTCTCCAAGCTCAACGTCATCACCTCGGCGGTCTCGCTCGGACATGACGAGAGCCTGATCGTGTTCCTCGGAGAGGACGACGAACGCCAATACCTGTACCCGCAGGAGTTCCATCAGGGCTTCTTCCGCCTTGCAGTCGGGCTCGAAGACACCGACGATCTGATCCGAGACATCGACCACGCACTCACGGAAGCCGGATTGATGGAATAGCGATTCCCGATCGGGAAACCGCAACACAGAAGCCACAAAACGAGCGAAGCCCCGTTCCCACACAGGAACGGGGCTTCGCCATGAACAAACGGCGCTACGCTACGCTCAGCCGAGGATGGCCAGAATATCGCGGGCGGCCACGATGAGGTAATCCTCACCCTGATAGTGCACTTCGGTGCCACCGTACTTGGAATACAGCACCTTGTCGCCGACCTTGACGTCGACCGGAATGCGCTCGCCGGCGTCGTTACGACGGCCCGGGCCGACGGCCAGGACTTCGCCCTGCTGCGGCTTCTCCTTGGCGTTGTCCGGGATGAACAGACCGGAAGCGGTCTGGGTCTCGGCTTCCGCCTGCTTGACGATGATCTTGTCTTCCAACGGTGTGAGTGAGATCGACACTGTGGACCTCCTCTTTCTTAAGAGAAATCGATACTTACCGCGCCGGGACCCGCTAGCAAGAGGCTGACGATCACTTACGGCGTCGTCCTTTTCGCGCTGGGATATACTCTAGCGCGATTATTAGCACTCTGCCAACTCGAGTGCTAATGCTGAGAGAGAAACCCTATGAAAAAGCCTGAAACCATGCGGTTTCAGGCTTCGACACGTTTATGCGCCTCACGCGCCACGACGGGCCAGAATGGCTTCCAAACCGGTGCCAAGCGAATCGGAGGTGGCATCGGGAGCCGTCACCTCGGCACTGACCTCCGTATCATGAAAGTCCTTGACACTGACCTCGTTGAGCTGCACGCCAGCCTCGACACGCGCCCCGCTCTCATCTTCATCCATGTCGCTCATGGCATCGGAAGGCACGATCAACGGTTCGACGGGTTCGGCCTGCTCAACCGGCCTGACCGGCGGTATGGCCTTGGCGACCTGCCTGGTGGACTTGATTTCCATGCTTTCCGGCACGGCCTGCCTGACTTCCACACCGTTGCGCGGAGCTCCCAGCGAGAACGAAATCAAATCCTGTGAGGATTGGTCCGGTACGGAAATCTCCTTGGAAACCGGCTTGTCCTCGGCATGTTCAGCCGTATCCTGCTGCTTGTCACGCTCGTCATGAATGGACAGACCGGCGTTCCGCCGGTCCGGAGTGGCTTCCGGCGCAACCTCGGCCTTCGCCGCGGCCTCCTGCTTGCGCTTGTTCAACGCACGATCACGGTCCGCCTTGCCGCGTTCGACGGCCTGGCGAATCTCCCCTTCCGGCATCACATCGGTCGGAACCTGCGCTTCGGCAATCCTGCGCGCTTCGGCCAGTTCCGCATCATGCAGTCTCCTACGTTCCGCCTGCTCGGCACGCGCACGCTCACGTTCGGCGGCGGCCTGCTTCCTCATCCGGGAACGATATCGGGCGACTTTCTGCTCCCAATCCCTCGCCTGCTTGGCGGCACGCACGCCAAGGGCCATCACCGCAACCAGCATGACCGCCGGAATAAGCGCGAACCATGCGCTGAAATGCAACGCAACCGCTGCGACGATCACCGCAATCGTCGTCACGGCCAGCGCAACGACGATGATCCGACGTCGCCGGATCGCAGCTCGGCGAAGGGTGCGCACTTGGGCGATATGCTCTTCGGACATCCTGCCCCCCTGAGCCTCGGAAGACTGCATTATAGCCCCTTTCGCCTGCGGCGTGCTCACGTCGGAGAACCTCGTCCCGCTATCGGCATCCACAAGATGCAACGACGGCGAAAACCGGTCTTCGCGATGTTCGATCACTCGCTTCATGCCTTTGACCGTCCGTCGGGGCAGCCATCCAACCATGAGAATCACGACAATCGCAAGCACGACCACCGTGCTTAACGACTCATAACCCATAGGTCACAAGAATAGGTGACTTTCTGACAATCTGGCCACATCCGTTTCGGGCGTGTCGGGCCTACGCAGTCATCAGCCTGGCCGTGAAACCGTTGGGGGCGTCCTCGGATGTCATGGCGTAGGTCTCATGATCGCGCCACCGCCCATTGACATACATGTAGGCGCGGCGCACCCCCTCGAAATGCGCCCCTACCTTGACGGCGACACGTCTGGAACGGGCGTTTTCGGGCAGCAGTGCAATTTCCAGCCGATGCAGGTGCGGCCCGTCGGGGTCGAACATGGCCCAATCCGCCAACAACGTCACTGCCATCGGCGCGAATCCACGCCCAGCGCAACGTTCATCCACCCAATACCCGACTACGCCGGTACGCATCGCGCCGTAGCAAATCGCTCCGAGCGAAATCTGGCCGACAATGCGCCGCTGATGTTCCATGACGAACACCACCCCGGTGCCGTCACGCTCGTTACTGCGCAACCGCCGTATCCACATATCGAACGACATCGACTGGCCGTGCAACGGATCGCCCGACTCCCACGGACGCAACCAGGCATCGTTGCGCCAGCGCACCTCATTCCATTCGTCGTCATCATCCGCAGTAAGCGGACGCAGCCGGATCGGTACCTGCAGTGCCTGCGACTGTATGAACTGCGGCACGGCGATGGCATTGGACCGTATGGGACATATCATGTCGCGGAATGCTTGGAAAACGGTCACGCACCTATTGTGCCACCCACCGCCCCGCCGTCACGTTCCATACAACATGTCGTGATACAACAGGCGATATGGACACGACCGAAGCGACCGACCCCCCGGAGGCAGCCGAACGACTGCGCTCCATGAAACAGGCCATGCGCCATCAGGCCATCGCCGCACGCAAACGCACCACACCCGAGGAACGCCTCGAGGCCGGCCGGCGCATAGCCCTGCATGCCTGTGACGAAGGTCTGATTCACCCTTTCGCCACGGTGGCCGCCTTCGTTTCCATGGGTAGCGAAATTGCGATGGCCCCGCTGCTGCAGGCGTTGCTTGACGCGCAATGCCGCGTACTGGTGCCCCGATTGGGATCCGGCATGACCATCGGATGGAGCGAACTCGACGATCTGGAAGGGTTGCGCAGCGTTCGCGGCGATGACGGTTCGCCGAATACGCGCCGTCCGCAGGAACCGGATAGTCCCTCCGGCGGGCCAGACACGCTCAGCGATGCCGAATTGATCATCGTACCGGCCTTCGCGGTGGACCCATCCGGCATTCGCCTGGGCCGTGGCGGCGGCTGGTACGACCGCGCACTGGAATACAAGGCGGCCAAGGCGCAGGTAGTGGCGATCTGCTGGCCGTGGGAGACCACAAGCACGCCGATACCGCACGAGCCGCACGACGTTCCCGTCGATGCGGCGCTCACCCCGGACGGGTACATGGCCATTCGATGAACGCGACGGCCACGCATCGCCTGCGCACATTCTGTGAAATGCCCCATCGAGCCGTCTCAGGGCGCGTACTAGGATATGGTCACGTTACGAAACCCGTGTGAACCCCGTTTGAAGTTGTGGAGGAAAACCGTTGCCTACCTATCATTACCGTTGCAAGAACTGCAATTACGATTTCACCGAACAGCAGTCGTTCAGCGACGACCCGATTACCGTGTGCCCGAAGTGCGGCGAGGAGCAGGTGCGTAAGGTCTATTCCGCCGTTCCGATCGAATTCAAGGGTTCCGGCTTCTACCGCACGGATAAATCCAAGTAGACAAGGCACTGGAGCCAGGCACGACACGCCGATGATGTGGATAACCCCCATCCTTCGACCACAACCCCTGATCCGGCTTGCGCGATCATATTCCCACAGGTCATCATGCTCGCATGATGACCTGTTTGCATAATCTGACGAATCAGCCGTCCATGCGCCGCCTGGCCAGGAATCCGCTTCGGAGCGCACGATTGCGCCGCCTGTTGGCTGCATTATGCGCGGGATTGGCGGTGTTCCTGGGATTGCAGTGCCTGCGGTCGACGGTTGAAACCCGTCCCGCAGTCGTGACGACCCAACGCATCCGCCGCGGCGACACGATCACGGCCTCCGTCGTCGCCGTAAGAGACATCCCATACGATGCCGCCTGGAATGACGCATTCCATACGATTGATGACGTTACGGGCATGGTCGCGCAAATCGACATTCCCGACGGCGGCATCGTCACGGCAACGATGGCACGCGCCTCTCCCATGATTCCGCAAGGCCATACGGCGGTCGACGTGCGATTGGCCAGCTCCATCGACGAGCTCGACGTCGGCGATGAAGTGACGCTTTCCGGCGCCGTGCCTACGCAAGGGGATGCCGGCGATGATGGCGGAACGCTGCGCGAGCTTGCGTCACGGGCGATGGTGATCGGCAAGCCCGCCAAAGACGCCAATGGCATGGCCACGGCGACGTTCGCCATGTCGCCGGATGAAGCGGCGGCCGTGCTGCAAGTACAGGAGTATGCCGCCATCATTGCCGTCACCCGGTAGCTTCGACTCACGCCCGCCGCGTCTTGCCCGTCCGGAACGACTCGGGCGGACGACCGGGATCAATGACCGCGTTCGGAGAAGACGCCCCAGTGAGGGGGCAGTTCGGTGAGGATGCGTTTGTCGTCATCCGCCGCACGCTGCCGGTCGGTGAGCACGTCCGACGGTTCGAGCTTTACGCCATCGGCATCGAAGAGCTCGGTGCCCTGCCGTACCACACGCTTATGTTTGCGCGGAGTGCGACGAGATGCGCAGTATCCGGATACCACTCGTACGGCCGGACCGTCGACGGACTCCTGCCCGGAACGCTCCTTGTCGGAAGCCGCTTCGCTCACTTGCCCTCCTGGTAAATATCGCTCAGACGCGCCACGATACGGTCGACTTCCTTATCGGGATTGACGAACGCGCCGACGCTCCACACGGTCATCACGGACCATCCCAACGATTCGATGTCCTGCAACAGTACGCGGTGGCGTTGCCTGGTGGACTGCAGTCCCATGAACTGGGCATCATCGGTCAGCACGGCCAACGAGAACGGCTTGTCGGGCAATCCCACGACCAGCGGCAGCCTGGTACCGCGATCGAATCCGTAATCGACGGCGACCTTCAGGCCACGGGCACGAATACGGTCGGCCAAGTCGTTGAACAGAATGTTGGTGCCGGACTCGTTCTCCGACGGGCGTACCGGACGATCGTCAAGCTGCTCGGCCCAGCGCAGCACGGTCTTGAGCATCTTCGGACCGGATTGGTGCAGGCGCTCGTCATCCATGTCCGTCGAGGAGAATGCGGAGACGATATCGACATGACGATCGGCAACGGCCAGCGCATCCAATAACATGCCGCGGCCGCCTTCGGCTTCAAGCGCGCCGAACTGCTGCAGCAGGCGGCCATGCGAGGTCTTCGCATAGCACATCGCCACTATGGCGTCGGTGGTATGGGCTCCGGCGACATCGGTGATGTCCACGATACGTACATGGCGCAGGAACAGTCCCATCGCCTTGTTCTTGGTGGCCATCGCCTTGAGCTCGGCTCCCAATCGGGTACGGAACGTATGGGTGAGCGCCACCACCGTCAGGGTGTAGGAGGCGGGCACAATGGTGAACGAGGCGGCACGCTGCGTGATGATGCGAACCACTTCGTCGATCTCCTGCTGGCTGCTCTCCACCAGTCCGGAGGTCATGACGGGCACGCCGTTGGCCTCTTCGATGTAATGGTAGGCGACTTCGCCCTGAGAACCCTCACGAGCCACGTCGAGCGACAGCGATCCATAGCCTTCGGATTCGAGGAAGGCACCGAGTTTCGGCGCACGACGAACCGGACGGTCGGCGATCTTCACACTCGGCAGCAGTGCGATCAGCGACCGTACGCTGTCGGAGGTGACGGTTTCGCGATGCGCGATCACCACGACCTGCTGCGCGCGGCAGACGATGCTCATCAATTCCACGGACGGAATATGCGCACCCGCATCGATAATCACCACATCGGCAAGAGGAGCGGGATCGGTGACTGCGGCAAGCGTGGCTGGGGTGGCCATGAGAATCGGCTTGGCCGCGGCGAGGATCTGGGCATGCTCCTTGTGCAGGCGATTCAACGACACGCTGCGGGAACCGGCAAGCGTGGTATGCAGCAGATTGGCCTCCTGCGTGCGGGAGAACAGCATGTCGCACAGCCGGCGCATGGATTCCTGCGCCACCATGGGCCCGACGGAGCGCACATGCTCCACATCCACCTGGGCGAATCGATCCGCTGCGGCCTGCAGGGCCGAACCGTCCTGGTTGGAGATGATCGCGGAGGAACGCACGATGTCTTCGAACACCGTGGTCCACCAAGCCAGCTGCAGTTCGCCGGCCACGGCATTGTCGTCGATGCCGCGATTGCGTAGATCCTCCACCAACTCGTCAAGCCCGATGTCATGGAATTCACGTTCCAGACGGGCACGCTCCGGTAGGGTGTCAAGCGACTGATGATCGTCGTACAGGGCTTTGAGACGCTCCTCGACCTGATTGAAGTCCACGGTCTCCAAGCTGCCGCCCATCGGCGTGGTGGCCAGAATCGTATTCAGGGCCGTCATATCGCGGGTCAGCTCGTCCTGGGTTTCCAAAATGTCGTCAAGCTTGGCGGGCAGCACCGGCCAACCACCGTGCGGCACGAACATGTGCCACTGTTCCGACTGCTTGGCCACCACCTGCAAGGCGTCATGCAGGTTCTCCACCTGTGCGCCGACACGTAGCAGGCCCTTGGCTTCCTTGATATGGCGGCGGCGCTCCCAGAATCCCATGGAGCTGCCTTCGGCCTTGCGTTCGGCCTTCGGCTTGGTGGCCTCGATCATGGAGACGATGTCACGTTCGAAGATCTCCGGCTGGAACACGTCAAGCACGCGGCGCAGATTCTTGAGCACCATGACCTGGCGGCCCCACTCCTGCGCGGTGGTCGGAATCGGGAAACCACAGGTCTGCACGGTGCTGGCCACCTGTTCACGGGTGGCGGGAAGCACCTTGCGCAGCAGTTCGACCACGCGCTGATGGGCACTGACGGCCTCTTCCTCGGAATAGATGGAGGCCTTGAACCAAGCGGTGTCCTTTTCGGTGATCGAATATTCGCCAAGTTCGCCGGCACGCTGCATCTTGACGGCCCAATCCTCCATCTTGTCGCTGATGGCGTGGGCGGCCTGCTTGCTCAGGCGCACATGCGTGGTCGGACGCGTGGGCAACACGGCGATCTGTGCCAGGTTCTGAATGGTCTGGTAGGCGGAAACGCCCCATTCCTGGCTGACCCCGTGCAGATCGCCCAAGTATCGGGTCAGGCGGGAACGTACGCCCACCAGTTCGTCCGCCAACTGATCGAAACGAGAGGTGGCGACGCCCGACTGGAATCCGACCGCCGCAATCAGCTGGCGGTCGATGGCCGCGTTGGCGCCGTCGTCGGCGATGTCGAGCAGTTGCCCGCCCATCTCATTGGCGTTGATGGCCTGCGCAAAACGACGCCGCTGATTGGTGACGCACGGCACGTACAGCACGGACCGGCCGCTCATCACGCAACGCGAGGCGATGGCTGCGGCCTGTTCGGCGGTGTTGTTGCCGATGGAACTGTCAACGAACAGCGAATGCCCGGAAGCGGCAATCTGTGCGGCATAGCGAACGGTGTTGCTGACATCGCCGACCTCATATTCACCGTGCGGATCGCCATCAAACGGGCTGTATTCGGCGATATCGGCATTGTTCAGCGCGTCACGGGCGGCCTTGTCTCCGGCGAGCGCGTCCAGCACGGTATTGCCGGTAGGTCCCTGCGCCAACTGGTCGATGATCTTCTGGCTTTCCACCAACATCTGTGTGGACGGATCCATGAAGCATCCGAGAATGATATGACGCTCGATCTCGAAATCCGGGAATGCCGAGGTCGCGCGTGCGGTGATGGCGGAGAACACCGCCGAGGTTTCGGGAGTGCCGCTCTCGTAGTTGGAACCATCGAACAGCTTGGCCTCATCAAGGGCAACGTTATGTTCACGCATGACGGCGGCGAAGGAGGCGTTCAGGCGTACGCGGCCGGTAAAGGCGATGGTGGTGCCGCTTTCGGCGGTTTTGCCGGTCCGGCGCACTTCGACCGGGTACATGAGCACCGGTACCTGATTGCCCTTCCATGTGGCCACGCCCACGACCAGCGACAGTTCGCCCACACCGCTGATACGGCTTTTCGTCTCACGATCGTCAATCACGCGTTCCACGCGGCGGCCGGCCGCACGCAGCATGCCGTTGTCGCGAAACAGCGAATCCAACGTGACATGCCCGCTGGCGAACAGTTGCGCGATGCCGGAGGGGTGGGCATGCGTCAGATCCAGCTGCGCGGTCAGTTGCGTCACGTCTTCAAGCGGGGAAGGCGACAATCCCAGACGGTACTGCTCACGCCAGCCGCGAATGCGGTCCAGCGCAGTGGTGGACCGCTCATTGCTTTCGCTCATGTGTTGACTCACTTCCCTACCGCTTTACGGTATTCCGCATACCCAGGATTGCGAGACAGGGCTGCGTCGATATCTTGATTGCCCAATGCCGACAGCCATGCGTACAGATCATCGTACAGCGACGGGTTCATGGCGAGGAACGGCAGCAACTGCGGATGGCGTGCCATCTCGAACTGCACGGTGAAGTCATCGGTGCGTTTGGCGTCATCGGAGGTCAGGCCGTCGACCTCGATGGTCTGCTCCTGCTTGACGAAACCACCTTTGGACACGCGCTCGAATACGGATCCCGGTTCGAATACCGGAGTGAACGTCACGGTCGCGTCGATGGACGGCTCGATATCGTTCCGTGACGCCGACGGGCGGAATCGTTCGTCGTCGGCGCTTACCTGAGGCCGCTCATCGTCGGATCGGTCGGATGATTCGGCCTGCTCAGCCCGTTCGGTGACCGTCTCCTGCACCGGCTGTGACTGTTCGACGGGTTCGACCGGCTCCTCTTGCCGCTCTTGGGTCGGTTCGCCCTGCTCTTCGTCTTGCCCATGTTCCGGCAGATTCAGCGAATCCTGCCGGGCATCGGACTCATCCTGCTGCCGATCGGCATTCCTGCCACCGAACAGGTCATTCACGGCAATGGTGTCGGACTTCAATTGTGCGAGCGCATCCGACTTCGCGGCATCGGCGGCCAATGCCTCATTGACGCCCTGTACGGTGGCGGCCTGCGCCTTGGCACGGTCGATGGCGTCGGTCAGCTCGACATCCTCCCGATCCCGTTCGGCTCGCGCATCGGCTTCCGCCTGCGCATCGGCGAACAAATCGCGCGGAGCATCGTCGTGCGCCTCATCCTGCGGCTGCACCAGCGATACCGACGGCAGTACTTCATATTCGGCCTCGCCGGCGCGTACCGGCGCAAAGGATTGCCGCTCGGCCTTATGCAGCGCGTCCACGCGAGAGGCCACATTACGGGCGTTGAACAGCGCGGTCGGTTCGCCGGCACGCAGATTCAGAATGTCATCCACCGACATGTCGGCCGCATCGGGCTCCTGCGGTCCCTCATCGGCAAGCGCATAATCGAACAGATCGGCCACCGCCGGCTTCGCTTCGGCATCGGCAGCGACTCGCTCACGACGGAACGTGACCTTCACATCACCGAACTGCATGGTGATCGGCGAGCTCGGCAACATGAAATCGACATCGGAGGGCAGTCGCATCAGTTCACCGTTCGGACGTACCACGAACGAACCGTTGGTGGAGTTCAGATCACGGATGGTCGCGGTGCCGTTATCGTCCACGGCGAACACCGCATGACGCTTCGACATCGACTTGTTGGAATCCGCGATATCGAGACGGGAATATCCGTCATCCGCCAGCGGCCGCAGCGGTTTGCGTCCAAGTTCGACGCTTTCGCCGGATTTCACCGTTTTCAGGTCACTTTCACCGACCCCGACGATCCACTGCTGCGCCGTTCGTTGATCTTCGCTCACCGTTCCGGCCTTCCTTTCGCACACAACACTACTGCCATTGTGTCATGCTTCACCATGTTATGGAGGATTATGACGCGTCAAATTGACAACTTCCGCCTATTTCCCCCATTGTAGTGGTGACTTTCGCCCTCCGGACCGCTCAGAGCGCGATTTACGATTGCTTCAATCCGTCAAGGATGCGCCTGTGCACCGGAATGGTGCAGATCAACGTCAGCACATCCGAGACGCACTGAGCGCATTCCACTCCGGTGATGCCGAACACATGCGGCAGGATGAGCACGGTCGGCGCGAGGAACAGTCCCAGACGGCAGAAGGCAAGGAAGGAGGCGGCCACGGTTTTGCCGATGGTCTGCTGCATGGTGTTGGCCATCATGTTGTATCCGTTCAACGCCAATGTGCAGCATTGGAACCGAAGCGCGGCGGTACCGACCGTCACCACTGCGGCATCGTCACGGAAGACGCGCACCAGATCGGGTGCCGTAATCCATATGATCGCGGCGAAGGCAAGCATCGCGATGGTCGCGACCTTCACGCAGAACCAAAATCCCTTCATCACCCGTTGATGGAGGCCGGCGCCGTAGTTATACCCGCAAACGGGCTGGAAGCCCTGTCCAAGACCGATCATGATGGAGTTCGCGCCAAGCATGATGCGCATGACGATGGCCATACCGGCGATGGCCGCGTCACCGAACGGATTGGCGGCGATGTTCACGCAGGTGACGGCGAGCGTGCCGGCCGCGTTGCGAATCATGGAAGGCAGTCCGCCACCGGCGATCTCGCGGGCGAGGGGAACGGTAATCCGGCATTGCCGCAACGAGAAATGCACCACGCCGTATGTCATGCCGAGCGCTGCAAGAATGACGAAACTGATGGTCTGGCAGATCGCCGTCGCCAATGAGGCGCCGAACATGCCCATGTGCAGCAGAAAGATGAATACCGGTTCCAATACGAGATTCAGCACCGAACCGGTGACCAATCCGATCATGGCGAGCGAAGCGAGGCCCTGATAGCGCAGCAGGCAGTTCAAGGCGAAGGATCCGCACATCATCGGAGCTGCGACGAGCAGCGGTATCAGATACGTTACGGCGTATGGCTCGATCGTAGGAGTCGCCCCGAGCATGCGCACCAGCGGGTGTAGCGTGGCCAATCCGACTACGGTGATGACCAGGCCTGAGGCGAGGGCTCCGACAAACCCGACGGAGAGCAGTCTGGCCGCACGTGCGTCGTTGTGTTTGCCAAGCTCGCGACTCATGGAATTACCGGCGCCATTGCCGAAGAAGAATCCCATGGCCTGGATTACGGTCATCACGCTGAAGGCGATGCCCATGGCACCGGATTGCGCGGTACCGAGACGTCCGATGAAGAACGTGTCGGACAGGCTGTAGATGGTGGTTACGAGATTGGAGATGATTGCCGGGACGGCGAGCCTGATGATCAGTGAGCGGAGCGGACCCTGTGTCATTTCCGCATATTCGGCATCGGCATCCTTCTTGGTTTTGGTTTTTTGAGATTGCTTGCTGTTCACGCCGCCACACCATACTCACCCACTCTTTGACGACCCTGTGTTTCCCCGACCGGCGAACAGCCACCGCGTACAATCCGCCTCATACCAACGATTGCCAAGGTTGCGCATATAGCGGAAAACCCCGATTGCCATACGGCAAACGGGGTTTTCTCCAAGCGTGGTGATTGCGGCTTCAAGCCGCGCGAATCACTTGAGCTCGACGGTAGCGCCGGCTTCTTCGAGCTGGGACTTGGCCTTCTCGGCGTCTTCCTTCTTGGCCTTCTCCAGAACGGCCTTCGGAGCGCCGTCGACCAGAGCCTTGGCCTCGGCCAGACCCAGGGAGGTGATGGCGCGGACGGCCTTGATGACCTGGATCTTCTTGTCGCCAACGGCGGACAGGATGACGTCGAACTCATCCTTCTCTTCCTCAGCCGGAGCAGCAGCGCCCGGAGCGGCAACGGCGACGGCGGCCGGAGCGGCAGCCTCGACGTCGAACTTCTCTTCGAAGGCCTTGACGAACTCGGAGAGCTCAACCAGGGTCATCTCACCGAAAGCTTCGAGCAGCTCATCGTTGGTGTACTTAGCCATAATGGCTTCCTTTCATTCTTGGCGACGGGGTCAAATTGAAGAGGTAACCGTCACCTAAAATTTGTATCTTTTCTTTTCAGTTGTCGATTCACGCGGCGAGCCGCAGTGAAATCAGGCAGCCTTTTCCTGCTTCTCGCGCAGCGCATCGATCGTACGCACGGCCTTGGTCGGCAGAGCGTTGAACAGGTACGCGGCCTTGGACATCGTAGCCTTGATGTCGCCGGCGAATTCGGCGAGCAGCTGCGGGCGAGACTTGAGGTCTGCCAGCTTCTGAGCACCTTCGGCATCGTAGACGGTGCCATCAGCATAGCCGCCCTTGATGATCAGTGCCTTGTTGGTCTTGGCGAAGTCACGCAGGGTCTTCGCAGCTTCGATGAAGTCACCCTTCACGAAGGTCACAGCGGTCGGGCCGGCGAGGATCTCGTCGAGACCTTCGATGCCAGCTTCCTTGGCTGCGATGCGAATCAGCGTGTTCTTAGCCACAGTGTAGGAAGTATCGCGGCCTAGCTTTTCACGCAGTTCAGAGATCTGCGGAACGGTAAGCCCGCGGTACTCGGTCAGGTAGATAGCATCAGCGTCACGGAACTTATCCGTAAGCTGGGCGACCACCGCTTCCTTTTCGGGCCTCTTCATGGCGTTCCTTCCTTAGTCGGCCATTGACTGTGAGGTTCGGAACGTCTCGCCGGGCAACAAAAAAGCCCTGCACGCAGGCAGAGCAACATTCGACCGCTAAGCGGCATACCCTTGACGGGCGTATGTTCTTCAACCTGCGTTGGCTTGGCGAACCAAACTTCGTGAGTGTTTGCACACTCCAACCAACGGTCTGTGGTTTACAGATGAACAACTTACGGATGACGCTGGACTAACCCGCTCCGGGCGTGTCGTGTCCGGCCGACAATCGGAATCCAGCGAAAACCGAAGGAGCCTCTCGAGCCTCTTTCGGAAGATTCACGCAATGTGCATGACTCATGGAAGTGCTACGGTTGGGCTCGTTCGGAATCCTATGATTCCAGGCGAGTCGCGATTCTCGCCGGAGCAAGCCCCCCGCGCAAGCCGGCCCGCTCCTACCAACCCAAGAAAGATAGAGATAGAGAATATGGAAAAGTTCTTCCATCTGAAGGAGAACGGCACCACCGTATCCACGGAAATCGTGGCCGGTCTGACGACGTTCTTCGCCATGTCGTACATCATCATCGTCAACCCGCAGATCCTGTCGCAGACCGGCATGCCGTGGGGCGGCGTGTTCCTGGCAACCATCATCGCGGCCATCATCGGCACGCTCGTGATGGGCCTGTTCGCCAACGTTCCGTACGCGCAGGCCGCCGGCATGGGCCTGAACGCCTTCTTCACCTACACCGTGTGCTTCGGCCTCGGCTTCTCCTGGCAGCAGACGCTGTGCATGGTGTTCCTGTGCGGCCTGATCAACATCATCATCACCGTCACCAAAATCCGTAAGATGATCATCAAGGCCATCCCGGAAGTGCTGCAGAACGCCATCGGCGGCGGCATCGGCCTGTTCGTGGCCTACGTCGGCTTCCTGAACGTCGGCTTCTTCACCTTCACCACCAAGGCCGACGCCAAGAGCGGCGACACCGTACAGGCCACCCCCGGCCTGGCCGTCATGAACAATACGACCATCTGGCTGTTCCTCATCGGTCTGCTGTTGGCCGTGGCCTTCACCGTACTCAAGGTGCGCGGCGGCATGCTGCTCGCCATCGCCTTGACCGCCATCATCGGCATCCCGATGGGTCAGACCACCATGGCCAACTCCGTGTCCATCTCCGAGACCTTCGCCCAGCTGCCGCAGACCTTCGGCGTGATCTTCACCGCCGACGGCTTCCCGGCGCTGTTCTCCGACGTGGCCAAGCTGCCGATGATCATTCTGACCATCTTCGCGTTCTCCATGTCCGACACCTTCGACACCATCGGCACCTTCATCGGCACCGGCCGCCGCACCGGCATCTTCTCCGCCGCTGACGAAGAGGCCCTTGAGAACGGCTCCGGCTTCTCCTCCAAGATGGATAAGGCCCTGTTCGCCGACTCCATCGCCACTTCCATCGGCGCCATCTGCGGCACCTCGAACACCACCACCTACGTGGAGTCCTCCGCAGGCATCGCCGCCGGCGGCCGCACTGGTCTGACCTCCGTGGTCGTAGCCGTCTGCTTCGCCCTGTCCGCATTCCTGTCCCCGGTCATTTCCGCCGTGCCGAGCGCCGCAACCGCAGGCGTGTTGGTCGTGGTCGGCTGCATGATGGCCTCCTCGCTCAAGGAAATCGAGTGGGGCGACATTTCCGAAGCCATTCCGGCGTTCTTCGCCTCCGTGTTCATGGCGTTCAGCTACTCCATCTCCTACGGCATCGCCGGCGGTTTCATCACCTACTGCATCGTCAAGACCTGCAAGAAGCAGGCCAAGGACGTACATCCGGTGATCTGGGTAGTGGCGATCCTGTTCATCCTGGACTTCGTAGTGACTGCGATTCTGTAGTCATCCTCGGGCGTTCCAAGTCCGGATCGCTTCCGAATACACGACATGGGCGACTCCACCGTACGGTGAGTCGCCCATGTTGATATGCACCGTTATGTGCACTGTTGCATTCACGACGCGTTCATGCGTAGGCCGACGGGGACTTGCCGACCCGACCCAAACCGACCGCGGCAGGAACGAGCATCAGCCCGCCTGCTGAATGGCTGCGCTGAATTCGTCGATCAGACCCTCCATCCACGCAGTCAGCGAATCATACTTGTCCGGCATCTGTTCGGTGAGTTCCACCATCGGCACGTTCGCGGACTTCGCCGCGTCCGTGATCTTGCCGGTCAGATCGGTCTCCTCCTGTGTATTGACGACCAGTAGTTTGATCTCACCGGATTCCAATGCGTCGGTGAACTGCTTGATGTCGGTTGGCGTCGGTTCGCTTTCATTCGCGGTGGCCTGTGCATAACCGGTCGGCGTCACGTCCTTCAGCCCAAGGTCGCTCGCCAGATAATCGGCCACGGATTCAGTCGCCGCATAGGTCAGCCCATCAGCGGTTTTCTTGACCTCGGCGATGCTCTTGGCGAGATCGTTCTCCTTGGACTGCCATTGCTCATACAGCTTGTCGAAATCATCGGCCTTGCTCGGAACGGCCTTCTTGTAGGCCGCGGTGATCGCCTTGGCCGTGTCTTCGCGCACTTGCGCGGAGAACCAGACATGAGGGTTATCGCCGCTCTTCTTGCCACTCACCTCGGCCGCGTTGACGATGTTCGCCTTGGTGGACTTCGCCGCCTTCACGGCCCATGAGTCATAGTCGGCGCCGTTGACGACGATCACCTGCGCCTTCTGCAACTTGGCGATGTCCGCGGTGGTCGGTTCATAGTCGTGCGCTTCCACATTCGTGGAATTGATGATGCTGGTCACGTTGACGTTGCCACCGCCCAAGGCCTTCGCCACGGTGCCCCATTGATTGACGGAGGCCACCACGTTGATGGCGTCCTCATCGGAACCATTCGCGGACTGACCGCCGCCGCACGCACCCAATGCCGAAAGCATGGTGATCGCCGCAACCACCGCGACCGCCCTTTGTACCATACGCTTCATGATGTTCTTCCTGCTCAAACCTATGTATCGCAATCATCATAGCGCAAAATGAGAATGATTCTCAACAATGCGTGTCGCCGGGACCGAGTCCTTGCTTTCCAACGATTATCGGATAGGTATCGTCATAGGTCAGGAGTAGGAGACCACGAGAAGGAGGCGCGTATACCAAGGCTCCCGCAGGTGGGATTTGAACTGCGCCCCGATTGTTGGACGTTGTTAAATAGGATACAGGTCTAGGCTGCG
>ERZ506942.28-NODE-28-length-116856-cov-20.3156_pt1 | contig 116856 bp, 105 predicted proteins | sample MGYA00512900_ERZ506942 | MGnify/ENA metagenome assembly ERZ506942
AAAAAGGAGTGGATTTCTCCACTCCAAAAAAGTCTAACTTTTGGGGGTCACTACAGTGTCACAGTCCTTTTTTTAGTAAAAGGATACATTTCTTCCTTGTATATTCCATGCGTGTTCGTGAGAAAGCATATATAATTTAATTAACAGATAGTTAGGGGGAGAAAAAATGATTTTTTCAATTACAATGAAACTGGTGTTCGGGTTGATCGGTTTATTATTAGTGGTACGTTTGCTTGGGAAGAAATCCATGTCAGAAATCACACCGTTTGATTTAGTCTATACGCTTGTTTTAGGTGGGATCTTAGAAGAATCAACCTATGATGACAATGTCCATGTAGGGCATGTCCTATTTGCCATTGCGCTTTGGGCAGTAATGATTTATGGTATCGAACGTATCGTCCAAAAAAATGAAAAGGTCAATCGTTGGGTCAAAGGCGAGCCATCTGTTCTAATCAAAGACGGCGTCATCAACATGACAGAGTTGACAAATAACCATATCGAGATGGAGCAGTTGCGAGCAATCTTAAGACAGCAAGAATGCTTTTTTCTTGAAAATGCCAAACATGTTATCCTAGAGAATGCCGGTCAAATGAGTGTATTGAAAAAATCAGATGAAGACAAAGCTTTATCGATCCTGCTTGTAGATGAAGGGCAAATTCAGCATAAAGTGCTTCAGTCCAATCAATTGACTGAAGCATGGCTTATGGAGAACTTGAAGAAAGAAGGCTATGCAGATGTAAAACAGCTGATTTATGTTGAATGGTCAGAAGAAAAAGGGCTCTACATACTAAATAAAGAAGACGTCATGCATGAATCTTACCGAATAGATGGATAGATAGACAGAGGTTGTGAAATCAGCGCCTTGGCTTGTTACTCAAAACTAAGCGACTTTTTCACAACCTCTGATATCTAATATACGTTGTTCCAGAAGTTGCTTCTTCGAAAAATAAGCCAAAATTCCACAAAAATTTAAGAAGCAATTTTCGAAAAATCCTTTCTTATTTTTTGAAGTTGATCACTTCTGTCACAACCTCTCATGTCACAAACCATTTTTTTGTTTCCTTTAACTCAATATACCGTACGTCTTCCCACAATATCGGCTGATGGTCAATCATAAAGTAATCTTCATAGGCTTCACCAATGAAGTGCCCTTCGACCTCATCCAAGAGTCTTCCAAATTCATCTTTTAAATTGAGCTGAATGATTACTGCTTTACGAGATAAAAAGGCTTCTGTCAGTATACTATCGATTTCTTGCAATGTCATTTGTTGTTTAGGAAGAGGCTGTTTGCGTGCTTCTTCTTCATTTTTTTTGATACCGTTGACTAGTTCTTCCATCGCAAAAGCAGTCCCCCATTTTAATCCAAATGGCCGATCTCGATACTCGTTATAGTCAATGAATTTTTTTGCTGTCCGTCTCATCTTTTCCACCTTCTAATCCACTCATACCACCTGCATGCCCGCCAACGAGAGAACTACGTGCGATGGCGCGTCCTCCTTGCAAGAGACTATGCGCATGGATGATTGATTGAAAGCCGTATTTTTTTCTAATCGTATCGACAACAAAATCAACTTTCGCTTCATTTATCTGCTTTTCAGGATCTTCAAAAAGGTTAAGCTGTAAACCTGTCGCGTATACGAGGTCGGAACAGTTCACGCCTACACGCCGAATATCCTGGTAGTGGTAATGCTGGTGGAAAATGGTCAATAAAGCATCTGCTAGATCTCTGCTAGCATTTGTCGCTTCGATTTTCATTTGCTGGTGAAACCCGGTCTTGCCATTTGGATCAAGATAGCCTAAAGAGTATCCTACCCATAAGCTGACTACTTGTGTTTTTGCTGCAGATCGTCTCAAGCGAGTGCCGACTTGGTCGGCCATTTCTTTGATAACGATCTCGATTTCTTCTCGTCTTGTATAATCTCTATCTAGGATTTGACTATTTCCGATACTTTTTGATTTTGGTGTATATTCTTGTCCCAAAAAACTTCGATCGATGCCCCAAGCATGGGCATAAAGCTGAGTACCGATGACCCCTAGCTTGCTTTTCAAGTGATAATAATCCGCGTGAGCTAAATCATAAACAGAATGTATACCCATTTGTTTCAGACGTTTTGCTGTTCGTTTGCCGATTCCCCAAAAGTCAGTGATATCTGAGATTTTCCATAACTTTTCTGGTACATCTTCATAACGCCATTCAGCAAACATTTGCTTTCCGTCTTTTGAGCCATTGTCTAAGGCTAGTTTAGCAAGTAGCGGGTTATCGCCAATTCCTATAGTCGTGTAGATTCCGGTCTGCTCAAACACATCTTTATGGATCAGTTTAGCCATGTCGTACGCATTTGTTTTACCAAAGAGTGCCATGCTATTTGTTACATCAAGGAAGCTTTCATCGACGGAATAGACATGATGGTTCGCTTCGTCTGCATATTTTTTATAGATAGAATTGATTTCTCTGTTCTTTTCCATATAATAGGCCATCCTTGGGGCAACAATATATAAATCACTTGGATAGGGGAAGGGAAGATCTCTGGCACGGCTGATATTGGTGATGCCGTAAGCTTTTTTTGCTGCAGGACTGGAAGCCAAGATTAATCCGCTACCCCGTGTTTCTGTCGAATCGGACGGATAGGACATGACTACTAATTTAGTTGTAAGGGGATCAAGATCCTTTTCAACGCACTCTACGGAGGCGTAAAAAGATTTGCAGTCAATACATAAAATATCTCTTGAAGGTTCTTTTTCATAAACAAATACCGGATTTTGATTCGCCCACATAACAATCACCTCTTCAACACAATTAGAACACACGTTCTCTTTCCGTGTCAATAAAAAACAGCAATTTTCAAATACGAGCAAAAGGCTCACATTTGGAAATTGCTGAGAGGTTATTTTTATCTATTTGTTTTTAGCTGAGATCGTTGATTTTTTTATCAAACATGAACAGCTTCTGGATCGATCTTTGTTGTCCCATTTCCAATGTGTGCAACATAAAATTCCGGAGCATAGCCGACAACTTTCATGTATTCATCATAGACATTGTTTTTGAAGGCAGGTATATTTTCTTCTTTGACAAGAGCAATCGCACAGCCACCAAATCCAGCTCCTGTCATTCGTGCACCTAAGACACCTTCTTGTTTTTGAGCAGCATCTACTAGTGTATCTAATTCGATCCCAGTTACTTCATAATCATAGCGAAGAGAGTGGTGAGAATCATTTAACAGTTGACCAAATGCTTCTAAGTTCCCAGCTTCTAATTCAGCTTTTGCCTTCAAAGTCCGCTGATTTTCAGAAACGGCATGGCGAGCTCTGCGTATCAATGTATCATCGCCGATTTGGTCAATAGTTGATTCAAATTCTTCTTCATCTAAGTCTCCTAAAGAAGAGATAGGCAAAGTTTTTTGCAAACGTGCCAAGGCTTCTTCGCATTCGCTACGGCGTTCATTGTATTTTGAATCTGCCAATTCCCGCCGCTTATTCGTATTCATGATGACGATTGCATAACCATCTAGTTTCACTGGAACCATTTCGTATTTCAGCGTATTTGTATCTAATAAGATTGCATGATCTAGCTCACCGAAGCCGATGGCAAACTGATCCATGATACCTGAATTGACACCGATGAATTCATTTTCTACTTTTTTACCTGTTTGGACTAGTTCCAAGCGATCTGTTTTTAAATCAAACAGATCTTCTAATACAACACCTACTAATAATTCTAATGAAGCGCTACTGGAAAGTCCTGCACCATTAGGGATTGTTCCTTCCACTAATAACTCAAACCCATGATCGATTGAGTGTCCAGCTTCTTTTAATTTAAGGACCATTCCTTTTACGTAATTTGCCCAGTTTGCTTTTTTATCATATTCTAGCTCATCTAAAGTAAAACTAATGACACCGATATCGTCAAAGTTTGTGGAATAAACTAATATTTTATTATCGTCTCGAGGTGCTGCTACACCTTGCGTTCCATAAGTGATGGAAGCGGGGAAGACATGGCCTCCATTGTAATCTGTGTGTTCACCAATCAAATTGATGCGTCCTGGTGAGAAGTATTGTGTAGTTTTTTTAGGTCCGAATGTTTCGGCAAATTTTGTGTTTAAGCTTCTTTTGATTTCCATGATGAGTTATTCCTTTCTTGTTTTGATTTTGAATTCTGTCACTGTTTCAAATACTGATCCGGCTTTTAAATGAATCGAACCAAATGCTGAGAAGCGCTCTGCACCTGGAGCTGTTTGAGTCTCAAATGTGATGCCACCGTGATGTGCCAGTTTTCGGTTGCGCATTTCTGGTGTTTCTGTGCCGAAATTTGCAGTGAAAATAACCACACTAGAAGCATCTGTAGCAATATCTACTTGGATTCTTTTATCGGGGCTAGTCAAGCGAGCGGCTTCTTTACCCAAGCCGGTTTCTTTTAAGAAAAATGGATGATCGATTCCGTCAACAAGATTTTTTTGATCCAAATCACTAGCAAAAACGGACGCTAATTTTTTAGGTATTTGAAAATCGAAAGCACTTCCTGCAGCATTTTCTTTTACCCCTATAGGAATACTATCTGTTCGCAAAGGAGCATAAGCTTCGCTATTGAGCCAAAGCTCATGTTGATCGATTGACTGAGAAGCATCTCCCGTCAAGTTGAAGTAAACATGATTTGTCGGATTGAATAAAGTATCTTGGTCACTGGTGCCGCGAGAGGTCACTCGCCAGATATTATCTTTTGTCAAAGTATAGCGGATTTCCACATCCATTGTACCTGGAAAACCATGTTCTCCGTCGGGACTTGTAGTAGTAAAAATGACAGAAGCTTCATTTTCGCCATTCAAAATGACATAAGACCATTTTTTTAATTCAAATCCAGGAGCACCACCATGCAGATTATGTCCAGTTTTTGGATCTGTGGCTAATTGGTAAGTTTTTCCATTGAGAGAAAAGTGGCCATTTTCGATTCTCCCTGCGGTGCGACCGATAGAAGCACCGATATACGGATCTTTTTCGATATATTCTTCAGCGGTGTCAAATCCCAAAACTAATTCTCGATCATTTGATTTTAAACTGACGATTCTAGCACCTAAATCAGAGATAGAAAGTGCTAGCTTGTTTTTGTTCTCCAAGGTTATCAAGTGATAACCTTGGCCAAAATCTTTTTCTGTAATCTTCATTTTCAAGATCCTTTCTTAATGGGAAGGAACTACTGCATCGTGAAGTTCATCTTCCATTGTATCAGCTGGAGCCAATTTGTTTTCCAATTTCTCAACGATTTGTGCATGTTTTTTCTCTGTCAATGTAATCTTCCAAGCAAAAATAATAGCGGAGAAAATCATCAAAGCAGCAGGAGCATAGAATGCATAAGCTTTGAAAGTCGTTACGCCATGAGCAGTGATATCAGCAGCAGTAGCATTACCAGTCATCCCAGAAGCGATAGCGACAAACCCTACGATCCCGTTAGACAAAGCACCAGCGATTTTATCTAGTAAAGGGCGAATTGATAGAGTAACAGCTTCGTTACGGATACCATTTTTCCATTGACCATATTCAACAGAGTCTGTGATCGTCATCAAAGCGGATAAGAAAATCAATTGTTGAGGGAAGTAGAACAATACTAGCCCGATGATAACGATTGGCAAACTTGAACCTGCGATCGTAAAGAAAAAGTAAGAAGAAATCATCATTGCGATCCCTCCAAGGTAAACGTAGCGACGAGAGATGACGCGTGTAAGCATTGGGAATAGTGGAACAGCTACTAAACCAAGTAAGGCAGCAACTAGACCAACGATCCAAAATTCAGTTGGTTGGCCAAGTACATATTTGAAGAAGTAGAATAATACGGCAGTTGTTGCTGCATTGGCAATCGCATAAGCGATATAAGCAAGGGCAAGCCACATCAACTGATCATTTTGAGCAACTGCTTTGAACACATCTTTGATCCCAGCTTTTTCATTTTGCTGACGGATCGCAGTATCGACTTCTTTTGTGCCCAAGGCAGTGATAATCGCAGTACCGCCTGAAATAACAGCAGCAATCACACCGAACCAGAACCAGCCTGAAGCGCCTTCAATATGTTTATGAGTAACAAGATAGGTAAAGAAAGTAACGATAGGGACAACGACTAGAGTAGTACCATTTGCACCTAGAGAAGAGCCGAAACGAGCAAACGTAGCAAATTTTTCACGTTCCTTTGTTTCCGTACTCAAAGCTGGAATCATTGACCAAAAAGCGATATCCTTAAATGAATAAAAACTATCCAATAAGATGAAAACGATTGCAAATAATATGATAAATAAAGTCGTATTATGAGTAGCTAAGCCAAAGAAATTGGTAAAGATTGCTACCAAGAGTACGGAACTAACAACGCCGCCGATAACTAACCATGGTTTGAATTTACCGTATTTTGTACGAGTATTATCGATGATGCCACCAATCAAAGGATCAAAAATAATTTCAACTAAGCGGATACCTACAACTAAGCTTGTAACTGTAGCAATCATTTTTGCATTCGTTGCCTTATCTGTTCCTGCGAACATCTGGCTTGTCACGAATACCATAAAATAAGTGCTTAATGTAACATAGAATGTGTCGTGTCCAAAAGCGCCTAAAGCGTAGGACACACGTTGGATCATTTTGCTTTTCATAATCTGTATTCCTCTCCTGTTCAATATATAATACTAAGTAAACCGGTTACAACGAATAACAAAGATCTTTTAATGACTTAAACTTAACAAGAAATCGCTTCCTTTTTAATATATTTCTGTGACTTTTATTTAACTTTTTGTTGCATTATACTAAAGGAGTAAGGAGGGATAGACGTGGAGCAATCGATTTTTTTAAAAAAGGAACATCAACAAGTAGAAAAAGAATTGTATTTTGATTTTTGTGGTTTCTCTAAAACGATGCCGTTTCATTCTTTTGGTCCTGCTATTCGCAATGATTACATCCTGCATGTCGTGATGGAAGGCAAAGGATCTTATCATGTGAAAAATCAACAATTCCAATTGAAAAAAGGTGATCTGTTCTTGATTCGTCCAGGAGACTCGACGTTTTACTTATCAGATGGAGAAGATCCGTGGATGTATTGCTGGCTTTCATTTGGTGGGAGTGCTGCAGAAGAAATCATTCGGCAGTCGCTTTTCAGAGAAGACCAATACACGATGGTCTCTTCTGACATACAAAAATATATCGACATTATTTTAGAATGCATGAAAGATACGGAAGAAACCTTGGAAAATGAATTACAGTTAACAGCATTAACCTACCGTTTTTTATCAGTCCTTTTAAAAGATGGCGGAAAGGTCAGCGGTGGTGTACAAAAGGTTCATTCCTCTTTAGCTGTTGAAACAGTCAAATACATCGAGGCACATTATGCTGAAAAATTGTCTGTTGAGGAAATCGCCCAGCATTTAGCGGTCAATCGGAGCCATTTGTCGCGAGTATTCAAAAATCATATGGGTACCAGTATCAAGGAATATTTGATCGGGGTACGGATCAATCGAGGGGCGTTTCTTCTTTCTCTGACGGATGAATCCGTGGAAAGTATTGCCTATCAAGTAGGGTTCAATAGTCTAGTCGTATTTAGCCGAATGTTCAAAAAGAGTACCGGAGAAACGGCTACGAACTATCGTAAACGTATGAAAAACAAAAATTTTAAGAATATTGCTTTGGATACCTTGAAAAAACAGTTGGAAAAACAAACCGCAGTTTCTTGGACAACCTGATTAGTCTGGTTAAAATGACAAGCATCGGCAAAAGAAACTTGTGGCGGTTATGCTACACTGTAAAGCGAAGACTAAAAAGGAGGAAAAGGGATGCGTACACTTATCATCATTAGCCATCCAACGATCGAAGAATCTTTAAATCAGCAATTTTTCAAAGAAGCTTCTGCTGGTTTACCAGCTACTTGGCATCATTTGGAATCAAGTTATCCAGACGGAAAAATAGATATAGAGACTGAACTACAGCTCTTGGCCCAGCATGATCGGATCATTTTCCAGTTTCCGTTTTACTGGTATAGTTCTCCTGCTCATTTAAAAATTTGGCAAGATAATGTCTTGGAACGAGCAGCACATGTATTAAAAGGGAAAGAACTAGGAATCGTATTGACAACAGGTGTGGCGGAAAAAGAATACCAAGCTGGAGGAAAAGAAGAATATACGATTTCCGAATTTTTGAGGCCGTATCAGCGAATCGCAAATAAATTCCATATGACCTATCTTCCGCCATTCGTTTTAGCACAATTTATGTATTTATCCCAGGAAAAACGTTGGGAGAAGCTAATTGCTTATCAGCAGTATCTCTCATTGGAAGGCAAACCATCGCTGACTCAGCGGATTGACTGGTTTATTCAAAGAGTACAGGAAAATCAGAAAATGCAGGAAGAAGAATCTGAAAAACAAGCATATATCGTAGAAGCACTGACTGAGGCAAAAGAGCAGATCGAAGACTTGACCTTTACACTGCAAGAAATGAAAGGAACTTCATTATGACAAATGATTGGCTGATCCAACAATTAGATGAATTAAGCGAAAAATCAGAATATCAAGACCGTGCGCTCTTATATGAAATAAAGAAACTGATGGCTGAGATAGACGAACGAACAATGCAGCTGCAAGGAGAAATCGACGGACAATCTTGGAATCATCTCAACTGGTGAAATTTTCTTATAAATAACAAAGATAAAAATGTGCACAGCGACAATTATTTGCTACAATAAGAATATGAAGCGTTTGATAACGCTATTATACATAAAAATTGGTGGTGAAAAAAATGTATGATGAAAATGAGTGGGGAGAAAATGTTCGGATGACCCGAAGAAGACAGCAAAAACAGGCAGCTCGTAAGCGGATGATCATGATTGGGGCAGCAGTTGCCGTGTTTTTGATCATAGCAGGAGGAGTTGCGGGTCTATATTTTCATGGAAAAAATTCGTCAGAAGCGAAAAGTACGACCATAACGGAAACAACGACAAAGAAAACAGAGACGAAACAAACAAGTGAGTCATCAACTAAAACAAAAGAGACACAAACTTCTGAAGAAAAAACAGCAAATGGTTTGCCAGAGCAACTTCAAGCAATCGTAAATGATTATTCGAAAAAGATCGAAGAAAAGACGCCTGCATTGATTGAAGAATACCAGACAGAAATTCAGGGAAATCAAGAGGGAATAGCTGGTTTATCAGCAGTTGCTAACCAAAAAGCACGTGAGCTTCAAGCAATCTCCGACGAAGGGATCAGAAAATTACGTGCAGCGTATCAGGCAGCAGAAAATAAAGACGGTGTAGACTTAGATACTTTGATCAATCAATTATCGGCTAATTATACGAATCATGTCGCTAAGATTTCCGATATTTATTTGCAGACTAGCGCCTCTCTTCAAGCAGAGTCAACAAGCACACAAGACACAACATCTTCTGATTCTGAGACAGCAGAGTCGGTAGAAGCTTCTGAAATGCAAGCTCGAACAACACAAGACACAACAGATTCCTCTGAAACTAATACCAACAGCGCGACTTCACAGGCTGCGACAACCGTAGTTTTGGAAGGAGAAGGTCCAAATCAAATAGCCGAACGAACTGGCGTACCAGTAGAAACGATCTTGTCGCTGAATGGGATGAGCATGGAGAATTATTTCCTGACTCCCGGTGAGACGCTAAAATTGAATTGATAAAAGCAATAAAAAAGAACGAAGCTTCCACTAAGGTGAAGCTTCGTTCTTTTTTTATTTTCCGGTTCTTTTTTCGCGTACAAAGTAATGGATCGTCATGTAAAGCAAGAAAACGAGTCCAATAATCAATGAGATTCTCGTTTCAGGATTGATAAACATGAAAATCAATACGATAGCTAAAAAAGCAAGTGTCACATAATTCGTATAAGGAGATAGTGGCATTTTAAAAGGATGATCATGCATTTTATCTGCGTGCTTCTTTTTGAAGCGAATCTCGCTGATCAAAATCACTACCCAAGGAACCATACCAGGCAAAATACTTGAGCTGTATACGAAAACGAAAATATTTTCTGACTGGTTGATGAACATTGGTAGAAGATAATTTAAGATCAGACCAATTAAGATTCCACCTGAGATTGCTACGACAGGATAAAAAGGCGCACCGTGACGAGATAGTTTCAGAAATTTTTTAGACATCTTTCCATTTATGGCAAGTGTATAGACCATACGACTTGCGCTGAAAATCCCTGAATTGCAACCTGATAATGCCGCTGTAATCACGACAAAATTAATCAGTCCTGCAGCAAATGTAATGCCGACTTTAGAAAAAGTTTGTACAAAAGGTGAACCAATCTCACTCAATTGATTCCACGGATAGATACTCACAATGATAAAAATAGCACCAATATAAAAAATCAAGATTCGACCGATAGTGGACTGGACAGCTTCAATGATCGTCTTTTTAGGATTCTCTGCTTCACCAGCAGTCATTCCGATCAGTTCGATTCCTTGATAGGAAGCAACAACGATCGATAATGCAAAGAAAAATCCTTTGACGCCTCCAGTGAAGAATCCACCATTTTTCCAAAGATTTGAAATCCCTACTGCCTGACCATGATTACCAAATCCAAATAAGATTACCCCAAGACCTGCAATGATCATCAAAATGATCGTTATGACTTTGATGATCGAAAACCAAAATTCTAATTCGCCAAACGCCTTGACAGAAATAAGATTTGCCAGCATAAGAAACAAGACGACAATGATTCCGGGAATAATTGCCGGCAAATCAGGCCACCAATAATTCATATAAGATCCTACAGCAATCACTTCACTTATTCCTACGACAATATATTGAAAAATATTACTCCAAGCGGTCAAGTAGCCAGCCACAGGATGGATGTACTCGCTCGCGTAATTTGCAAAAGAACCAGTCGAAGGATCAACGTAAAGCATTTCGCCTAAAGCACGCATAATCAAATACAAAAAGAATCCTGCAATCGCATAGGCTCCCATCACTGAGGGCCCTGTCCAACGTATGGTTGAGGAGGCACCCATAAACAGACCGACACCGATCGTTCCACCTAGTGCGATCATTTGGATATGACGGGCACTAAGACTTCGAGTTAACTTTTCTTCTTCCATACAAAAACTCCTTTCGTTGTTGAGTCAACAAGAAAAAATAATCAAACGTTTCAACACATGTTTTTCATTATTAGGTTAGCCTTATTGAACTCTTGATGTGATTCTACAGAAAATTTTCATAAAATGCGAGGAAAATTCGAAAAAAACTTTTTCATCATTCTACTTGAAAATGCTTTCCATTTTAGTTAAACTATATTTAAATAAAAAGTTAGGTAAACCTAAAAAGGAGTGTAAGATTTGGAACGTACGGCCATTGTAATTCAAGACCTTTCAGCCGCTTATCAAGGGAAAACTGTTTTGAAAACTATCAACTTGACGATAAATCCACAAAAAATTACCGGTATTATCGGACCAAACGGTGCATGAAAATCAACATTTATGAAATCTTTGCTAGAGTTGATACCAGCTACTACTGGTAAAGTCACCTTTTCTGGACAGTCGGTAAACTCAGTCCGTAAAAAAATAGCCTACGTGGAACAGCGAAGTGAATTGGATCTTTCCTTTCCAATTGATGTATTAGGCGTTGTACTTTTAGGAACATATCCATCTTTACGAATTGGACAAAGACCTGGGAAAAAAGAAAAAGAACGTGCAAGACAAGCTTTGAAAAAAGTAGGGATGGAAGAATATGCCAAAAGACAGATCAGCGAACTATCGGGTGGACAGCTTCAGAGAGTTTTTATTGCAAGAGCTCTAGCCCAAGGAGCAGAATGGATCTTTTTAGATGAACCATTCGTAGGGATTGATGCGTTAAGTGAACGAAAGATCTTTGACATCTTGCAGGAATTGAAGAATTCAGGAAAAACGATTTTGATCGTCCATCATGATCTTCATAAAGTAGAAGAATATTTCGATGAGGTTATTCTTTTAAATAAACAGCTGATCGCTTCCGGTCCAGTACAAGAAGTCTTTACATCGAAGAACCTTCAATTGGCCTATGGTGAGATCATCAGACATTTAGTAAAAGGAGGAGAGAAAAAATGATCCAATCCTTTATTGATGGATTAATGAATTATCAATTCCTGCAATACGCTTTGGTCACTTCCATGCTTGTAGGACTTGCTTCTGGAGTCATCGGTTCTTTTATTATTTTACGAGGGATGTCTTTGATGGGAGACGCTATCTCTCACGCAGTTCTTCCAGGTGTAGCCATTTCTTATATGTTTGGTTTTAGTTACATCTTTGGAGCCACTGCTTTTGGGATGCTAACAGCAGCAGTGATTGGTTTCGTGACTCAGCGGAGCCGATTGAAAAATGATACAGCGATTGGAATTGTCTTTAGCTCCTTTTTTGCATTAGGGATTATCTTGATTTCATATGCCCAGAGTGCGACAGATTTGTATCATATTTTATTTGGGAATGTCTTAGCTGTTAGGGAAAGCGATTTGTTGCTGACAGCACTCGTTAGTGGAATCGTCTTGATATTTGTCTTTTTCTTTTATAAAGAATTGAAGATCACATCATTCGATCCGACAATGGCAAAAGCTTATGGGCTGAACACATCGCTGATCCATTATCTTTTGATGTTCTTTTTGACATTAGTGGCTGTAGTCAGTTTACAGACAGTAGGAACAATCTTGGTGATTGCCATGTTGATCACACCAGCCGCCACGGCTTACTTGCTAACGAACCATTTACTGAAAATGATCATTACAGCTGCAGGAATCGGTATGCTAAGTGCAGTTGTCGGTGTGTTTTTCAGTTATAGTTACAATTGGCCATCAGGAGCTACGATCGTGTTAGCATGTACCGCATTTTTTATCCTTGCTTTTTTATTTTCTCCAACAAAAGGAATTTTATTTCAGAAAGGAAGCAGATAGATGAAAACAAAAAAATCACTCTTTTTAATCTTGGCAGTTAGTTTCTTGGTATTAGCCGGTTGCGGAAAGCAGGCTTCTGACCAAGCGGATGAAGGAAGTAAAGAAAAGTTGTCAGTCGTGGCTACCAATTCGATCTTGGCGGACATGGCAAAAGAGGTCGGAACAGATCAAATAGATATCCACAGTATCGTACCAGTCGGAACAGATCCGCATGAATATGAAGTACTACCAGAAGACATCAAAAAGGCAAGCGATGCAGATGTTATTTTATACAACGGTTTGAATCTTGAAACAGGTAACAGCTGGTTCGATAACTTGATGGAAACGGCTAAAAAAGAAGAAGGAAAAGATTATTTTGCAGTTAGCAAAAATGTAGAACCTCTTTATTTAACTAGCGGTGAAGAACATACAAAAGCAGATCCCCATGCTTGGCTAGACCTATCTAACGGAATAAAATATGTGGAGGAAATCGCACGTATATTCTCTGAAAAAGATGCAGAAAATGCGACACTCTATAAAAAAAATGCAGAAGCATATGTGGAAAAACTAAAAGAATTAGATACACAAGCGAAGGAAAGTTTTGCTTCTATCGAAGAGAACAAAAAATTATTAGTAACAAGTGAAGGGGCATTCAAGTATTTTTCACGAGCATATGATTTGCCAGCAGCTTATATATGGGAGATCAATACAGAAAGTCAAGGTACGCCTGATCAAATGAAAGCGATCATTGATCAGATAAGAGCAAAAGAAGTACCGGTTTTATTCGTGGAAACCAGTGTAGACTCAAGAAGCATGGAACGGGTAGCAAAAGAAACGGGTTTGAAAATCTATGATAAACTGTTCACTGATTCCATAGCAAAAGAAGGAGAACAAGGAGATTCTTACTATCAGATGATGAAATGGAATATTGAAACGATCCATGAAGGTTTGTCACAAACAAAAGAAAGCTGAAAAGTGCAAGGTCTAGCTTGAGGAGCAGACCTTGCATTTTTTATAAGAGATATGAAAAAAAATTATGCTGTTTTTCGTCGTACAGATACCTTTTTTGAAGAAATTCCGTTATAGTTAGAGTAAGGAAGGAAGGTGTGGCTATGAATTTTACACGTAAAGATAAATATACGATTAAAGAAGAAGTCTTTCGATTGATCAGCCAGCAGGAAAATACCGACAAGGATCAAGACCTTCAATTTCTTGAAGCAGAATTAGCTAAATTATTCATAGCAAATCAAAATGAGACAACAGAACCAGATGAAGAGCTGTACATAGGCAAATGGTTGTTTGATGAATTTCAGCCTTTAGATGAAAATACCGGTATCGGTTATTTTGTGTTCCTTTCTCCAGTCGGCTTCACACCTGGCGTATTAGTTAAACAAAACGACGAAATAACCGTCAAAGCATGGCCTGCATTATTTTCAGTCATCAAAGCAGAAGGAGTAATCAAAAAGATCCAGTCGGCCTATTATAAAAGTCAATTTATTGCCAACAGCAAATTAATGAATATGTTTTATAATCGTCTAGTAGAAATTGCTAGGCCTGGGAAAATCCCGCAAACATTCACGTACACACAGCAAAAAAATCTCTATGAAGAAGTATTGTATTCCCGCGATCTGTCTGAGTTTTCGCCATGGGAAGAGGTAAGGCTCCATGAACTGTTAAGTACAAAACCAGTTTCATTGAATTTTTTTAATGCATTAGATAACAAAAGAAAATTAATTTCAACAAATTATTGGGAAGTATTTGCTGCAAGAAAAAAATGGATGGAAGAAAAGAAGATTGCCGATCAGCAGATCCAGTTTGTCCAGCTGAAAAAAGAAAAACTATATTATGGGTTATACAGCCGTTAACAGCAAGCGAGGAAGACCATGACATTAAAAGAAGAAATCATACAAGAAAGCAAACGATTAGGAATTGACAAAATCGGGTTCACCACGGCGGAACCTTTTGATTCATTAAAAGAATCGTTGGAAGAACAAAAAGCAGCTGGCCATACTTCTGGCTTTGAACATCCAAATATCGATGAGCGTCTTTATCCAGAAATGACATTTGATCAGCCGAAATCGATCATTTCCATTGCACTTGCGTATCCTACTAGGATCCATGAAGAAGTGCCTAGGGATGAAAAACGCGGGCAGTTTGCTCGTGCTTCTTGGGGGATCGATTACCATGATATACTCAGAGACCGTTTGAACCGATTGATCGAATTCATCCAAACAAGAGCAGAAAAATGGCAAAAAGAAGAGGAATGGCGTCTAGCTCCGCAAGTAGATACTGGAGAACTGATCGATGTCGCTGTAGCACAGCGAGCTGGTTTAGGATTTATTGGACGAAACGGATTGTTGATCACTGAAGAGTTCGGTTCATTTGTCTATCTTGGTGAGATCGTTACTAATATTGTATTTGAGCCTGATAAACCAGGAGAATTTGGTTGCGGTGACTGTATGCGCTGCGTGACTGCTTGTCCGACAAAAGCATTGCTTGGTGACGGAAGAATGAATGCCCAGCGATGTTTGTCTTATCAAACTCAGACAAAAGGGATGATGCCGGAAGAATATCGTAAAAAAATGCGAAATGTCATTTATGGATGTGATATCTGCCAGTTAGTCTGCCCTTACAATCAAGGAAAAGATTTTCATTTTCATGAAGAGATGGAACCAAAAGTAGACGAAATATATCCAAAATTAAAGCCAATGCTTTCGATGTCTAATAAAGACTTCAAACAGCAATTTGGGCATTTAGCTGGTTCATGGCGTGGGAAGAAACCTTTGCAGAGAAACGCATTGATTGCTTTAGCTAATCTAGGTGATCGAACGGCATTGCCTGAGATTTCAGAATGTTTAACAGATGTCCGCCCTGTCATCAGAGGAACAGCAGCTTGGGCTATTGGACGTCTAGGAACAAAAGAACCGGAAAAATGGCTTGATGTATTAGATGAAATATTAGCTAAAGAAACAGAAGAAGTCGTTATAAACGAATTGGAACATGCCCAGAAATTATTGCGGAGAAAGTTAAAATAAAAAAATAGTTAACATTATTCAAAGTTTTTGTCCAGTAATTGTTGTAACAATTACTGGTTTTTTTGTATTTTTTACATTTTTTTAAGAGAATTTGATAAAAATCAAAAATTTTTTTGCTTTTTTTTATGGATTATTGCAGTGAATGTTACAGAATCTGCGTTTTTCATTCAAAAATAAAAAAACATAGAAAAACGATTACTTTGCTTATACAACAAGGCTTTTATGGTTTTGTATCAAAAAAATATTTGTTTAAATGTTACAAATATTAAATAATTCGTTATTTTGTCATTAAATGTCATGTTTCTTTTACCTATGAAATATTTCTAAATGATAAAGTTAATAGCGTCGAAAGAATAAAAAACGGAGAAAAAAAGGAGTTTAATATGAATTCATTTAAGAAAATTGTTTTAGGTACAACTTTTGCTGCTGGTGCTACTGCAATGTTTGTAGGAACTACAAATGCTCACGCTGATGAAGTTTATACAGTAAAATCAGGTGATTCATTATCTAAGATCTCACAAAAATTTGCAGGAGACAACTCAATGATCGATGCAATTGCTGAAAAAAATTCGATCGCAAACATCAACCGCATTTATGTTGGTGAACAATTAACAATCCCAACTTCAAATGATTCTTCAGCAACAACAGAAAACAAAACAACAGAAAATACAGCATCTACAACTGAAACAGCAACGCAAGAACATACATACGTTGCACCTGTTGAAACAGTTGAAGTAGCTCCTGCTGCCCCAGCTGCTGCAACAGCGCCAACTTCAAGCTCTGCAAAAGAATGGATCGCACAAAAAGAATCAGGCGGTTCATACACAGCTACTAACGGACGTTACATCGGCCGTTATCAATTAGATGCTTCATACTTAAACGGCGACTATTCAGCTGCCAATCAAGAACGTGTAGCAGAACAATATGTAACATCTCGTTATGGTTCATGGGATGCTGCTAAAACATTCTGGTTAGCAAACGGCTGGTACTAAGCCGATAAAAGGAAAATGATGAAACCGAGAAACTTGTTTATTCAAGTTCTCGGTTTTTTTGTGTGAAAAATAACTCGTTTGCTTCCCACAGCGCAGCAGTACAAATAAAAACTCGAATAATGTATAATAAAGAAAACGTTTTTTTGTTTAGGGAATGAGGAGGAGCCATGAGTACAAAAGAGAGTCTCGAATTAAACGAAATCACAAGTGGAAATCCACTGTTATCCAGTATTCGATCGATTGTAGAAACGACATTTTACGGTAATAATGTTCATGAAGTTTTTGATAGGAAGACAGCTTATCAACTAGCAAAAGGGAGTCCAGGAACGATCATCACAGATTTAACAATCTCACATGCTGAAGAACTAGATTTACCAGCTGATGTTAGGACACTAGTATTCAATGATGGAAGCATTGTGGGAAGAACAGCAAGTGCTCGGCGGATCTTTGAGGACTTAGACAAGGAACAAAGCAAATACGAGAAAATTTTAAGAGAAGCTGTGTATCAAAGTCGCAAGCGCCAGTTTTACCATACAAAAGTAATCGTTGGCCTATCTGAAGAATTTTCTGTGCAAAGTCATTTGCTGATTCCAGAAGGATTTGAGAACAATTTGTATTCTTATTTGCTGAATTTTCAGCCAGCGAATTCGAAGATCTTAGAGACTTATCAAAAGTCTGTTTCCTTTGATGAGGGAGATCTTTATATCTTTTGTGATCCCGAATGGACACATGAAACATTTCCAAATGGACTCATTTTGTTTGATGCTCTCCATAATACAGCGGTTGTGCTAGGATTACGTTACTTTGGAGAATTAAAAAAAGCGACTTTGACGCTTGCTTGGGCATTGGGAAATCGCAATGGCTTTATTGCCTGCCACGGTGGGATGAAACAATATGCTAGTAATGACCAGACCTATACGATGGCTGTATTTGGGTTGTCCGGTTCTGGAAAATCAACGATTACCTTAGCAAAACATACGGAAGGTCACTCTGTTTCGATCTTGCATGACGATGCTTTCGTTATTTCTCGAAAAAATGGTTTTGCTACTGCCTTGGAACCTTCTTACTTTGATAAAACACAAGACTATCCGTCTGATGATCCGGCCATTTCTTCTTTCCTTACTTGTCAGAATGTGGGCGTGACATGTACAAGTAAAGGAGAAAAAGTCCTAGTAACAGGAGATATACGAAACGGAAATGGGCGGACAGTCAAATCACGTTATGCGACACCCGACCGAGTCGATCATCTTAGCGAAAAGATCGATGCTGTTTTTTGGATCATGAAAGATGATTCGCTTCCGCCAATTATCAAGATCAATGACCCAGTTTTAGCAGCGTCTTTTGGTGCAACATTAGCAACAAAACGATCAGACGCGGAAAATATCACTACAAAAAGACAGCTAGATGAGCTAGTCATTGAACCATTTGCTAATCCTTTCCGTGTCTATCCTCTTAGGGAAGACTATCAAGCTTTTCGAGAGTTGTTTTTGAAACAGCAAACAGCCTGCTATGTCCTGAATACTGGATATTTCGATGATAAAAAAATCAAACCTGAAACGACATTGTCAATCGTTGAAAGAATCGTGCAACAAACGGCAGAATTCAAGTCGTTTGGTCCATTTGAAGACATCCACTATTTACCTATACCAGATTTTCCTGTTTCTTTTGAGGATACGTCCTATAAAAATCTGGTGAAACAACGACTTGATATTCGTTTACGATTCATTGAAGCTCAGATAGGAAAAGATCTCTTGCCAGATGAAGCAAAAGAAAGTTTGGAGAATTTGATTCAGAAATTGAACTAAAATAACAGCTTTTTCAAGAAGTAATCCATGCGCAATATCGCTCGGGATCCTTACTTGAAAAAGCTGTTTTTCTATGATGGATTTTTCGTAATATAGGTGGAGATGTCCTTTTGATAATCTTCCGTAGGCCAATGACCAGTATTTAAGAAGTTGGCTAATAGATAGCCGATATAAGGACCTGTGGTCAAGCCAGAAGAGCCTAGACCGCTAGCAGCCAGTAAGCTTGGATCATCTGGCAGTACGCCGAAAAATGGGGAAAAATCTGACGTATAAGCACGGGTACCTACACGGAACTCGTATGGCCAGTTTTTTATCTGATCTGGATCAGTCAAGAACTGTTCTGTACTCTTAGTCAATCCCTTATAAGCTTCGCTAGTAGGAGCCAAATCCCAGCCTTGATCGTTTTCATGGGTAGCACCTAAAAGGATCTTTCCATCCATGAAAGGAATGAAATCAGCTTCTCCGTCAAGCATAGCAACAGGCCAGTCTTGACTCATCTTATAAGATGTCTGAAATGCTAAGAGCTGCCCTTTTTGCGGACGTATATCTGCAGCATAGCCTAATTCTTGTAATAAAGGCTTAAGTGCCGGGCCAGGTGTCAAAATTACACGATCAGCTGTGTATTCTCCAAACGGTCCCTTGATGAGCCAAGAATCGCTCTTCTTATGCAAAGTGACTTTTGCCTGGATCTGCTCCATTTGTTTTTGTGCTAAACGCTGACCAAGATGTTCTAAATATGCTTTTCCATCCAGACGACCACCACCACTGATACGCAGTGAAACTGCTGGTTTCAATAACGGAAGTGCTTGAGATGTCTGTTCAGGTGAAAGCCATTCGATGTTTCCAATTTCTGGCGCTTCTTCTTTTCGTTTCTCGGCAAGAACAGCCAATTCAGCTAAATCTTTTTCAGGTCGAAGCAAAAGTGTCCCTGATTGTGCGTAAATCGTTTGATCAAGTTGGAAATCTTTTATAAGTTTAGGGAAAAAAGCAGCGCCGTCTTTAGCCAGACGATACCATTGTTTGTTTCTGCGTTTCGACAACCAAGGGGAGATAATCCCAGCGCTAGCTTTAGTTGCCTGTCCTGTCCCTTCATCAAATAAAGCAACATTGAATTTTGATGTATCTAAGTAACTGGCTAGGGTCATACCAATGATCCCGCCACCGATAATGGCAATTTTTTCCATAAAAAAGCCTCCTTTTACAAACAACCATTTTCACACAAAAAAACGGCAGATGCAACACCTGCCGTATATGGAATCTACGCTTTTTTAGCAAAGAACAGATAATAGGCGAATCGAGCAAAGCTTACGAGAAGCAACAGCAACAAGACGCCTAATGCTGCTTTTGATCCTAATGTAGTAGACACTTCATAGTTATGGGAAGTATGATGCTGGACGTAATTGATAATGACCGCTACTAATGAAGTAGCCACAGCGCCAGAAAACTGCTGCAAGGTATTGAACATTGCGTTCCCGTCTCCTTGTAGTTCTTCATTCAGTGCATTCATTCCGGTGGTCATCATATTGCTGTAAGATAATCCGATACCGATCATATAAAACACATGACAAGCAATCAATACACCCACTGAAGCGTGTCCTATGAGTAGGAATAATGCTAGCCAACCAATCAAAGAAAGAATCAGCCCAGCAAAAATTGGCTTCTTCGGACCATATTGATCCAGCATTTTCCCGGAAAAAGGAGAAAGCAAAGCACCAACCGCTGCGCCGGGAAGCATCGCTAATCCAGCGACAAAAGGACTACTTCCTTGAACGATCTGAAGGAAATTCGGCAAGACAAAAGATACACCAAGTAATAAAAACTGATAAACTAAGAAGCCAATCAAAAACAAGCGGAATGTTTTATTTGAAAGAATAGACAGTCGGATCAGTGGATGCTCCACTTTTTTACTTCGATAGTAAAAAAGGAACCAGCCAATACCGCCGATGATTAAAGCAATCCAGCTGGAAACTGTTCCCAACGTACTCAAAAATGTTAGACTTCCACTAAACAAAAGACAAATTCCTAAAACGCTTATCCAATCCAAATAACCACTTTTTTGTACTGCCATCTCGGGAATAGCAAACCAGCCGATAATCAAAGAAAGAATCAAAACGGGCACAAGAAACAGGAAGATATGATTCCATGTAAAATGTGAAGTCATAATGCCTCCATAAGTGGGGCCAATTGCTGGAGCAATGGCCGTTGTCAAAGTACCGACACCCATCATCGCGCCTCGTCGATTGAGGGGGGCAAATGTCAAGATAATATGGAACATCAACGGAAGAGCGATACCTGTCGCTGCACCTTGGAGCAATCGACCAAACAATAGGACCATGAAGGTAGGAGAGAAGAAATCGATCATTATACCTGCCAAGAAAAGCAGATTTGAAGCTAAAAAGAGTTTTTTGAGACTAAAATTGCGATTCAAATAAGTAGACAGCGGAACAATGATCGAAATCATCAAAAGATAAATCGTTGTTACCCATTGGACTTGTGCAGTCGTTAAATCAAACTGTCTGATAAGAGTTGGGAAAGTTACATTCATGGCCGTCTCGATCAATACGCCCGCAAAAGACATCATCCCTGTTGCAATTACTGCAGGTACTAAAAGCAGCTGTTTTTGTTTTGTCATTTACATCACCTCTAAAAAATTTCGTAAAAAAAGAGAGTGATTTCTATTATAAAAATAGAAACCGCCTCTCTCTCGACACGCCGAAACGTGTTATCTGTACGATTTATTTACTTCACTTATTCTAGCACAAACTGAAAAATAGTGTCAACACGATTAGCCAAGTCACTCAAAAAGAGGTATGATAATAAATAACTAAATGGAATTTCGCGGAGGAAGAAAAATGGAAAAAATTGAATGGCGTAAAGACAAGAGCTATAGTATGAAAAAAAGCCCGCAAATACTAGAGGTTCCTAAAAAATCATTCTTTAGCATCAGAGGGATCGGCGACCCGAATCAGGAAGACTTTAAACGAAGAGTAGCCTGTCTATATGCAGTCAGCTATGCAATACGCATGTCGCCTAAAAAAAATTGGCTGATTCCTGATTATCAGATGTATACTGTCTATCCACTGGAAGGACAATGGGGACTGCAAGAAAAGTATTTGCATGAACCAGTGATGAAAAAAGAACATTTTTCTTATCAATTGATGATCCGACAGCCTGACTTTGTTACAGAAGCGATAGCACAAGAAGCCATTCAGCGTTCTAGCAAACTTCCGGAAGACTTGAAAGAACAAGTAGTATTCAAAAAGATGGAAGAAGGTCTTTGTGCCCAAATCTTACACGTCGGGCCCTATGCCGAAGAACCAGCAACGTTTGAGAAATTAGAAGCATTCATCGCAAAAGAAGGCTATGAAAGAGCTTCTAAAGAACACAAAGAGATTTACATCAGCGATCCAAGAAAATCAGCACCTGAAAAAATGAAGACGATTTTGCGTGTTAAAATAGAAAAAGGTTAGCAACCTGAATGAAAACAAAAAATAAAAGTAAAAAATACCAAAATATGAAGAAATATTACTTATCTTTTGCTATAATCAACATTGAGAGGTGTCTAATATGAAAAAGAAACAGCGACAAGCACTGATCCGCCAGATCATTACAGAACAACCTATTGGGACACAGGAAGAGCTGCTTGCGCGGCTGCATGAAGCAGGCGCCGATGTGACTCAAGCAACGATTTCTCGAGACATTCGAGAAATGAAGTTAGTAAAAAGTCAAAATGAAAACAAAATAGTACGCTATACATTATTTAACCAGCCATCTGTTTCTTTAAATGAAGAACGTTTGCGTACAGCAATTAGACGCGAGGTTTTGCGTATCCAGTCTGTTCAGTTCATGGTTATCGTATTGACTGAACGAAATGGTGCCGATGTGGTAACGAATTGGCTAGATGAAGTGGCTTACCCTGAAGTTGTCGGAACGATGGCCGGTGTAGATACATTCATTATTATTTGCCGCTCAGAAGAAGAAGCACAGCGATTTGCAGAAAAGCTGGAAAAAATGAGGGAATAAATGAGGAGGACTTTTATATGAAAGATATGAAAGCGCTGCAAAATGGATCGGATATTCGAGGAATCGCATTACCAGTTGAAGGATATGAAGTAAACTTGACGACAGACATGGTAAAAAAGATCGGCTGGGGACTAGCAAACTGGATAAAGAAAAAGAAGAAATCAACCGATCCAAATAAAAAATGGACGATTGGGATTGGTCATGACAGTAGGATAAGCGGACCAGCACTGAAAGAGGCGTTGATCCAAAGTCTGAAAGAACAAGGGATACATGTCATCGATTTCGAATTAGCTACTACGCCTGCTATGTTTATGTCCACTCAATTTGAACAGTTCTCGTGCGATGCTGCGGTTATGCTGACTGCTAGCCATCTTCCCTATTATTATAATGGAATAAAATTCTTTACCTCAGAAGGAGGAGCAGAAAAAGAAGATATTGCTTTTATCCTATCACAGCAGCAAAAAATAAAAAGCGAACAAACTGGAAGCGTAGAAAAAGCAGACCTTTTGACACCTTATGCGCAAGATTTAGTCACAAAAATTAAAAAGGGGATTGGAACACTAGAAAGCAAACCACTAAATGGTTGGAAAATCATTGTTGATGCCGGAAATGGTGCTGGTGGATTCTTTGCTGAAAAAGTATTGAATAGCTTAGGTGCGGATTCAACAGGTTCCCAATTTTTGGAACCAGATGGCCGATTTCCTAATCATATCCCAAATCCTGATAATAAAGAAGCGATGGAAAGTATCAAGCAGGCTGTTTTAGCAAATGAAGCAGATCTTGGGATCATTTTCGATACAGATGTGGATCGTTCTGCAGTTGTCAGTGCTTCTGGAACAGTGATCAATCGAAATAATTTGATCGCAGTATTAAGTACAATCGTATTAAAAGAGCATCCAGGAACAAGAATCGTGACGAATTCCCCTACTTCTTCTCATCTACAAAGATTCATTGAAGAAAAAGGAGGCATCCAAGTTCGTTATATTTCCGGCTATCGAAATGTAATCAATAAAGCATTAGAACTTAACCGTCTTGGGAAAGATACACAGCTAGCCATCGAAACAAGCGGACACGCTGCATTCAAGGAAAACTATTTTCTGGATGATGGTGCATATGTCATCGCAAAGATCCTGATGCTTTTGCCAGAATTAAAAAGAAAAGGTATCACATTAGATGAACAAATCAAAGAGTTGAAACAGCCCGTAGAAGTACAAGAAATCCGATTAAAATTGTTCAGCGATGAACCACGCGAACAAGGAAACAAGATATTAGAAGAAATGAAGCGACTGTTGGAAGAAGAAAAAGGGATGAACTTCGACCCGGAAAATGAAGAAGGTATTCGATATGATCTAGAAGAGCCATACGGAAACGGCTGGTTTTTGATCCGTTTAAGCTTACATGAGCCGTTACTAGTATTACAGATAGAAAATGATGAATTCGGAAAGAACAAGTTGGCGTTAGTAAAATTAGCAAAATTATTCGGACATTTTTCTGATCTTGAATCATTAACAGCAGAATAAACCAGTCTTTTTGAAAGGCTAGTTGCTTGGACGGCAAAAAAAGTGGTATGGTTAAATCGAGTGCTGGTAGGGAGACCAGCAAAAGGAGGAAAAAATGGTAACGAATATGGTTATTTTTTTAACAGTATTGGTTTATGGGGTCAACTTTCTGGTATATATGTATCTTAAAATCAATCATATAAAAGATTATGTAGAAAAGATTGCTATTTATTTTGGAACAAATATGACGCTGTTGTTCACGAGTAGTATTTTTTTGTTTTTTGGAAAAATAGTAGAAGACGGCATTCTGGTATTCGAATAAGCAGAATTTTTGTAGAAAGCGCCTTACTTGTCATACACTATAATTATAGCCAAGTAGCAAATGGTCAATCGAAAGGAGCAGTACAATGAAAAAAGCATACGAAACAGCAATGATCAACCATGGCGGGCGCAATGGAGAAGTCGAGGCACCAAATGGCTCGATGCATATGAAAATCACTCCTCCAGGAATCCATGCAGAAGGAACAAATCCAGAACAATTATTTGCAGCAGGTTATGCTTCTTGTTTCAATGGGGCGGTACAACATATGATCAAAGAAGCAGGAATGACAGCAGAGTCCACAGTAAAAGCACGTGTCTCTCTTTATAATTTAGATGATGGCGGCTATCAGATCGGTGTAGTATTAGAAGTGCATATCGATGGCATCAGCGAAGAAGAAGCCCAAAAAATTGCAGAAGATGCGCATGAATTCTGCCCTTACTCCAAAGCAACTAGAGGAAATATCGATGTAGAAGTAACGATTGTTTAGAAGAATAAAGGAAATCGAACCAGACTAAAAACGTGAAAGGACCGCTTTTTGTCTGGTTTTTTTTGACAAATAAAGCAGATGATTTGGAGAATAGACAATTATCGGTTATCATATTTTTGTACCAATCGGTAGGTAAAAAAGAAGCGAGGGAAAAATGATGGAAAAATATCAAAATATTGTGATCGGTTTTGGAAAGGGCGGTAAGACTTTAGCGAAGGCGTTAGCTTCAAAAGGTGAATCGGTTTTAGTCGTTGAAAAGTCAACACGTATGTATGGCGGAACATGTATCAACATCGGCTGTATTCCTTCTAAATCATTGATTTTCAATGGAGAAAGAGGAATCGACTTTACAGAGGCTGTTGCTCGGAAAGAAAAATTGACGGGCATGCTTCGCGCCAAAAATTATCATATGATCAGCGATGAGGCAACTGGGACAGTGATGGACGGTACAGCACGTTTTCTTTCTAACCATCAAATCGAAGTGACGAATAATGGTGAAAAAGTGATTGTTGAAGGCGAACGGATTTTCATCAATACTGGTTCTGAACCAATCATTTTACCAATCAAAGGATTGAATACAAGTCGCTACTTGATTGATTCTACGCAAGCGATGGATCAGGAACAATTACCGGAAAAATTAGTGATCATCGGGGCTGGATATATTGGCTTGGAATTTGCATCAATGTTCAATGAATACGGATCTAAAGTTGTCGTTCTTGATGCCCATTCTGAATTTCTTCCACGTGAAGATGAAGATATCGCGCAAATGATTTTAGAAGACATGACAAATGCGGGAATCGAATTCCATCTAGGTGTATCTGTAGATCAAGTAGCAGACCAAGAATCAACAGCTGCCGTCACCTTTACAGAAGATGGCCAAGAAGTAACAATCCAAGCGTCAAAAGTTTTGGCTGCAACTGGAAGAAAACCAAGTACAGCATCACTTGGATTAGAAAATACAGATGTTAAACTAACAGATCGCGGAGCAATCGCTGTGGATGAATACCTTCGTACAGATGCAGACAACATTTGGGCGATTGGAGACGTCAAAGGCGGATTGCAGTTCACTTATATCTCTCTAGATGATTATCGAATCATTATGGATCAGTTGAAGGGCGAGAATAAACGAACAACGAATAACCGGAAAGCTGTGCCTTACAGTGTATTTATCACTCCGACTTTATCCAATGTAGGTTTAACAGAAAAACAAGCCAAAGCACAAGGCGTCAATTACAAATTATTCAAGTATATGACAAGCGGTGTCCCTAAAGCACAAGTATTAGAAGATCCTAAAGGTGTATTCAAAGTTTTAGTCGACCCTGAAACTGACTTGATTCTAGGGGCAAGTATCTATGCGGAAGATTCTCATGAAGTCATCAACTTGATTTCGCTAGCTATGAATGGAAAACTTCCTTATACGTTATTGAGAGATCAAATCTATTCTCATCCGACAATGAGTGAAGCTCTAAATGATGTATTAAAATAAATAACGAATGGAGAATCCACCATGTTCAATAATAAAAATACAGCAGTAGTTCTCACTGACCCGCAAGTCGAGTTCTTGAAACCAGCAGGCGGTGGCTTTGGTTTGACAAAAGATATCTTAGAAAAATACAATACGATCGAAAATATGATTGAAATGGTAAAACAAGCAAAAGAAAAAGGATACAAACTCTTTATTTCTCCTCATTATTTTTACCCACATGACCATAAATGGCAATTTGGCGGTGCAGGAGAACATATGATGCTTGAGCAGCAGATGTTTGCTAGAAAAAGTCAATATGAATCAGTGGAAGAAGGTTCAGGAGCCGATTTTATCGAAGAATTGAAACCTTATTTGGATGAAAATACGATCATCAGCTCTCCTCATAAAATCTTTGGACCAGAAAGCAATGATTTGGCGCTCCAATTGAGAAAAAATGGAATCGACACAGTAATTCTTGGTGGAATGAACGGAAACTTGTGTAGCGATTCCCATATGCGTGAATTGGTAGAGAGTGGATTCAATGTTGTGGTAGCGACAGATGCAATTGGTGCTCCTGGCCAAGAAGCAATGGATGCAGCGTTGACGAACTTTGGCTTTATTGCAGATCAAGTGATGACAACAGAGGAAGTATTAGAGCAACTATCATAAGATAGGAATTGCTTTTGTCCTCGCAGTTCTTGAATCAATGAACATCTAGCTATATGAGAACAGTTTTATAGTGAGGGCTGTGTCAGATAATTTGGCACAGTCTTTTTTAAACGATTAAGAAGAAAAAATGATGAATTTACTGTATAATATAGGACTATGAGAAATGAAAAAGGAGAATATCATTGAAAACAAAGGAAAAGATCTTGGAAGCGACCAAAGATCTTATTTATAAAAAAGGCTATCATGAAACGTCAATCCGAGATATTCTAGCAGCTTCTGATACAGGAAAAGGTCAATTTTATTATTACTTTTCTTCAAAAAAAGAAGTTTGTCTAGCGGTGATCCATGCGCATATGGACGTATGGCAGACAGAATTGTTCGAAGACATCTTAAATGCTGGAAAACAGCCAGAAGAAGCATTAGAAGAAATGTTGGACTGGATTTTCGCTGATCATGAGACACAGATCACTTATCATGGCTGTCCTGTAGGTAATTTGATTATTGAGTTGAGTACAGTGGATGAAGAATACCGTCTGTTGCTACTAGAATTAGTCAATCAATGGGTCAAGTATACGAAACAAAATATCCTGGCACTTTCTGAAGAAAAACTATCCGATGAAGAAGCAGACCGTCAAGCCAAAGCGTTGATTGCTGAAATCCAGGGAAGTATCTTATTGTTGAAAGTCACACAGGATCTATCACTACTTAGGCAGAATTTTCAATTGATCAAAGAAAGATTGTTAACTTCGCAAAAGGTTCTTTAATAATTAGAGGTTGTGACAGAAGTGGTCAGCTTCAAGAAATAAGAAGGAATTTACGAAAATTGCTTCTCAAATTTTTGTGAAATTTCGGCTTATTTTTCGAAGAAGCTACTTCTGGAACACCGTGTATTAGAGGTTGTGAAATCAGCGCTTTGACCTGAGTATTAGAGAAACAAACGGCAAAATAGTTCCTCATATTTTGCCGTTTTTTGAGCTAATACCGAAGGTTAGCTGATTGAACATCGTTTAGTGGAGAGGTTGTGAAAAAGCTGCCCTGCATCAAGTAATAAGAACAGCCAAATAAAAATAGCTGCTCATATTTTTCGTTTGGTTGGGCTTATTACCGCAGATGCAAGCTTTTGAACACCGTTTAAGGAAGAGGTTGTGAAAAAGTCGCTTAGTTTCGAGTATTAAGAAAAATTTTGTGAAAATAGCTTTCTACATTTTTGCATAAATTTGGCTTAATACCGAGAAACTGGCTTTTGAACACCGTTTACCCAGAGGTCGTAAGCCTGCCGTTTCACTCCGAGTCACAAGGAACAATTTCAAAAAGCAGCTTCTCATGTTTGTTGAATATTGTGACTTGTGACCGAGGAGTTGGCAGGAGAATACCATTCACTGGAGAGTTTGTCACTTGTCACAACTTTTTTAGTTCTACAAAAATTGAAAGCGTTTTGTTGGTGCGAACTTCTTGTTGCAGTGTATGATAGAAAAAAAGATTGGGAGGGATTAGGATGTGTGGTCGTTATTTTTTTGATCTAGAGTCAGAGCTCCTTCAGAATTATTATCGAGAAGCCCAGACGAAACAACCGAAGCAGGCAGCGGAATTAGCAGCTGGAGAAGTTTTTCCGTCAAATCTTGTTGTGACGTTAAGAAAAGAGGAAGAAAACATCCTCACTCCGGAAATCATGAAGTGGGGATTTACCGGATTTAAAAAAGGACAATTGATGATTAATGCCCGTGCAGAGACAGTAGAAGAAAAAAAGACCTTTCATCAACCATTTTTGCAAAATCGTTGTGTTTTCCCAATGAGTGGAATGAAGAAAAAGACAAATTTATGTTTTCAAATAAGGAAAAAATAGTGTATATTGGCGGTTTTTATCGTAGCCATCAGGATGAAAAAATGGCAGAATCAATCATAATGACTACTGAACCTAACCGCACAGTCGCACCAATCCATGACCGAATGCCGCTTGTCTTGACTGAAGAACAAATCGAACCTTGGGTAACAGATATTTCTTTTGCGCGAAAAATCATTACTCAGCAGATGCCTGAATTAGTAATGGAGAAGGTATAACATAATCGATTTTTCAAAGAAAGAGCGGCAAAAAACGAAAAAGACTTCAGCACAGATCCCAAAAACAAAGAGAACAGAAGAAATACTCATAAGCTGCATATACTGCATCTATAGGGTCACAGTCGACCTTTCTAATGTATAGCTTCTATTTGTTTTTTACTCGTGCTGCGAGTCTTTTTTATTTATACCTAACGATGTTTATCATTATGACTCTTTGAATTCTTGGAATCTAAAATTCAAAGTTAACGACTGGTTGGCAGTTGTATATTCTCTGAATTTATAGATAAGAGGTTGCCATTTATCCACATTGATATGAGTTGGATCATGTAAAATCCCTTCTTCTACAAAAATAGCTACGATCTCACGTTCTACAATAGCAAAGTCTTGTCTAGTTGAAATTCGTTGAACCAATGTTTCTATTTGAAGCGGGCATTCTTTGATCCGAACAGTTGAAACTTCTTCACCTGCTAGTTTCGTGAACTTTCCCAATTGAAATTTGTCAGAGCAAAAGGAATAGCCAGCTTTTTGTTTATAATCGGGCATGATAGGATGGCCTGTTGTCTTTGAAATTTTCTCCCAAAGCGTTTTATCTGCAAAATTGAAGGTAGCGGGGGGTTAGCTATAGTATTTGGGTAGCTTTTGGATCCATAGGTTCAATGTTTCTTGGATTATTTTTTTAGTTAAAGAAAAAATGAACTGGCTACAATTTATTTCTATTTATATCCAATAAGATATACTTTAAACAAAACAATTTTCTAGATAGTTTACAAAGGGGAATTTTGCGTTACTTAGTGTTATATAGTATACTTTTATTAAGGGAGTGATGATAATGCTTGTTACAAAATCTAGATTACAAGGAAGTTCTGTAGTGGTAACTTTACCTTCTGATAACGGAAAGAAACCTTCAGAAAACCAAGAATATATCGTTGTGTATTCTGATGATGGAACAATTACGTTAGTTCCAAAAATTGAAGATCCATTTAGTGGTGGGGAAGAGGCCGAGTATTATGAGAAAGACGAATGGGAAGATTTAACTCCTGAAGGGAGAGAAATTTTATAGTGTCAGAAGAAAGAATTTATATTCCTAAAAAAGGTGATATTGTATGGATTGATTTTGATCCCTCCGTAGGAAAAGAAATTCAAAAAAGACGACCAGGACTAGTCGTCTCTCGTTATGAATTTAACCGTAAAACAATGTTTTCGGTCATATGTCCAATTACTTCCACTATAAAGAATTTACCGACACGTTACTCATTACCTGAAGAGCTAGATATAAAAGGACAAGTAATTATTACACAATTAAAATCTCTTGATTTTAAGGAACGAAAACTCAAAAAAATAGAAAACTTACCATTGCAAGACATGGCTAAAATTGATCAGATTATACAGTATATGTTTTAAGCATTGTAAGTAAACTCTATAATATTTTTATATGCTAAACATAACGAAATTAAAAAAAGGCCAAGTAAATGTCGTTCATTCTACTAGTGTGGTCGATGGCATTAATTTCCGTATCTTAAACTAAAGAATATATAGCATTTTAAACGAATGATTGAGGTGATTTCCTCAAGTCATTCGTTTTTTTGTGTCACAAAACTTGTTTTTTCACGACATATCTTAACGTATACGAAAAGTCGCGACAATACTTTAACAGAAAGAAGAAAAAGAACAACTGACAGTTTTAGTCCTAAAAAATCTAAACTCTTTAGATATGAGTAATGTCATTTTAAACTATATCGATGCTCAAAAACGTAAAATTTGGGATCAAGATCTGTCTAGGAAAGAATTTCTATAGTTTAACTGAATAACACAAAAAGGCATATCATGCGACAAGAAAAACAATGAAAAGAGAAATTTGCCATCACTGGAACATCCATACAGAAATTAGCATAGATTCTGAAAAATCTACCGCTAGTTTTTATTTAGTTGTTCTAACGACACCAATACTTGTAATGATCGAAAATGTGCAATTGGGTCAGATAGTGAACCAAAGTAGAATCTCAAAGCGACAATTATGAATGTAAAAGTACCTTTTATGATTAGTTTATTCTCTAATTGATTACATCCCGTATAATTAATAAAATTACTTTACCGATTACACGATCTTATGTCAGTAGAGCTTTTAGGTACACTATCAATACAGTTCATTCCAGTATAATGTAAGTTTTTTTTTATTTTGAGTCACTTTTTGTCAATATTATTATTTACAATACCTTCTATAATAAAAGTTATTTAAGGAAGTGTCTATGAATGAGTAAAAATTCTAAAGGATTCCTAACCATCTTATTAGCTTTTATAGGGTATATGTTGGTTGGGCTGCTAAAATCATACAGTAATGAGTTGCTGAATTTTTCAACATTTATTAATGATACATTAGTTCCAAGTTTGTTTTTCATTGTATTTTTTGCTGTTGGTTATTTTATAATAAAGATATGATGACTAATTTAGCTCAACTATTCCAGCGTCAGCTGAAGATATTGCAATTCCCGATTCCTTAATCATTTATCTGGATGAGACAGAAAGTGAAGTTGCAACAGATGTGCATGTAGTTGAGGATAAAAATGATAGTTTAAAAATTAATAGTTCAGATACTTTACTAAGAGTAAGTCCTATCTTTTCAGCTGTTATTTAGATGCAAGTAGCAACTAAGTTAGGTAGTACTCCTGCAATGGATAGGTATTTGTGTGTTCGATATATAAGTGGTCGAAGTATCAAGGTTATGTATACTGGATGGGAGATAGAAGAGTTAAAAATTGGAGGTCACCGCCACAAATGGAATTTAGATTTAGAGGTACCTTAGATTTGGTATAGTTATTAAACACAAGATGGCCTGGTTTGTAGGGAAAGTCGAAGAGTATTTTTCCACTTCTGCGCCCCTTTAATTTTTCTAGTAATGCCGTGAATTTGTGATTAATTGGAAATATGAAGAAAGGAGAGTCTATGAAAACAACACTAGTTCTATTCTATAAAAAGCATCCTTATTTTACACTTCTGATAAATATATTGTTGGCTAGTGTTATCGGGATTTCTGTTGAATATCTAATAAATAAAGATTTCATAGGTTCTTGTTTTTATACGGCTTTATTTCTTGGACTTCTTGAAGCATTTTCCATTTATAAAAAATCAAAAAAATAAAATAGATTGCCGTAAGAGATCTTTTTCATTTCATTTTTTTCTGAAAACCCGTTGTTTCTGTCAGTGAAGCAGCGGGTTTTTAGATTTATTGTCTTTAGACCTAATTGAGCGCGCCGAGCGATTGAAATACAAAACCACTTGCTATGCGGGTGGAGCAATAAAGGGAAATAGTTTAGCCCGTACAAAGTAGATGTGTAAATACCACATTGTATTCACACCAAAGTATAGAAGAAAAATAATTTATAATCAATATCGAGCCAATATTCAGGAGATCATCAAGAGATTGTGCAAATCTAAAATATAAATTTGGGTATCGACACTTTTGGGTGGAAGGATACTATGTGACAAAAGTAGGACAAAATGAAGCGACCATCAAAAAGTACATTCAAGAACAAGAAAAACATGATAGTGCGTTAGATAAGCTGAGTGTACGAGAGTAAGACGATCCTTTTAAGGGCTAAGGAGTAGTACATAAACCTTTTAAGAGGTGGGCAAAACTGGCAAAGGCAATATGGCTTGAACATAAAATATGAAAGCCAGCGTCTTTAGGCGCTGGCCGGTGATTTGAGCTTATAGCTCTAGAGAAAACCACCCTTTTGAAGGGTGGTTATGATTAATGACTTTAGTCAGTTTTGCTCACAAAGCGTGTGGAACAAAAAACGGGTGTTTCTACGGGTAGATATTTATTTCTTGAATGGAGGTGTCCCATACATTTTTGGTGTTACTGGTTCTAATTTTGGTGCAGCGCCTTCGATCTTAGGTTCTTTCAACCATTGATATTCGCCTTCGCCATCCAGTGCTTTGCCACTAGCCCAAGAACCTTCACTACTTTGGTCTCCCTCTGAGAAGTTATAGAAGTCATAAGCAATGTCTTTTCGTTCTTTGTCACGCGGGAAAGTACTTGGGACTAAGATTGAACCTTCTTTTTCTTCTAATTCTTTCACTGCACATTCCCATAGATTTTGATGATAGCTATCTCTTGCAAGGAGAACAGACAGCATATCTTTTACGCCACGATCATCGATCATTTCGTAAATACGTGCTACTTGAAGTCTTCCTTGTGATTCGGCATTTAAATTAGCTCTAAAGTCTGCTAACAAGTTGCCACTCGCAATGATATAGGCACCGCTCCATGGATTGCCCACGCTGTCAGCAGGACGAGGTCCTAAGCCAGCTACGATCGCGTGCTGTGGATTCATTCCAGAGATAATGGCACCGATTGTTGGATCTTTTTGCATCGCTGCTTCTTGATCTTCAACAGGCGCACCCTCTAATAAACGAGCAACCATTGTCGCCAACATTTCCACGTGGCCGATTTCTTCTGTTGCAATGTCCATCAGCATATCTTTATATTTTTCTTCTCCTCGGCAGCTCCAGCCTTGGAACAGGTACTGCATAGCTACACTCATCTCGCCATATTGGCCGCCGATCAGCTCCTGCAGATATTTCGCGATTAATGGATTCGGACGATCTGGTTTTGCTTCAAACTGCAATTCTTTCTGGTGTCTAAACATCAAAATTCCTCCTAATCTATTTTTAATACATTCTCATTCTGCTACGAAAGATTAAAAAATTCAAAGAAAGCGCTCGCGAATTATATAAAGTATTGGTATCATTAATAATTTTTTTAGAATCATACCTTATAAATTGTTATTTTCAGAACAAAATGATATCGTTATATTAAAACCGGCATCGGTTACATTAAAATTTGGAGGTAAAATATGAAAAAATTATTGTTTACAGGGTTGCTGGCAAGTTCAGCATTGTTTTTATTAGGAGGATGCGGATCAAGTAATGCAAGCGATGCCAGTTCAAGTGCAGCAAATTCTTCTGAAAAAACAAGTGATGGAAGAAAAAATATTGATTTCTGGTCCTTTTGGGGATCCGGTGCACGAAAAGAAGCTATCGAAGAAATCATTGAGGATTTCAATCAATCACAAAACGAGATCCATGTAAATTATAAGTATCAGCCATGGGGTGACATCTGGACTAAATCTTTATCTGCAATAACAGCTGGAAATGCACCCGATGTTATTGTACAGGACATAAATTCCGTTGCCCAAAGAGCAGAAGCACAGCAAGCAACTAATCTCTCCAAATATGTAGAAAAAGACACTTCTAAGGATTTTTATCCGCAGCTTTGGGATACAGTAGAATATGAAGGTGATCCTTATGCGATCCCATTCAATACAGATACACAAGTCATTTTTTATAATAAAAAGTTATTTAAAGAAGCTGGAATCAGTGAACAAGATCTACCGACAACTTGGGATGAATTAGAAGAAACAGCACGTAAACTAGATAAAAAAGAAGGAAAAGAATTTACACGCATCGGTTTTTATCCATTATGGAATTTAGGGGCTGATGTATGGGCGCTAAACGCAGATAACGGGACTAGTTGGTTTGACAAAGATGAAAAAGTCAAGATTGATACTAAAAATAAAGTGGAAGCCTTGGAGTGGATCCAAGACTGGCAAGATTATTATGGGAAAAATACGATCAATAAATTAGAAGCCGAATTTGGGTCTGGTGTATCTGATCCATTTATTTCCGGATTAGTAGCCATGCGTGCCCAAAATATCAATTATTACTCTAGTTTGATGGAAAATGCACCGGATGATTTTGATTTTGGCGTGATGCAGCTCCCAGAAAAAGAAGAAGGTTCAGGCCATTGGTCGTGGGGTGGCGGATTCGTCTTGGAAGTACCATACGGAGCAAAAGATCCTGAGGCCTCTTATGAATTCATCAAATATCTTTCTTCTCCAGAAGTACAAGAAAAATTCGGCGAAAAAAGTTTTGATATCATGGCGAGCAAGACAGCCAATGAGAATTTAGTGAATAATGACAACCTAACGGATAAAGGAAAAATGATCTATCAAATGGCGGACGAAAACTTTAAAAATACGGTGATCACACCAGTTCCTTTAGATGCTCCGGATTACACGACATTAGTGAATGAACAGATTGACCAGATTCTTTTAGGAACAAAATCACCAAAAGAAGGATTGGCAGATGCACAAAAAGCAGTAGAAAACTTAGTCAAGCAAAATCAATAATCCATTTTTGACTGTCTAGGTACAGAGGAGGCAAGAAAATTTGAAGCGTTTATCTATCCGAAAGAAAAAAGAAGCAAGATGGGCCTATTTATTTATCTCGCCTTTTATTATCGGGTTCTTGGTATTTATGCTAGGGCCTATGCTTTTTTCAGTTATTGGTAGTTTCACCGATTATAATTTGACATCCAAGATGAATTTCATTGGTCTAGCAAATTTCAAAAGAATGTTCGTTCACGATGATTTATTTTGGAAATCGTTATACAACACCGTTTATTTCGTCATCTTCAATGTACCGCTGACGACGATTTTCAGTGTGTTTTTAGCCACAGTACTCAATCAAAAAATCAAAGGAATCAGTGTATTCCGTACAGCTTTCTATTTACCGGCAGTCTTATCAGGAGTAGCAGTCTACATCTTATGGATGCAGCTGCTTTCTCCATCTGCAGGATTGATCAACACATTTCTGGGCTGGTTCCATATCCCTGGACCAGCTTGGCTGTTTGATCCACAATGGACGAAACCTGCGTTGATTTTGATGAAAATATGGAGTTCTGGAGGAGCAATGCTACTTTACTTAGCTACATTACAAAATGTTCCTAGATCTTTATATGAATCAGCAGAAATCGATGGAGCAGGCGTTTGGGGAAAGTTCAAAAGTATTACTTTGCCATTAATCACTCCTATTATTTTTTACGATGTGATCACCTCTACGATCGGTTCTTTCCAAATTTTTCAAGAAGCTTATGTCATGACGAAAAATGGAACAGGCGGACCTGCAAATTCTTTGCTTTTTTATAATCTGCATATGTGGAACAAGGCGTTCGTAGCTTTTGATATGGGTTATGCGATGGCTATGTCAATGATCCTGTTTCTGATCGTGTTGGTTCTGACGTTTGTCAATTTGAAGCTTGCACCTAAGTGGGTCTATTATTCTGGAGGTGACGGCAAATGATGGATTATTTCAAAAAGACCAGTGTGAATCGGCAAACAAAAAAAATACTAAGTTATGTCCTCATGACAGTAATAGGAATCATTTTGATCATTCTATTGCTTTGGATGGTGTTTACTTCATTGAAACCAATGGAAGAAATCGTTCGTTATCCTCCGACCTTTTTCCCAGAAAAAATCGTATGGGAAAACTATCTGGATACGATTGCCGCCTTTCCTTTTTGGCGCTATGCAAGAAATACATTATTCATCACTGTGCTAGTAGTGATCGGTAATGTCCTTTCAAATTCTTTTATTGCTTATGGATTTGCGAAGCTTGATTTTCCTGGGAAAAAGCTGATGTTTGCTTTGGTTCTTTCTACGATGATGATCCCGGGGTTTGTAACGATGATCCCTCAATATGTATTATTCTCCAAGATCGGCTGGGTAGGTACTTATTTGCCCCTGATCGTTCCATCGTTCTTCGGCAATGCGTTCAATATATTTCTGATGCGTCAATTTTACTTATCGATCAATAATGAATTGATCGAAGCTGCTGAAATCGACGGAGCGAATCATTTGTATATTTGGAGTCATTTGATGCTTCCATTGACGAAACCTGCCTTGATTACCATTGCGATCAATTCCTTCAACGCAGCTTGGAATGATTTCTTAGGTCCTCTGTTATATATCCAAGATCAAGAAAAATACACGTTACAGATTGGCTTGCAAGTTTTTCAGAACCAAGCAACGACACAATGGAATTATCTGATGGCAGGAGCAACACTTGTCTTGATCCCGACGATTTTGCTGTTCTTTTTTGCACAACGTTATTTCATTGAAGGGATGGATTTGACAGGAGGTTCAAAAGGATGATGAATCGATCGATTGGTAAAAAAGCCAATGATTATTTCTTAGAAATCATTGAATGGATTCCACGTCTTATCCATTTACAGCTACTATGGTTCCTGTGCGTCTTGCCTGTTTTCACATTAGGAACTGCAAGTCGAACAGTTCTGTATATGATTTATCATTACAAAAAAAATGAAGAGAAAAAGCTCGGTTCACTATTCTGGAAAAAGTTTCGTGAGAACTTCTCTCTTTATGGAAAGCAAGATAGTTTAGCAAGTGTTTATTTTCTTCTTCTATTGATCGACTATCAGATTTTCCGCTATTGGGGTGGGGGAATTGGCTATACATTGATGTATACTACGTTGTTTTTGCTTCTATTAAGCGCGCTTCTCTTTAGTTACAAAATCTTGCTTCAACTGGAACAAAAAGAAGCTTCTTGGATTACTGCATTTTTCTTGTTTTTTAATGATTTCAAAAGCGCGCTTTTCTATTTGGCAGGCACGTTGATCCTTCTTGTCGCATTCTGGTTTGCAGGACCAATCTATTTTGCTTTATTAGGTTTCAGTTTCTTGTTTTATTTTCAAGTCCTGCTTTTTATCCATCGTACGCAAGAAAAGGTTCTTAAAAAGGAGGAATAACATGTTGCGTTTGATTGCTAAAATCGATGATAGTATTATCAACAAGTTCGCCAAGCAACGGAAAACGGATAGTCGAAAAATCAATTTTTTGAAATTTATCAGTAATATCTCTAATGGTGGTTTTATTTGGTTGCTCCTTGCTGCTGTTTTAGTCTTGATACCTGATACTAGAGAATATGGTCTAGCCATTCTTATCGGCAGTTTGATCTATTTTTTTGTTGGTTTGCTTTTTATCAAAAAAACGACAAGACGGAAAAGACCTTATGAAAAAAATCGTCGGCTTGTCCTTTACACAAGTAAACCGAAGACTTCTTCTTTTCCTTCAGGACATACAGCGCTAGCCTTTTTATCAGTAGCTGCGTTGTTCGAATTAAGTCCAGTTGCAGGAATATTAGCCTTTTTATTTGCTTGTTTGATCGCTTATTCGAGGATTTTTTTACTTTTACATTATCCTACTGACATTTTAGGAGGAGCTATTTTAGGAAGTGTTATTGGCATCCTATGCGCTGCCGTTATCTGAATTAATTGTACGAATAAAGCATGAGTGCGTAAATGCGCATTTGTGCTTTATTTTTTTGTTTCGAGGAAAGCGTAGTTGTTTATTCATTTGTCTTAATAACTTAAGTTTTGTTAAATGAGAACGTTATAAAATTTTATAATTTAATTTTAATAATAAATGTTGTATAATTGGTGTTTTTTAACTAAAAAGGATATCATTTGATTTAAAATTAAAATTAAATTAAATTATAATTAGATGGGCATTGTTTTGTTGATTGTTGTGAAAGAAGACAAATATTTTTGAAAGGAGTATAAGGATGTGAAAGGGTTAAAATTGAAGCTTTTGCAGTTAGTAACTGTCAGTTTGCTATTTGGACCATATTTCCAGTCAGTCTATCATATGACGACCCTGGATGTAGCTGCTGAGTCAACAGAAACAAAGGAGGATGAGGTATTCTTAGATGAGGACTATGCAAAAATTGAAGGGAAGTATATTGAAAAAGAAGAAACCCTTGAATGGCATCTGGCTTTTGAAAAAAAGGAAAGTGCCAATGAAGGTAGAATACGTTTAGCAATCGATGCGGCAGCCGCCGGGATTGGTACCGTAAAAAACGTTCGTGGAACAGGTCTATCCTCCTATGATGAAGATGGAGAAGACCTAAAAGTCGAGACGATCGATGGTCAAGAATGGTATGTCGGAAAAGTTTATTCAAAAGAAGCAGAAACCGGCACATTGATTTTTGAAACAGAAAAGATCCCCGATGTGAACGAAGGGTAACTACCTCTTCAAGTGGTGGTTGATGAAAGAATAGATGAAGTTTACAACGAATGACTATACAAAAGTGTTAGGAAATTGGACACAAAGCAATGAACGCTATCAAGGAGACAAAGGCTCGCCATATGACGGAGAGAACTTGATCGATGATAGTGATTATACAAACGGGGGAGCGAACTGGCGAAATTACGACTATGCTACTAATAATGGATCAACTGCAGGCGAAGAAGATAGAAACGTTCCAGCTCAAACCGTTCAGCTTTGGGGAAATGAACGGAATTTTGAAAACAGTTACTTGGATTATAACGGGGCGTACATCAAAAAATGGGTAGAACCTGTTCTGCCAAGCAGCACAGCATCTGATCTACATCCTGAAGATGCAACAACCCTTTACAATGTCTATCTAGATGTCATCGGGGGCGAGAAAAAGGAAATCAGTCCAATCGATATCGTTTTTGTTCTAGATAAGTCAGCGAGTATGAGTGAATTAACCGCTGGGACCAATAGTCAAACTAAAAATGCTGCGTTGATTGAGGCAGTAAACGAAATGAGTAAAGATCTGCTCTCTGACCCGAGTCTGGATATTCGAATCGGTATGGTGAATTTTTACCATAATAGTACAGCTATCAATAACCATGAGCAAATCAGTTCGGACATCTTTCCATTGACAAATGATATCAATCGTTTGACGGGAAGTGAGAATACAGCATTAAATCGTACACCAATCGGAGGAACTCCGCTTACACTAGGGCTTAAAAATGGCTATGAAACATTGTATAAAGACAATGGCGGAGAAAATAGAAATCCAGAAAAAATCCTAATCGTTGTGGGAGATGGGACACCGACCTTCAGTTATGCACCGATTCAGTCAAGTTATCGTACGAGCACTAATGGAGCTTGGAGCAACTGGACTGTGATGGAAGATAAGATTGCTGAAGATAATGACGTTTTGTTCAGAAATTTTGAGGAGTTTTCTGGGAATACTTCTAATGCAGGGTTTACTCATCCAGTTACCTATGCATCTGACTTTAACCGTCCAGAAGATGAAGTAAATGTACACTATCGTTATGGAGAGGTAAAAGAAGGAGATAATAAAGCGACTCACTGGGTTGGTGATGGTTCTTCTAATAACAATACGAATGGCAGTCCTACTTCGCAAGAAAAGTCATCTGCGATCAACACAGTTGCTTATCATCATTGGCTGAAAAACAAGTATCAAGAGAACCCGCCAAGTATCTTCTCCATTGGTTTAGGAATCGATGGAAACGTTAGCGGGAGACAACGACTAGATGCTATTGGACGAAATGTATTGAAAAATATTGCTGATTTAGAAGAAGATGGCGTAACACCGCGATATTACAATGCGAACAACAAGAATGACATTGTTACAGCCTTGGAGGATATCTCTTCTACCTTCAAGAGAACGATCCAGCAAGCCACACTTTATGATGAAACTGGTTTTAATGTCTCACCATTTGGAGCTGGCAGATCGGCAGATATTCAGTTTTACCATCTAGATCCAGGAGAAAACGGCATGAAGTACCAAGAGCCAGAAATATGGGATGAAGAACGTCATGGACAAGCCCCACCAGAAGTAGTGGCGACTCCGACAACGTATGTCGGACGGGAAAACCAAGCTTATAAATTTTCTCCGATTTCTTTAGGTGAAGGGGAAATGGTCAGGATCAAGTACCAAGTAAAACTTGATGCGGGAGCTCAAGACGGAAATTTTTGCACAGTGAACAATATGGCCTATATTCAGAACCTGGAGGATTATGAGAATGATATCACTACTGGACGGATGTATTTCCCATCTTCTTCCATTCGTTACGAACATAAAGGCCGTAATTTCCAAGTCAGCAAGAAGGGTCAAAATGGCGAGCCGTTGGCTGGAGTCGAATTTGCATTATATGACCAAAATCCAGAGAGTGGGGAAGCCGAACCAATCGAAACAAGTAAAACTACCACGGACGGAATAGCGATCTTTGAAACGAAGATGCCGATTTTAGGAGATGAAACTGGAGCAATCAGCGACATATTTTGGATCAGAGAGATCGCTGGACCACCACGTTATCAGTTAGTAGATGAGACGTATCAATTCCAAATCAAAAAATATGCAGCCAACGAAGATGAGATGTTAGGTCACTACGAGCTTGTAGATGAATATACATCTGGTTCGAGAGTCGGCGGACCGGAAGGTAAAGATCCGAATTCCTATTATGAAGGAGAATATCACAAGCTTTCTGTTGTACAAGAGCCTAACATAGAAGGCACAGAGTATGATGAGTTGTATGTCAAACTGGAAATGCGAAATGAATTCAAGCCAATCCACATGAATATCAATAAACTAATTGAAGGCAGTAATATGCCAATCAATGGCGCAGAGTTTGAACTTTATGAAACAGATGGTAACGGACTGGAAATCGGATATCCAGTAGCGAAAGGGCTTTCTGGTGTGAACGAAGTAGAGGAAGAGAAAGGGAGACTCACGTTCTATTCAGTAGATGAAGACGGGAAATATGTAATCGTGGATGGTGAGAAAGTTATTCATCCAATCGGAGAGCCAGATTCATTTGTTTATAAGGATAGTGAAGAAACTACCAACTATGCAGAATACAAAATCATTGAGAGCCAGAACCCAGAAGGTTTCAAAGAACCTGATGAAAATGACACATGGATCTTGCGACTTTACGATAATGCTATAGGGACTATCCAACTCAAGCAAACAGGTGAAGAAAATTGGCAATATCTCACGTATACAACAGATGAAGAGGATCGTTTATGGGTAGCATTCACTGCTTACAATACGTTTGATTATCGGGAGATCCGAGTTAGAAAATTAGACCATGAAGGCCATACATTAGATGGTGCAGGTTTCGATATCAGGAAAGTGGGGGATTCTTCCTTCCCGCTGTATCGAGCATACACTGGTAATCCGTTAGAACCAGAAGAATCGAAACGTTTGCCTGGGATCGGATACTTCTATTCTCGTGCCGTAGGAGTAGAAAAGTATGTCGATTTAAATTACGACCAACCTCTGCATCTGTCTATTGGTGAATATGAGGTCTCGGAATCTGTCGCACCAAATGGGTATCGGCTATCTGATCAAGTGTTCCAGTTTGCACTGAATGAAGAAGGTAAGTTTATCATTGAAGATACGGTCATCGAAGACGAAACTGCTCCCTTGCCGGAAGGCTATGAAATCATCGATGGTGTACTACAAGTAACCTTAGAAGATGAACTAGCGCCAATCGATTTGGAACTTTTGAAAATTGACAGTATGAATAGCCGACGTCTTGAAGGCGCAGAATTTTCAATTGAGAAACAAAATAGTGCAGGAGAGTATGAAATCATCGAGGGAGGCTTGGCACCAGATCCAAACGATTCTTCCCTATTCAATGCTTCAGACTTGTTGGAAGGGGTCTATCGGATCAAGGAAGTGAAGTCACCTGACAGCTATAGAAAACTTCCAGGTTACTTTATTTTAGAAATTAGTTATCGAGAAGAACCTGACATAGAAAATGATCGGGTAGTTCCAGGAAAAGAAGCGGGTACACTAAAAGTTGAGATTTCGTATTATCCAAACGAAGAAGCAGAGACGCCTGATCTACAGCAAGAGTTAGAATATGAACTTTTGGAGACAAATCGAATCAGATTACAGCTTAGTGTCGGGAACGATCCTGAAAATCCGTTGCCTGCTACAGGAGGATCCGGACGATTATTCTATATCCTGCTTGCTGCATTCTTCATGGCGCTTGCAGGAGCAGCCTATGGTTTGTTTGTCAGACAATCTAAAAAGGAGGGAGCAAGGTAATGAAAAAGCTGTTGTGTTTGATGCTTCAATTACTTGTTTTACTACCGCTTGCAGCAGTCCTTCTTCCACATGCGATGTCGGCAGAAGAATCAGGGGAAGATGTCGTGGAATTCGTGTTGCATAAACGGATGATTCGAGATATCGATTATAACGATCAATTTGAATACCATGAAAATGATGGCTTGGCTATCTCTGAGGAAGCAGGGGAAACAGCAGATATCATTTCACAGACGGTGCCACTAAATGGAGCGACATTTGCCATTTACGACATGACCGATTATTATCATGAAAAAAAAGCTGCTGAAAACATGACTCCTAAAGAATTCGTCCAGCAAATCGCTGAAACGAACAGAAACAATATCCGTCAGCTAATCACAGAAGAAAGGCTTGTCCAAATAGGGACTTCGGTAACAACTGGGAAAGATACGGTTGGCGGATTAGGAGACGGGATTGCACGTATCAAAGCACCTAAGAAAAACCAAGATCGGGATGCAGTTTATTTGATTTTCGAAGAATCGATTGATCCAGAAGTTGGATTGGATGTTGATATCGATCAGACAGCTATCCCAATTGCTGCTATTTTGCCAATTTATCACCCGACAGAATCAACCGAGGAACTGCAAGAGATTCATATCTATCCTAAAAATGTCGGTTATCTAAGAGATCCATACTTCTTCAAGTATGGACGTCAAAGAGGAACAACTGAAAAAGGAAAACCATTAGAAGGTGCTGTTTTTGCTCTATATCAGATGATAGAAGGGGGGAAATATTATTTAGATATGGCTCCTGCTAATGACTTGAAAAATCAATGGATCAAACCAGCAGACAATGATCCTTTGAATGACAAAAATGTAAGCAAATTCATTTCGGATAAAGAGGGCCTTGTTACGACAGGACAACGTTTCTTGCCTTCTGGCACCTATTATTTTGAAGAATTAAAAGGTGTGGAAGGTTACGAGATGGATGAAGCAAGTAAGAGAATCGAGGTCATCATCCCTGAATTTTGGGTGGATGCAAAAGGCCAACCACAATATGTAGTAGTTAACGGACAGGAGATGGCTGAATTAGAATCCGGGAAAGTTCCAGTCTCTGCCTATGAATCCGCAACACCACGTGTTTATAACGAGACCGTAAAAGAAACAACGGACAAACCGAAAGAGCCGAGTGGTCCAAGCAATCCAGGTCAATCAGGAAAATGGTCCGTATTCCCGCAAACGAATGAAGCAAGAACGTTGATTTCTTTACTAGGAATTCTTTTATTGTTAGGTGCTGTTTTATTAATAAAAAAAGAACGGGGAGAAAAAAATGAATAAAAAAATGATTGTCACGGGAATGAGTGTACTGTTACTCGTTACTGCGGGAATAGGGATTTTCGGGAACGGAAAACTAGTCAAAGCCGAAGAAGTCGCACAAAAACCAAGTGAAGTGACGATTACATTACACAAAAAAGGTTTCTCATCTGTTCCGGAAGAACGACCGAATAGCGGATTGGTTTCTACGGATTTTGGTGAAGAAAATATTCCAGGAGTCGATTTTGATTTGTTTGACGTAACGGAAGTATATTACGATTTGATTCGAGATAATCCTTTAACACCGGAACGAGAAGACGGTCTTAATTCTGCCGAAGCGATTGAATGGATTCAAAAACGGCACACAGAAAGTTGGTTTTTAAAATATCGACTGACAAGTATTGACAAACAAACAACGAATGAAGCTGGAGAAGCGGTATTCTCTACCGTCCAAGTGACGGAAGAAGCACCTTCTTCTAGAGATAAAGTCTATCTTTTCTTAGAAACTTATTCGCCAGCTCATATTTCCAGAATCGCGTCTCCAATGGTTGTTATGATGCCAGTGATGATGCCTGATATGGTGGATGGCGTGTGGGATGGTTCTACATGGAAAGACACATACAATACAGATGTGCATTTGTATCCGAAAAACGAAATCAGAGAAGCAGATAAACAGATGAATGTAGAGGAAAGCGACCTTAGACAAGTAACGATTATTAATGAAGCTGGAGAACAAGAAACGATTTCTTATATTGATCTAGAAAGAGGAAAAACGGCTTCTTACACGATCACAGCACCTATTCCTTATTTCATCGATTCTGTCCTTGAAAACGGAAGCGCTGTTATCAAAAATTACAAAATCACAGATACGCCTACAGTTGGTCTAACTTATTATGATCAGGAAATAGAAGTGCGAGCCGGCGAGACGATTTTAACAAAAGGACAAGATTATATAGTAGAAGTAGTAAGCAACGGGTTTGTCGTGACGATTTTGACAGAAGAAAATGGAGTAGCCAAAGTAGATACTTTAGGTAGATTAGCAGATGCACGTGGAGGAGATTTAACGATCACGTATAATTTGAAGGTTTCCACAGAACTAGAAGCGGATGATTTCCATAACAACACAGCGGTTATTGAAATCGGACGAAATGATGAATTTGATTATGAAGAAGGAGTAGAGCCGCCAGAGAAAGTCACAACAGGTGGAAGAAAGTTTGAAAAATATGATGCATCAAGCAGTGAATTGCTTAAAGATGCAAGATTCGAATTGTGGAATGAAGACCGTTCTGAATACGCAATATTTTATAAAGGGGAGTCGCCTTTAGCTGTTTATGAATCAGGAGCAGATAGAATTGAGTGGGCAACAAGCGGACAAGCAACAGAATTTGTCGCAGATGGAAATGGATACTTTGAGGTTCAAGGGTTAGATTATGGAACCTATCAAATGAAAGAGACCATGGCGCCAGAAGGTTATGTACTTCCAACAGGTGAGGCAGCCTTTACTGAATTTATCATCTCTTATGGAAGCTATAATGAAGAAATTCAGATCGTAGGAGTAGAAAATCCAGGGCCAGAAAGAGTACCGAATATGAAACGCGGGTCACTTCCTGCTACTGGTGGGAACGGGCTCTTGGCATTCTTACTAATCGGAATAAGTTTGATGATTGGAGCGTACAGCTGGTACCGTAAATCTAAAATGAAGTCTGAAGTATAAGCAACAAAAATAAGCTGCAGCAATCGGTTTTATAAAGGTTGCTGCAGTTTTTTTAAATAAGAAGGTGAAGAAAATGAAAAAGAAAATAGGTAATAGACCTCAAACCCAAATCAGTCTTTTATTACAATTATTTATGGCAGTGATGTTTCTTGCCGGAGCTGCAGTTTTTACATATCCATTTTTAGCAGATGCTCTCAGCAATTATTTGGATCAAAGAAGGATCGAGAATTATCAAAAGCAGCTTGAACGCGATAAAGAAGAAAAACATGAGCAACAATTAGCAGTGCATGAAAAGAAAAATCAGACGCTTGCTCATACATCAGTAATCCCAGGAATGGGACAAGTCAAAGATCCTTTTGAGCAAGCGGTTAGAAATGTCCAAAATCCAGGAAAAGAATATTACGAACAACATATGATCGGAGCCATCTATATTCCGAAAATCAATGTTAGCTTGCCTTTATTTGATGAAACGAATGATCTTTTGTTAGATAGAGGAGCGACAGTCCTGCAAGGCACCTCTTTTCCAACTGGAGGAGAGAGTACACATTCCGTGATTACCGCCCATAGCGGTATTGCTGAGAAAAAACTCTTTACGGATCTTGAAGAAATGGAGCAAGATGACCGATTCTATCTTGAAGTGTATGGTCGGATGCTCGCTTATGAAGTCGTTGAGAAAATTGTTGTCCTTCCAACAAAAACAAATACATTAGCAATTAGAGAAAAGCAGGATCTAGTCACACTTATCACTTGTACACCTTACACCGTGAACACTCACCGATTACTAGTGACAGGAAGACGAGTTCCCTTTACAGAAGAAGTCTCTTCAAAGATAGAACAGACAAAAAAATACCATCTTTATCGATTACTTATACTCCTTCTAGGTATATTGCTAGTGCTAACGCTTTTCGGTTATTGGTGTTATCGAAAATTTAAAAGACAAAAACAACGAAAGAAAAATAACAGATAATAGACCAATTATTAAGAATAACATAATAAATTTAAGCTGCTTGGAAGAGACAAACGCGATTAAATCGCATATTTCCAGTTTTTTTTAACGTTTGCTAAAATGACATTTTCCAGGTAAGCCAACTTGTTTCACAAGGGCTTCTTTGATATTGTAGTAGCAAGAAGAAAGATGGAGGGATTTTTTATGGCAAAAATCATGGTAGTCGAAGACGAAGAGATCATTCGACAATTGATCATGGAGGAACTTGAGAAATGGCAATTTGAAACCTTTGGAACGACCGATTTCAATCAAGTGTTCTCAGACTTTGAAAGAGAAGAACCACAGCTTGTATTACTAGATATTAATCTTCCCGTTTTGGATGGCTATTATTGGTGTCAAAAAATACGTGAAGTATCGAAAGTACCGATCATTTTTATCTCCAGCAGGAATACGAATATGGATATGATCATGGCTATGAACATGGGGGCAGATGATTTTGTGACAAAACATTTCCAAATCGATGTACTGATTGCAAAAATCAATGCATTACTTCGCCGTTCTTACAACTACACAGAATTATCTAGTGAAATGATGAGCCACAATGGCATTACGTTGAATGTTGACAACGGAAGTATGGAAATCAACGGAGAGATCATTGATTTGAGCAAAAATGAATATCGTCTATTATTTATTTTGATGAAGCACAATGGAAAGATCTTAAGTCGGGAAAAATTGCTGCGAGCACTGTGGGATGACGAACGATTTGTAGATGACAATACATTGACAGTCAACATCAATCGGTTACGCCGAAAAATCGAACAGGCAGGTATCCAAGGATATATCGAAACAAAAGTAGGACAGGGATATATCGTTCCCTGAAAGGATGAGCGGTTAAGATGAATTTTTTTAAATATTTGAAAGATCAGTGGACATTGATCTTGGGATGGCTGTTTTTTATTGCATTGACGATCTTTGTGATGTGGCTGGCGCCAAACATCAAAGTTGATTTGAGCACAATTGCTTATTTAGCTTTGATTGAGGGCGTCTTTCTGATTTTTTATCTGCTGGGTGGTTACTTGAGCAAGAGAAGATGGTGGGGAAAATTAGCCGACATACAAAAAACTTCCCCTTTGCAAAATTATTTGAGTGGTGGGAGGACAGAAGAAGAAAAACTGGTAGAAGAATATATCAATCAGCTGATCCGTGAACACCAAGAAGTAATGCAATCAGCAATCAGTAATCAACAAGACCAAAAAGATTATATTGACTCATGGGTCCATGAAATCAAAGTGCCACTTTCCGCTTCTAAATTGCTAGTTCGTTCGATCGAGTTCGATATTGACGATCAAAAGTATACATTACTAGAAAATGAATTATCAAAAATCGATGAATACGTAGAACAAGTTTTGTATTATGCAAGACTCGACAGTTTCTCGCGGGACTACCTCATCCAAGAATATGGACTAAAAGGAATCATTCAGCCTGTGATACGCAGTCAGGCAAATTATTTTATCCAAAAAAATATTCGCTACGAGATCGTTGGTGAGGATCATACTGTTTTGACCGATGCTAAATGGATCGCTTTTATCTTCAACCAATTGCTTAGTAATGCCATCAAATATACGCCGGATCACGGAAACATCATTGTGAGCATAGAAAAGGAAGCGCAAGGAGTCAGCCTTTCAGTTAAAGATTCAGGGATCGGTATCCCAGCGGAAGACTTGAAACGGATCTTTGATAAGGGATTTACTGGGAGAAATGGTCGACTTAGCAAAACACATTCAACAGGATTAGGACTTTATTTAGCAAAAAATCTGGCCGAAAAATTAGGTATCCATTTGACGGCTGAATCAACTGAAGGAAAAGGGACAACAATGACTTTATTTTTCCCAATCTTAAATTTTTATAATGAAAAACGTTAGAAAATCGTTAGAAACGAAAAAAAGTGCTTGTGTTGTTAACGTTTTCGCTGATAAGTTTCTTATCATGTGAAATAAAAGGAGATTGGTTATGGAAATTTTAATAGCATTAGTCCCTATGTTGGCATGGGGTAGTATTGGTTTAGTAAGTGGTAAAATTGGTGGCGATGCCAATCAACAAACACTAGGAATGACGATCGGTGCATTTCTGTTTTCTTTAGTTGTCTTTTTCGTTGTTAGTCCTGTAATCACCCCTTGGATTTTCTTGATCGGATTTTTATCCGGCTTAGCTTGGAGTGTTGGACAAAATGGACAGTTCCATGGAATGAAGTACATGGGTGTTTCTGTAGGGCTACCATTGTCTACTGGTTTTCAATTAATTTTGAATACGATTGCGGGAGCCGTTTTCTTCCATGAATGGACACAAACGAAAGATTATGTATACGGTATTATTGCTTTAGCTCTTCTTGTAAGCGGTGCGTATTTGACTGCCCGACAAGATGACGAAGGAAAAATAGATACAGATAATAAAATGCTTGATTTTGGTAAGGGTTTTAGAGCATTGATCTTCTCTACGATTGGTTATGGTGTATATACCATCATCGTCAACTGGGCGAATTTGGATGCGATGTCAATTATCTTACCTCAAAGTATCGGAATGATCTTAGGCGCAAGCTTCTTTGCTTTCCGTAAAGTTAAAGTCGATCAGTTTGTGTGGAAAAACATGATCTGTGGATTATTATGGGGCTTAGGAAACATCTGCATGCTTCTAACAGTCAAATCACTTGGTTTAGCTGTTGGCTTCTCACTTTCACAAATGGGGATCATTATCTCTACTTTAGGTGGGATTTTCATCCTTGGCGAAAGAAAAACGAAAAAAGAGCTCATTTATGTTATTGTTGGTTGCCTTTTAGTCATTTTAGGTGGTATCCTTTTAGGGTATATGAAAACAGTTTAATCGCTGTTTTCCAACCTAAAATGGGGAGGAACTTCAATGGATTTGTTTCGTAAGAAAGAGATCAATCTCAATCATACGAGTGAGATGAAAAAAGAACTAAAAACGTCTGATTTGATCATGCTTGGAATTGGTGCGATCATCGGTACGGGAATATTTGTGGTGACAGGGGTTGCGGCCAATCAAAATGCTGGTCCAGCACTGTCACTTTCATTTGTCTTAGCTGCAATCGTTGTCATTTTGTCTGGACTAAGTTTCGCAGAATTTGCTTCGCGAGTGCCAGTGATTGGTGGGCCATATGCCTATCTGTATGTTGTATTTGGTGAATTTGCTGCCTGGCTGACAGGGTGGTTGTTGATCGGGGAATTTTTACTAGCGGTTTCCTCTGTTGCTTCCGGATGGTCTGGCTATATGCAAGGTTTTTTGAAAAGTTTAGGGGCCGAACTTCCACAAGCATTAACTGGCGGGTACAATCCGGAAAATGGTACATACATTGACTTGATTGCGGTGCTCGTAGTGATATTCGTCACTTACATCGTGTCGCTTGAAGCCAAGAAAGCATTACGTTTGAATAATGCCATGGTATATGTCAAATTTGGTATCATCGCGTTGTTTATCATTGTAGGAATATTTTTCGTTAAACCTGATAACTGGCAGCCATTCATGCCTTTTGGTTTTTCCGGTGTGCTAGATGGTGCAGCTCTTGTGTTTTTTGCTTTCTTGGGATTTGATGCCGTTGCAATGGCAGCCGAGGAAGTCAAAAACCCGCAAAAAGATGTGCCAAGAGGAATCATTGGTTCGATACTGATTGCTACTGTCCTTTACATCATCGTGACGCTGATCTTGACAGGAATCGTTCCGTATACTGAACTAGGAGTCAATGACCCAGTGGCTTTTGCAATGAGGTATGTAGGACATGGAACAGTGGGCGCGGTGATCGCTGTAGGGGCAATTTTAACGCTACTGACGGTAACGATCTCGATGATGTATTCACTTGCTCGTTTACTGTTTGCTGTCAGCAAGGATGGCTTACTTCCTAAGTTTATGACAGAAATCGATCAAAAGCATCGTACACCGAAAAAAGCGACTTATGCCGCTGGTGTGGCAGCTGTATTCTTTGCCGGATTTTTCCCATTGAATGTATTAGCGGAACTAACGAATATCATGGCGCTCGCCTATTTGATGCTTGTTAGTCTAGGCTTACTGAAGTTGAGAAAAATGTTTGGCAAACCAAAAGCTGGAGAATTCAAAGTGCCATTCGTTCCGCTATTGCCAATCGTCTCCATCTTGACTTGTATTGTATTGATGCTTCGTCTGCAAACTGTGACATGGATCGTGTTCGGTATCGTAATGGTTATTGGACTGATCATTTATTTTGGCTATGGCTATGGACACAGCAAGATGAATGAGAAATAGACTCCAATGGAGAAGTTAGAAGAAAGATAAGAAAAACGCCCATCAACAGTTGTAATAAACTGTTGTTGGGCGTTTGTTTTAGTAACAAGCGAAAGGTGATCTATTGGGTTAAATCCAACAGTTTTTGTTTCAGATCTTCTTCCATGTGTCCAAGCTCTACTTCTGCATGACGACGTTTTTCTTTTCCTTCTTTTTGGATACGCAATGTCTCTTGGATTGTTTCGATCAAATCATTTTGAGTGGTTTGAAGGGTCTCGATATCCACGATTCCACGTTCATTTTCTTTCGCTGTTTCGATGGCTGAGATTTTCAGCATTTCTGAATTTTTCTTCAATAAGTCGTTTGTTGTTTCAGAGACTTGGCGTTGAGCAGTTACTGCATCTTTTTGACGAAGCAAGGTAAATGCGATCACGACTTGGTTTTTCCACAGCGGAATGGCTGTAGCGATAGATGCTTGGATCTTTTCAGCCAAGGCCTGATTTGTGTTTTGGATCAAACGGATTTGTGGTGCTTGCTGGATCGTGATCTGTCTAGCTAAGCGAAGATCATGCGTACGTTTATCCAGACGATCTAGGAATTGCGTGTAATCATTGGCAATCTGAACATCCATCTGATCGCCAGTTTCTTCTGCTCTTTTCATCGCTTCTGGAATGATCGTTGTTTGAAGTTCTTCCATTTTCAATTCTCCAGCAGCGATATAAATATTCAGTGCATCAAAGTAGTCTTTGTTTTTCTGGTAAAGCTGTTCTAACATCAGATTATCTTTTAGCAGACCGTCTTTTTCTTTATCTAATTTCACTGAAATCTTGTCAATTTGTGCACCAATCTTTTGATATTTTGCTGTCACTTCATAGATCGATTGTTTGACCTTCCCGAAGACACGCTGGAAGATGTTCCCTTCTCCGGCACGCAGTTCGTCAGGATTGGCTTCTTGGAGACGATACATCAGTTCAGTTAAGGAATCTCCTACAGGACCAATATCTTGTGCTTGCACATGATTCAACATCGATTGTGAGAATTCACTTAATTTTGCTTGGGCAGCCGATCCGTAGCTGATGACAGACTGTGCATCATTAGCATCGATTTTTGCTGCTAGCTGTTTAGCTTGTTCTTGGCGTTCCGCCGGTAGTTTGTCAATTAAACGAGCAGCTGTCTGTTGCTCTTGGAGCTGATCAATCTCCGCTTGTTGTGAAGTGGTCAGCGTATCTGTTGGAGTTGAAAACGGGTTGTTCAATAAATCTTCAAGTGTATCGTTAACTGGTGTAACATCTTTTGTTTCAGTCGGTTTATGATCCATAAAAAATTCCTCCTTGTTGAATCTGTTCTCGATTCTTACATGAATGTCTCTACTTTAGAAAAAGTACTCGAAACAGCCAGACATCATCTGAATGTTCCGAGTCTTCTTTTATGAACAAAAGAGTTAATCCTTTTGTTCTGGTTCATATTTATTATCACGCTTTAAGCTCTGTTTCGCAACAGATATCTCTACGTCGATATCATCTAGATCCTCAGCAACGAATTTTTGATAATCTTGTGCGATTAAAGCTGACAGCTGGTCGATGATCTGCGCGCTTTCTTCTAGTTTTTCATAGGTCTGTTTGTTTTTGATCTCATGGTCATTGATCTCATTATACTTATTTGTCAAATCAACTAGATTCGGCAGATGCGTATAAAGAAACTGACTTGCTTCATGCAGTCGGTTTGGTTCTTTCACCAATTCTTTGAATAAAGCTTTCGCTGCTTTGACTGGATCATGGCGGAGATCGATTGCTTTAAGTTTGGCTGTCTGCTGCATATTCATTTGCAATTGATTGATCTCATTTTTTGTTTGATTCATTGTTTGTCGAAAAAATGAAATTTCATTCGCTGTCATACCGCTTTTTTCATAGTGAGTTTCAAGTTCGTCAGTCAGTGCAGGAATTTCTTCTTGTTTTCCCTTTTTCCTGCGCGAACCAAAGAGTCCCCACAAAACTAAAACTACACCTATCAATAAAAGTCCTAGAACAAAAGAAAAACTATTGTTTCGGACAAAGAGAAATAGCAAGACCAATGCTAGAAGCCACGGCCAATTTCGTTTTATCATAATAAACCCTCCATGTCATTTATCGTTGAGTATTGAATTCTTTTCGTTATTCGATTACATACTTATTTTAGCATACGGACTACTATAAAGAGTATCGGACTAAAGAAGGATTTTCTATATTTAGAGAAAATCTAAGGTTTATCTATGGTAAACTAATAAGGAGTTTTTGAGAAAAATTGAAAAATGAAAAAAAAGCAGTTATGATTACAAAGAAAGCAGGAGAAGATATGCTGAACAATGAGCAATTTGAAGAAAAAACAATCAGTCGCAAAGAAATCTATAGCGGAAAAATTATTGATGTTGCTGTAGACGAAGTTCGTTTGCCAGATGGAGGAACTTCGAAGAGAGAACTGGTATTTCATCCTGGCGGTGTCGGGATCATTGCTTTTGACGAACAAGATCGTCTGCTTCTTGTCAAACAATTTCGAAAACCTTTAGAAAAAGTGATTTTGGAGATTCCAGCTGGAAAAATCGATCCAGGAGAAGGACAAAATCCCGAAATGACAGCAGCTAGAGAATTAGAAGAAGAAACTGGCTATCGTGCGAAGTCGCTGAGCCATCTTACTTCGATGTATCTTTCACCAGGTTTTGCAAATGAAGTCCTTCATATTTATCATGCACAAGGGGTAGAGAAGGTCGAGAATCCTTTAGCACAAGATGAAGACGAAGTACTGGAGTTGTATCATCTAACTCTTGAAGAGGCGCAACAAGCGATGAAAGATCAGTTGATTTGTGATGCAAAGACGATTTATGCGATTCAATACTGGGAACTATTGACCAAAGGAAAGTAGAGGGATCGGCTTATGGCCAAAGGACCGCTTATTACGCGAAGCGAACTTCGCAAGCGACAACAAGCACAAGCAAGCGAGTCATTAAAAAAACAGCGAAAAGCAGAAACAGCTTATCAGCAAGAAGAAAAAAAGATTGCCAGCTTTTATCGTAAAGAAAGCAAAAAGAATAAACCAATCACGAAAACAAGGATCAGCGAACGGGAAAAGACGACCAAATGGAACTCTTTTTTGATGAAATCTCTTATTATTGTTATCCTAATGTTATGTGTGGTTTTTTTAGCAATCGCATTTATATAGAAAGAAGGAATTAAAAAGATGAAAATCGGTATTATCGGCGCAATGGAAGAAGAAGTAAAAATTTTGAGAGAGAACCTAAGCGAACCATTATCATGGGAACGCGCAGGCGCTTTATTTATTTCAGGTTCATTAGGTAACCACGAAGTGATCGTCGTACGTTCCGGTATAGGAAAAGTCTTAGCATCTATTACCACAAGTCTGTTGATCCAACAATACGGCGTGAACATGGTGATCAATACAGGTTCAGCTGGCGGAATCGGTGAAGGCTTACAAGTAGGTGACATCGTTATATCAGACAAAGTAGCTTATTTTGATGCAGATGCAACAGGATTTGGCTACAACCCAGGACAATTACCAGGAATGCCTCTATATTATGAAGCAAGCACATATTTGCGCAGTGAAATGGTTAAAGCAGCAAAAGCAACGAATTTGAACGCAAAAGAAGGATTGATCGTTACAGGTGATACATTTGTCGACTCGCCAGATAAAATCAAAGAAATCTTAACGAATTTCCCTGAAGCATTAGCTTGCGAAATGGAAGGAGCCGCTGTTGGACAAACAGCTCGTCAGTTCAATATCCCATTTTTGATCGTACGTGCAATGAGCGACACAGCAGATCACTCGGCGACACAAAGCTTTGACGAATTTATCGAAGACGCAGGCAAACGATCAGCAGAAATGGTGATCGAATTTGTCAAACATCTCGTATAAGGAGGACTAAGATGAACGCATTGATCTCGATTGACTACACATATGATTTTGTTGCAGAGGATGGAAAGCTGACTACTGGGACAGCAGGACAAGTAATTGAAAAAAAGCTGACTGCTCATACAAAGAAGTTTATTGATCAAAAGGATTTTGTCGTTTTTGCCATTGATGCGCATGATCCAAAAGATTCCTTTCATCCGGAGAACCGCTTATTTCCTCCGCATAATGTGATAGGAACGGGTGGACGGGAATTGTACGGCTCTTTAAAAAGTTTATACCAAGACTATGAGCAAGAGGAAAATGTTTATTGGATAGACAAACGGCATTATTCCGCTTTTAGTGGAACAGATCTAGACATCCGTTTGCGAGAACGCCAGATCACAGATATTTATTTGACCGGCGTATGTACAGATATCTGTGTGTTGCATACAGCAGTCGATGCGTATAATCTAGGATACAAACTCCATATTTTCAAAGATGCCGTGGCAAGTTTCGATCCCGTTGGACATGAATGGGCATTGAGACATTTTGAGTCCACACTAGGCGCAGAAATTTTATAAAAAAACAAAGTGATTTGATAAAATAAAAAGCACAAAATAATAAAAGAAGAGCATAAAACAAACGACTTTGTTTTATGCTCTTTTTTATACGTTATTTTAAAAAAACTTATTCTTTTTACGTTAATAAATCTCTTTATTATCAACAACTTAAGTTATATTTTTTCTTTTTATAAAATACACTTATTATAATTTTGTTTTTTATTGACAGTAAAAATAAATTAGGTAATACTTTAAGTAAACGCTTTCTAATTTGTTACGGGAGGAATACACTTGTTAAAAAAACGTATAAAATACAGTGCGCTAATGATGAATCTCCTTATGCTCAGTACCCCGGTTTTAATTTCTGTCGTTGAAGTTGCTGCTAACGAACAACAGTCTGTGAACGAAGAAAATGCACACGTGAACATTGAAGGGATGTCAACAATGGAGGAAATACCAAGAACTAGTGAAGATATGGATACGGAAGAAGGAAATGATCCTATGATGAAAGAATCAGAAAATGAAAAGACAAAAAAGCAATCTGAAGAAGCAAATGAAGAGTGGAAAGGGGTTGTTTTCGGAGAAAGCACAAGTGCTAGTAGGTATGCCATTGAACCATTAGAAGACGGCGTGCGGCTCTCTTCCACGAATAACGGCGGAAAATTCCAGTCAAGCGGATCAGATGGAATGACCTATTATTATCAAGCAATCCCCAAAGACATCAACTTTAGGATGCGGGCGACGATCGAAATAGAATCTTGGACCTATACGAATGCCCAAGAAGGATTTGCTTTAATGGTAAGAGACGCAGTACCAAAAAATCATTTGTTTGGGCAGGCATTTTATTCAAATTCATTTGCCATACTAGGCAGTCGGATCGAATATGTCTGGGACTCGGATAGACAAGAAGTGGTCAACACGAGCGGCAGCAAATATACGATGCGACTTGGATTGGGGACACGGGCAATCACAGGAATATCATCTGAAGATCCGCAAGCTGCGCCAGCTCCTGGGAGTGTCTCAGTGGAAACAACACCTTTAGAGACTTCAGCAGGGTTCTTGGAAAAAGAAACAGGTTCTTATAATATATTCGGAAACGGTCATGGGAATCTGTTTCCGGCCACGAACTCGATTACTAAACTGGACGTAGAGATGAAAAAAACGAATACTGGTTTAGAGGCATATTATTACGATCCTGAAACAGGAGAAGAAATGGCTTCTGACATCATGTATGACTGGGAAAAATTATACGCTTCAGATGAATCGGTTATTTATGCAGGATTTGCTGCAGCAAGGAATATGACGATCAAGGTAGAAGGAATCGAAGTTGCTTACTCAGATCCTGCGACAGATCCTCCTGGGCAAGAAAGACCTACTCGCTTGATTGATCCGATTTACACTGTGACCTCTAGTAATCATTCAGGAAACCAAGATCATACTATGTCCTTTAGAGCAAATGCTGACGGATTATTGACAATTAAAAATAAAGCAACAGGAGAGGTGCTTAAGAACGCAAAAAACTTGGCTATCACTGCGAATCGGGAATTTGATTATCAGACAAAACTGATGGAAGGAACGAACGAATTTACTTTCAGTTTTACGCCAGATAAAAACTATCCGCCAGAAGAATACGTAGAGATGACTAGTTATGAAACAAAAGAGATTCTTCATACAGTGGACTACCGTAAACCTAAATATTCGACAGTTTATGTAACACCAGAAGGGTCAGATGCAGGAAACGGAAGCAGACAAAATCCATTATCTCTGACACAAGCATTGAGATACGCATATGCTGGGCAGACAATCGTCATGGCGCCTGGAACTTATTCCTTCGAAAGAGGATTGACGATTCCAAAAGGCGTTAACGGGACAAGAGAAAACCCGATTCAGTTGATTGCAGAGAAAAATCCAGAAAACAAGCGTCCTGTACTTGATTTTAAAGGAACTGGAAATGGGATGACACTGTTCAGTCACTACTGGGGTTTACGAGGGTTTGACATTACAAATAGTGCAGCTATGCAAAAAGGATTACAGATTTCTGGAAATCATAATTTGATCGAAGAGATTCATGCTTATCGGAATGGAAATACAGGAATCCAAATCAGCGGTAGCTCAAATGATCCTTTCGAAGCATGGCCCGCGCATAACTTAGTCAAGAACTGTACATCTTTTGAAAATGCCGATCCAGGATTTGAAGATGCCGATGGATTTGCGGCCAAACTGACAATAGGAGAAGGAAATGTATTTGACGGTTGTATCGCGTATCATAATGCAGATGACGGTTGGGACCTTTTTGCTAAAAATGAAACAGGTTCGATCGGAAAAGTAATCATCAAAAACTCAGTTGCTTATCGAAACGGCTGGGTACCAGGAATTGAGGGAGAAGGTAACGGTAATGGATTCAAAATGGGCGGTTCTTCTTTAACGGGCCCTCATGAATTGATCAATAGTTTGTCTTTCGAAAATCTTGCGAAAGGAATCGATTCCAATAGCGGAACAGATATTATCGTCAATAGCAGTACAAGTTTTAATAACGGTTCATATAATGTGGCTCTTTATACCTCTTCAGCAGGAAACACAGACTACCATGCTTCTGGTATCTTATCTTTCCGAACAGAGAATCTTGAGATGAGAGAGCAGATCCGCCCATTGAATCAAAACGAAGATCAAATCTACCACTCGTTGAACTACTATTGGAATGAACGAGAGAAACAATCAGAAAATACTCTTGGACATACCATATCAAAAGATTGGATCGAGTCTCTAAATACATGTTCGAAAGAAGGTCAGCAGCCTGTTACGCGCTATGAAAATGGAAGTATCCATGTTCATGGACTGATGCAGATTAAACCGGGGAATCGTCAAACAGAAAAGGAAAGAGTGGATGGTCTTCCATTATCTGTAGGTGCTATTTTTGACGGAGAAACCTCACCGTCTTCGGAATATCCAGAGTATGCAATCGTACAAGAACCAAATCAGACAAAACCAAATGAACAAAATAATCCGATTATTATACAAGAAGCAAATGGTGTGGCGGAGAATGCAGAAGGAAATATCATTGAACTGAAGCCTTTTACAGTTTTTGTGTCAACTTTCACACCAAATCAAGGAACGCCTGTCTTTGAAGATATGCGTTATTTCCCAGAAAAGATCCAAATCGTTGAAACACAGTCAAGTGCTCAATTTTCTAATCATACCGCTATTTTTTCAGCACCTTCAAAAGGAGAATATACGCTAGAAGTCACTTATCGTTCGGAAATATTTGATGGGGAAAAATGGTCTGCTCATACAGAATCTGTTACCCAGCAAAAAGCGATCACTGTGCGAGAAACTGCCGATGTGCCCCCGGGAAATGACAAACCAGAAAGAGAAAATCCAGGAAATGAATCACCAAATGGAAAACCAAATGGAAAACCTTCTCATCCGGATAGGACAGCAAAAGAAAGTGAAAAAAATGGCACTCAAGGACTCCCAAAAACGGGAGAATTTAATAACCCGTTGCTAGCATTAGCTGGAGGAATTTTGTTAATCGGTGTAGTTGTTTATGTCATGAAACAGCGAAAAAAATAAGTGGAATTTCTCCTTTTATGATGTAAAACAATTGACTGAGGAAAGTAAAAATAGAAGGAAATGAGACCAATAGATGTCTCACTTCCTTCTATCTTTTTATAGATGAGGTTCTCCTTGCTGCTTTTGATTGGCTGTTCTTATTACTTGATGCAGGACAGCTTTTTCACAATCTCTCCACTAAACGGTGTTCAATCAGCTGACCCCCGGTATTAGCTCAACAAACGGCAAAATATGAGGAACTATTTTTCCGTTTTTTTCTCTAATACTCAGGTCAGGACGCTGATTTCACAACCTCTCGATAAACGGTGTTCAAAAGCCAGTTTCTCGGTAGTAAGTCAAATTTATGCAAAAATGTGGAAAGCCATTTTCACAAAATTTTTCTTACTACTTGAAACTAAGCAGCTTTTTCACAACCTCTAATACATGGTATTCCAGAAGTAACTTCTTCGAAAAATAAGCCGAAATGTCACAAAAATTTGAGAAGCGATTTTCCCAAATTCCTTCTTATTTCTTGAAGCTGACCACTTCTGGCACAACCTCTTACCAGATTCGCACTCTTTTTTCTGGCGCTAGATACATAGCGTCTTGTTCCGTGATACCAAATGTTTCATAGAATTCGTCAAGGTTTTTTGGTTGCACGTTTGCTCGGAGTTTAGCAGGGGCATGGACATCGATTTGCAGTAAAAGTTGTTGGTATTCTTTTTTTGCTTTTGTACGCCAAATCGTTGCCCAATTGACAAAGAATTCCTCGATAGAAAGATCTGATTCCGTTTTTGCTGCTTCCAATGCACAGCTTAGACCGCCTGCATCAGCAATATTTTCCGAAACGGTTAATTTTCCGTTTACTTTTCCGTCAGCAAAAGGCAGACCATCGAATTCTTCGATCATTGCTTGTGCTTTGTTTTGAAATTGTGTAAGATCTTCTTCTGTCCACCAGTTGTTCAAGTTGCCATATTCGTCAAATAAAGCGCCGTTATTATCAAATGCATGGGAAATCTCATGAGCGATAACAGCTCCGATTCCACCATAATTAGCAGAGCTTGATTGTTCTAGACTGTAAAATGGTGCTTGAAGGATCGCTGCCGGAAAGACGATCACATTCCGAAATGGATGATAATAAGCATTGACCGTGTCAGCACTCATTTCCCATTCTGAACGATCCACTGGTTTGTTCCATTTGCTGAAACGATCTTTTAATGTGAGTTTGCTGAAAACAAGAGTATTTGAAAGCAAAGTACCACCCTGATCTGCAGGTACTGTTTTGAACTGGTCGAATAATGCTGGGATCTTATCGGGGTAGCCTACTTGGATACCTAAGTTATTTAATTTTATGACGGCTTTTTCTTTTGTTGCATCCCCAAGCCAGTCATTTTCTTCTAGACGTTTTTTATAAACGGCGATCATTTTTTTCACCATTTGTTCTACGTCTTTTTTAGCAGCTTCGCCAAAATATTTTTTTCCGTAGTAATCGCCAACTACTTGATCGAATTGTCCAGAGGCAAGGTAATACGCTGCTTTTTTCTGAGGCATTGCTTCGTCTGTTCCAGACAATACGCGAGAATAGATTCCGCTGACTTGGCGGAATTCTTCTGATAGATAACCACTAAGAGAACGTACTGTTTTAATGATCATCCAGCTTTTGAATAACGGAAAATGAGCTTCTGTCAGGATGTCATTCAAATGATCGAAGTACACTGGATCAGTTACGATCACTTTATCTGGAGTTGTCCCAATCAAACCCGTGACAAGTTTTTTCAAGTCCAGTTTATCTGTGTATTTAATAAATGTATCAAAAGATTGCGGATTATACATTTTGCTGTAATCTGCGTTTTCTTCTGCACTTTTTACATGAGGAGCAATCAATTTATCAAATTGCACTGCTTGTTCCGTGATTGCTTCTGCCTGACTTTTTTCTTTGCCGGCAAGCTCTAATAACTGAACAGCCATATCAAAGAAAACGCCTATTAGTTGTGCACCGTTGGGATGGTCTGATGCATAATACGTCTTATCTGGAAGGAATAAAGAAGGCGGATAAGCAAAGAAGGCGTTCGTTTGCGCATTCTTCATATCTGCATCTACATCCAGATTAAATGGCAATGGTAATGTATCCAACAGCCATTCTGGAAATTGCTTATTCAATTCGTCGAAAGACTGCAATGATTCAACTTTTTCGATTATAGGTTGAAGCGGTTGAGCATGCAACTCATTTCTTCGGTCATAATCGTTTGCCAGTTGATAATATGCAAGGAAATGTTTCATTTTTTCTGAAGACACTTTTTCTGGATGGGCAAGCAGATCGTCTGTTTCTCCCATCAAAAGTTGGTCGATCCCGTCAACTAAATCTTGGAAACCGCCTGTAGCTGGTTTATCTGCAGGGATTTTTGCTGTTTTTTGCCATTCTTCATTGACTGCTTCATAGAAATCTTGTTTCAATCGTTCTTTGTTCATTCATCGATCGCTCCTTTTTTGTTTCGTGTGCCCATTATCTTACAAAATGAAGGAATTAACAAATAGAACATAAAAAATTGAAAATTCGAACAATCAAACTGATTTGTTTTTTTCAATCCTTCACTTATAATGAAAAAAAGGAGGCGATCCCAACTGAATCAAGTAGTGGATAAACCTTTATATTTCAAAGTAGATAAAAAAATTAAAAAATTAGCCAGCACTCAGCAGCTGCAGTCAAGAAAAAGTAAATTGCTTTTTTTAGCTCTGGTTTTTGAAGATCAAAGTTATGTGATTATCGATCAATCAGGACATCCGGTAGAATATTCTCCAGCAAAATATACTTATCAAGAGGGTCTTTCTTGTAAAAAATGGAAGCTGATCAATGAAGAGCCAATCGAGTTATCTAGATGGATCAACAGAAAAGAAGATATTCCCGTTTTGATCGAAGAAAAAAGGTCAGAAAAGGAACTCGCAAATTGCTGGGTGGGATTGCCAGAAGAACGTTTTTTGAGGTATAAGAAATGGGCTACCCCCTCAGGCTATCTTTGTGGTACTTACGCGGCAGCAGTTCTCCTTGCCTATTATCAAGACTATCGTAAGGGGTGGATGCTTCCAAATGAGATTCGCAAGAAAAATACGGCTGATTCGTTGGTTTTGACGAAGGCATTGCGTAGCCAGATCCAACCACTAGGACTTCCTACGATTCCTTTTCAGGTTAGTACAGGGATTTCTAGTTTTTTAAAGAAGAATGGCAATCATGAGCGTGCACGAGCAACTCTTCTAGGTTCATGGCAGCGAGCTACAAAACGTATACGTGAAGGCAAACCTGTGATGATTGGTATTTTGAAAGTACTTGGCAGTACATATGGCAATCATTGGGTGACAGCGTACGCTTATTTTGAAACTGAAACAGGAGAACGTTATTACAAAGTACACGACAACTGGGGCGATTATCATAAAGTCATTCCTGCCAGTTGGAGTAACGGAACAGTTTCACTTCCTTAAGAATTTGCTGAAATTAACAGAAAATCTTGGAAAAATATGTTAAACTATCGAAGAATAGAGAAGTTTTGGGGAGGACTACATGAGTAATAAGTATCAGGATGACACGTTGAAGATTTTTAGTTTGAATGGCAACCGTCCATTAGCTGAAAAAATCGCGAAAGTGTTCGGAACAGAATTAGGTAAAAGCGTCGTGAAGCAATTTAGTGATGGCGAGATTTCCATCAATATCGAAGAAAGTATTCGAGGGGATCATGTGTATATCGTTCAATCAACGAATGCACCTGTCAATGATTACTATATGGAACTACTGATCATGATCGATGCAATGAAGCGAGCAAGTGCGAAAACGATCAATGTCGTATTGCCTTACTATGGGTATGCTAGGCAAGACCGCACGGCGAAACCTCATGAACCGATCACTGCGAAATTGATCGCTAACTTGATCGAAGAAGCAGGGGCAACTCGAGTACTGACTTTAGATCTGCACACGGTTCAAGTACAAGGATTCTTTGATATTCCTGTAGATAATTTATTTACGATGCCGTTGTTTGCTCATTATTACCGTCAATTAGGTCTGACGGGAGATGACATCGTAGTTGTTTCGCCAAAAAACAGCGGTGTTCAGCGTGCACGTAGTCTTTCAGAATATTTGAACAGCACATTAGCCATCGTAGATCATGCAGATGATGCTTCAACTGAGGGTGGTTATGTGATCGGTGATGTTCAAGGAAAGACATGTATCATGGTAGATGATATCTTGAACACAGGAGCAACGCTTGCACGAGCAGCAAATGTATTAAAAGAAAACGGCGCAAAAGAAGTATATGCCTGTGCGTCACATGGATTATTGTCCGATCATGCGAAAAGTATTTTAGACAATGCACCAATCAAAGATATTTGTATCACTGATTCTGTTTTCACAGAAGAAAATCGTCATCCAGAAAACTTAACAATCGTTACATGTTCAGAATTAATGGGTGAAGCGGTCAAACGCATCCATGAAAATACACCGATGAGTCCGTTATTCCGTCTGGAAGAAAAAGAATTCGAATAAACAAAAAAAAGAGGGAAAGAAGTTGTGACAGAAGTGAGCAGCTTCAAGGAGCTGCGACAAGACTTTTGTCACAGCTCCTTTTTTCTATGCCCATGAAACGTCCTCTAGACAAAAATGAGCTCTTCTTTGGTTTGTTCGCTATTTTATGCTAGAATGTGCCTAGCAATAATTTGGAAGGGATGAATGAAGTGAAAACTATTTATCTGGATCATGCGGCAACTACCCCCATGCATCCACAAGTAATTGAAGCGATGACGGCAATCATGCAAGACACGTTTGGAAATCCTTCAAGCATACATGGATTTGGTCGCCACGCGCATGAAAAATTGGAAACAGCAAGACAAATCATTGCAGACAGTCTGCAAGCAAAACCTCACGAGATCATCTTTAACAGTGGGGGAACAGAAGGGGATAATACAGCTATCTTAGAAACAGCGTTCTCGCGTCAAAAAGAAGGCAGACATCTAATCACTACAGCTATCGAACATCCTGCTGTTCTTAATACCATGAAATATTTAGAGACAAAGGGGTTTGACGTTACATATCTGCCTGTAGATGAAAAAGGGAATCTGTCGATCGAAGAGGTCAAAAAAGCGTTACGAGAAGATACGATCTTGGTCTCTGTGATGTACGGGAACAATGAAATCGGAAATTTGATGCCAATCAAAGAAATCGGTGAACTTTTAGCGGATCATCCAGCTTATTTCCATACAGATGCGGTACAAGCGTACGGAAACCAAACGATCCATCCAGAAGAATTAGGAATCGATTTATTAAGTATCTCTGCTCATAAAATCAATGGGCCAAAAGGCGTCGGTTTCTTATATAAACGAGACGGAGTAAATATCCCTGCATTGCTTTTAGGCGGGGAGCAGGAAGAAAAGCGGCGTGCAGGTACAGAAAATTTAGCAGGGATCTGGGGTATGGCAAAAGCAGTTGAACTGCTGTCACCTGAAGAACGTGAAGCACGTAACAACAAATATAAAGGATTCCAGCAATTGATTCTTGATACATTAGAAGCAAACGAAATCCCTTATCAAGTAAATGGTGATTTAACGAATAAACTCCCTCATGTGTTGAATCTTCGCTTAATTGGCGAAGCAAATGATTTGCTACTGATGAAGCTTGATCTTAATGGGGTCGCTATTTCTACTGGTTCAGCTTGTACAGCAGGAAATATCGAGCCTTCACACGTATTAGAAGCAATGTATGGAGAAGATACACCGATACTAAAAGAATCCATCCGTATCAGCTTTGGTTTGGGAAATACCGAAGACGACATCCAGTATTTCCTTGATCAATTAGTTCGTGCTGTCAAAAAATAACTAGTGAAGTCATTCTTATATGAACAGATGTCTGAGAGAACGCCTTCATTTTTTAGGGAACTTAACTGAAAAACCTAGTAAAAATCAGGATAAACTTTTATAATAAAGAGAAACTAATTTTATCGAGGTGAAAATCATGGCATTTGAAACAACAGCAACGGTACTGGGCGCACCAATTAGCTATCGTTTGCATCCTGATGCAAAAAGATATACATTGCGCGATAATGGATTTACAGAAACAAACGGAGGCAATTATCAATTGATCCGACCATTAGATGCCACGCCGCAAAGCAAAGAAGGATTCAAATTAAAAATCACTGTATCAAAAGATATTCAAACATTGAAAATGTCGATCACTACAGCAAATGGATTGAAAGCAGTCAATATTTTCAAAGATCCAAAACAGAAAATGAGCCAAGATAAATTTTATTTTCTGATGGATGGGATGATTAGCCGTGGGTTATTCGAAAAAGTCGAATGATCTGTGGATATAAAAAGACAACTAGTTTTGAAACGGCCTATTGTTAGATGACTAACTTTGTAAGGACGACGCAAATTAGTTGTCTTTTTTATTTTTAAATTTAACACATGTTGTTATTTTTAATATTTTGCTGATTTATTGTTTCTAAGTAAAGAAATTTAAATTGAAACGATTGTTATTTAGGGAAAAAGGTATTTTTTGAAAAAAGAATCCCGTATAATGATTGTTGTGCAAACGCTATACAAAATGAAAAAGAAAAGAGGGATGTTTATGGAAAATGAACAGTCGGTCGTTTTAACGAATTGGAAGAGAAATTATTTGTTCTTTTTATCGGGACAGTTTTTGTCAGGAATCACTAGTATGGTCGTCCAATATGCGATCATCTGGTATTTGACAAGAGAAACCGGTTCGGCGACAATTTTGAGTTTTGCTACTTTACTAGGAATGATTCCCATGGTTTTACTAAGCCCATTTGTAGGACCGCTAGTGGATCGCTGGGATAAAAAAGCTCTTTTGATTGTCACGGATATTATTGTAGCGATTTTCGCGCTTATTTTAGCAGTAGTCGGAACGATTTCAGAATCCTTCCCGATTTGGCTAGTTTTTGTGTCTTTGTTTATGCGTTCGGTCGCACAAACATTCCAAATGCCAACGATCCAGTCGATTATGCCGACAATCGTTCCATCTTCTCACATAACAAGGACGAATGGACAGTTAGGAATGGTCCAATCAGCGAATTTCATCATTGCGCCAGCTCTAGGTGCGGCTTTGTTTTCAGTCGTTCCTGTCAATTACCTTATTTTATTAGATGTATTGGGGGCAGTTTTTGGTGTCGGCTTATTGATTTTTGTGAAGATCCCAAAAGTTTCTCCTGAAATATTGGAAGTTCCGCTTACTATTTTTAAAGATGCAAAATTTGGGCTGCAGCAATTGATGGATAATAAAGGGTTATGGTACATAACGATCAATGGTGCATTTGTGATGCTGTTGTTCATGCCAGCAATCAGTCTGTATCCATTGATGACGCTAGATTACTTTGGTGGTTCCGTTGGACAGGCGGGAGCAGTGGAAGTAGTCTACGCAGTCGGAATGCTCTTAGGCGGTGCACTGATCAGTTTTATAGGAACATGGAAAGACCGAATGAAACCTATTATTATAGCCTACATCATTATGGGCCTGACGATCGGTGCAAGCGGATTGGTTCCAAACGATAGTCAAGGGTTCTTGTACTTTCTTATCTTGAATGCAGGAGCAGGTTGTGCAACGCCATATTTCAATACACTGCTGATGGCAATGATCCAGCAGAGTTATGAATCGAATGTTTTAGGTCGTGTCTTAGGGAACTTCAACTCTTTGATGAACCTGGCAGGTCCAATTGGATTATTATTTGCAGGACCATTAGCTGATCGTTTAGGGGTAGAAAAAATGTTCTTGTTTTCCGGAATCGGGATTTTATTATGCGGAATCGTTTTATTTTTAACGTCAGCTGCCCGAAATTATGATAAAGAATTACAGAAAAAACTGGTAAAAGAACACCATGAGCAAAAAGACGAATAGTATGGAATGGAGTTGTGACAGAAGTCTTGTTACAACTCCATTTCTGATCCTAATGTTCCTGTGGCAATAAGCCTACTCAAATGAAAAATATGAGTAATTATCTTTATTTGTTTAATACTTGATATAGGGCAGTTTTTTCACGACCTATCGTACTTCCTCTTTGCTTCATAGATTTCTTTGATTTGTTGCTCAGATAACGGAGTGCCAAATGGTAGTTTTTCCTTTAAGAGTTCTCTTTCCGGTGCGTCTACGCCTACATTGACATCGTTCTCGATAGGTACGCTGTAATGATGGATATGTCCATGAAGATTGCGGATAGTGTCGTTAGGCCCGAGCAACATCGGATAATGAGTCAAGTAATATTGTTGATGGTCGAATTTAACGATGGCACCTACATCATAAAAATAAAATTTGGGACTTCCGTCAGTAAGCCTAGGATCATTTTTTTCTAAATAACGGAAAAAAGCGCGACTGTCATGGTTCCCTTTGATCAAGTGGATTGTTCCTTGCAGTTGAGTGACCAGTTCCAAAATTTCTGCATTTGCTTTTTCATATTGCGGATGCATAGCAAGGTCGCCTAGATGATAAACATGGTCGGTTTCTTTTATTACTGCATTCCAGCTAGTGATCAACTGTTGGTTCATTTCATCCACATTTGCAAAGAGCCGCGGAGCAAAGTCGTTTTTTCCTAATAAGCGTTCATGGAAAAAGTGCATATCACTGATAAAGTAATTCATGTATCTTTTGCCTCCCTTTTTTCTTAGAGTAAACAAAATCACTTATCTGAGCAACTCATAACATCTAAAAAGAAAAGGTTGTAAATGAGACGTGCAGCTTTAAGCGATAAGAAGCAATTTTGAAAAATAGTTTTTCACAATTTATAAAATTATTCCTTATTGCCGAAAGGCTGGCCCTTTTTATGAGTATGCCAATTTTTTATATCGAATGCTCAAAAGATGAGTGATTTTTTGGTTGACTATCATGTTTGTGTACTGAATAGGTCCAGTAGAACAGTATTTTTACGACTTGATAATTAAGGGATGAAATTTTCAGAAATATGACGTATAATGTAAAATACTGAAAAGTTGCGACCTTCAACTCGTAGATGTTTCAGAATCTAATTGAAATGATGGTGATATCATGACAGACAACAGCAAAACACGCGTTGTCGTAGGGATGAGCGGCGGTGTCGACTCATCTGTAACAGCACTTTTGTTAAAGGAACAAGGATACGACGTGATCGGAATATTCATGAAAAATTGGGATGACACGGACGAAAACGGTGTATGCACGGCCACGGAAGATTATAAGGATGTAGCGAAAGTAGCTGCTCAAATCGGGATTCCTTATTACTCTGTGAATTTTGAAAAAGAATATTGGGATCGTGTATTTGAATATTTCCTAGCCGAATACCGCGCAGGACGTACACCTAACCCAGACGTGATGTGCAACAAAGAAATCAAATTCAAAGCATTCTTGGATTATGCAATGGATCTTGGCGCCGATTATGTAGCTACTGGACATTATGCGCAAGTCACTCGCGATGAAAACGGCGTGGTCCACATGCTTCGTGGAGTAGACAATGATAAAGATCAAACTTACTTCCTTAGCCAATTATCACAAGAACAGCTTTCAAAAACGATGTTCCCTCTAGGCGGCATGGAAAAATCAGAAGTACGGGCAATTGCTGAACGCGCAGGCCTTGCGACTGCTAAGAAAAAAGATTCAACGGGAATCTGCTTTATTGGTGAAAAGAACTTCAAACAATTTTTGAGCAACTATCTGCCAGCAAAAAAAGGAAATATGGTCACTCTTGATGGTGAAGTCAAAGGACAACATGCTGGCTTGATGTATTATACGATTGGTCAACGTCAAGGACTAGGGATCGGTGGCGGAGGAGATTCGCAAGAACCCTGGTTTGTTGTAGGAAAAGATCTAGCGACAAACACATTATATGTGGGGCAAGGGTTCCATCATCCTGCATTGTATGCCACAAGCTTGGATGCAAGTGAAATCCACTTTACGACGAATGAACCAATGCCAAAAGAATTCAAGTGTACAGCGAAATTCCGTTATCGTCAGCAAGACGTTCCTGTGACAGTTCGCTTATTGGATGATAATCGTGCAGAAGTCGTATTCGACGAACCTGTACGTGCAATCACTCCTGGACAAGCAGTTGTATTTTATGATGGAATGGAATGTCTGGGTGGTGGTTTGATCGACCACGCATATCAAGAAACAAAAGTTTTACAATACGTTTAAGCGATATTAAATGAATCAAAACAGCTATGGCTAACAAAAGAAACACCTTTTCTTTTGGATAGCATAGCTGTTTTTTTGCAATAAAATTAATTTTTATTCATTTTATACTTGAAATACTTGTGTAAAAAGTTCATAATATCCAATAATATGAATAAAGTTGCTTTTTGTTAAGCAAGAGCAGTTGCAAAATAGAAGGGAATCTTTTGCAAGTGATTTGTTCAATTTTATAAGTGAGGGTGATGGAAATGGAAAAGAAATCGACGGGTATTAGCAAATGGGGACTGGTTGCTCTGGTTGTCAGTTCGTCAATCGGAAGCGGTGTGTTTGGGATCACAAGTGATCTGGCTAGTTCTGCAGCTCCAGGGCCAGCGATCCTTTCATGGATAATCGTTGGGATTGGTATTTTAGCTTTGGTATTATCGCTGAATCATTTAGGAGAAAAGCGTCCAGATCTAGATGGTGGTATTTTCGGTTACGCGGAAGCTTCATTTGGTAAATTAGGTGGCTTCATCAGTGGTTGGGGTTACTGGTTGTCTGCGTGGCTGGGAAATGTTGCTTTTGCAACGATGCTGATGAGCGCCATGGGAGAATTTTTCCCGATATTCAAAGGTGGACAAAATGTTCCTTCTATTTTATTTGCAAGTATTTTTATTTGGGGTCTGACTTTATTAGTAAACAATGGAGTTGAAGGAGCGAGCGTCATCAATACAATCGTGACGATCTGTAAATTAGTGCCATTATTCCTATTTTTAATATTTGTATTTATCGCATTTAAAGTGAATATATTCACTGCTGATTTTTGGGGTAACGTATCTGATAATCTAGTGAATGGAACAGGGCAGCAAGGAACGATCTGGTTGCAGATTAAAGGTTGTTTGATGGTTATGATGTGGGTCTTTGTAGGGATCGAAGGCGCAAGTGTTTTAGCCAACCGCGCGAAGAAACGTTCAGAAGCCCAGCAAGCATCGATCATTGGTCTGCTTTGTTTATTGTTTATCTATATCCTTGCTTCGATCTTGCCATACGGCGTCTTATCTCAAGAAGAGTTAGCAACTATTTCACAACCTGCTATGGCAAATATTTTAAAAGGAATCGTGGGAAATTGGGGAGCAGCGCTGATCAATATCGGCTTGATTATTTCGATCATTGGTTCTTGGTTGTCTTGGACGATGCTCCCAGCAGAAACAACGATGTTGATGGCTCGAGACGGTCTGTTGCCGAAAGGTTGGGGAAAAACGAATAAAAAAAATGCCCCAACTTATTCGTTAGTTGTTACTGCAATCTTGACTAATCTATTCTTATTGACTTTCTTAGTTACTGATTATGCCTATCAATTTGCCTATTCTTTATGTACAGCGGCAATTTTGATTTGTTATCTACTTGTCGGGATCTATCAAGTCCAGTTTTCTTTAAAAGAAGGAATCAAAAAACAAGTAGTGATCGGTGGGATTGCTGTAGTTTTTGAATTGATGGGCATCATTTTAGCAGGATTTTCTTATGTCCTTTTATGTAGTATTGCCTATCTTCCTGGTTTTTGCTTCTACTGGATCGCTTGTCGTGAAACCAAACATCAAATTACGGGAAAAGAAAAAGTAATGATTGGGCTGATTTGTGTGGCCGCACTGCTTTCAATCGGGTTGCTTGCTGTAGGCTGGATCAAGATATAAGGGGGAAAGAAACATGAAAATCGCAAATTTCGGTGTAGAAGAATGGCTAAATAAATGGGAAAAGAAAGCGGTATATGATATTGCACAAAGCTCGATCGAAGCATTAACATTAGACGAACTCGTTGGCTTAGATGGGACTAGCGTAAGTAAATTTTTCGAAAAACGCAAAAACGAACCATTGGACTATGGCTGGATCGAAGGATCAGATGTTTTCAAACAAGAAGTCGCTTCTCTTTATCAAACCGTCGATCCGGAAAACATCTTACAAACGAATGGAGCGACTGGTGCTAATCTTTTAGCTCTATACGCGTTAGTGGAAGCAGGAGACCATGTTGTTTCGATGCTTCCTACTTATCAGCAATTATATGACATCCCCAAATCTTTAGGTGCCGCTGTTGACTTTGTTCATTTGAAGGAAGAAGAAGATTGGCAGTTTGATTTAGAACAGCTAGAAGCCTTAGTCAAACCTGAAACAAAAATCATCTGTTTGAATAGTGCAAACAATCCTACAGGCACATTGCTAGATCGGAAAACTTTAGAAAAAATCGCAGAAATTGCTCGTACAGTAGATGCATATGTATTGATAGATGAAGTATATGCGCCTTTAACGGATAAAGGTGAATTCTTGTCGATCGTAGATGTCTATGAAAAAGGTATAGCAACCAATTCCCTATCCAAAACCTACTCCATTCCAGGTATTCGTATTGGCTGGACAGCTACTGGACCTGAGTTGGCAGAAGTTTTTCGAAAGTATCGAGACTACACGATGATTTGCGGCGGAGTCCTGTCAGATGATCTTGCTGTACATGCATTGAAGAATAAAGAAAAAATATTGGCGCGAAACAAAAAGATCATTACAGAGAACCTTGTGATTTTAAAACAATGGGTAGCCAATGAACCGAAAGTTGAACTTGTCGCTCCCAATTACGTCTCTACTTCTTTCATTAAATTAGCCATCGAAGAAGATGACCAGACATTTTGTATCAATTTATTAGAAGAAACAGGAGTACTATTAGTACCAGGAAGTGCCTTTGATTTACCGAAGCATGCCCGACTAGGTTACTGTTGTAAAAAAGAAACCTTGGAAAAGGGATTATTCCTCTTATCTGAGTTCTTGAAAAAACAGGCCTAAACAAAAACACTGCAAGGACAGTCTGTGACAACTGTTCAAGCAGTGTTTTTCATTTACGCTTATTGTCTATGAGAAGGAGAGTGCCCTGAAGCTATGGAGACTCCTGAAGCTTTTTCTTCTGCAGTTTCTTGCTGATGGATCTCTTGTGTATTGTGTCGTACAAGCAAGAAGTTGACCAAAACAAGAAGAGAAGTCGAAAGAAAGACGCCACGATAACCAAATGCACTGGAAACACTGGAGCCGATCATAGGCCCTACTACGTTACCAGTTGCTTGGAAAGATTGGTTATAACTGAAGATCCGTCCAGCAGCTTGATGAGGCGAATATTTTGTGATCAATGCTTGGACAGCAGGGAGCAGACAAGCATCAGAGATACCAATCAAAAAACGTAAGGCAGCTAATTGCCAAACATTCGTGACGAATGCCATTGGGATATAAACCAGAATCGCAAAACCCAAACCAATCGCAAGTATTCTTTCACTCCCAATCTTGTCACCTAAGCGACCAAATCTTGGAGCGGCTATCAAAGTGGCAATCCCAGGTATCGAAGCAATGATTCCGCTGATCAACGTAACATTCCCATGTCCATGCAGCAATTGGCGAATGTACAGACTGATGATTGGACTAATGGAATTGTTGGATGCTTGGATGATCATCGTTGTGACGAACATACCGATGACGACGTGTGGATATTTCAAGTCTTTGAAAATCTGTTTGGCAGAAACCATGTTTTCTTTTTTCACTGGGACAAATTTTTCATGGACGAAAAACAGACTCAACAAGAAGACGAAAAATAAGATGATCCCTGTAATGAAAAAGGTAGGGCGATAGCCAAACGCTGAAGCAGAGATCCCGCCAAGAAGCGGTCCAAGTAATGTTCCTGTAACAGAACCAGTTGCTAAGGTTCCAAGAACTTGACCACTTTTTTCTTTTGGCGTCCCAGTTGCGACAAGGGCAGTGGCATTACTGATATAACCAGAAAAAATCCCTTGAAGCAGACGCAATGCGACTAATTGATACACACTAGTCACGCAACCCATCAAAGAAATGACGATTGCCATTCCTAATGAAGCACGCAACAGCATCAATTTTCTTCCTTTTTGGTCGGCTAATTTTCCCCACCAAGGAGAGATAAGCGTAGTCACCAAGAAAGTAGATGAAAAAGTCAATCCGCTCCAAAAGTTCAATTGTGACGTACTATAATTACCTAACGTATCTATGTAAAGTGACATAAAAGGCATGACTAAACTAAATCCGATACCAGCCATAAATGTTCCAAACCATAAGACAAACAAGTTTTGTTCCCAAGTTTCTCTTTTCCTAAATAATTTTTCCTTTATTCTTGCAGCCAATTAGACTCCTTCTTTCTGAAAATTTTCATCTACAGCTCTTTATTATAAACTACAATATGTAGTTTATCAATGAAAGTCTCTTTTTTCTCTTTCTTTTTCGTGGTAAACTGAAAGAGTGAAGGATTTATTTTATGAGAGGAAACATGGAAATGAAAAAAAGAAATCTGTCTCAAGAGAAAATCATCGACTGCTTTCGAGAACTAGCAGAAGAGATGGATGTTCAGCAAATAACCTTTCAGCATTTAGCCAAACGCTTGGATATCAAGGCTCCCTCGCTGTATAACCATTTCAAAAATATTCGTGATGTCAAAACAGCGCTAACAGCGAAACTTCTGCAGGAACTTAATGACCAGCTGCGACGGGCTCTTGTGGGAAAAAGTGGTCAGGAAGCACTGCAGATCTATGCAGAAACTTATCGATCCTTTGCTTTTTCAAATCAAGCAGTGTATGAGTTACTGATCAGTGTACCGCATACCAATGAAGCTGTTTTATTAGATGGAATCCATGAAACGAATCAGATCATTTTGCAGATATTTGAGGCTTTTCAATTAACGAAAGAAGAAAAAGTTCATCGAAGCAGGGAACTTCGTAGTATGATCCACGGTTATCTTTCCTTACGTTTTTTAGGATACTTTACAAAAGAACCAACAATCGATCCAGAAGACAGCTATTTTTGGATGATCAATAACTTTATCGCTACTTTGCCTTAAACAATCAGATTCATTTGTAACAATTTTAAGATGTTCATTAAATGACCCTTTTATAAGAGAAAATTCTTGCAACTTTCTTGAAAAGTGACTAAGATGAGTCTAGAAAAGCTGAAAGAAGGAGCACGAGTATGTATCAAGTAATTACCATGTTCGGGGACAATGAGCCTTGGTGGTTTTTTGAAGACTGGGAAGAAGATATTGAAGAAGAAGAAACATTCGAGTCTTTCGAAGAAGCACGACAAGCGTACGAAAAACAATGGAACGAAATCCATCAAAATTATGAATATATCAATGCAAAAAGTAACTTTCTCAGCGCCTTTTGGAATGACGGAGATGAGCGCTGGTGTGAAGAGTGTGACGATGATTTACAGCAATACAAGGGACTTGCGTTGTTGAAAAATCATCAGCCCATCACAGTAGAAAGCAGAAAGGAATTTTATGAAACAACTAATTCTAGCGGAAAAACCAAGCGTTGCGAAAGACCTAAGCAAGGTGCTTGGTGCTAATCAAAAGCACAAAAATTATTATGAAGGACCCAAGGTGATCGTTACTTGGGCCCTTGGTCATTTATTAGGATTGAAAATGCCGGAAGATCTGAATAAGGAATGGCAGAGCTGGCAAATGGACACGTTGCCAATGATCCCTAAAAAACTAGGAATCAAACCACTTCCTAAAACAGGACATCAATTAAAAGCAATCAAGCAGCTGGCTCAGCGAAAAGATGTCTCAGAAGCAGTCATTGCGACAGATGCCGGAAGAGAAGGGGAACTTGTTGCTCGCTGGATCTTAGAGTATGTGCATTTCAATAAACCAGTGAAGCGGTTATGGATCTCTTCTCAAACAGATAAAGCAATCAAAACTGGATTCAAGCAACTAAGACCTGCGAAAGAATATGATGCATTGTATGAATCTGCTCTTGCCCGGGCAAAAGCGGACTGGCTGGTAGGATTGAATGTGACCAGAGCCTTAACTGTGAAGTACGCGGATAATTTATCAGCAGGCCGTGTGCAGACACCGACACTAGCATTAGTGAGAGACCAAGAAAAGAAAATCGAGCAGTTCCGTCCACAAACGTATTTCACGATCACGTTGCAAGCTGGAAAAGAACAAGCCAAAATGCTTCAAAAAAATCAATTTGCTTTAAAAACACAAGAAGAAGCACAAAAACTTGTTCAATTGATCAGTACAAGCAAAGGAACTGTCACAGAAGTCCAAGAAAAATTAAAAACGGAATCTGCGCCATTGCCTTATGATTTAACAGAGATCCAAAGAGAAGCCAATCAACGCTATGGCTATTCTGCAAAGAAAACATTAAGTCTTGTACAAAGTTTGTATGAGACCCATAAGATCGTTACTTATCCGCGTACAGACAGCAAATATCTGACAAATGACATGAAAAGTACGATGAAAGAACGATTGCAAGCAGTCAGCGACTTTGCTCCTGAGGTCAAGCAGTATTTGAAAAACGGAGCCATCGTCCAACAGACAAAAGTATTCCAAGACAGTAAAGTGACCGATCACCATGCACTTTTGCCAACTGAAAACAGAGCACGTTATGAAAAATTAAGTAATGAAGAGCGAAAAATCTATCAAATGATTGTCTCTCGTTTTTTAGGACTGTTTGCTCAACCCCATAAAGTCAGCCAAACAAAAGTTACGGTTGAATTTGGTAAAGAACGATTCATTTTTCGGCAAAATCGTGTCGTCCAAGCAGGATGGAAAGGCGAAACTGAAACTGAGACGGAAACAGTCAAATGGGAAAAAGGAATGAGAATCAATCCCGATTTCGCCATCAAAAAAGAACTATCTGCACCGCCTAAACCATTGTCAGAAGCAAGCTTGCTTGGTCAAATGGAAAAATACAGTCTGGGAACCCCAGCTACGCGTGCAGAGATTATCGAGAAACTAATCAAATCTGAACTGATGGAACGTACCCCTCAAGGACTGCAAGTATCTCCTAAAGGTAAGCAATTATTAGTATTGGTAAATCCCTCTTTAGTAACACCAGATTTGACAGAAAGCTGGGAAAAAGACCTTGAAGCTATTGCTGCAGGAAAGAAACAAGCAGGAACCTTCTTGAATGGAATCGAAAAAGAAACAAAACGCTTGGTGAATGAGATCAAATCAAGCAAACAAGAATATCAAGATTTCTCGATTACCCAAAAGAAATGCCCAGAATGTGGGGCCAATCTGCGCGAGAAAAACACACGTGACGGCAAAATCTATGTCTGCACCAATTCAGATTGCAACTACCGCAGAAGAAAAGATCCAAAAGTCTCTAATCATCGATGCCCGCAATGTCACCGGAAAATGGAAATCATCGAAGGTAAAAACGGTGCTTATTTCCGTTGTAAATACGATGGAACGACAGAAAAATTGCTTGATAAAAAAGAGCAGAAGAAGAAAATGACCAAACATGAAGAACGACGCTTGCTGAAAAAATATGCACAAGCAGAAGAACCAGAAGAAAGCCCATTAGCAGCAGCACTAAAAGCAGCAATGAAGAAGTAATAAGATATGAAAGAGGTTGTGATAGAAGTGGTCAGCTTCAAGAAATAAGAAGGAATTTACGAAAATTGCTTCTCAAATTTTTGTGAAATTTCGGCTTATTTCCGAAGAAGCTACTTCTGGAACACCATTTATTCGGAAAAAAGGACTGTGACAAGACTTTTGTCACAGTCCTTTTTCATTTAAAAAAATGTTTACTTCATTTGACGTATATTATTGGTGAGGCTTCAATTCATTTGGCTTCACTTTTTCTGTTTCTCTTATGATATAAACAGGACGCTGTTTCGTTTCTAAGAAGATTTTCCCAATATATTTCCCGATGATTCCAAGACATAACAATTGGATTCCACCAATGAACAGGAAGATCGAGACCATGGAAGGCCATCCTGATGTAGGATCACCAAACAACAATGCCCGCAAAATAATGAACAAAATTGCAATACCAGAACCGACACAAGACAAAGCGCCGATAAATGAAGCAATCGTTAACGGTGCATCCGAGAAGTTCACGATACCATCAATCGAGTAGTTGAATAATTTCCAGAAGGACCAAGATGTTTCGCCAGCCACACGTTCGCGGTTTTCATAAGAAATATATTCTGTTTTAAATCCGACCCAGCTAAATAATCCTTTTGAAAATCGGTTGTATTCTGTTAATTCTAGGACGGCATCCACCATTTGACGAGTCATCAAGCGGAAATCACGAGCGCCATCGACCATTTCTGTATCGCTGATTTTATTGATCAACTGGTAGAATTTTTTCGCAAAGAAACTGCGTATCGCAGGCTCGCCTTCACGAGTCGAACGCCGGGTGCCGACACAATCGATATCAGAAGTAGTGATCCGGTTGATCATCTCAGGAAGCAGTTCGGGCGGATCTTGCAGATCAACATCCATCACGGTCACTAAATCTCCTGTAGAAGCTTGCAATCCAGCGTACAGAGCCGCTTCTTTCCCAAAATTTCTGGAAAATGAGACAAAGCGGACATAAGGATAAGCTGAGGCTAGCTTCTTGATTGCTGCTAACGTACCGTCTTTTGATCCGTCGTCAATAAACAAATATTCGAACTCATGGGCACCTTTGAATTTTTCAACCTCATCAAAAAAAAGAGGAACAGTTTTTTCTTCATTAAAACATGGGACAACAATTGATACTTTCATCGTTTCTATCCTTTCAATCGTATGTTTATATATGGTTTACATTCAAAATTTAATAAACCTTAAATAACACCTTTAAAATTTGATTTTACGTAAAAGAACAGGTATTCTTTTTGTAAACTAACGTATTTAGTTTACCATGTTTCCTCGGTTTATCAAACTTTTAAGAACAATTTTTATTAGTTGGCAAGTAGTTTTGGATAGAGAAAAAGGAGGAAGTTCCAGTCTATTGACTAGGAGCAAACAAAATGAAAATACACACACCTATCGGCTTTTTATGGTTAGATGCAGATGAATCCGGATTGACTGCTGTATCTTTTCAGCCAATTTCAGAAAGCGAATCAGCGAATCAGCGAATTTTAACGCGCACACAAGAACAGTTTGAAGAATATTTTGCGGGAAAAAGAAAAGAATTTGATGTTCCTTTATCTATAAAGAGAGGTACGCCTTTTCAGCAAAATGTCTGGAAAGCTTTGTCGACCATTCCTTATGGAGAAATCCGAACGTATAAAGAAGTAGCCGTTGCTGTTGATAGTCCGAAAGCTGTGCGAGCGATTGGGCAGGCAAATCGAACCAATCCATTGCCAATCGTTATTCCTTGTCATCGAGTGATCGGGCAAAATGGAAAACTGACAGGATATATGGGAAACGCAATAGATGGGGTTGAAATCAAACGCCAATTGTTGTTGTTAGAAGGATATCTGCAAAATTAAAAACAGTTGTGATTCGGACATTGTTCCATGCGAGAATCACAACTGTTTTTTCATGTTCATTCTAAACTTTGATCAGCCAAATAAATAGTAAAGCCATCACTGTTTGGAGAAGCCCGACAGCTAATCCATAAGATAAGAAGCGTGTACCTTCTTTCATGAATTTTGCAAAGTCTAAACGCAGACCAATTGCCGCTAAAGCAGTGATCTCAAACCAGCTGCTGATAAAATGTGCCGATTGGTCAATAACTACAGGTAAAGAAAACAAGCTGTTGACCAAACAAAAGATCACAAACCCTAATACATACCAAGGAAGCGGTAATTTTCGTTTTTTCTGCGTATCAGTTGGCGTTTCAAACAGAGCTGGTTGTTTCTTGTGCATGAATTTTTCAAACAGATAGACAACAACAACGAGCATCATAATACGTAGAATCTTAAATAGCATGGCGAATTCGACAACAGAATTGTCAAGTAAGCTTGCCCCAGCGACTACTTGACCAACAGATTGGAGTGTACCACCCAAAAGTGCACTTTTTTCAATGAGATTTCCACCAAACAACTGTAATCCAAGAAAAGGGAGAGTCAACATCATCACAGTACCCAGTAGATTGACTAGTGTGATGATCTGTCCTTTTTCTTCCTCTTTCGCATGGATGGAAGGGGCGATTGAAGCAATAGCAGAAGAACCACAAACAGCGTTTCCTCCAGCCATCATCAAAGAAGAAGTATCGCTGAATTGCAGTTTTTTACCAATCAAGTAAGCACCGATGATAGTGACTGACATTTGCAGTAACACAAAAACAATTCCTTTTACACCAATTTGAGCAATCGTTTGAGCTGTGACAGTTGCACCTAGTAAAAAAACAGAGAATTCTAATAGTTTGCTTTCAGCAAATTTTGTGCCGATTGCTAGAACAGGCTGTTTAAAAAAAGTATTTCCTAATAAAATACCCAATAAAATAGCAATAGTCGCTCCACCTAACTGTGGCAGATAAATAGCAAGAAGCCTGCTGAAGGCAGCGATGGCAAAAGAAAGCAGTAAACCGGGTAAGATTTCGCGGACCGCTGAATCCTTTACAGATTTTATTGGATGTGACAATGATTTCATTTGATCGGTTCCTTTCGTCAATAAATACTAAAAGCATACTCGAACATAGTAGCACTAAACCAGTATTTTGACAAAAGAACAAGAGGTCGTGACAAAAGTCTTGTACGACCTCTTGTTTCGAATAAACGGTGTTCCAGAAGTAGCTTCTACGGAAATAAGCCGAAATTTCACAAAAATTTGAGAAGCAATTTTCGTAAATTCCTTCTTATTTCTTGAAGCTGACCACTTCTTTTACGACCTCTTGGTAAACGGTGTTCAAAAGCTTGCATCTGCGGTAATAAGCCCAACCAGTACAAAAACATGAACAGCTGTTTTTGTTTGGCCGTTCTTATTACTTGATGCAGAACAGCTTTTTCACAACCTACTGAATCGATTATTAAGCGATTTTTTTAGAAACAAATTTTCCATGTTTGCTATGTTCTTTAATTAAGAAACGTACGTAATGAGCAAGAACGTAGAAGACAACTACACTTGCAAACAGACATTCCGCAACTTTTAAGAAATCCAATACGCTACTATAGATACCTAAACTGTTGAAGTAATGAACAGTAGTAAATATAGCTGTTGCAGAGATAACAAGCGGGAATGTAAAGGCTGCATAGCTTGGATAAAAACGAAGCTTGAACAAACGTGGAAGCATAGACAGCACAACGAAATACAATACTTGAGATAAAGCGAACAATGCTACGACAAGATAAAAATTAGGTTCAGCAAAGTTTTTAAGATAACCTGTTAGGCAAAGAGAACCAGGTGCTGCAACGATCGTAATCAGCGGACGTGTCGGATGAGCCATATTTCTTACGAAAAAGACACGTTTGATGATGATCGGCAATAAGAACGCATAGCAGATCAATGAAATCCAAAAGAAAATTTTTCCAATAAGTGGGAAGAAGTTCCCGGCAGTTACAGTGATGACCCCAAATCCAACGTAAATGATAAACCAGCTTGGATAAATTGCTTCAATTGAAAGATCAGCTTTGATAACATGGTGATAATTGAAATAAAAGACAAGGATCACTTGGAAGATAACAGCGCACAGCCAAATGAATTTGACAATTGGTGCAATACTTTCATATGAAACAAAATAAGTACAAATAACCATGAGTGACATCGTAAAAGTTGGTGAAACGGAGGCGATGATTGGATCATGCAACGTTTGTTTCGTGTGTTCGAATAAGATAAACAATTTAACAAAAATGAATATCATAAGAATCATAGAGATACCGCCAGTTAGATTGCCTAAAGCAACATGATGATAGTCTTTAAACAGATTTCCAAGGGAAGCTAACCCAAGGATCAACCCGCAGATCGGGATCGGAATAATTTTCAAAAAGTTCTTCATATATAATATTCTCCTTTTTATTTAATAGATTTTAGTACCAAGATGAACGAATACATTGTAAAATGAATAGGAATGTATGATTACGAGCAAGCAGACAGCTGATTGTCTTCATCTAAGTTACTAGTTGGATCAGCAACTGTTTTGTTGTACATTTCTATTATAGATGGTTTTTTGTATATTTAAATCAAATAGTTTTTATAGTAATTATCATAAAAAGTTATGGAAGTGGTGCCATGTTTAAGTTATTAACGACTTTTCGAGCAGTATATGAAACAAGAAATTTTTCCAGAGCAGCAGAAGTACTGTTTTTATCTCAACCAGCAGTCTCGAATCAAATCAAACAGTTGGAGCGGGAATTGAATATCGATCTTTTTCAACGTAACGGAAGAAAAGAGATGCTTCCAACTAAGCAAGCCGACTTATTATATGAACGGACACTGGTTTTGTTAGAAGAATGGGAAGAAACTCAGCAAAAATTGCTCAATGAACAAAATGAAGAAGAAGTATGTCGGATCGTTGCTTCCCACACCTTTGCTGTCTATCTTTTGCCTCAGTTGATGAAACATCTGATCAAAAGGTTTCCTAAAGTGCATTTTGAGATCGAAATCACGAATTCTCATGAATCATTAGAACAAGTAGCGAAACATGAATCCGATTTTGGTTTTATCGAAAAGCCATTAGAGACTTCCGGCGTACAAAGATACTCTTTGATGGAAGACCAGCTAGTCATCGCTGGGGACCCAAAAAGCAAATTGTGGCTTGTAAGAGAAGCAAACTCTGGTGTTTTTCATTACACGCAGCGTTATTTTGAAGAGATGAATATCCAAGATAAGAAGATGATCGTGAAAAGTAACGATGTAATTGTTGCGTTGCTGAAGGAAGGAATCGGTCGCTCGATTTTGTCTAAGCGCTCTGTTCCAGAAAATGTGCCAATGACTCCGTTGAATTTCCATCGATATTTTTATTTCATCCAACGAACCAATCTGGTTTCTGATCAGCTGCTAGAGATTGCCGAAGAGATCCTTCGATACAATGAAAGCACAGAAACTTCTCACAGCGAGGAGAATCTCAGCTGGTAGATAATTGCATGTATCAAAAAAAGTTCTATGATACACTAAAGATAAGCAGTAGGCTTTTGTACTGCATTTGCTCAAGCAACTGCACAAACGGAAAGTTAATTTTTCCCAAATGTCTATGGAAAGACTTTCCATTATCTAACTGGACCGCTATAATAATCAGCAGTATGGTTTTTAAGAAAAGGGATGAAACATGGAAAAAAAATTAAAAGCTTCGAACGATAATCGTATTGATTATGGCGTGATTTTACCAGTCTTTCTGTTATGTTTGATTGGTCTGCTCTCATTATATGTAGCACTTAGCCATGATCCGAACAATCCAGCAGTCTTGAAAGGCGTAGGGATGCAAGTTGTCTGGTATTTAGTTGGAGCGGCAGCAATCGTTGTCATCATGCATTTGAATTCCAAATGGATCTGGAAACTGACTCCTTACCTTTATGGTTTGGGGTTAGTGGTAATGGGACTCTTGCTCAAATTCTATGATCAGAATTTAGCTGCTTCAACAGGGTCTAAAAACTGGTTTCGATTCGGTGCGTTTACTTTCCAGCCAGCAGAGTTGATGAAGATTGCGTACATCTTGATGATGGCACTGATCGTAACTAAACATAATACGCAAGTAAAAGAACGGACGATGAAATCGGACTTTTGGCTGATTGGGAAGCTCTTGATCGTGACAATACCGGTTTTAGCATTGATCATGGCCCAAGATGACTTTGGAACGATGCTTGTCTTTCTTGCGATCTTTGGCGGGATTTTCCTGATGTCTGGAATCTCTTGGCGCATCATCGCACCTGTAGTAATCTTGGCAGTAGTCGTTGGAGCAGGAACGATCTTCTTGGTTACGACTGAAGGCGGAAGAGACTTGCTTTATAAAGTTGGATTCAAATCTTATCAGTTTGCACGTATTGATTCATGGCTGGACCCTTTCCATGATACGTCAGGAATGAGTTATCAGCCGGCCCAAGGACTTTTGGCAATTGGTACCGGTGGCTTGTTTGGTAAAGGATTCAACGTAAGCAATATCTATGTGCCTGTTCGTGAGTCCGATATGATTTTTACCGTTATCGGTGAAAACTTCGGCTTTATCGGTGGTGCATTCGTCATTTTCTTGTATTTTATTTTAATCTATCGTATGATTCGGGTGTGTTTCGATACGAATAATGAATTTTACGCCTATATCGCAAGCGGTTTGATCATGATGCTGCTGTTCCATGTCTTTGAGAATATTGGAGCAAATATCGGATTACTTCCTTTAACAGGGATCCCATTGCCTTTCATTAGTCAGGGAGGATCCTCGATTTTAGGGAACATGATCGGTATCGGGTTGATATTATCGATGAGATACCAAAATGAAGCACCTGTAAGATCTTCAAGGAGGTAAGAAAATTGTACACCTTTTACTGGTACCCGAAATGTTCAACATGCAAAAAAGCCAAAGCGTGGTTAGACCAGCATGGCGTTAGTTATCAAACCGTTGATATGATCAAAGAAGTACCGAAGGCCTCAACGATTGAGACTTGGCTAGAAACGAGTCAAGTACCAATCCGTCGCCTGTTCAACACAAGCGGGATGAAATATCGGGAACTTGGACTGAAAGATCAAGTAGGCGAGTTTACGGCTTCAAAAGCGAGCCAAGTCTTATCGACAGATGGTATGCTGATCAAGCGACCACTGATCTTACGAGAGGACCAGCTTGTTGCAATTGGATTCAATGAAAAAATTTATGAAGGAGAACTGATATAAAATGGCAGGCAAGCATTTGAAGAAAAAGGACAACCTTTGGATCTTATTTAATGGAAAAGAATACTGTGTTGGTTTGACAAATGAAGCGCAAGAAGAACTTGGAGACATCACGTTTGCCAATCTGCCAAAAGCAGGACAATCGCTAAAAAAAGATGAACCTCTGATCGAAGTTGAAGCGGAAAAAGCGGTCAATGAATTTGCCAGCCCGCTAACGGGTACAGTTTCTTCTGTTAATGATAAAATCGGTGAAGATATCAATATCTTGAATGATTCAGATGAAATGAATGCGTGGATCTTAAGTTTCAAAGATGTTGATCCAAAAGAATTTGACGAATTATAAAATCAGAAAATCACTTGAAAAAAGTTGACACTGATTCTTCCAGTTGCTATAATCATAAGCAATCCTATATGAAACGAGAAAGCTTTGAAAAGAAGAGTACATGTCACGGACGTTTGAAGAGAGCCCTGTTTGCTGAAAATGGGTAACGAAAATGAGATGGAAGATGGTCTTAGAGCAGAGTAAGCGAGCGTAAGCAAACTTACTACGGGAGTGCCCGTTACAGCGCGACAGTATACGGAAAGAAGCTAAGTCCAAGTACTGGAAGAGGCTGTTATTGCGAAGTAACGGTAAATCAAGGTGGTAACACGGAAGTTCAAGCTTTCGTCCTTTTGCTTAAGGCAAGAGGGCGAAGGCTTTTTTGTTTGAAAAATCATAAGAGAAAGATGTGAATGGCATGTCATTAATCCAACTAACGAATGTCAAAAAGACATTCAATGGGAAAAACGGAAACATCCAAGCCGTCAATGACGTTTCACTAAACGTTGAAAAAGGGGATATTTATGGAATCGTCGGCTATTCTGGCGCAGGAAAAAGTACATTAGTCCGTCTCCTGAATGGACTTGAGCTTCCCACGAGCGGCGAAGTGATCGTAAACGATCAAGATATTACAAAATTAAAAAACAAAGAATTACGTACATTCCGAAAGAAAATCGGTATGATCTTCCAGCATTTCAACCTGTTATGGTCAAGAACTGTACTTGAAAATATCCAGCTGCCGCTGGAATTAGCTGGCGTACCAAAGAGCAAACGTAAAGAACGGGCAGAAGAACTGTTGCGTTTAGTCGGGTTAGAAGGACGCGGACAAGCATATCCTTCACAACTTTCCGGCGGACAGAAACAACGCGTCGGTATCGCACGAGCATTGGCAAATGATCCTGAGATCCTGCTTTGTGATGAGGCTACTAGCGCATTGGACCCGCAAACAACAGAAGAAGTATTAGACTTATTGTTAGCGATCAATAAGAAATTGAATTTGACCATCGTCTTGATCACACATGAAATGAATGTGATCCGCAAAATCTGCAACAAAGTCGCTGTGATGGAGTTGGGGAAAGTCGTAGAAGAAGGAGACGTATTGACTGTCTTCAGACAACCGAAAAAAGAAGTAACCAAACGCTTTGTACAACAAGACATCGAACCAGAAGCTGATTCGACAGAACTATTAGCTGAACTCATCAAAGAAAATCCAAGCGGCCGTTTGGCAACTTTGACCTTTAGCGAAAGAAATGCCAACGAGCCAGTCATTTCCCAAGCGATTCGACGCTATAACATCGATGTCAACGTTGTGTATGGAAAGATCAAACAAGTGAAAGAAGGTTCCTTTGGTTCATTGACTGTCTTGATGACTGGTGAAACCAAAGAATTAGATCAAGCAGAAGTGTTCATCAAAGAACAAGGAGTAGGAATTGAGGTGATCCATCGTGGATAAAAGCTTTTCAGAAACATATCTAGATTTTAAACAAATCAACCCGGAAACGATGAATCAGGCTATCCTTGATACACTATATATGACATTAATCTCAATGGTCTTAGTGACGATCATCGGATTAGTTTTGGGATTGATCCTTTACTCTATTGGACGCAAAAACAAACCGTATGCTCGAATCATTTATGGAATCGTATCGATCATCAGTAATATTTTCCGGTCAACGCCATTTATGATCCTGATGGTTTTGATCATTCCATTTACTAAAGCAATCGTAGGCACTATGCTAGGTGCGCAAGCAGCCATTCCAGCTCTTGTTTTATCCGCAGCACCATTTTATGCCCGTCTAGTAGAGATTGCTTTTCGTGAAGTCAGCCCTGGTGTACTGGAAGCAGCAGATGCAATGGGAGCAAGTTACTGGGAAATCATCTGGAAGGTCTTGATACCTGAAAGTATTCCCGCATTGATTTCTGGATTAACAGTTACAACGATCTCGATGATCGGATTTACTGCGATGGCCGGCGCGATCGGCGCAGGTGGACTTGGAGGTCTTGCTTGGCAGGAAGGCTACCAGCGTGGTAATCTAACAGTGACATTCGTTGCGACTTTAATTATTTTACTAATCGTATTTATCGTTCAAGGAATCGGTGATTTCTTAACTAAGAAAACAGACAAAAGATAATAGGATATAGGGGGATGTAGGATATGAAAAAGAAAATTTTTGGATTTGCAGCAGCGCTTTTGCTGACTGTAGGATTAGCAGCATGCGGTAACAACAGCGACAGCAAAGATTCAGCAAATAAAGCAGACGACACGACATTGAAAGTCGGCGCTTCACCGACACCGCACGCAGAGATTTTGGAACATGTGAAACCATTATTGAAAGATGAAGGAATCGATCTTGAAATCGTCAAATTCGATGACTATGTATTACCGAACCAATCTTTGGAAGAAGGCGACATTGATGCCAATTACTTCCAGCATATTCCTTATTTGAACAAAGAAATCAAAGAAAAAGGATATGACTTTGTCAATGCCGGTGCTGTCCACATCGAACCAATGGGCTTGTACTCTAAAAAAGTCAAAGATGTTTCCGAATTAAAAGATGGTGCAACAATCATTACTTCAAATTCTGAATCAGACTGGGGACGCATCATCACAATTCTACAAGATGCTGGCTTAGTCAAAGTCAAAGATGGAGTAGATCTGGAAACAGCAACATTCGATGATATTGAAGAAAACCCTAAGAACTTGAAGTTCAACCATACGATCGACCCATCACTTTTAGCTTCTACGTACCAAAATGATGAAGGTGACCTAGTTGCAATCAACGCAAACTTCGCTTACGGCGCAGGGTTGAATCCATTAGAAGATGCCGTATTGCTTGAAAAGGACAACTCTCCTTACGTGAATATTATTGCGACTCGTAAAGGTGATGAAGACAGTGACAAAATCAAAAAACTGATTGAAGTGCTTCACCGCAAAGAAGTCCAAGAATGGATCACAGACAAATGGGGCGGCTCTGTTAAACCAGTAAAGGCTGATGCAAAATAAGGTATGGAACAAAAAAGATGAGAAATAAGTCTGTAATGGCTTATTTCTCATCTTTTTTATACCTATTCTAATTTAGAAATCAAAATTGTTTAATAATAAATAAAAGATATTTGATTTTAGTAAGGAAGGTCATTGCGCTTCATTCTCAATTAGTCTAAAATGAGTGAGAACGAAAGAGAATTTGGGGGTATAATGCATGTCTGTCTTAGAAATAAAAAATCTACATGTGTCGATCGAGGAAAAAGAAATCCTTAAAGGCGTAAACCTAACAATGAAAACCGGAGAAATCCATGCCATCATGGGACCTAACGGCACAGGAAAATCTACCTTATCTGCCGCTATCATGGGCAATCCAAACTATGAAGTAACAGAAGGCGAAATTTTGTTTGACGGGAAAAATGTTTTAGACTTGGAAGTAGATGAACGTGCGCGACTTGGCTTATTTTTAGCTATGCAATATCCAAGTGAGATACCAGGTATCACGAATGCGGAATTCATGCGTGCAGCGATCAATGCGAAACGTGATGAAAACGACAAAATTTCTGTTATGGCATTTTTGAAAAAGTTAGATGAAAAAATGGCTTTACTAAATATGCCAGAAGAAATGGCTGAACGTTATCTGAACGAAGGTTTTTCTGGCGGAGAAAAGAAACGGAATGAGATCCTGCAATTGTTGATGTTAGAACCTACATTTGCAATTTTAGACGAAATCGATTCAGGTCTGGATATCGATGCTTTGAAAGTCGTTGCTAAAGGAGTAAATGAAATGCGCGGAGACAATTTCGGTGCATTGATCATCACCCACTATCAACGATTATTGAACTATATCACACCTGATGTCGTTCACATCATGATGGAAGGCCGAGTAGTCATGACAGGGAATGCTGACCTAGCTAAACGTCTGGAAGCAGAAGGCTACGCTGGTATCAGTAAAGAATTAGGAATCGACTATAAAGAAGAAGAAGCGTAAGGGGGAGCAAGAATGAAAGAAAAAAACTGGCTCGATTATCTTGACGCGGTAAATGATTTTTCTTTAAGTAAAGGCGAACCTGATTGGATGAGAACCTTCCGTCAAGACGCACTAGCGAAAGCAGATGAACTGCCATTGCCGCATATCGATCGGGTGAAATTCCATCGCTGGTCGTTATTTGATGTGAAAGAAACACAAACCATCAGTGAAACAGGCACGATTCCGGCATTTGATGCAATGAAAGACAATCCTGTGCTTGTCCAACAAGGTTCATGGACGATTTTTGAACAACTGCCTGTGGAATTAGCAGAAAAAGGAGTCATTTTTACCGACTTGTTCACTGCAATGATCGAATATCCAGAACTAGTCCAAGAATATTATATGAAAAAAGCAGTAAACATGAACGAAGACCAATTGACTGCACTCCATGTAGCTTTTATGAACAGCGGTATTTTCCTGTATGTGCCTAAAAATGTCGTGATCGATGAACCACTCGAGTCCTTATTCATTCAAGATGGCGCATCCGATGAGCACTTCTTCAAGCATGTGTTGATCGTGGCAGATGAACATAGTGAATTTTCTTATCTGGAACGTTTCCAGACAACCAAAGAACAAGTAGCAAAATCATCAGGTAATATCATCGTGGAAGTCATCGCTAAAGCTGGTTCAAAAATCAAATATTCAGCCGTAGATCAATTAGGAGAAAATATTACTTCTTATATGAATCGCCGTGGGCACATTTTACGAGATGCTTCTGTCGACTGGGCAATTGGTGTCATGAATGACGGTCATGTGATCGCTGACTTTGACTCAGATTTAGCAGGAGAAGGTGCACACGCAGAAGTCAAAATCGTGGCAATCAGCTCGGGCAGACAAATCCAAGGAATCGATACACGAGTAACCAATAAAGCCCCTCATACGATCGGGCATATTTTGCAACACGGAGTGATCCGAGAAAAAGGAACATTGACCTTTAATGGTATCGGCCACATCTTGAAAGGGGCAAAAGGTGCAGATGCCCAACAAGAAAGTCGTGTCTTGATGCTTTCTGATAAAGCACGTGGTGATGCGAATCCTATTCTTTTGATCGATGAAAACGAAGTAACTGCTGGACATGCTGCCAGTGTAGGACGAGTTGATCCAGAAGAAATGTACTATCTGATGAGTAGAGGATTGCATAAAGAAGAAGCAGAGCGCTTAGTGATTCGAGGATTCCTCGGTTCTGTCTTAACAGCAATCCCTGTAGAACAAGTTCGGAAAGAATTAGTCGAAGTAATCGAAGGGAAGTTGAATGGATGATCGATGCTAAAAAGCTACGCAATGATTTTCCTATCTTATTTCAAGACGTCAATGATGAACCTTTAGTTTATCTGGATAATGCAGCGACGACCCAAAAGCCAAAACAAGTACTCCAGGCATTAGCGTACTATTACGAACACGATAACGCCAATGTTCATCGCGGTGTCCATACGTTAGCAGAACGCGCGACCCATGATTATGAACAAGCAAGAGAAAAAGTACGGGCGTTCATCCATGCAAAAGAAACAGCAGAAGTGCTGTTTACTCGTGGTACGACGACAAGCTTGAATTGGGTAGCCAGAACCTTCGGCGACCGCTATATCAAAGCAGGAGACGAGATAGTGCTCTCTTACATGGAACATCATTCTAATGTTATCCCGTGGCAGCAGTTGGCAAAACGAACAGGTGCTGTCTTGAAATATATCGAACTAACAGAAGAAGGCTTCCTGGATATGGAGGATGCAGCGAAAAAGATTACGGACAAAACCAAAATCGTCTCCATTGCTCATGTATCCAATGTCTTAGGTGTCTTCAATCCTGTTCAAGAATTAGCTGAACTTGTCCATGAAAACGGCGGGGTCATCGTAGTAGATGGTGCTCAATCTGCCCCGCACATGGCCATTGATGTCCAAGCACTAGACTGTGATTTCTTTGCTTTCAGCGGACACAAAATGTGCGGACCAACAGGTATTGGTGTTTTATATGGTAAACGAAAATGGTTAGAAGAAATGGAACCTGTTGAATTTGGTGGCGAAATGATCGATTTTGTCGAATTATACGACAGTACATGGAAAGAACTACCTTGGAAATTCGAAGCAGGGACACCAAATATCGCCGGCGCTATCGCATTAGGCCATGCAATCGATTATTTGCAAAAACTCGGTATGGACAATATCCATCGATATGAAGAAGAACTAGCCGCTTATGTGTTGCCAAAATTACAAGCAATTGATGGATTGACTGTTTATGGTCCACAAGACCCGAATTTTCGGACAGGAGTCGTTGCATTCAATTTGGATGGGTTACATCCCCATGATGTCGCGACAGCTTTAGACATGGAAGGGGTAGCCGTCAGAGCAGGTCATCATTGTGCGCAACCGCTATTGAAGTACCTTGAAGTATCAGCGACTGCTCGCGCGAGCTTTTATTTCTACAACACAACGCAAGACGCCGACCGTTTAGTTGAAGCAATCATGGCAACAAAGGAGTTTTTCCAACATGGGACTATCTAAATTAGACAATTTATACCGTCAAGTGATCTTGGATCATTCTTCCCATCCGCATCATCGTGGAAGCTTGACTGACTCGACAAGCAAGATCGAATTGAACAACCCCACATGTGGAGATGTGATCGAATTGCAAGTCGATGTAAAAGACGGAATCATCAAAAATATCGCCTTTGACGGCAGTGGCTGCTCCATCAGTACGGCAAGTGCCTCGATGATGACAGACGCCGTCATCGGAAAATCAATAGAAGAAGCAGAACATTTAACTGTAGACTTTCTACAGCTTGTCCAAGGAAAAGAAGTCAAAGATCCCGACCAATTAGGCGATGCTGCTATGCTTGGTGGTGTAGCTAAATTTCCCGCTCGGATCAAATGTGCGACACTTGCCTGGAAAGCACTAGGAAAAGCAATGGAAAACGATGGTACCGCAGCTTTCCATCATTACCACAAGGAAGAGGAGTGAGAACATGGGCGTACCAGAATTAGAAGAATATAAATTCGGGTTTCACGATGATGTCGAACCGGTTTTCAGTACAGGAGAAGGCTTGACAGAAGAAGTGATCCGTGAGATGTCAAGAATCAAAGGCGAACCAGAATGGATGCTTGAATTCCGTCTGAAATCTCTAGAAACATTTAACAAAATGCCAATGCAAACATGGGGCCCCGACCTTTCAGACATCGATTTCGATGCCATCAAATATTACCAAAAACCAAGTGACAAACCCGCTCGTGACTGGGAAGACGTACCAGAAAAAATCAAAGATACATTTGAAAAGATTGGTATACCAGAAGCTGAACGAGCTTATCTAGCCGGTGCTTCCGCACAATATGAATCAGAAGTCGTGTACCATAATATGAAAGATGAATTCGAAAAGTTAGGAATCGTCTTTACTGACACTGACTCTGCTTTGAAAGAATACCCTGAATTATTCAAAGAGTACTTTTCAAAACTTGTACCGCCAACCGACAACAAATTAGCAGCGCTGAATTCAGCCGTATGGTCAGGTGGGACCTTTATTTACGTGCCAAAAGGCGTCAAAGTCGATGTTCCATTACAAACGTACTTCCGGATCAATGCGGAAAACACGGGGCAATTCGAACGTACGCTGATCATTGTTGACGAAGGAGCAAGCATCCACTATGTCGAAGGTTGTACGGCACCTACTTATTCAAGTAACAGCCTGCATGCCGCCATCGTAGAAATCTTTACAAGAAAAGATGCGTATTGCCGTTACACAACGATCCAAAACTGGTCAGACAATGTGTACAACTTAGTAACCAAACGAGCAAAAGCATACGAAGGCGCAACCGTTGAATGGATCGACGGAAACCTAGGTGCAAAAACAACGATGAAATACCCAAGTGTTTACTTAGATGGAAAAGGTGCACGAGGCACCATGCTCTCCATCGCCTTTGCAGGAGCAAACCAAATCCAAGATACGGGTGCAAAAATGATCCACAATGCACCAAATACATCTAGCTCTATCGTCTCTAAATCAATTTCAAAAGACGGCGGAGAAGTAAACTATCGAGGACAAGTAACCTTTGCCAAAAACAGTGCGGGTTCGATCTCTCATATCGAATGTGACACGATCATCATGGACGAATGGTCGAAATCCGATACGATCCCATTCAATGAGATCCACAACAGCCAAGTCTCTTTAGAACACGAAGCCAAAGTCTCAAAAATCTCAGAAGAACAACTCTACTATCTGATGAGCCGAGGCCTGACCGAATCTGAAGCAACTGAAATGATCGTCATGGGCTTTGTTGAACCATTCACCAAAGAACTTCCAATGGAATATGCAGTCGAACTCAATCGATTGATCAGTTATGAGATGGAAGGCAGTGTTGGGTAAACCTGTTATAGGAGCTAGAACCCTTGATATATAAGGGTTCTAGCTTTTTTGTTTTGCCTGTATACTAGAAATGACCAGATTTTGACCAGCTCTTTTACTGATGAGCCATCATATCAGCAAAGTCTTGACCTGTTTTCTTAGGTGCATTATTTGTAATATGTGCATAGATGTCTAATGTCACTTTACTATTTTCATGCCCTAATCGTTGTTGAACTACCTTGACAGATTCTCCTGCTTCTAATAATAAACTAGCATGTGTATGTCTAAACCCATGAGGTGTAATACGAGGCAAGTTATATTTTTTCAAAATATATCTTAACCAATCATTAACAGTGTTTGGAATGTATAGAGTGTTTTTAACTGTTGTAAAAACATGTTGCTCTTTAGAGCTAGTATTGTATCCAAGTTTTAAATACTCTTCTTTTTGCTGTAATTTCCAGTTGTTGAGGATAGAAAGAGTCTCAGTATCTAAAGAGATAACTCGTCTAGAAGCTCTTGTTTTCGGAGATTGAATTATAACTTTACCAAATTCATCTACAGCAAGAGTTTTATTGACATGTAGTTCTTTATTAAACGTGTCTATGTCTTTCCACTGTAAAGCGAGTACTTCACTCTTTCTCATACCTGTGTATGCCAATAATCTGAAGAAGGCGTATTGTTTCATGTTACCAAAATCTTTAAAAGCATCCAGTAAATTATTAAGCTCCTCTTTTGAGTAAAATTTACGATTTTTCTCATACTCTTTTTTTCGTGGAAGAAGTGTTTTTTCCATAGGATTATTGTCAATATATTGCATTGCAACCCCGTAGCGTAAAATTTGTGCAGTCTGTTTTCTCATATAATCGTAACTTTCATATTTACTGTGCCATTCATCTACCACTTTTTGACAATATGGGACAGAGATATTCGATAGTTTAAGCTTACCAAATGCTGGAAGTATTTGATTATTTGCGTATCTTACTGAGATTGCGATTGTTGAAGCTTTAACACTGGTACGCTGATGAGTTATCCATTCATTATACAGGTCTTCAAATGTCATATCAGGTGCTTTCTTTTTAACACCGTATAATATTTGATGTCTGTACTCGTCATAATCTTTTTGAGCTTCTTGTTTGCTACTAAAACCTCTTCTCGTAGTATTTATTTTTTCACCAGTTCGTGGATCGGTGGCAATGTGTCCTTTATACATCCACGCCACTTGACCGTTTTTCTTTTTGTACTTTGATATTTTTGCCATTAAATCATCTCCTCTTAGTTTACAAGGAGTACTTACCACTAGATGGTATCACCTCCCTTCATTTTTTTCTTAGTGTATTTTTTCCCAATTGATGAAATCGTTTGTTCTAGCTTGTTTATATTATCAGTAATTTCTCTCACAGCTTCTTCGGGATAAGACATGTCTTTCAATTGAATAGGTAGCCATTCATCTACCATTCTTTCTAGTAGTTCTTCTATACTGCTAGTGAGGAAAAGAATGTTATTGTCAAATTCTTCTACAATAGCATTGATGAATAATTCTTCTATTTTTAAGATATTGAAAAGACTAATTTTTTCATTTTTAACTTTATTACAAGTCTTGTTAGCAATAAATTCTTGCATCTCTGGTTCTAATTTGGAATATCTATCCAGCCATGTATCTAAATTAGAGTGTACTGGTGGGAACTGTTGACGAAGATGCTGGAACAGGTTTTTATCTGGAAATGTTATACCATCTAGTACAATGCTATCTCTATAAAGAATAATTCCCAAAATATATTCTTCTACATTGCCACAAACTAACTCCTCTATACTCATATTTCCCAAATCAGCAATTCGGGATAATCGCTCTGGTATTGGTAAATAGGTTCCCTTCTCCCATTCGTAGATAGTTTTTTTGTCAATTAATTGACCGTTGTTAATCATAAGACCAAATGCTGGTTGTGTTAATTTTTTACTCTTTCTTATAGCTTTTATTTTTGTTCCGAGTATCTTTTTTCGTTCTAAATAATTTATTGGTGGACGTTTTATCATATTGACCACACCTCCTAAAATTAGTATACCTCAAAAAAGGGGTGTTGTAAATAAATTTTACAAAGCTGTTGACACCCCTTTTTTATCGAGGTATTATGTGTATGTCGATGAACTGGTAATCATTTTTTGTTTGATTAATCGGTTAATAACAAAATACTTTTATTTTGAGCAAAAAATACGAAGATAATTCTTAGAAAATTTGTTCAAGCAATCACGAAAGGAGGGGGAAATATGTCTCTACAAATCATTGATAGCATTGTTTCTATACAAGTTGAACAACAAGTGAAAGAGATAATTACAGTGCTAAAGCCTATGCTAGAAGACATTATTTCTGGAGTCACTCTAGAGTATATGGACTATCAGCAGGCAAGTGAATATCTAGGTGTATCAGTAGGAACGATTAGAAAATATGTTTCTCAATACGGGTTACCTGTTATAAAAATTGATACGGTCATTAGATTTAAAAAATCTGATATTGATAGTTTCATGGAACGGTATAAAGGTTGAGTAAACAAATAAGACTAAAACATATAGTAATAAAGAGTTTGTTTTTATTATCTGTATGTTTTAGTCTTTAACAGAATTTTATAAGGAGGAAACACAAATGGAAACATCAATGATTAATATTCCAATTTATGTAGATCAAGAAAAATTATTAGAGAAGCCAGTTACAAAAAAAGAAAAAACTGATGTAAGAGATAGGTGTTTAGATAACTATAGAGAAGTTACAAGAGATGAGTTTGTAGAGATACTAAATTCATCACAATCATTTATTCCAAGCAAGACAAAGAATAAAGGCAATGACAAGGAGAGTTTTGTGGAAACCAGAGTAATTATTCTGGATGTCGATAACACTGTTAAAGATGAGAAGGGGAAGGTAGTAGATTTGAGTAAAGATGATAGTAGATACTTAAGCATAGAAAAGGTTTTATCTATCAATTTAGTTCATAATTCTGCGTTTGCGATACAAAAAAGTATTCGGTACTCTGAAAATCTAGAAAAATACAAGATTGTCTTTCTATTAAAAGAAGCAATTACTGACTATGGTAAAATGGTTGCTGTTTACGAATACTTGAAAAAGAACATCCCCGGGTGTGATGACAATGTAAATGCTTCGAATAGAATGTTTTTTGGAGGATATAAGTCAGATGCAGTGATAATAATTAATGAAGACAACATGTTAGATATTACTGAGCTTCCGATTGATTTTACCATGACATGTTCTAAAAATTGTCAAAGTGATTCAGGGAGAGAGTATGAACTAGTCAATGAAACCGATTTTGTTAAGTTGATAAAAAATGACGACAAAGAAGAAATGAAACAGTGGTTTAAAGACTGCCTGTTTGATTCCTCCGACATGTCTTTTAATGAGATTTATGAAAGATTGTTAACCATTGATATGAATAAATTACTTAAGTCAAGTAAAAACTTAAGATGTCTGTTTCACAACGATCATAATCCCTCTGCTAGTATTTTTACCAGTAAAACTGGGCATTCCATTTTTTATTGTCATTCCAGTAATTGTGATATCAGTGAAAATTTTATTGGAGTTGTGATGCTAATTTTAAAGAAAGACAGTCGGGTAGAAACATTTAATTGGCTATTAGAGAACCTAGACTTGTATCCTACACATTTTCGAAAATTGAAAGAGGAATCAAAAGTACTTTTTGACACTCTTGAATCAATGAAAGACAAACTTTTCAGGACAATAAGGAATTATCTAGAGGAAATGCGACGTGTCTATGATGTCTTGCTTTCTGATGTTAATTTTTTTGATGATAGTAAGGAAAGTGTGACTTGTATTTTGTCGGGGGAACAATTAGCTAAAAAAATGAGTTCTTACTATGGTAAAACTTATGACATAGATAAATGTAATAAGTTACTATCACTTATGACTTTTATAGGATTGATAAAAAAATTAGATGATGAAGATGTTCCTTTGAAGATGCTCGAATACCTAAATAGGTTAAAGGAAGAGAAAGCGTTAGGAAACTTTAATCATAAGAGAAGCAATGTCTATCGATTAGACGTTTTTAATGCAACTTCTGTGATTCAAAAATTGAATGAAGATATCCTTCCACTTCTGGAAAAAATTCATTTTACATATCAATATTTTTCTTATGAATGGGTTAAGATATGTTTTAACGAAAAAGAGGCTAAAAGAGTATTTCCTCAAAATTCCCGATCAGAACTCAGCAAGGAAAAACAATTGATTTTAGATGAAGCACATGAAGTTTTACAGGGCTTATCGTGGCAAGGGACATATCTAATGACAGAGAAAGAACTTATTAACACTGTTTGTGAACGCCTACGTAATGTTGGGGATAACAGCGTGAAAAATGCTTTAATAAAAAACAGAGGCTACTTTGTTAAACAAGGATTCACTCTTGAACGAGCTTCTAAGGATATTAAGAAACTATACAATGTGAAAGCAAGTAGTAGTTTTTTAATATATTTAGCGAAAGGGGCAGGGATAGATGAAACAATAAAAGAATTGATATTATCAGGAGCTGGGATAGTTCCTCTGTATCAATTTACAAGTGTAACAAGAGATGATGGACGGAGAGTAAGGAAGAGAAAAGACCCAATTGTATTAAACTAGACAGGTTATCCATAGCTCTTAATCTTATTTCATCTCAATACACCCACCGTTAAAGTTCGGTGGGTTATTTATTTTTCAATCTTTCAATAGCTGATTGCGTTCATTTTCTTGCCTTTTTAATAGCTTCATATAGTCAATTGTTCGAACTGCATCTTCAGTGCTAAGAGAACGATAGAGAGCCAAAAACTCTTCCTCATAATCTACGACAACATTGTCTAGAAAATGGCTTACAGGGGTTCCTAGGGCTCTAGAAAGAGCTGTTAAGCTATCGAGGTTAGGCTCTGTTACAGAATTTTCCCATCTTGCTACTGCCTGTTGTGTAGAGAAGATTTTTTCAGCTAATTCTTTTTGTGTCCACCCGAGAGCTTTTCGCTTTTCTCTAATGACCTTTGCATATTGTTTCTGTTTCATTAATACACCCCCATCTCAGTATAGTACAACAAGTTGTTGTATTTGTAATGGTATTTGAAGTTTTTTATATTTTATGAGTTGAAATACATCATATTGTTGTATATAATAAAACAGGAGGGGAGAATCATGAAAAAAGTAAGTAATCTCAGCCGATACAGAAAAGAAAAAGGACTTTCTCAAACGGAGTTAGCAAAAAAAATGAATGTTACACAGCAATGTGTAAGTTCGTGGCAAACAGGGAGAACGATTCCTAAACCCTATCAAATGAAGATGCTTTCTGAGATATTAAGTGTACCAATGAATGAGCTGTTTTCTGATGTATTTAATAAAGTAAACAGTTAACTAATAAGCAATTGAATGATTTTAGGAGGAGAAGACATGTATTGTAGAAAATGTGGCAAAGAAATAACAGATGAAAGTAAGTATTGCCAGTTTTGTGGAGCACTACAAGAAACAGATGAGACAACCGGAACAGACACAGTAAAGAAAAGTACTGAGCAGACAATTAATGAAATGAAGGAACAAATCGTACATGGACAAGAGACAGGGAAGCTGTATTTGATTATTGGTTGGATTTCTATGGTAGTATCGTTAGCATTTATTCCTGTTGTATTTGGTGCTGTTGCTGTTATTATGGGCTACTTATATCGAGAAAAAGATGAGAAAATGGGTACGATTTTGATGATAGCAGGGGTAGCTGGAGCAATCTTTGGTGTACTTTTAGGGATGTCAATGTACTGATAAGAGGGATAAGAACAAATTATTTTGGAGATAGGAGATAAAAAGTTGAATAAAGTAAATATGAACAAGAAGTTTGTCATTATAGGTATTGTTGTCTTGGCTATTATAGGTATTATTTTTTCAAAAATGACAGGTACATCTGGATTAGAGAAGTCATCAAAACCATTGGTAACACAGATTTTACAAGAACAGTACAACTTAAATCGATCATGTGATGATGTGACGATTACTCATGAAAATGGAGATAACACATACCGGGCTAAAGCTATATTAGACAATGGAAGTGCTATCAACATAAATATTGAGTACTATCCAAAGAAAGACCGTATATATGTGGAGATACCATATGCTGAGGTGTTAATGTTAAATTGATTTAAATGTATTATGCATACCGTCCAAACAGGAACTCCCAAAGGTGTAAATTCACTAGGGAGTTTTTATAGTTTCCTATAAATTAAATACTAATACAGGTGACAAAAAAATATTACAATGATTGTCGGGAATTTTTATGTTATTCACTGTTATAACAATATAAAAGAAATGAAAAAGAAAAAATTATTATGGATATGTTTGGTATTTTTATTGATAATTGGTGGAATTGAAATACTTACTACATGTAGATTAGAAATAAATCAGTTTAAACATTTGCTAGTTAATTTTTAAGAATACTAGCCCAAATCATTCTATTGATACCTTTATATCTCGGAATGATTGAAATTGGCTATTGCTTACTGATTTTTACCAAAAAAACAAGTATCACTATTGTTGCCTATATTGTTGGAATGCTGTTTATTCCATCCTTTACTCACCAAATTCATCAATTTTTCCCAAGAGCAGAATTGTTGAAGTTGTGTGATCCGTTATATGCATTTTTGATGCTTTCACGATTTTGGGAATTTCCCGCTGGTTATGTAGGAATGGTTTTACTGGTATAGTTAATATTAGATATACTTATTTTAGCAGTAAGTATACGCAGATATACCCTAGTTGATGTGATCTAACTGTTATATTACCCTATACGGTCAAACGAAAAGATAAAAAATTAAATTCCCTGTTGATTGCGCTATCATAATGTGCTATTATTGGATTACAGCAAAATAACGTTATTGGCATGTTACTGATTATGCAGGCAAGACCAAGACAAACTAACACTTCAATGTTGATTGGGGCGTGGTTTGACTTGGTCTTTTTTACTGCTTTAAGGAGAGAGAATAATGGATTACAGAGAAGTAGGAAGAAATGTATTGCAACAGGTTGGGGGAAAAGAAAATGTGGTCAGCTTAACCCATTGTGCCACCAGACTGCGTTTTGAACTCAAAGATAAAAGGAAAGCCGATACGAAAGCCTTAGAAAAAACACTTGGTGTAATTAGTGTGGTGGATAGCGGTGGACAATACCAAGTGGTGATTGGCAATGAAGTCCAAACAGCCTTCAAGGAAATTCAAAAGGAAGTGGGAACTTCAATTAAAAAGGGCCCCTCTTCAGACAATCAAGAAAGTATTATTTCAAGATTGATTAGTGTCATTTCTACCACCTTTACACCGATGATTCCAGCTATAACAGGTGCCGGGATGGTAAAAGCCATTTTGGCCGTCTTGACTTTGACTGGTGTACTATCAGACAGTAGTCAAACTTACATCATTTTGAATACTATTGCTGATGCAGCCTTTTATTTTATGCCAGTACTATTAGCCTATGGGGCAGCCATAAAGTTTGATGTCAACCCAATTTTGGCGATTACTGTTGCTGGCATTTTGCTTCATCCAAATATTTCACAGCTTTTTTCTACTGGCGATGCCGTTTCTTTTCTAGGAATTCCGGTATTAGCTGCAGATTATGCGGGATCAGTTTTACCGATTATCTTTACTGTTTGGATCATGTCCTATGTAGAGCCCTTTGCGGATCGAATTTCGCCTTCGTTTATTAAATTCTTTACTAAGCCGATGCTGGTATTTTTAATTATGGGGCCTTTAGCGTTGGTTGTCATTGGACCGTTTGGAACGTTGCTGAACGATCTTATAGCAATGGGGGCTGAATGGATTAACGGCAAAGCAGCTTGGTTAATTCCATTTTTGATGGGTGGTTTGCAGCCATTTTTGGTGGTTACGGGTACAGCTTGGGCAATGACGCCAATCGCTACTATGCAATTGAGCAGTACGGGTTCTGAAATGATCAATGGGCCAGGAATGCTGGCTTCTAATATTGCTCAATCAGGTGCTACCTTTGCTGTAGCCGCGAAAACTAAAAACAAAGAGTTGAAGCAGCTAGCTGTGTCCACTGGGATCACTGCTTTAATGGGAATTACTGAGCCTTCACTCTATGGAGTAACCTTGAAGCTGAAAAAACCATTAGTTGCTTCCATGATTGGTGGTGCAATTGCTGGTTTGTATGCTGGCTTGAGCGGTTTAGTCAGATATGCCTTTGTTTCCCCTGGCTTAGCAGCCTTACCAGCCTTTATTGGAGAAAATCCAATGAATATTGTTCACGCAATTATTACGTGTGTAATCGCCTTTGTTGCAACCTTTATCATTGCTTATCTAATTGGATTTGACGATACTTCTGATGAATCAGAGCAAACGGCAATAGCCGAAGCAGTCATTGTTGAAAATCCGGTAAAAGGAACCGTGTGTCCTATTTCTGAAGTGAACGATGCTGTCTTTTCTAAGGGACTATTGGGAAAGGGCGTAGCCATTCATCCAGAAGAAAACAGCATTTATTCACCTGTTGAGGGAGAAGTCATTACTATTTTAGAATCTAAACATGCGATTGGTCTACGTTCTAAAGAAGGTATTGAATTATTGATCCATGTGGGGATCGACACCGTGAATTTAAAAGGGGAACCCTTTGAAGTATTTGTAAAAGCAGGAGATCAGGTGTCAGCAGGACAATTATTAATCAACGCCGATTTCGCTGCCATTAGAAACGCTGGCTACGATGATACAGTGATTGTGGTAGTGACCAACAGTGAAAATTACGCAGGAATTAGTGAAGCAAGCGGAAGCTTAAAGGAACACGAACCATTGATGCAAATTAGTTAAGGAGAGGATTTTTGTGCAATACAAACAGCTTTCAGCATTTCCAGAGAAGTTTTTATGGGGTGCCTCCATTAGTGCCTACCAGGCAGAGGGTGCCTATCAGGAGGATGGGAAACAACCGTCTATTATTGACAAGTATCAGCATACAGAAGGGGTAGCTAATTTTGAAGTTGCCTCGGATTTTTACCATCACTATAAAGAAGATATACAGCTGTTTAAAGAATTAGGCTTAAAAGCTTTTCGCTTTTCCATCGCTTGGACGCGAATTATGGATATTGAAAATAATAAAACCAATCAAAAGGGAATTTCTTTTTATCATCAAGTAATTGATGAATGCCTGAATCAGGGAATCGAACCGATTGTCACCATGTACCATTTCGATTTACCTTATTTTCTAGAGGAGCAGGGCGGTTGGTTAAATCGAGCAACTATCGATTATTTTGTGGACTATGTACAGGTATTGCTTACTGAGTATGGTGACAAGGTGAACTATTGGCTGACAATTAATGAGCAAAACACGATGATCCTTCATCCTGGAGCGATTGGTTTGCCACCAAGTGGAGAGCTGCCTTCAAAAAAAGAACTCTTTCAAATTAATCACCATGTTTTATTAGCTCAAGCTAGAGTAATTCACTTGTATCATCAGTTGAATCTTAAAGGAAAAATCGGTCCAGCAATCAATTTAACGGCTATGTATCAAGCTACCTCCAGTCCAGAAGATGCAATTGCAGCCCATAATTGGGAAACATTGAGAGGCTGGTCTTTCTTAGATGTAGCAGTTCGGGGAAAATACAATTATTTGTTTGAAAACTATTTGAATGATCGTGGATTATATCCTAAAATTGAGGCAGAGGATCAGGCAATTTTATCCTCCGGTAAACCCGATTTTATTGCGATTAATTATTATTCAACTGCCACCATCGCTGCCAGCAAAAATGACGGATCAGATGTTTCCGCTAGAGCGGGGGATCAACAGATCATGTTGGGAGAAGAAGGTGTCTACCGGGCAGCTGAAAATCCTTATGTAGATAAAACGCCATATGGCTGGGTAGTTGACCCTACTGGACTACGATTAACATTGAGGAAATTGTACGATCGCTATGATTTACCTATTTTAATTACTGAAAATGGCTATGGGGCACCCGACATAGTTGAGGAAGATAGACGAATTAATGACCAGGATCGAATTGATTATCTAGCCAAACATATTCTGGCTATTCAAGCAGCTTTAACAGATGGTGTAGATGTTTTTGGTTATTTACCTTGGTCAGCGATTGATGTTGTTAGTACCCATCAAGGCTTCAATAAGCGTTATGGTTTTATATATGTTGACCGAACCGATGAGAATCTTAAAGAATTAAAACGAATAAAAAAAGAAAGCTTCTTTTGGTATCAAAAAGTAATCGCAAGAAATGGCTTAGCTTAGAGAGAACGGTGAATCTAATGAGAGTAATTAAAACGTTAAACAACAGTTTAATTCTTTGCTTAGATAAGCAAGGCAAAGAAGTAATTTTGATGGGGAAAGGGATTGGATTTCAACTAAAGAAAGGCGATTTGGTTCCGGCTGACAAAATCCAAAAAGTATTTAAATTAGATTCACTTTCTGATGCTCTAAAAAAGGATTACATTAAACTGTTTGAGGCTGCTCCGGATGATCTAATTATTTGCGTCAAGCGAATTATCGATTATGCCAACGCCAAGTTTGACTTTAAGCTGAATAAAAGTCTATTTTTTACCTTGGTTGATCACTTGAAGCATGCCATTGAACGCAGTCAAAAAGGCATTGTTTTTCAAAATCGCCTGCTGATTGAAATTCAAAAGTATTACCCAAAAGAATTTGAGATCGGCTGCTATGCTATCCAATTGATCAACAAAAAAATGAATGTTCAGTTGCCAGAAGAGGAGGCTGGAAACATTGCGTTTCACATTGTAAATGCCCAAAGTGAACAAGCAAATATGGAAGAAACCATGCTCTCGGTAAGAGCACTAAAGGATATCTTGGCTATGCTAGGATATCTGTTTCCCGAAAAAAAGGTTGATAAAGATTCGATGCTTTACTTAAGATTTGTGACGCATTTACAGTTTTTTATTGCCCGAATGATTAAGAAGGAAGAGTTGCCGGAGAAGGATGATTTTTTGCTGGCTTCAGTGAAGCAGCGTTTTCCGAAAGAGTATCGGGCGGCCTTGAAAATCAAGGAGTACGTTCAAGAAGAGATGGGTGCCTCAGCAAATCAGGACGAACTGCTTTATCTAACACTGCATATTTCAAGGGTGTACTGAATGAAGAAAATATCGGCTGCACAATATATAAAGACTTGTTGGTTGTGCTAAGGCTCCTGATTCCTTGGAAAATTCTTCTAACAGTGCGGAGGTGAATGTTTCGACCTCTACCAGTGAAGTGGTAAAGTGTTCACAAGAAACTACTAGCTTGCCAGAAGAGCTACTTGGAGATTGGCAGATTAATAATAAGGATGCTGGTATAGAGATATCAGACAGTAAAGCTGTATTCCGTATAGGAAGGTCTCAAGTAGAGTCAAAGGATTATTATGTAGATGTAAACAACAAAATGCTTTTACATGTCTATTTTTCTTTTGAGTATGATAGTGTGAAATACATTGAAGTCTCTATTGAAAGAACTGGTTATAGTGAATTTATTAGTAAAAGCGTGGGAATTTTAACTATGCACACTAAAGATGGACAATATATAAGTTTGGGTGTGAAGAGAGTTTCCGGTGAGAATAATGAGACAGAAGCAGTTACGGAGCAGACGATGGATGAAAGAATCGATTCATCTAAGAGTAATGAGACAGAAGTAGATACTGGGAAGACGATAGATGAAAGAATTGATTCATTCATCGAAACATACACAGCTATACCACCTACTTGGAAGCTTGTAAATGAAGATAAAGGAATCACGATAAATACTGATACAGAGATTTCTACAGATGCTCAATCTTTATCAGATTTATTAGCTAATCTAACAGGTATCAGTAATGCAGTGACAGAGCAAGTTGGTAAAGACATTCCACTTCGGTTACTTGAAAATGGGTAAAAAGATTATTCTGTGGTATTTAAGAACGGACAGGTAACTGATTACAACGAAGTATTTAAAAAAGTTATTGAATAATGATTCTTCCATCTTTTTCATTTATTTACCCTACCCCGTTGTTATATGACCGTACTTATACATCTCCAGTAGCTTAGGATAAGCTACTGGGGGTATTTTTTTTCGGATTTGGAGCCCGACTATATTTATTTGTATCTGAAATGAAACGGAGATAGTTTCATTAAACGTTGATATATAAGTGTTTTAGACTGTTTCAGGTAGTGATTTTAGTGAAAAAATTTTTAAGAAATTTGTATATTTTATACTACTAGACAGTACTGTTTTTTTATGAAAAAATCATATGTAATTGTTTCATATGTATCTGAAATGGTTCTAAAGATAACTATGTAGAAATATAAAAAATAAGTTAACGATCAGTCTAAGTTATATCAAACAACGTTAGACTCCTTTCGCGTAGTTTATTAGCAAGAATAAGTTTCTTTCTTTTTTTTTTGCTTTTTATAAAAGGGGGTATGCTAAAATAAGAGGGTATATAGCAACTTTAAATAAGAGATAGGAGTGTATCTTTTTGGGTGCAGAATTAAATCAAAAATTATTTAGTGCGGCAGATAATCTCCGTAGTAAAATGGATGCGTCAGAATATAAAAATTATTTATTGGGACTGATTTTCTATAAATATTTATCCGATCGATTGTTGGAACAAGTGGTTCTTTTAGCAGATGAATCCTTAGAGGAATATGACACAGTAAGCAAACAAACAATGTTGTATCGTGAATTACTTTCAGATGAAGAATCAAAAGAAGATCTGATTGCCACAATCGTTGATATTTTGGGATATGCAATTGCACCAGAGTATCTTTTCAACGTCTTAGCGGATCAAGCAAAACAAGCAACGTTCCAATTGAACGATCTAAACAAAGCCTTTGTGCAATTGGCATCTACCTACAATCAATTTAATGGGTTATTTGATGATGTGGATCTCCAATCAAAAAAACTAGGAACAGATGAGCAACAACGAAATGTGACGATTACCGAAGTCATCAAGAAATTGAATGATGTAGATGTTTTAGAACACGATGGGGACGTGATCGGGGATGCGTATGAGTTTCTGATCAGTCAATTTGCTTCAGAAGCAGGGAAGAAAGCCGGAGAATTTTACACACCTCATATGGTTTCTGATATGATGGCGCAAATCGTAACGCTCGATCAAAAGGAACGACGATTCTTTAGTGTTTTTGATCCAACGATGGGTTCAGGTTCATTGATGTTAAACGTACGTAACTACTTAACACACCCAGATAACGTTAAATATCATGGGCAAGAACTAAATACAACGACATACAATCTAGCAAAAATGAACTTGATTTTACATGGTGTCGACGCCGAAGAAATGAATCTCCGCAATGGGGATACGTTGAATAAGGACTGGCCAACAGATGAACCTTACACATTTGATGCAGTAGTAATGAACCCACCTTATTCGGCTAATTGGTCAGCAGATACGACTTTCTTAGATGATTCTCGGTTTAATCGTTATGGGAAATTAGCGCCAAAATCCAAAGCAGATTTTGCGTTTCTTCTTCATGGGTTCTATCATTTGAAGGAAACAGGTACCATGGCCATCGTCTTACCACACGGAGTTTTATTCCGTGGCGCTGCAGAAGGGGTCATCCGTCAAAAATTACTAGAAGATGGCAGTATTTATGCTGTGATCGGTATGCCTGCGAACTTGTTCTTTGGGACATCGATTCCAACGACGGTGATTGTGTTGAAGAAGAATCGTCAAACTCGAGATGTATTATTCATTGATGCTAGTCGTGAATTTGTTAAAGGGAAAAATCAAAATAAACTATCGGAAGAAAACATTCAAAAAATCCTCGAAACCTACGCTGAAAGAAAAGATGTCGAGAAATACGCTCATTTGGCAACCTTTGATGAAATCAAAGAAAATGACTATAACTTAAATATCCCACGCTATGTAGATACTTTCGAAGAAGAAGAACCAATTGATATGGTTCATGTCGGAAATGACATCAAGAAGATACGACAAGAACAGCAAGTGCTAGAAAAAGAACTTTTAGAAGCTATCTCTTCCCTGCAAACAACACCTGAAAACGAAATGTGGTTACAAGGTGCGCTGGAGGTGTTCAAACATGAGCAATGATACACGACCAGAAATCCGTTTCCCAGGATTTACGGAAGATTGGGAAGAGCGTAAGTTAATTGATTTAGTTGTTAGACTTAATAAAAGTACAAACTCCAGTAGACTTCCAAAAGTTGAATTTGAAGATATCGTGGCAGGAGAAGGTAGACTGAATAAAGATGTGAGCCAGAAATTTGATAATAGAAAAGGGATTGAATTTTTACCAAATGATATTCTATATGGAAAGTTACGTCCATATTTAAAAAATTGGCTCAAGGCAACTTTTACAGGCGTAGCGATTGGGGATTTCTGGGTTTTTAGAGCTAAGAAGAGCGACTCGGACTTTATTTATTCTCTTATTCAAGCTGATAGATATCAAAAGGCTGCAAATGATACATCTGGAACAAAAATGCCTCGTTCAGACTGGAAAAAAGTTTCAGATACAGTATTCTATATTCCCAATGATTTAAAAGAACAACAAAAAATCGGCATATTCTTCAAAAAACTCGACGACACTATCGCTCTTCATCAACGTAAGTTAGATTTGCTGAAGGAAACGAAAAAAGGATTCTTACAAAAAATGTTCCCTGAAAACGGAGCAAAAGTGCCAGAAATCCGGTTTCCTGGTTTTACGGAAGATTGGGAAGAGCGTAAGTTGGGAGAATTAGGTAAAACTCAATCGGGAATTGGATTTCCTGATGCCGAGCAAGGTGGTTCTGAAGGTACTCCATTTTTTAAAGTTTCCGACATGAATAACATTGGTAATGAGTATGAAATGAGAAATGCAAATCATTATGTATCTAATGAGCAAATTGAGCGTAAAAAATGGAAGCCAATAAAAGATGTGCCAGCGATTATATTTGCTAAAGTTGGCGCAGCAATAATGCTTAATAGAAAACGTTTGGTCACAAGCCCTTTCTTAATAGATAACAATACCATGGCTTATTTATTTAATAATACTTGGGATATCTATTTTGGTAAAATATTGTTTGAAACTATAAATTTGCCAAGATACTCCCAAGTAGGGGCATTGCCTTCTTATAACAGTTCTGATATTGAGAATATCAGTGTTAAGGTTCCTGTAAAGGATGAACAACAAAAAATCGGTACTTTCTTCAAACAGCTAGATGATACGATCGCTCTTCATCAACGTAAGTTAGATTTACTAAAAGAAACGAAAAAAAGCTTCTTACAAAAGATGTTTGTCTAGGAGGGAAGAAGAATGAAAATTAGTCACCGTGAGGAAGCAGAAGTCGAAGAACAGTTGATTCGTGTACTTGGAGAAGGGCATAATCAGTGGACGTATCGTCCGGATCTAAAATCAGAAGAAGACCTTTGGGTCAATTTACGCCAAAAAATTATCTCAAATAATCAAGCAGAACTGAATGATTTTCCTTTGACCGATAAAGAATTTGAAACGATCAAAACGGAATTACTGCTGCGAACGAAAACCCCATTTGATGCTGCGAAATGGTTAAAAGGTGAAAATGGGATGGCTCGGATCACGATTGAACGGGAAGATTCGCAATTGGGTTCTGTCTCACTTATCCTTTATTCCAATCAAGACATTGGTGGAGGAATCTCTACTTATGAAGTGGTCCATCAAATTGCAAAACGTGGAAGTAACATAGAAGCACGGGATCGACGTTTTGACGTCACCTTATTAATCAATGGATTACCGATTGTCCAAATCGAGCTGAAACAAGTAACTGCAAAAGATGGTGTTTATCAGGCATTTAACCAAATCAAAAAATATGCAGAAGAAGGTATGTTTCGGAACAATATCTTTTCGACCTTACAGTTGTTTGTGGTTTCCAATGAACAAACCACTCGGTATTTTGCAAATGCCTTACCGAAAGACTTGCACCCTAAGTTTTTATTTAGTTGGCGAACGAAAGACAATGAAAAAGTAGAAAACTTATATGAGTTTTGTAAACAAGTGTTAAATATCCCGGATGCTCATCGTTTGATTGCGGATTATACAATCGTCAGTGAAGATCAAGATAATAAAACCCTCATGGTGTTACATCCTTATCAAGTACATGCGATTCAAGCCTTGTTTATTGCCGCAAATAAACATCAATCAGGGTATGTGTGGCATGCGACTGGTTCAGGAAAGACGTTGACTAGTTTTGTATCTACTAAGCTTTTAGCACGAAAATCGGGGATCGATCGAACGATCATGTTAGTGGACCGCAAAGATTTAGATAATCAAACCACCACAGAGTTTACAAAATTTGCTTCGGAATTTAATACTGGGATTTCTTCCGGGAACGCCAAAGCGAATAGCTTGATCGTTGGAACGGGAAGTGCCAAAGAATTAAGTGAAACCCTGTTGGCAGATGCCAATGCAAATGTTGTAATCATTACAACCCGTCAAAAACTAGATGCGGCGTTGAAATATGCAAAGAAACAAGAAGAGAAAAAAGGAACCAATCGCTTCCAAAAATTAATGGGCCAACATATCGTGTTTGTAGTAGATGAGTGTCATCGAGCGTTAAGTGCTGAAAATATGGAAGAAATCAAAAAAATGTTTCCGAAATCCACTTGGTTTGGCTTTACAGGTACACCGATTTTTCCTGAGAATCGGAAACAAGCCAAAGGGCAATTGGCACGTACAACCCATGATCAGTATGGAGAGGTCTTGCATACCTATACCATTAAGAATGCGCTAGAAGATGGCTCTGTCTTAGGATTTCAAGTAGAGCATGAAAACACCGTGGAGCCGACTTCACTAGAGAATAAAATCTATCGGAAATTAAAAGAAGTAGAAACATATGCAGAGTATTCATCAGAACAGATCAATCGTATGATTGATCAAATGGAACCTGTCAAAAAAGAAAGTTATTTGGACCCAGCTGTTTTTGAAGCAGATGAACATATCCAAAAAGTCATTCATAAAATGTTCCGTCCAGATAATGCCTATACAAAATTTGATTTTCGAAATGGCAGGCCAACGAAATCTGCAATCTTAACCACGAGTTCCATTGACATGGCCAAAAAGTATTATCGGGCCATCAAAGAGATGACGAAAGAGCCTGATTGGTTAACAAAAGAGTTTCCCAATCAGCTCATTCGTGAAGGACGAACGATGGAGGATCCTGATTTTCCACGAATCGCTATTACCTATTCATTAGAAGAAAATAGCCGAGATTCAAGTGCCCAACAAGAAGAAATGCAAAAAATTATTGAGGAATATAATCAGTATTATGATACTTCCTGGTCATTAGCAGACATTGAGCGTTATAACGGAGACATCAATAATCGTTTGGCACGAAAAAGAGCGGAATTCAAACAATTTGGGAAACAAATCGATTTAGCGATTGTAGTGGATCGTCTATTAACAGGTTTTGACGCCCCTACGATTCAAACCCTATTTGTGGATCGTAATCTAGAGTATGCAGGATTGATCCAAGCTTTTTCACGTACGAATCGTACGTATCCTGATAAGACAAAAGGATTGATTGTGACGTTTCGTAAGCCAGCGACAATGGAGAAGAATGTCGAGGATGCGACAAAACTGTATTCAAAAGCAAAAGAAGAATCAGGTTTGATTTATCCAAGTTATCAGGAATCCAAAAAAAGATTCAAACAAGCATATGGTAAGTTAAAAGAGGTTTCATCCATGGAATCCATTGATGAACATACGCCACTTGAAATCCGTATCGAGTACGTCAAAGCATTTCAAGAATTGAATCGTGCTTATGAATCGTTAGTGACTTATGACGATTACAATGATGACATGGTGAAATCTCCAACTTTGAACAATCAAATTCAACTTTTGGAAGAACAAATTGGCGTGTACGAGACCGTGAAGGGTTCATTAATAGAGGAAGAACCAGAAAAAGAAGGAGAAGATTTTTCAACGATCGAATTTTATAGTGAAAATACCACTAAGTTGTATGATATTGATTCTACTTATATTGATCAATTACTAGGAACTTATGCTGCGAATAGTTCAGATGCACGAGAAGAAATTGAAAAAGCTTTGGCTAAATTGAATAAAACAGAAGGAGTCAAAGAAGTTTACCGACAAATTTTAAATGCATTTGATGTGGGGACTTTAGATAGTAATGAAGATATCTTTGTCATTAAACGTCGCTATTTTACACAAGCGAGTGATGATTTGATTCATGTCTTTTCCAATGAGTGGTTTGTTTCTGAGAAAGAATTACATGCTTCTAATCTGCAATATATGCCAGGTGAAGATCCAATTCCTAATATGAAAGCAATTATCAACAGTAAGGATTACGAAGGATATAAAGCCAAACATCCAAAAGCGAAGCCATTTAAATACCCACAAGAAATGAAGCGAGCCTGGCGTAAAATGTTAGATGATGAGTTGATTCCACTTGAGAATGAATTGAGGTAAACGAGAAGAGTTAAGAAAATTGTACGATTCAAAGATGGTAGTCAAGTGGAAGTGTAGAAAATAGGGATAGATGTCTTTTATTTGTTCACATTTTATAACGAAGTATTTAAGACAGCTATTGAATAATGTTTCCTCCACCTTTTTCATTCATTTACCCCACCCCGTTGTTATATGACCGTGTTTTGAGAGGAACCAATAAAAAGCATAGGCTAACTAGGGGTTCCTTTTTCTTTTGTTTTTTTGGAATCCGCTTAAGTGAAATGTATCTGAAATGAAACGGAGATAAAGTGATTTTTTGCTATAATGACAAGGTTTTAGCTGTTTCAGATACCATGTAACCCAAAATAGTTTATTGAGAAAATAGGAGAGTATTTGATACTAACTAGTAGGAAAAAATGAGATAAAAATTAAATGGAATCATTTCAGGTAATCTCAAATAAAAAAATATACAGTCCTGTGGCACTTTACCTATGGGACTGTATATTTTTTACTCTCAGCGGGCTTGTTTTGACTCCGTGTCTGACTCCGTCGTATTGATTTTAAATGATATTCGATGACCATTTAACAGGTCATTTTTGAAATTTTTGTCTCTATATGACTCAGTTTGATAATTATTGATAGATCAATTTGGGTCTATATCGAACAAGGGAATAATCCAATAAAAAATGATTTAGAATATCAAAATAACAAAAAAGAGGACTACCTGTATTCGTCCTCTTTTTTGACCAGATTTTGACCAGTCTAATTTACATTCTAATATATTCATATGAGCTAATTTTTTGATTAAATGGTAAGTTTTTCCTTGTTTGTTTTAGTTTAAACTAGTGTGTAATTTAAAAATCTATATGGAAGGGTCTGTGGGGTAATACTTAAATAAAGGCTAGGAACCTGATAACATCAAGGTTCCTAGCCTTTTTATAATAAAATGAAGCGAAAATAATTTCTTTTAAAGAGCCGAGATTATCAGCTATATAAGAGTGAATTTGATGCAAAAAACAGAGCCGAAACAGTCTTGGTGTTCGTAGCTCTGCTTATATGTTTCGAATTTAAGACAAAGAGTTGGCAAAAGATGTTGATAAGGAAGATAAGATAACTGTGTTATATAAACTAGGTAACTAACTGTAACAAGCTAATTTTAAGAGATTCTTATTAGAAGACGTTTAGGAATATAACTAAGAAAATGATTATACAGGTAATTGTCATTTCAATAATGTTTTCTAATTTTCGCGTCTTTGTTTTAAGAAAAAGGCCAGAATCAGTTGGAAAAAAGTTCGTACGATAGTGAAGAGGGGCAAAATTTCCTACTAATATTCCCACTAACAAGAGATAAAACGGCCAGGTTGGTGTGATTCCTCTATAAAAAAATGCCCATGCTACCGAAATCCCATAGATTAACAACTGAACAATTTTTACAATGAAAAAATTGTTCTGCCATTACTCAAAGTCTCTTCCTCCTTGTATCGTTTATTTGTTTCATTTTATCATTATGATAGGCGCTTGAACAATCCATTTTGTATTTTATTGAGTACTCTTGGATAAACTACCAGCGATTATCATATTTATTTATGTTACTGTAAGCCATCATATAAAAGTAAATGAGCAGATCATAGAAATATAAAAAAGAACTAAAATTGATCTAAATTATGTGCAGCTTGACTACGTACCAATCTATATTACTTACTAGATTGGTCGTTAATCTATTCGGATCGAATGAGCAAAATATTTTTGTGAATGTCCATCCTTGATTATGATTCCAAAAAGAATCATTGGGAGGCTGTGGCGTAAATATTATACTATAAGCCAGAAATACCTATCATTCTGAACTTTTTTATTTAGGAACTTTCATCTCAAGGCTTTTTCAATTAATTTGTACCCCTGTTTTTTGGATAAGATCATGTGCATTGATTTTTTCTATCTCTACGTTCATCTCCTACTTAATGCCTATCTGGCTCCTGAGGGCTTCTTTTTAAGGCGTCGTCATAGTCTTGGCTGAGGATTTCTTGGTAATCTGAGGGAATGGCTTCCCAAGTGAGCAGGCGAACGTTCATGACGTGTTTTCCTTTGTGTTTGATTACAGCATGGTTTTTCTCTTTTTCTACCTCTCCAGCGTGAAAAGACAGCCATGTACCATGGCCAAAGATATCATTACATACCCAACGTTCGATGGAATTGTCCACGTATCCTACAGGGAGTGTGGTATAGCCGATTTGTGGTTTCAAAAAAGGATTGAATCGATCGATCGTTTCATTTTTGTATTGATAATTGATAAGAAAAAGATAGACCAAACAAAAGACGAGCAGAAAGAAAGATAGTGTCTTTTTGAGTGAGAAGGGTTGTTTTGATGAATAAGATTTCTTGTTAACAAGAGGTTCATCTGGCAATGTTGGTTCTATTGATTCGGTAGCTGATTCAATAGAAGGAAAATCAATCGGCAGACCTAAAGTATGATGTAAAAGTGACAGCATTTCAAAGTCTGGCATTGTACGAGAATTTTCCCAACTAGAAATCGTTTTATCGGAAACACCAATTTTTTCGCCTAATTCTTTTTGCGTAAGCTTACAATTTCTGCGGTAAGTTCGTATTTTTTCTCCGGTGTTCATCTTCTTCTCCTTTCGATTCTACAGTATATAGATTTATTCTACATGACCTATACACTTGATAGATACGTTTTTTTGATGAAAAACGGTATGATTTTATCAAAGAATCATTTAAGTAAGGGAGAGTGGTGATAATCAAAAAAAAGTTCACAGTTTTACTCACAATCATAGTGACCGGTATCATGAGTGGTTTTGCCTTGGTTAGTATAAATAAACAGGTACTCTATCGGACAAATGAATTTTTCCATCAAACAGATACTTATACTCCGATTCGATTGCCACAACATTTTATTGGGCAAGAAGAATATGAGCAGCTAATCATGGTATTTGAAAATGTCTCATCAGAAACTGAGCTTTCTTATATGAAAAAAACAGTAAATGAATCCAATGAAGTAGATACATCTTGGAACTTCAAGATACAGCCAAAGCTTGAAATGACATTGTATTATCAAGGGGATGTCAAATCTTCTCACGAGAAGGTACCCTATTCTAATACCTCCTTTCGCGTAACGTCCATTGAAGAATCGATCAAAATAAAAGATTTTGAAGGTGAATTTTTCTTGATGACGAGAGAAAAAGAAGCCTATGAACGGGTCATTTCACTATTCACTGATCGATTCAATCAAGCATTTCACACTGATTATGCCACTAATATTTTTGAAGACTTTGAAAATAGCTATTCGTATTCGGTTATTTCAAATACAGACGTATATAATTATCGAGTGTATTTAACTATTGGATTGATTCTTTTATTCCTTTTGTTATCATCCTTTTTCTTATTGATGAATAAAGAAATCAGTTTATTGTTGAATAATGACTTTTCATTACATCAAGTATTGTGGTGTTTATTGGGGAAAAAGAAAATCATTATTACATTCATAATTGCAGGAATCATTGGTGGTTTTATTTTTATGTATTATAAGGAGCAATTTCTTTATTTGTTCCAGATGTACGTTTTCTTGTTCAGCGGAATATATGGTATCTCTTTGATTTCTCTTTTATTAGTTGAAAAAATCGCTTCGTTAAGAGAAGCGTTCAACTATATCCAATACATTCTTTTTACATTTGGATTGTTGTTTTCTCTTCTTTTGACCGTTGCCAATGTCGAATTAGCAACTATCGTTTTTTCTTCTTCACAGTTAGCTGTTTCCCATGAACCACCAAAAGAAATCGCTGGTGAGGACTATCATGTATTTTATCCAGTAACCATCGGGAAAAACCACGTGGATTTTATTTATTCCAATCGTTTTGCATCAGCAGCAGATCAGGAATTATATGAAACTTTGAATAAAAACGGAAGTATATTAGTCAATGTATCAGATTACTTGAATGAAGAAAATGAACAGTTTGGCAGAGGGATAAAAATAAATCTGAATTATCTTAAGAAATTTCCTTTGATTGATGTCTCTGGAAGGTTGATCCAAATAACCGAAAAAGAAACGCACCCTGTTATATTGATCCCTGAACGATATAGACATACAGATTTAAAAAATGACCTGGCGCAAATAACAGAATATTATCAAGAAATCAGTGAAAAAGAACCGAAATTTCTATTTATAAAAAACAATCAACCCATTTATACATTTATTCCTTCTATCCCCTGGATCGAACATTATCCGGTTGTTGAAATACTGACATTGAAAAACAGTATGTATTTGGAAAGAAATATTCTCAGCGGAGAAATCTATCCACCGTTAAAGATCAAGATAGGCTCTTTGTCGAAAGAAAGGTTATTTGAGCTGATTGAAGAAAGTCAGTTACGTGATAACTTGCAGTTATCATTTCCGTATACTCAGACTGAAGAGATAGCTGTCAAAGTGTTAAGCAGATCATTTCATTACTTGATACAGATATTTTTACTCACTTTCTTTTCTTTCTTCTTGTTGAGCTATGTCATGTTATGCATATATTTTGTCTACAATTGTCGGAAAATCGCTATCTTTCGTTCAAGTGGTTATTCGCTCTTTGAAACGTATAAAGATTTCTTCATGATGAACCTCATCAAATGGGGAACGACAAGTGTAATCTTCCTTTTTCTTATAGAAAGAGAGCCTAAATATCTTTTTAATATTTTTTTCTTTAGCTTCATTGATTTTATTCTTTCAGTTGTTTTTATTTTGTCTACAGAAAAGAAAAGTCAGTTATTGCTGATGAATGGAGGTTAACAATTGGAGCCGTTGATAGTGATAAAAGGTGCGAAAAAAATCATTCGAAACAAAACGATTCTTCATTTGGATCGTTTCACTGCGGATGCTGGGGATCTTGTGACTGTTGTTGGAGAAAGTGGAGCAGGTAAAAGTACGTTATTGAATATATTAGGATTGAATGATCAGTTCAGTTCAGGACAATTCTATTTGTTCGATCAAGAGACGAAACAATTAACTGGGAGAGAGAAGCGCTTGATAAAAAGAAATACCATATCTTTTCTTTTTCAAGATTTTGGGTTGATTGAATATGAAACAATCGATTTTAATTTAGATATTGGATTGAAGTTTTCGAATTTAAATGTTTCAGATAAGCGAACAGCAAAGTATGAGGCATTGAAAAAAGTAAATATAAACAAGAAGCTAAGTACGCCTATCTACACATTATCTGGTGGTGAGAAGCAAAGAATCGCCTGTGCGAGAGTCTTATTGAAGAATAGCAAAATCATTTTAGCCGATGAACCGACTGGGTCATTGGATAAAAGAAATAAGGATAAAGTAGTTGAAATCTTATCGCAACAAGCTTCCCAAGGTACGTTAGTTATCGTAGTCACGCATGATCCATATCTGACCAAAATAGGAAACAAGAAGATCATGCTTTAAAAATCAAAAAGGAAAGGATGTCGTTTTATGAAAAAAGCAGTTATTATTTGTGCACTAGGGATAGGTTTTGTTGGAGGAAACGCTATGTCATCTGAAGTGGAAGCAAATTCAGTTCACGGTGAAATCTATTACAAATCTTTAAAGCCAGGAGAGATTCATTTTGATGCTAAAGGTAATATTATTAAGTCAAATTTACCAGTAGACCGGGAAATTTCTAGAACAGCAATTAATCATAGCTCTGGAAGATGGGTTTATTATAGTGATACAACTTGTACGAGAAAAACAGGTCATTCTAACCACTATAGTCGTGTCTATAATCGTCACGGTGCAAAAGCGAAAGTTGGAAACTCTATTCGATCAGCAAATGCAACAAAAGGAGTATGGGCCTATGCAAGTGCGACAGGAAATAGAACTGACACATTCTCATGTTGGTACAATCCAACCGGTTGGTATTAAGTATCCAAAAGTTTATATAAAATAGAAAAAACATATAATGAAACAGCGTTAAAAGTTATTTTTGGTAGTTTTAATATATTCATTTTTAGTTGTATAGGGAGCGTCAATAATTTTGTGTAAATAAATTGTCCTCCTGCAAAATAATTAGTTA